>Ga0207701_10000899_pt1 | contig 31678 bp, 33 predicted proteins | sample KBSSwiSSwithPhiX_FD_184294 | JGI IMG/M metagenome (GOLD analysis project Ga0207701, IMG submission 184294) | Switchgrass rhizosphere bulk soil microbial communities from Kellogg Biological Station, Michigan, USA, with PhiX - S5 (SPAdes) (version 2) | ecosystem: Environmental > Terrestrial >... | reverse complement strand
GTGTTCATCCACTGGCAAGCAGAGGACGACAAGAAGATCCAGGACTACAACTACCAGGCCGTGCGCGAATCGATCAAGCGCGCCGTGTCAGGGTCGCCGACCGCGGCTGAAGTCGTGGCCAAGAAGGGCAGTGCAGCGCATCCGTTCGCCGCGCATCTCTGATCAGCGAAAAAGGCCGCAGACGCGGCCTTTTCTCCATCGGGCGCTCAGTCAGCGCTTGCCGGGAAGCATGCCGCTGGCGAGCAGTTGCACGACGGCGGCGCTGTGTCCGGGCCGTGGGGTCTCAGCCTCCGGCGCGATGCGTTCAATTTGCACGCCGACCGCACGGACATCGCTGAACTTGCGCGGCTTGACGACCTTGACGCGCACCCAGCGGGCACCGAACTCGACGATCAGGATCTCGGCGATCGCCTCGGCAAAGGCCTCGAGCAGCGCAAGCCGGTGCACGACGAGCAAGCGGCGCAGCCGCTCGGTCACGACGCCGTAGTCGATCGTGTCGGTGATGCGATCGGTGTCGCAGGCACGCGCATGCGGCACGCCGGCATGCACGTCGATCTCGAGCGGCTGCGGGCGATGCAACTCGGCCTCGTCGATGCCGATGACGGTATCGCCGACGAACCCCTCGATGAAGATCATATCCATGGCGTGGGCTGCGTGAGCCTGACCGGTCGCGGGGCGCCGAGCGGGCAAGGTGTAGCTGTTGGTCATGTCATGTTCCTTTGACGCATCAAGGGCGCAAGGGCCCGTGCCGCAGGCAGCAGAAATTGCAAGCGGCATGCCAGTGCATGTGCACGGAGCAAGTCATCCGTCGACCGCGTTTCACCGGTTGCTTCGAGCGCATCATTGCAGCAAGATTGGCAATCAGAGGCTTGCCGCCCAAGAGAATATTGGAGACATCGATGCTGCGAGAAGCCGACCAACATGCCGAGCGAATCATGGCGATGGTGCAGAGCGGCGCCCATGAGAATGGCGACGCGATCACGCGGTCCTGGAGCCGCTGCCTAAACGAATATCGGCTGCACCCCGACCGTCCGTGCGAACCGGCGATCATCGAGAGTGCCGTGCTCGAAAGTCGCCGCGACCGCCGGGCCGACGTGATCGACTGCGCCCGCTACGAAATGACGACGCTGTACCAGCAGCTTGCCGACGCCGATTCGGCGGTGGTGCTGACCGACATCGACGGCGTCATCATCCACATGGTCGCGTCGCCGGACTTCGCGGCGGAGGTCGCCCCGCTGGGCCTGCGCGCGGGCGGCCTGTGGAGCGAGGCCGCGGCCGGCACCAACGGCATGGGCACCTGCATAGCGCTCGCGGCGCCCGTGGCGATACGAAGGGACGATCACTTCTTCACGCAGTTCTTGCAACTCACGTGCTCTGCGGTGCCGGTCTACGACCCATCCGGCGAGCCCGTCGCGGTGCTCGACGTGACGAGCCGTTCGCGCCAGATGCAGCAACACGTGCTGGTGTTGCTGGGCATGACGGCGCGAATGATCGAGAACCGCCTGATCGATCAGCGCTTCCGCAACGCGCATCCGCTCCATTTCCACAGCCGCCCGGAGTTCGTCTATACGCTGCACGAAGGCAGGCTGGCGGTCGATGACGACGGGCGCATTCTCGCGGCGAACCGCAGCGCCCTGTTCCAATTGGGTCTGACGTCGATGGAAGACATCCGCTCGCGGCGCATCGAGGACGTGTTCCAGACCTCGCTCGATGACATGCTGCAGCGCAGCATGTCATCGTCGTTTCACCCGGTGGTAACGTATCGCGTGAATGCGGCGCTGCGCTTCTTCGCGGTCGCGCGCCGGCCCGCCTCCAGCGCGACTGCGACGTTGCATCCGGTCTCGTCGACGGGCGCGGCAGGGCTGGGCAAGGCGGTTGTCTGCCCGATCGCCTCGCAAGCGGTGTCGGCGAGCGAAGCGACCTTCAAGGACCCGCGCCTCGTCGCCCATCTCGAAACGGCGCGTCGCGTCATCGCACGGCAGACGCCGGTTCTGCTGTGGGGCGAGACCGGTTCGGGCAAGGAGGTTTTCGCGCGTGCGGCGCACGATGCGAGCCCGCATGCGAAAGGCGCTTTCGTCGCTGTGAACTGTGCCAGCCTGCCGGAGACGTTGATCGAATCCGAACTCTTCGGCTATCGCGCCGGCGCCTTCACCGGCGCGCAGCGCACCGGCCGGCGGGGCAAGGTCCTGCAGGCCAATGGCGGTACGCTGTTTCTCGACGAGATCGCCGACATGCCGCTCGATCTCCAGGCGCGACTGCTGCGCGTGCTCGACGAGCGCCAGGTCACGCCGTTGGGCACCGAAGAGACCTATCGGGTGGACTTCCAGTTGATCAGCGGCAGCCACCGCAACCTGCAGGTGCTGGTCAACGAAGGGCGCTTCCGCGAAGACTTGTACTACCGCCTCGCCGGCATCGAACTGGAGCTGCCGGCGTTGCGCGACCGCAGCGACAAGCGCGAGCTGATTCATGATGTCTTGAAAGCCGAGGCCGGTAGTGAGGGCCGCCTGAGTGCCGACGCCGAGTGTCTCCTGATGGACTATGCGTGGCCGGGCAATATCCGCCAGCTGCGCCACGTGCTGCGCAGCGCCGCAGCGCTGGCTGATGCTTGCCTGATCACGAGAGAGCACCTGCCGGCCCAGATCCTGCATCCGGCGGCCCTGCATGGGCAGGGCACTGCGGCAGCACCTGGCAAGACGACATCGAACGATGAGGCACCCGCTCACGTCAAACTGAATCCGATCCAGGCCAATGCGCGCCAGGTGCTGCTGCAGATGCTGGAGCAGCAGCGTTGGAACGTGAGCAATGTCGCCAAGGCGCTCGATGTCAGTCGCAACACCCTCTACCGCAAGCTCCACAAGCTGCACATCGAGGTCTCGCGCCTCGAATGAGTCCGGCTCCGCGATGAGGGGCGGTGCGGCCGCCCCGCCCGCGCGCCGCTTCGCCTACTGCACGACCGGCTCTGGGCGCTTCCTTGATCAGCTGCCCACATTGCCGGCGTCGCTGCACCACCGGGTCACGCTGCCGGATTGGCAGATTGATGCGGCAGCAGTCGATCTGACGCGGCCGCTCGACGTGGTCGAACTCCTTGCCGCCGCTCCTGCCGAACTGGAAGTGTCACTCGGCACCCGTCCGCAGGAACTTTCCCTCGCATGGAACACATCGTCTTCCTGACAGGGCGCCTTGCCCAGGCCAGCCTCGCGCGTGTTCTGAGCGGAATCGACGCGGCGCCCTTCACCTGGGAGGTGCGCGAGATCGGTCTTCAGGTCGCCGCGCTGATGACGGCCGAGATGATTCAGCGCCGCGTCGCAGCGCCGGTCCGGGCCGATCGCATCATCGTTCCCGGCCGCTGCCGCGGCGACATGGAAGCCCTAACGCGCCACTACGGCACCCCGGTCGAGCGCGGGCCCGAAGAGCTGAAGGACCTGCCGCACTACTTCAACCGCGTCGCGCAGCCGATCGACCTCAACGCATACGAGACGGCGATATTTGCCGAGATCGTCGACGCCCCACAGCTCACGGTGGCGCAGATCATGGAGCGGGCAGGCGTCCTCGCAGCGAACGGCGCCGACGTGATCGACCTCGGCTGCCTGCCCGAAACGCCTTTCGATCACCTCGCCGAGAGTGTGCAGGCGCTGAAGGCGGCCGGCTACACCGTCAGCGTCGATTCGATGATCCCCGATGAATTGCTGCGCGGCGGGCGCGCCGGCGCCGACTACCTGCTGAGCCTGACCCTCGACACGCTGTGGATCGGCGAAGAGGTCGCGGCCACGCCGGTGCTGATTCCACGCGGGCCGGCCGACGAGGCCTCGCTGTTCGAGGCGGTCGAGCGGATGCAGCAGCGCGGTCGGCCCTTCCTCGCCGACTCCATTCTCGAACCGATCCCGTTCGGCCTCACCGCGTCCATCGTGCGCTATCAGCGCCTACGCGAACGTTTTCCCGACGCGCCCATCATGATGGGCGTGGGCAACCTCACCGAGCTGACCGAGGCCGACACCAGCGGCATCAACGCGCTGCTGTTCGGCATCGCCGCTGAACTCCACGTCGCCGCGGTGCTGACCACTCAGGTCAGCGCGCACGCGCGCCGCGCGGTGCGCGAGGCCGATTGGGCGCGCCGCATCATGCACGTCGCGGCACGCCACCAGACCCTGCCCAAGGGCATCAGCGATGCGCTGATGACGGTGCATGCCAAGCGCCCCTTTCCCGACACGCCGGAAGAGATCGAAGAGGTCGCAGCACAGGTGCGCGACGGAAATTTCCGCGTCCAGGTGTCCGCGCGCGGCCTGCATGTCTACAACCGCGACGGCCTGCATGTCGGCCAGGGTGCATTCGAGCTCTGGCCGCAGCTCGGGCTCGAGCACGACGCGAGCCAGGCGTTCTACATGGGCGTCGAACTCGCCCACGCGGAGATCGCCTGGCGCCTCGGCAAACGCTATGTGCAGGATCAGCCGCTGGACTGGGGCTGTGCGGTCGCGACTCAAGCGCAGGACCTGAACAGCTGGTCCGCGCCGGGCAGCACGATGAAGACCGGCAAGGCGCGCGCCGTCGCCGAGGCGCCCAGATCGGCCCACTCCCGGGACCCCCTCGATGAATGACGCGATCTTCGAGACCGTGATCAGCACGGTGGCTGCCGATGGCACGCCGCACGTCGCGCCTATGGGCGTTCGCTATCGAGACGGTGGCGTGATCCTGATGCCGTTCAAGCCATCCAGCACATTGGCCAACATCAGCACGGGCGGCCACGCGGTGCTCAACGTGGTGACCGACACGCGTGTCTTCGCCGGCTCGGTGACGGGCCGCCGGTCCTGGCCGGTGCTGCCGGCCGAGCGCATCCCGGGCGTTCGCCTGGCCTGCGCTTTGAACCATGTCGAACTGGCGCTGGCCGAACTGCAGGATGACCCCCAGCGGCCGGTGCTGCGCATGGAACGCATATTTGAGGCGAGCCATTCACCGTACATCGGCTTCAACCGGGCGCAGGCCGCGGTGATCGAAGGGGCGGTGCTCGTGAGCCGGCTGCACATGCTGACGGCGGCCAAGGTAGATACCGAAATGAGCTATCTCCAGATTGCGATCGACAAGACCGCCAGCCCTGAGGAACGCGAGGCCTGGGGCTGGCTGACCGATGCGGTGGCGCGGCATCGCGCGGAGGCGCACGAGCAGCCGCAAGATCGGATGCAGAAGGAATCGCCATGATGCGCATGCTCGTCAGTGTCCGCAGCGTCGCCGAGGCGCGCGTCGCCGCGCAAGGCGGTGCCGATTTCATAGATCTGAAGGAGCCGCGCCACGGTGCGCTCGGTGGTCTGCCGATCGCGACCATTGGCGCGCTCGTGCGCGCGCTGCGCGAGCAGGGAGGTCGCCTGCCCCTCAGCGCGACGATCGGCGACTTGCCGATGAGCGAGCTGGCGGCGATCCTGGCGCAAGTCGAGGCGGTCGCGGCCTGCGGCGTCGACTACGTCAAGGTCGGCATCGAACGCGCGGCACAGGCACGCGAGGTGCTGGACGCCCTCGCAGCGACGGGTCACGCCATCGTTCCGGTCTTCATCGTCGATCGCGGCCTGGACATCGAGCGGGTCGAACATGCCTGCCAGCTGAAGTTTCCGGCGTTGATGGTCGACACCGCCGACAAGCTTGCGGGTAGCCTGTTCGATGTGCTGCAAGACGATGTACTGCGGCGCTTCGTCAGTGGCGTCCGTGCGAGCGGCGCGCTGGTCGGTGTCGCGGGTGCGCTGCGACGCTCCCAGCTCGCGGCGTTGCGCGCGCTCGGACCTGACTTCGCCGGCTTCCGCAGCGCGGTGTGCGCCGGCGACCGTAGCGGCGAGATCGATCCCGTGCGCCTGCGCGAGATCGCGGCGGCCATTCATGTCACGCCTGCGCTCGCGGACGCTTGATGGAGGCTCAGCTCAAGTAGCGAGGTTCACCCAGCAGCAGCGCGCGCATGCGCGGCAGCTCGCTCCTGTCCATGATCTCAATCGGAAACGCCGCCCCTTGAGCGCGGTCCTCGAAGTTTTCGTCGAGCACGCCCGTCGCGCCGAGCTCGGAGAGCGATTGCGATGCGTCGATCTCGCACGATTTGACGACGACGAGCCGCTCCGCGTTCAGTTCGCGCGCGAGATCCAGGGCGATCGTGTCCGAACTTGCGCCCCAGTTCGTTCGTGTGTCGGGCGCGTCGCGCTGCAACTCGAACGGCAGCCAGATCGCAGCGCGGCCCTTGTGCAGCACGTTGGCGATGTCGGCCTTGCGGACGGCCAGCTGCAGCCTCGGGTTCATCGCCTGGAACTGGTAGCCGGTCTGCGCCATCGCCAGCACCGCCATGTTGTGGCCGGCAAGGTCGTCGAACTGCCACAGGGACTGTGCCCGCCGCACCTCGTCGGCGAGGCGGCCTCCGCCGCCGACGATGGTGACCCGGCCACCGCCCAGCTGGGCCAGCAGATCCAGCCATTGCGGCAGGGCCGGGTCCGTGGACAGGCTTCCGCCGAGCTTGACGACCCACATCAGCGTTGCTCCCGATCGAACAGCGCGGCGACCGCGACGGCGGGTGCGCACACCTGGGCCCAGCTCGCAACAGTCTCGACGCTCGGCGCGGCATCGGCCGCGATGCGTGCGACCTCGCTGCCATAGCGCCGGCATGCCAGCTCTGCTCCGGTCCGCAGCACCATGTCGGCGACGAGGAAGTCACCGCAGCCGGCGCTGACCACGGCCGCTGCATCCGAGATGCCGTGCGCGTCCATCACCCGCTGCAGCTGGCTTGTGAGTTCATCGACTTGCCGGTCACGCCAGGCGCGTGCGAATGCAAGCCAGTCGCCGTCCGGCGCATCGCGAGCGTCGAGTCCGATCATGCGGGCGAGGCGGCGGCGGGTCGCGAACAGGTCCTTCGGCCCGTTGTCCGCGCTGGGGTGCAGGTCGTGGGCCGGATCGAGTTCGCCGGTGAGCCGGTAGACGTCGGCCGTGGTCCCGAAGAACTCGTTCATCACGTTGAGCTCCGAGCCCTTCCAGGTGACGCGCGGCCCGAGCGCGCACAAGGGTGTGCGCAAGACGCCGTGGTAGACGAGCTCGCCGGTGGCGAGCCGCTGTGCGTCGCTGCGGCTGCTACCGAGCACCCGGCCGGCGCGAAACGCGATCAGGTCGGTGGTGGTGCTGCCTATGTCGATGAGCACGCCCTCGTCGATGCATTGCGCCGTGTGCGTCGCGGTCGCAAGCCAATTGGCCGAGGCGATGTGTCGCCAGTTCGCCGCGGTATCGGCGGAACGGCACCAGAGGCCTTCGCCGCCATAGAAGCGCAAGCCATCGCTCGTTGCGGGTGCGAGCACGTGGGCCAGCAACGCTGCAATGCGGCGCACGCCGTCCTCGCGGTGTTCGAACAGGTCGGTCATCTCGCCCGTCATCGTGACCGCGTGCGTGGCGGCCTGCAGCTGCGGCCAGCGCGCGCGAGCGAGATGCAGCACCCGCTCGAGGTGCTGCATGCCTTGCCACAGCGGGCAGGCCCACTGCACGACGTCGGCGACGCGTCCATCGCGCATCAGGCAGGCCTTGAGATGCGCTCCGCCGATGTCCCAGCCCATCACGGGGTGGTGCTCAGGCCGCCGCACGGATGGGCTCCCTATCGTGCGCCGCCAGGACGGCCTCTGCCAGGTTGCGTCCGAGAGCGGCCGAGAGGCCGACATAGGCCATCGTCACGCGGGGATTGATCTCGATCAGCACCGGCCCGCGCTGTGCGTGCCACACCAGATCGACACCCACGAAGCCGCATAACCCCGTGATGGCGCCGACAAGGGTCTGTGCCCAGACGTCCAGCGCGGCGGCACGCGCATCGTCGAGCGGCAGCGCGGCGATCTGCACGCCGGTGAACGACACCTTGCCAGCGGCATCGACCACGAGCTGCTGGCGGTTCACGCTGAGCAGTTCGGTGCGGCCGGCGCGGCACAGGAGCGACAGGCTGAGCGGCTCGCCCGCGACCCACGCTTCAAGCGTTGCGGATTCGCCGCGCTGCAGGCGCGCTTCGGCATCGCCGCGTGCGGCCGCGAGCGTGTCGTGCACACGGGTGGCGACGGCACCGGCGCCGTCGTCGGGCTTGACGACCCAGCGGCTCGAGGCGCGCGAGGTGGCGAATGCCAACGGAGTGAGCACCCTGTGCGCGGCCGCGCGTGCGAGCGTCGCGCGCTTGCTCGACGCCAGCGCGATCGCCTCCGCCGCGCAGCCGAGCCAACGCCCGGCCCCGACGGCCCGTTGCAGTTGCCCGAGCACGCCATCGGTCTCGGGTGCGATGACCCACACGCGATCGTGCAGGCGGGCCTGGTGCGCGACGAAGTCGGCGGCGGATGTTCCCGGCTGCGCCTGCACCCGCAACGCCGCAGCGGGCACCGCAAGCGCCGCGTGGTCGGCTGCGACCGAGACCCTAAGATCGCCGGCGCGCAACAGATCGTGCACCACCGCGTCGCGCATCGCGAGACCGGCGCCGAGCAGCTCAGCGCCGGCAATGGCCGAGCCGGCGCCGCTCAGGTGTTCATAGACGAAGACGCGCATCATCGCGAGGCTCGCGCCTAGCGCGTCAAGGCACAGGTTTGAAGATGAACGGCAGCATGACCCTGATTCCGGTGATCGATCTGTTGAAAGGCCAGGTGGTCCGCGGCGTGCGAGGCGATCGGCAGGCCTACCGCCCGATCGAGTCGGCGCTGTGCGCAAGTAGCGATCCCGGCACCGTCGCGGGCATGCTCGTGGACCATTGTGCGGCGCAGCAGCTGTATGTTGCCGACCTCGATGCGCTGATGGGCGGACGCCCCCAGCGCGACGTGCTGCACGACCTGCTCACCGCGCTGCCTGGTATCGAACTGTGGCTGGACGCCGGCTTTGCGGACGCCGCCGCGGCATCTGATCTGGGGTCACAACTTGCGCCGCATGCGGGACGCATCGTGCCGGTGTTCGGCAGCGAGTCGCTGCGTTCGCGCACGGCGTTGGAGGACTGCCGCAAGCGGTTCGGCGCGGCCGGCGCTGTCCTGTCGCTGGACCGCCGGAATGGCCAGCGCCTCGATGCTGCAGGTTGCTGGGAGGCCGTATCGCTCTGGCCGCAGCGCGTCATCGTGATGACGCTCGAGCGCGTGGGCTCGGCTGCCGGGCCGGATCTGGAAACCATGGCGGAGCTCCATCGCAGGGCTCCGCGCACCACACTGATCGGTGCCGGGGGCGTGCGCACAGCCGACGACCTGGCAAGCTCGCAGGCGGCCGGCGCGAGCGCCTGGCTGGTCGCCAGCGCGCTGCACGACCTGCAATTGCCGCGCGTACCGCGCTGAGTCGCCGGCCCGGGCGGCGAAGAGATCGTCCCTGCCATGAACCCGGTGCATCACGAATCGTGCCATCCCCACGGAGCCGCCTGCGGCGGCCAGAGGTGGTTGAAAGCGCGACACTCTGTTCCAGATGTGACGCTCCGGCGGGCCGCCACGGGCTCCAGCACGCGCCTCGCGTACGTACCGGATCAACGGCACATCGTTTGCGTGGTGTCGGCCCGATGAGCGCCCTCGAGCCGCCTCCGGGCCGTGCGTCAGTACCCTGGACCTGCCCGTTCTGCCCGCTGCTGTGCGACACCTTTGGGGTCGATACGGGCGCCTGGGCGCTAACCGGCAGCGAGTGCGGTCGTGCCCGCGCGGCGCTGGCCCGATTCAACGCGGGAACTCTGTCCGCGCAAGCGCAGATCGACGGCGTGGTGTGCGATAGGGATGCGGCAATCGCCGCGGCTGCACGCATGCTTGCGGCGAGCCGGCAGCCGCTGTTCGGCGGGCTGGGCACCGACGTCGCCGGCGCTCGTGCCCTCTATCCGCTGGCCTGTCGCACCGGCGCGATCTGCGACCCGGCGGGCGGCGCGGCACTGTCGCACGGCTCGCGGGCGCTGCAGGATCGTGGCGCGTTCACGACCACGCTCGGAGAGGTGCACATGCGCGCCGACCTGATCGTCTGCATCGGCGCACCGCCGAGCGAGCGTTATCCCGAGTTTCCGCGGCGTTGCGGCGCGGGTGCGGGCGGCGCCGCACAGGTCGTGGTGCTGAAGCCGGCCGGTACAGTTGTGGCCGAAGCGGTCGAACCCGGCATCGAGGTGGTGACGATGGACGGCGATCTGTTCGACATTGCGGCGACGCTGGCCGCGCAGGTAGCCGGTCGCGCGGCCGGCGACTCGGCCGATCCGCTCGGCGTGCTCGCGGCGCGCCTGCATGCGGCCCGCTACGCGGTGCTGGTCTTCGAGACGGGGCGCTTGCCGGCGCACGGCGCGCTGATCGTCGAGGCCATCGACCGCATCGTGGCAACGCTCAACCAGCGCACGCGCGCCGCCGCCTTGCCGCTCGGGGGTGACGATGGCGCTTCGACCGTGGACGCGGTGTTCACCTGGATGTCGGGCCTGCCATTGCGCACGCGCGCGGCGCCCGTCGGGCTCGAGCACGAGCCAGTGCGCTTCGACGCGCAGCGCCTGCTGGCCGACCAGGCGGTCGACGCACTGCTGTGGATCGCCAGTTTCGGCACCGAGCCGGCACCGCCCATGGTGGACCTGCCGCGGGTCGTGCTCGGGCATCCGGGCTTTGCCGCGGCGGCGCAAGGCCGCGCGACGGTGTTCATTCCGGTTTCGACTCCGGGCATCGGCTCGGCCGGGCACCTGTTCCGTACCGATGGGTCGGTGCTGATGCCCTTGCGTGCGGTACGTGACGACGGCCTTCCGACGGTGGCCGACGTGCTCAAGCGACTGACGCAGGCCTTGGCGGAACAAGCGGCATGAGCGACGCGGCACCGGCAAGCCCGCTGAGAGCCGCCCTGCTGGGCTGCTGCAAGCGACGCTCGGCCCTCCCAGACCCTCGATCGTCGGTGAGCGTGTTGTCATGACGGTGCTGCGACTGCGCGGCGGGCGCATCATCGACCCGACCAACGCGGTTGATGGCACGCTGCGCGATCTGTACATCCGCGACGGACGCCTCGTCGAGGCGCCGCTCGGCGAAGCGGCGATCGAGGAGATCGACGTCAGCGGCTGCATCGTGATGGCCGGCGGCATTGACCTGCACACGCACATCGGCGGCGGCAAGGTCAACCTCGCGCGGCTGCTGGTTCCCGAGATGCAGCGCACAGGGCCGAATCCGATTGCGCTGCCCGACAACCCGCTCGAGCTCGCCTCCTGCGGCGGTTGTCTACCGGGTACGCTGGCGACCGGGTATCGCTATGTCGAGATGGGCTACACCGCCGCCTTCGAGCCCGCGATGATGGCCTGCAATGCGCGCCACACCCACATGGAGATGGGCGACACGCCGATCCTCGACCACGGCGCCTACGTGATGCTCGGCAACGACGAGCTGTTCCTGCAGATGCTCAGCCGTGGCGAGGACCCGCAGCGCATGCGCGACTATGTCGGCTGGACGATCAATGCGACCAAGGCGATGGGCGTCAAGGTCGTCAATCCGGGCGGCATCTCGGCGTTCAAGTTCAACCAGCGCAAGCTCGATGTCAACGAGAACCACGTGCACTGGCAGGTCACGCCGCGTCAGATCGTGCAGACGCTCGCGCAGGCACTCCGCGAGCTCGGCGTTCCGCACCCGCTGCACATCCACGGCAGCAATCTGGGCGTGGCCGGCAATATCGCGTCGACGCTCGACACGATTGCCGCACTCGAAGGCCTGCCCGCGCACCTGACGCATGTGCAGTTCCATGCTTACGGCACCGACGGGCCGAAGAAGTTCTCGTCGGCCGCACTGCAACTGGCCGAGGCCGTCAATGCGCATGCGAACGTCAGCATCGATGTCGGCCAGATCATGTTCGGCCAGACCGTCACGGCGTCCGGTGACACGATGCGCCAGCACGCGCAATCGGGGCTGGCGAACCCGCGCAAGTGGATCGGTGCGGACATCGAGTGCGAAGCCGGCTGCGGTGTCGTGCCGTTCCGCTACCGCGACCAGAACTTCATCAATGCGCTGCAATGGGCGATCGGCCTGGAGATCTTCCTGCTGGTCAACGACCCGTGGCGCGTCGTGCTGACCACCGACCATCCCAACGGCGGCCCGTTCACGAGCTACCCGCACCTGATCCGCCTGCTGATGGACCGCAGCTTTCGCGCCGAGCAGCTCGCGAAGCTGCATCCGGACGTGGCGGCGAACGCGGCATTGAACTCGATCACGCGCGAGCTGTCGCTGTACGAGATCGCCATCATGACGCGCGCTGCGCCAGCGCGCCTGCTTGGCCTGAAGGACCGTGGCCACCTCGGCGCGGGCGCCGCGGCTGACATTGCGGTCTACCGCGAAGACCCGAATCGCGAGGCGATGTTTGCGACGCCGGCCTTCGTGTTCAAGGACGGCGAACTGGTCGCGTGTGCCGGCCGCATCGTCGCGGTGCCGGTGGGCGGCACCCATTTTGTCGCGCCCGACTACGACCGCGGCATCGAAGCGATGCTGCGCAAGCATCACGCGGCGAATGGGCTGGTGAATGTCGATCACCTTGCAATCGGCCGCGACGAGCTGTGCGGCTGCTGCAACGGCGGCCGTCTGTTGCCCGCGAGCTGCTTCGAGGCGCAATCATGACGACCCCGGCTCCGCCGAATACGCCGGCCGGCGCGGCGGCGCGCGCGTCGACTTCGGAGCGGCCCGGTACTCGTCCCGTGAGCGAGGCACGCATCCTCAACGGCGTCGTCATCGACGACACCTTCGCCGAAGCCTTCCCGATGAAGGCCACGCGAATTCTCATCACCGCCCACAACCTGACCTGGGCCCGGCACGCCGCCGTGAGTGCGACCGGCTTTGCGACCTCGGTGATCGCCTGCGGGTGCGAGGCGGGCATCGAGGCCGAGATCGGTCCGGACGACACGCCGGACGGACGGCCGGGCTACTCGGTGCTGTTCTTCTCGATGTCGGGCAAGGAACTCGCGAAGCAGATCGAGCGCCGCGTCGGCCAGTGCGTGCTGACGTGTCCGACCACGGCGGTGTTCGCCGGCTTGCCTCGGACCGGCAACGAGCGAGCCGAAGGCGAGGTGATCGGCCTCGGTAGAAACCTGCGCTTCTTCGGCGACGGCTGGCAGATCTCGAAAGTCATCAACGGCGTACGCTACTGGCGCATACCGGTGATGGACGGCGAATTCGTCGCACAAGAGACGACGACGCTGACCAAGGCAGTCGGTGGCGGCAACCTGCTGATCCTCGCCACCGACACCGACGCGGCACTCCTCCTCGCCGAAGCCGCAGTGCGCGCGATGCGGCGATTGCCGAATGTCGTGATGCCGTTCCCCGGCGGCGTCGTGCGCTCGGGATCAAAAGTCGGCAGCAAGTACGCTGCACTCCGGGCCTCGACCAACGCTGCCTTCTGCCCGGGGTTGTACGGCTTGACCGCCGACAGCGAGATCACGCCGGACGTGCACTGCGTGCTCGAGATCGTGATCGACGGGCTGACCGAAGCCGATGTCGGTGCGGCCATGCTCGCCGGCATGCGCGCCTGCATCGAGATCGGTGCGGACGGCGGGCTGCGGCGCATCTCGGCCGGCAACTATGGCGGCAAGCTCGGGCCTTACCTGTTTCACCTGCACCGGCTGCTGGATATGCAGGGCGGTGAGTCATGAGCGTGCGGCTCACATTGAAGCGGGTGCCGGCGTTGCGGGTCGACCTGCGCGGCGTGACACCGGCCGCATTGCAAGGCCTGAGCACCGCGCGCATCGAGCGCCTGACCGTGACGCACGGCATGCAAACGCTGGCGCTCGCCGAGTTCTTCGCGGTCGCTCGCGATGACGCAGACGAGGCCGCTGACGAGCTGGTGTTCGAGGGCGAGCTGGCGCGCTTCGACCGCATCGGCTGGCAGCTGACCGACGGCCGCATCGTCGTCGAGGGTTCGGCCGGTGACTACGTCGGCGCCTGCATGAGCGGCGGCGAGGTTCACGTGCGGGGCAGTGCCGGGCTGCTCGCGGCATGCGAGATGGCAGGCGGCAAGTTGCGGATAGACGGCGATGTCGGCGACTACGCCGCAAGCAGTCTGCCTGGCAGCATGGACGGCATGCGCGGCGGCACGCTGATCGTGCGCGGCGCCGCGGGCGATCGCTTCGCCGACCGAATGCGGCGTGGCACCGCCGTGGTGTTCGATGATGTCGGCGATTTTCTTGCCTCGCGGCTGGTCGCCGGGACCATCGCGATCGGCGGTCGGGCCGGCGCGCACATCGGCTACGGCATGCGGCGCGGCAGCGTCGTGTTCGTTGGCGCAGCGCCGGGCGTCGCGCCCACTTTCGTACCCGCGCTCGGCGACGCGTCCGTCGCGTGGCAACTGCTGGCGCGCGATCTGGCCAGCCACGGCGGCCCCTTCGCCGGCCTGCCGGCGCGCCGCATCAGGCGCCACCTCGGCGATCTCTCGTCCGACGGCAAGGGCGAGCTGATCGCGGTTCTGTAGCCTTGCGTCCGAGAGGCTGGGCGCCCGCTGATTCCGCTCACGGTCAACCTGACGATCTGACGACATGAGGCTGGCGCTGTTCGACCTGGACCACACGCTGATCCCGTTCGACAGTGGCATGGCCTGGACGCGGTTTCTGGTCGAGCGCGGCGTGCTGCCGGCGCAGGCCGAGGAGACTTACCTCGGCTATTGCCGGCAATACGTAGCCGGTACGCTCGACATCCACGGCATGCACCTGGCCACTGTCGCACCGCTGGGCCGCTTTTCGAGGTCGCTGCTCGCCCAATGGGCGCGCGAGTTCGAGCAGGTGATGCGCGAGCGTGTGCCCCAGGACATGCTGGAGCTGGTGCAGCGTCACCTCGACGCCGGTGATGTCTGTGCGGTTGTGACCGCGACCACGCGCCTCGTCGCCGAGCCTTGCGCGCGCGCCTTCGGCCTGGTGCAAGTGGTGGCCACTGAAGCGGCGACGGTGGGCGGCACGCTTGATGGGGCATTGACCGGCGAGATCGCGGGCCTGCCGTGCTTTCGCGAGCACAAGCCCACGCGGGTGCGGCAATGGCTGGCGCAGCAGCGGCCTGGCGATGCTGCCGAGCTGGGCGCGTTCGAGCAGAGCTGGTTCTATTCCGATTCGGCCAGCGACCTGCCGTTGCTGCAGGCCGTCTCGCACCCGGTCGCCGTCCGTCCGGACGAGCGGCTGCGCCGACATGCGCTCGAGGCCGGCTGGCCGGTATTCGATCCGACGTGAGGTGTTTTCGAGGTCACGCCTCGAAGACGCGTGAGCTCCGGTTGGAATGGACTACTGCACGAGCTGCAGGATTTCGAGCTGCTCTTCGACGGTCTCGAAGGTGCCGGTTCCAGCCGGCATCTGCATCAATGGCTTGAGCTGAGGGTCGAACAACCAGACGGTGGGGTAGACCAACATGCGGCTCCGCTCGTCGCCGATCGAACGCTGGAATTCGGTGTAGGGCTGCGACTTACCGCCAACGCGAATGAACAGGCGCTGCGCGTTCGTCGCCAGGGAGCTGTGCAGGTCAACGACCAGCCAGGGTTTGAAGTGCGGCCCCAGCTCGGCCGCGTTCTTGCGCAGAAAGTTCTCGTAACGCCGGCAGTATGGGCAGTCGCTTGCCCCGAGGTAGACGTACAGGCGCTTGTTCTCGCGCTGCGCGCGCGCCAGCGCTGGCCCGAGATCGAACTCGGCGCGCTCTGGGCCGCCGCTGGGTTCGACGACGAGCGGGGCGTAAGCCGGCGGGATGCCGCGTGCCTCCTCTGCACGACCGAGTGGCGGGAAGATCGCGACGCAACAGACACAGCCCAACAGCCGGCGCCGACGGTGCAGCGACATCATCCGACCTTGAGCGAGCCAGTGAAGTGGCGCTCCTTCGAGTCCACGACCTCAGCGCGCAGTTCGCCCGGGCCATGCGGAACGAAGTTGAAGCGCCAAGTCGGATTCTCGCTAAGCGAGAAATCAAGATCGGCATCGAAGATCTTCCGCCCCGCAAAGCTCACCGCGATCGTGCGGACGAAGTACGAGGGGATGTACATCACCGTCACGTTGTTCAGCTCGAAGCCGGTGTCGTTGGGGTGGACCACGGTCAGGTCGGCAGTGGTCGGTGCGCCCATCTTCGGCGGCCCCGGCAGCTTGAAGATCGTCCGGCCGATCAGCTCCGGTGAATCGCGGTTGGGCGGCGCCGAGCAGCCGCCGGAAGTCTTCACAAAGCGCGAGTCCATGTGCAGTTCGCCGTTCGAGAGTTCGCTGACGACGCGCACGTGGCTGTACTCGTCGACGCGAAGGCGGGTCTCGAAGTCGGCCTGACCGACTTCCGGTGTCAGCTCCAGTGTGGCGGCCAGAGGCGACGGGTTCTTGTCGACCAGCAGATGGATGCGCCTCACGTGCAACTCGGGAGTCTGCGCCAGCTTCGAGACGATCTTCACCGGCACCGAGGCGCCGTAGGCTGCACGCAGCGGTGCGATCAGCTGCACGCGGTCGGCGCCGGCCGTGATCGGCTGCGTGCCGAATAGTCGGCCGCGCAGCAACTCCCATTCCGGCGAGAGATCGGCGTGGCCGGTGTTGCTCGGCAGGCCGCCAATCGCGGCGCGCGAAGAGAGGGGCGTCAGGGGCAGCGCCCCCACGCCGAGCATGAACGCGCGCCGCCGGCAATCAGTGAGAGGCTTCATCGGCGATGGCATGGTCTCGAGGCTCCCGGCAGTTCTAATAGGACTATTTCAACAACAACTCGCGCTCGTAACGCAAGTAGACGAGGGCCGCGTTGCGCCTGTGCACCGTATCGTACTGATCCCAGGCTTCGAAGTCAGGCAGCGCGGTGGCATCGGGGACTTCGCTCAAGGGCGTGCCCGCGGTTAGCAGCGCGCGCACGCGCGTCGTCAGCCGATCGAGGTAGCGCTCGACCTGCGTGATCAGGTGCTTCGTGCCGGCCGGCCCATGACCGGGCACGATCACGTTGAGCGGCAATGCTTGCAGCGTGCGCAGCGCTTCCTGCCAGGTCGGCAGGTCGCTGTCGAACACGTCCGGGATGCGCTGCGCGTCGAGCAGGCCGCCGGCGAACAGCGCGCCGGTACGCGGATCGAACACCGCAATGTCGCCGGGGCCGCTCGAGTGGCCGAAATACAGCACTTGAATCGGACGGCCGATCAGCGTGGCGGCGTTGACGCCGAGCGGGTCGGTGAAGCGGATGTCGGGCTCGAACAGCGTCGTGCCGCGCATCGCGTCTTCACCCAGCGTCGCACGCAGGGTCTTCAGGCAGGTGTCGCAACGCGAGGCCATCAGATCGGCGGCGGCCTGCTGCATCGCGATCGGAATGCCCATCTCGCGAAATGCCGCGGCGCCGAACAGGAACTCCTGCCGGGTGTGCGTGATGATGGCCAGGCGCACCGGCTTGTCGGTCACGCTGCGGATCGCCTCGAGCAGCGCGCGACCGTGCCGATACGAGGTGCCCGTGTCGATTGCCAGCACGCCGATGCGGCCGACGACAAAGCCTGCATTGCCGACGCGGCCCTGGTTCGCGGCTTCCGGTTCGCCGCCGGTGCCAGCCAGCATGTAGACACCGGCAGCGAGCTCGATCACCGGCACTTCGTTGCTGCCCTGGTTCGTCAGGTAGGCAGACGATGCGGCGACGCCCGGCGTGCCGGTGCCGATGAGCAGCAACAACAGGACGGCAATCGCGGCGGCGCGGCGCATCCCTTCAGGCAGCAGTCGGCGTGACGTCCAGGCTGCTCTTCCAAGCAGCCTGATGGCTGTCGACGACCTCTGCCGTCAGCCGGCCCGGCGCGTCCGGCACGAAGTAGAAGCGCAGGTTCGGGTTCTCGCTGATCGAGAAGTCGAGATCGGCCGTCAGCACCGGTTGGCCGGCGTAGAAGACGTTGACCGTGCGCACGAACCGGCGTGGCGTGAACTGGCGCGTCAGCTGATCCATCACCATGCCCGAGTCGTTCGGGTGGCTGATCATCAGCTGCACCAGCGTCGGCTTGTGAAGCACCACGTCGCCGTCGACGCGCAGCCTGATCTTGCCGAGCGCTGCGAGCGCGGCCTGCGGATCCTTGCCCGGCGGGGCCGAGCAGCCACCCGAAGCCTTGACGAAGCGGGTGCGCATCAACAGCCGGCCGTCGTTGGTCTCGGCAATGGCTCGCACGAAGCTGTATTCGTCAACGCGCACGCGGGTCTCGATGTCGGCGCGACCACTTTGCGGCGTGAACGAGAAGATCGCCGAGATCGGCGAGGGGTTGCTGTCGATGACGAGGTACAGCTTAGCGACATGGCTCGCTGCAGTGTGCGGCAGCCGTGCGCGCATTGCGATCGGCACGACAGCGGCATCCTCGGCACGACTTGGCGCATCGAGCGCCAGCATGTCGTCGCCAGCGTTCGCGATCGGCCGGTTCTCGAACAGGCTCGCCCGCACCTTCTGCCAGATCGCGCTGGCCTCGGGGTTCTCGCCGGACTTGATCTCGGCGACCGCGCTGCGCGGCGTGCCCCACAAGGTTGCTGTGACCAGCGCCGTGCCGGTGACCATGAGCTTGCGTCTGTCAATGTCGTGGTTCATCGCAGCACCTTCAGTCTTCCCACTCCAGCTCGGCAAACGCTGCAGTGACGTTGCGGCGGTGAAACCGGTCAGTGAGCTGCCAATCCGAAGCAGCCGCCATGCCGACGCTGTCGACCGCCTGGGGCAGCGTCTTTCCGGCCTTGATCGCAGCGCGTGTCTCGCGCCGCAGGGTTTCAAGATACTCCTGTTGCGGCTTCAGTGCTGCAGGCCAGTCGTTGCTGATCGGGCCGTGGCCGGGGATGACCCGGGTCGCGTCGATCGCCGCGAGGTCTTGCATCACGGCCAGCCAACCGCGCAGATTGCCGTCGACGACCGGAATGTGTTGCGTGAACAACAGGTCCGAGGCGAACAACGTGCGTGTGCGGCGGTCGTACACCGTGAGATCGTTGTCGGTGTGAGCGGTCGGCCACGCCTTCAGCACGAGCACGCGGTCGCCGAGGTCCAGTTCACGGGTTCCCTCGACGGCCAGGGTTGGATAGACCACCGCGCCATGCGCCACGCTGACGCCGAAATCGCGCGCCAGTGAATTCAGGAAGTAGCGCTCGCGTGCTGCCAGCGCGGCGTTGAATTTCGCGCTCGCGACGAAGCGCGTGTCCGGGCCGGCGAAGGCGGCGTTGCCGAGCACGTGATCGGGATGGGCGTGGGTGTCGATCACGAAGCAGATCGGGAGGCGTGTCGTGCGCTCGATGGCGGCGCGCCAGCGCTGGCCGAGCTGCGGCGTGCCGCCGGTGTCGATCACCGCCACACAGCGGCTGCCGATGACGAAGCCTAGGTTTGCAATGTCGCCAGCGTTGCTCGGCAGCCAGTCTTCGACAAGGCCGGCATGCATGTAGACGCCGGGGGCGACCTCGGTCACTGCGAGCGGTGCCGCCTCGGCCACGCCTTGTGCGGCGGCGACAACGTGCAAGAAGGCACCCAGAAGTAGGGCGCCCACGCGTCGGTGCATGCGGAGCGGCATGGTCGGCACCTCAATGAGGGTGGCGGCCTACTTGGCGTCGTTGATGAAGCAGCCCTTCTTGACCTTCGCTTGCAGTTCCCGATACTTCTTCAGCTCCGGTTGCAGTACCGGCGTGTCGCGGATCGAATTCCCGCGCTCGCCGCCGATCGACATGCCGTTGCTGATGGTCTGCATGGTCGTGAACTCCTCGTACTTGACCTCGGCCGCCAAGGCGTCGACCGCGCACGAGCACTTGCTAACCATCTCGAAATACGGGCCGGGGTTGGCACGCATGCAGTCCTCGACGTACAGCACGCGGTCGGCGGTCGGGAAGTCGTTGGCGCGGGCGGCGCCGCTCCCGATCAGCAATGCCGCGAGCACGGCGGCACCCAGCGTGGTGGAGCGGGCGGTGAAGTGGATCATGGTCGGGTCCGTGTGCGATGAAGGAAGGGTCGGCTTGGCGTGCGGTAGCGGATCGTTAGGAGCCGGGCTTTCCCGCGGTGTCGGCCCCGTCGATCAGCAGTTCCTCGGCGAGCAGCGGTGGCGCATCGGCACCCTTGGTGCCATCAGGAATCCGCGTGCGGATCGCGTACACGCCGCCCGGCACTGCCTCGGAGAGCGTGAACACGTATTGCTTGGCCGCCAGCTTTTCGAAGCGTGCCCGGTTAGGGTCGTCGACGAACGGTGAGATCGTGAACTCCAGACCAGCCACCGCCTTGCCGCGATAGCGCAGCGTCACGGCACGCTGCTGCGCGCCCTGGAAGATCGCCATGCGGATGCGCTTGCGGAAATAGCTCGATTGGCCTTTCGTCAGGCGCTGCATCTCGCGCACATCGCGTTCGAGAAAGAATAGCGTGACCGGGTTTCCGGTCGCACCTTCGACCGGCGGCAACGTGACCTTGCGTTCGCCGCTCAGGAAGTCGCCTGTCGCGTCGCAGCAGCGGCCGCCGCTCTGCGCCTTCAGCACGATCGAGGCCTTGTCCTTGAAGCCGGGTTCGAGGCTGCCCGAGCGATGGAATGCGTAGCGCAGCGTCAGCGGCGGGTGCAGATTGGCGATCTGATCGGTCATGAACAGCGCCCGTTCGGCGGGCGAGTAGTCTTTGGCCGGCTCTTCGGCGCTCGTTGCCGTGGCCGCAAGCACCAGCGCCAGAGGGGCGAGGGTGGCCGTGAGGGGTCTCAATGGCCTGGACGTGGTCATGGTGAGGAAAAGCACTGCGCTCGCGTCAGGGGCGGCATGGCAAAGGCGTGGCCGCGCTGTCGGATGGCCGGCCCGGGCGCATGTGAAGGCGCTGAGTTTCGAGACGGGCGCTTTCAAAATCGGGATCGATGGCCAGCGAGCACTCGAGCGCATCGAGCGCATCACCCGGAAGGTCCAACATGCCGAGCGCACGGCCGAGCAGGTACCAGGGTTCCGGGTCACTCGTGTCGCGGCGGGCCCAGTCGGCGGCGAGCAGTCGCAGCGCCTGCCAGTTGCCGTCGCGCTCGAGCACGGCGGCACGCATGAACGGCGGCTGCTCTGCCAGCGGCTGCTCCCAGAAGGCGGGATCACGCGCAGCCGGCGGGCCGGCGGGCAGGGGGTGGTCGGCAGCGTCGAGATCGCGTGCAAGCCATTCGGCCGGCATCGCGAAATAGTGGCCCGTGGCACCGCGCAAGCGGAAGCTCAGCACGCCGACGAGTTTGCCCTCGGCGTCGAACAGCCCGCCGCCGCTCGCGCCGGAACTGAAGAAATTGGAGCTCTGGATGACCCGGGCACCGTCCATCCGGTGCAGCGCGAGCACGGCACCGGCACTGCTGTGGAACGCCCCGGCCGTGTGCCCGACAGCCGTCACCGGCTGACCGATCGAGAGCTCACCGGCCAGCCCGAGCCGGACCGCGCGGGCGCTCTCGATACCGCGCACGCGCAGCAAGCAGAGATCGTGATAGGCATCGACCTGCTGCAATTGCGCGGGCAGGCGCAGACCGCCCTGCAGCACCCTGATCTGCCGCGCATCGCGGGTGACGTGGCAGTTGGTGACGACGCGTTCGCTGCCAACAACCACTCCGGACCCGAGCGAATAGCCGCCCTCGGCACGGAGCACCTCGACCTTCAGAACGCTGCTCGAGAGCTTGACCAGCATGGCCCGGTCGAGCCCGGCGAGCACCGGGCTTGCCTGGGTCGCAACCAGTATCAGGGCGAGCAGGCGCTTCATCCGCGATCGCACGTTCAGTTCTTCGGTGCCTCGTACGACGCATCGACCACCGGGACGCCGTACTCCTTCAGGATCGACTGGATCTCCGCCCGGCGCGACTCGATCAAGCCTTCGACCTGCTGCTTCCATTCGCGTTCGCCGTAGCGCACGCCCATGGCGATCTCGTAGTCGAGCTTGACGCCCGGTTCGGATTGCAGCGGAAGCACGATCAGCTGCGGCGTCTTCACCCGCCGCGCGAAGTAGCCGGCGATCGGGCCCCAGACGATGGCCGCGTCGATCTTGCCGCTGGCCAAGTCCTTCTCGATGATTTCGCCGGGGTACTGCTGCGGGTCGGGATTGCGGATCGGGTACGGCACGCCGCTTTCGAGGAGCTGGTGCTTGGACAGCCATTCGGAGGCTGGCGAACGGTCGTAGAGGCCAATGCGCAGCGACCGCAATTTGGCCGAATCCAGCGCGAGGAACTCAGCTGCCGTGCTGACGTTGTCCATGCCCTTGCCCTTCGGGAACACGAGCGCATAGGTCGAGCGGTAATAGGGCTTCGTGACCGAGACACCCTCATCGAATCCGACGGGCACGCTGATCACGATGTCGCAAGGGTAGTCCTGGCCCGGGAGTTTGTAGCGCAGCGTGTTGCGAATGAACGCGAGCCGCTGCGGGAACGAGTAGTAGGTGACTGGCAGATTCAGCGCCTTGCCGAAGACCTCGGCGATGCGGTTCTCGATGCCTTCACCTTTGGTGTTGGAGAACGGCAGGTTGTTCGGATCCTGGCAGACGCGTAGCTCGGTGCGCTTGGGCGGCGTGTCCTGGGCTGCGGCTTCGGTTGCCACAGGCGCAACCACACAAGCCACCGTCAGCCAAGCCGCCGTCGCCACGCGCCTGCCGTGCTTGAAGGCGCCCGGCAGCTCCACTGGACTCATGGCATGGCCTCGACCCGAGCCTTCGTGATCGCGCCGTCGGAACGCCCCTTCAGGTAAGCATAGAGCTGGTCCATGTTCTTCATCACCTCCGCGTTGCCCGAGAAGGCGACCATCTGCGTGTTGGGGCGACCTTTGGAGACGGCCTGGACGAACTCATCCTTCGTGAGCGTCTTCAGGCTATTGATCAGCGACGGGCCGACCAGGCCTTCCTGGCTCGCACCATGGCAACGGTCGCAGGCTGCCGAGCGCCAGGTCCTGAACCCCTGCAGCGTGTTGGGGTCGACCTTGTAGCCGTCGACGACGGTGTAAGGCGGGGACTTGGCGCCACCAGGGGAAGAAGCCGCCTGACCGAACGCCGTGGCGGCCGAGGCGAATAACAGAATGAAGCAAAGGGTCTTGGAGTGCTGCATGTGGCATCAGTGGAACGGCATTGGAAAAGCGGGGATGGCCCCCCATCGAAAGCCATCCCCCCGGTTAGATGATGCGCCGTGTTCAGGTCACGGCTGCACTGTACTTCCTGCGTTGCTTCAGTTCGGCAGCGCGAACACGGTCAGCGAACCACCGAGTTCTGTGTACTTCGCCAGTTCACGGTAGCCGCCCACGGCGCCGAGGCCGTCCTGATCCTTCTCGAGACCTGCTGCCATGCCGATGCCGGCCCATCCCCCGATGCCGGAGAACACGCCGATGTACTGCTTGCCCTTGTGCGTGTACGAGAACACGTTGCCGATGATCCCGGACGGCGTCTTGAACTTGAACAGTTCCTTGTTGATGTCCTTCTTGTCGACGCACTTCAGGTAGCCCTCGAGCGTGCCGTAGCAGGAAAGGCCGCCCGCCGTGTTGAGCGCGCCGCTCCAGACCGAGAACTTCTCGGGGTGGCTCTGCACGACCTTGCCGGTGCCCGCATCCCAGCTGATGTAGTTGCCCATGCCGCCGTGGCTGCCCGGCGTCGGGAACATCGACAGGGTCGCGCCCACATACGGTTGGCCCGCGGTGTACTCGACCTTGAACGGCTCGTAGTCCATGCAGACGTGGTTCGTCGGCACGTAGAAGAGCTTGGTTTCAGGATCGAACGACGCCGGTTGCTGGTCCTTGCTGCCCAACGCCGCGGGACAGATGCCTTTGGTGTTGACGTCCGGACCGCCCTTCGCGGTGGAGTACTTCGCGACGACTTCCGGCCGGCCGGTCTTCATGTCGACGTGGGTGGCCCAGTTGACCTTCGGATCGTACTTCTCGGCCACCAGCAGGGCGCCGGTGACGCGGTCCATGGTGTACCCGAAGCCGTTGCGGTCGAAGTGCACCAGTGCCTTGGTCGGCTGGCCCTTCACGTTGATGTCGGCCAGGATCATCTCGTTGATGCCGTCGAAGTCCCACTCGTCGTACGGCGTCATTTGATAGACCCACTTCGTCATGCCGGTATCGACGTCACGCGCGAAGATCGTCATCGACCACTTGTTGTCGCCCGGCCGCTGCGCCGGGTTCCAGGTCGACGGGTTGCCGGTGCCGTAGTACATGAGGTTCAGCGCCTTGTCGTAGCTGTACCAGCCCCAGGTCGTGCCGCCACCGGTCTTCCACTGATCGCCCTTCCACGTCTTGAGCGAAGAGTCGGCGCCCACCGGCGCCATCTTGCCGTCGGTCCAGGTCATGGTCTTGGCCGGGTCGATCAGCATCTCGGCATCGGGGCCGACGCTGTAGCCCTTCCAGGCCAGCTTGCCGTCGGACAGGTTGTAGGCCGCGATGAAGCCGCGCACTCCCCACTCGCCGCCGCTGATGCCGGTGATGACCTTGTCCTTGAAGACGTGCGGCGCATTGGTGTTGACCGCGCCGAGCTTCGGGTCGCCGTTCTTGACGCTCCAGACCACCTTGCCGGTCTTGGCATCGAGCGCCACCAGCGTGCTGTCGGCCTGCTGCAAGATCACCTTGCCCTCGGCATAGGCGACGCCGCGGTTGACGGTGTCGCAGCACATCTGCGGGATCACGGCCGGGTCCTGCTTGGGCTCGTACTTCCAGATGATCTGCTGGTTGTCGAGGTTCAGCGCGTACACCTTGTTCGGAAACGGCGAGTGCAGGTACATCACGCCGTCGATCACCAGAGGGGAGCCCTCGTGGCCGCGCAGCACGCCGGTCGAGAAGGTCCAGGCCACCTGCATCTTGCCGACGTTCGTGGTGTTGATCTGCTTCAGTTGCGAGTACCGTTGGTTGAACATGTCCCCCGCTTGCATCGCCCAGTTGCCGGAGTTGGCGATGTTCTTCTCCACATCGGCGTTGGCGTGAGCCAACGCGGGTAGAGCGAGCAACGCCAGCCCCAACTGACGCGCGAAGCTCGCGCTCAATAGCCGTGAAAGTCGCATTGAAGTCCCCTTGCTTCTGAGGTGGTCTAGGATCTTGCGGAGGTCGCCACCGATTCCCCCGCGAAACCGCCGGCCGCAACATCCGTGCCCAGCGCAAATGCAGATTCGCGCGTCTCATTCTCGGCACTCTCTGCAATGCGGAGACCGCGTTGGTCCGTCGCAGACCCTAGGCGAAACCCTGCGTTTTTTTGCTTGAATTTCCGCCGAACGCGACTACGGAACGTGCGCGCACCCTGCGTGCTTCGTCGTTCGCCCATGATCCTCCGGAAACCAAACCATGATGGCGACGCAGCGGATTCTGACGACGGGTCGATCGCGAGCAGAGTAGGGTGCGAAAGGCGCAACGTTCATAACCACTTTTGGCGCAGAGTGTTCCACTGTCAAGTAGTCCGTTGGGCAGGTGCGGGACCTCTCTTCGGGTGAGCGCGCCAGCCGTTCTGTCGGCGCAGAAGTTGCTGTCGCGTTGGGGCGCGGCGCACAGGCCCACGGGCCGGCATGCCGATGCCGCTCCAGGGGCTTGTCGGCTTGTTCGCGGCCGGCGCTGACGGATCGAAGTGGCGCGTTATTGCCTGAGTCATCCGGCCTCGTGCTGGTGAAGGACGAAGCCAGGCGATGATCGCGCCCCGTCCCGCGGTCATGACACAGTCCCGCCGTCTGCACGGCAGAGAGGTATTGCATGGATCGCAGCGATGCGCTGTTGCACGACTGGCGCGAACGTGCGCTGGCGCTCGAGCGCGAGGTGGCCGCGGCCGTGATCGGGCAAGCGCGCGTGATCCGCCTCCTCAACACGGCCGTGTTCGCGCGCGGCCACGTGCTGCTGCAGGGTGATGTGGGCGTCGGCAAGACGACGCTGCTGCGCGCCTTCGCGCGCGTGCTCGGCGGCGCCTACGCGCGCATCGAGGGCACGATCGACCTGATGCCCAACGACCTGATCTACTACACCTACATCAGCGCCGAGGGCCGGCCGGCCGTCGATCCCGGGCCGCTGATCGAGCACGGCGAAGACCTTGCGATCTTCTTCTTCAATGAGATCAACCGCGCACGGCCGCAGGTGCATTCACTGCTGCTGCGCGTGATGGCCGAGCGCACGGTCTCGGCTTTCAATCGCGAGTGGCGCTTTCCGCACCTGCTGGTGTTCGCCGACCGCAATCGCGTCGAGCGTGAAGAGACCTTCGAGATTGCGTCCGCTGCACGCGACCGCTTCGCGATGGAGGTGACGATCGAGACGCCAGCAAGCGAGGCCGACCGCCGCACGCTGATGTTCGATCCGCGTTACCACGACACCGATGCCCTCGTCGACTCGCTGGCCGGCGCGCTGCTCCCCCACCGCGAGCTGAACGACATCGCGGCGCAGATCCAGCGGAGGGTGCAGACTTCGGATGCCTTGGAGAAGTACGCCCTGGAGCTGTGGCGCGCGACCGAGGCTCCGGCCGATTACGGCGTGAAGCTCTCCGACCTCGACACAGCGCACCTGATGCTGGCCGGCGCGAGCCCGCGCGGCATGAGCATGTTGCTGCGCGCGGCACGCGTGACCGCGTGGCTGGCGGGCCGCGACTACACGACGCCCGAGGACGTGCAGGCGGTGTTCGACGTGACCATTGCCCATCGCCTGTGCTACCAGCCCGTCTACGAGATGCGCCGGCACGAAATCTCGGCTCCGTTGATATCCGGCATTCTCGGCAGCGTCGCTGCGCCCTGACGGACTCGAGTGTGCTGAGTTGCGAACCCATGGCCGTGACCGACTTGCAGACACCCGCTGTTGCGACGATCCGCGAGGTCCACTATCGCTCCAATCCTCCGGCGCTGGGCCACTTCCCCGGGCATCACCGCAGCCGGCGCGGAGACAGCGGCTTCGAGTTCCGTGGCCACGCGTCGCTGCTCGACGCCCCGGACCCGCGGCGTCTCGACCTGCACGCGAGCCTGCGCGATCCGTTCGGCAACTGGCGTGTGCGCATCTACAGCCAGCGCAAGTCGATCCCGGTCGTGGTCGTGGCCGACCTGTCAGCCTCGATGGGCTTCAGCGGACGCGAGCGCAAGCTCGAGGTGCTGGCCGACTTCGTCAACAGCCTCGCGTGGTCGGCCTGGCGCACCGGCGACAGCTTCGGCTTTGTCGGCTGCGACAGCTCGGTACGCGCCGATCTGCTGCAGCCGCAGACCCGGGCGCGCGGCGCCGGCGGCGCGATCGCGAGCAAGCTGCGCCGGTTTCAACCCCAGGGGCGCGATGCGCGCGGACTGCTCGCGGCACCGCGCCACCTGAGCCGCCAGCGCGCGCTGCTGTTCCTGGTCTCGGACTTCCATCTGCCGCTCGAGTTCACCGTTGCAGTGCTCGAGGCGTTCAGCCTGCATGAGGTCGTGCCGACGGTGCTGTGGGACCCGCTGGAGTTTGGCTTGAGCGCGCGGCGCGGCCTGGTCCAGGTGATCGACCCCGAGAGCGGTCGCCAGCGCCTGGTGTGGTGGCGCCCCGCCTTGCGCGCGCGCTGGGAGGACGCGCAGGCGCGGCGCCGCGAGGCGCTGTCCGGGTTGTTCCGCAGCCGGCGGCTCAAGCCGCTGTTCATCGAAGGTGGGTATGACGCCGAGGTGGTCACCCGGCACTTTCATTCATGACGCGCCGCGCCTCGACGTTGGCGTTGGCGAGCGCGCTGCTGGCCCTGGCCCTGGCCGACCAGGCAGTGGGCGCGAACAGCAGCGAGCCGCGCGCGTTCGGCTACACCGTCGGCGACGTGGTGACTCGCCGCATCGCGCTGCGCGTGCCGACCGGGTTGAGACTTGATGAGGACTCGCTGCCGCGCGCCGGTGGCCGGGGCAGGGCCCTGGAGCTGCAGCGCGTTGCGGTGCACCGGTCGCTCACCGGCGCGCCGGAGGAACTCCAGCTCGACTACCAGGTCTTTCTCGCGCCGCGCGAGCTGCGGGTGCTGGAGATGCCTGCGGTCGAGCTGCGCTTCGACGGCTCGCCGCAGGCGCAGACGCTGCGCATCGGTGCCTGGCCGCTCACGGTTGCGCCGCTGACCCCCGCCGACCCGTCGCCGCGCGATGGGCTGGGCGAGCTGCGGCCGGATCAGGAGCCGCCGCAGCTCGACACCTCCGCGCCGCGCGAACGCCTGCTGGCAGAGGCCGTGGTCGGCGTGCTGCTGCTCACCTACCTGGCGCACGTCTACCTGGTCCTGCCATGGTCGGCGCAGAGGCGCCGGCCCTTCGGTCGTGCCTGGACGGCGCTGCGTGCACTGTCCGACGAACCTGACCCGCCGAAGCGCCGCGCCGCGTACGAGCGGATGCACGCGGCCTTGAACGAGACGGCCGGCGAGGTCGTGTTCGCCCCCGGACTGGCGGGTTTCATCGCACGGCAACCGCGCTTTGCGCCGCTGAGCGACGACCTCGCTGTCTTCTTCGCGCGGTCGCGCGCAGAGTTCTTCGCCAGCGACCCGCCGGTGTCCGACGCGCGCTGGCTGGTCGCGCTCTGCCGCCGCTGCCGCGACCTCGAGCGCGGATCCGCATGAGCACCGCACGGCCGTCCAAACGGGCTTGCCGTGCAAAGCCGAGCACGGGGCTCGCCGAGTGAGCTTCGACCAGCCGGCCTGGTTGGCGCTGCTCCCGCTGGCGCTGCTGCCGCTGTTTGCGCCCGTACGCGGCGCCTTGCCCAATGCCTGGGTCGCGCTGCTGCCTCGCGACCGCAGCTCGCAGGTCCTGCAGGGGCTGTTGCGCGGGGCGGCAGTGCTCGCGCTCGCCGCCGCCATCGTCGGCATTGCCGGCCCGTATCGGCCCGAGTACGAGGTCGAACGCGTCGGTCGCGGTGCCGAGATCGTGCTGCTGCTGGACCGCAGCCGCAGCATGGATCAGGGCTTCGGCGGCGGCCGCAGCACCGCGCTGCACGGCACCGGGCCGGAGGCATTGGACTACTACTCGAAGCTCCGCGCGAACGAGGCGCGCGAGACCAAGGGCGTCGTCGCGCGGCGCGTGCTGTCGGAGTTCGCGGCCCAGCGTCCAGGGGACCGCTTCGGCATGATCGCGTTCAGCACGTTGCCACTGCGCCTGCTCGAGTTCACGCAGAAAAGCGAGGTGATCCAGGCGGCGATCAACGCCGGAAATATCGGGCGCGGTCTTTCGGAGACCAACATCGCGCTGGCACTCGAGTCCGCTCTCGGCTACTTCGAGGACCGGGCCTACACCGGCTCGCGCATCATTCTGCTGGTGTCCGACGGCGGTGACCGGATCGATCCCGAGGCGCGCGAGCGCATCGCGCACCTCGTCAGCAAGACCCGTGTCGCGATTTACTGGATCTACATCCGCTCCGCGCGCAGCCCGGGGCTGCTGCCGGACCAGGCCGAACCGCCCGCCAACGCCGAGACCGTGCCAGAGTACTTCCTGCACCGCTTCTTCCTGTCGCTGGGTGCGCCGTACCGTGCCTACGAGGCCGGCACGCCGGAAGCGCTCCAACAGGCCGTGGACGACGTGAACCGGCTTGAGAACCTGCCAATCACCTACAAGGACACGCTCCCGCGCCGTGACTTGTCGAGCTGGGGCTTCGCGCTCGCGCTGGCCGGGGTGCTGGTGCTGCTGGGAGCGAACCTGCTGGAGCTGCGTCGATGGGCGTAGCCACGCGCCGTCGCACGCACTTCGCCATGGCGCTGCTTGCGCTTTTGGCGGGGGCATCGGCGGTCGATTCCGCCATGCTGTGGCGTGCGGCTCAGACCAATGCCGTGATTGCCTCCGGTCAGACGATCCCCGACGCGCCCGGCCAGGCCCCGGAACTGCGCTTCGCGCTGGCCCACGCGCAGGCGGCGAGCGGCGCACGGGACGCGGCGCTGAACCGCTATCGCGCGCTGCAGAGCGATCCACGTCTCGGTGCGGCGGCGCGCTTCAACAGCGCGAACCTGCTGGTGCGCCAGGCGGTCGAGGTGCGTGCCAGCACCCAGTCGGGCCAGGCGATCGCGTTGCTGGAGCTGGCCAAGGAGTACTACCGCGACGTCCTGCGCGACGACCCCTCGCATTGGGACGCACGCTACAACCTCGAACGCGCGCAGCGTCTGCTGCCTGACCCCGACGACGAAGAGACGACGTCAGTCGACCCCCCGCGCAACCGCGAGCGCGCCGCGACGACGATGCGCGGCTATTCGCCCGGCCTGCCGTGAAGGCACGCGACTTCGCCGACCGCGTCGTCGCCTCGTGGCGCACGCATGCCGATCGCTGGCTGCTCGCGAGTGCCGCGACCGCGTTGGCGACGTGCCTGCTGCAGCCCGGCTGGCCGGTGGAACGGGCCCGCTTCGACCACGTGATCGTGCTCGACATCACGCAGAGCATGGACGTGCAGGACGAGTCGCTGGACGGCAAGCCGGCCTCGCGCCTGAGCTACGCCAAGGAGGCGTTGCGGCGAGCACTCCTGCACCTGCCCTGCGGCTCCAAGGTCGGCTGGGGCGTGTTCACCGAGTACCGCGCCTTTCTGCTGTTCGAGCCGGTCGAGGTCTGCGCGAACCTGACCGAGCTGCGCGCAACGCTCGCGCACATCGACGGGCGCATGGCCTGGAACGGCAACAGCGAGATCGCGAAAGGCCTGCACAGCGGCCTTCAGGTGGCCAAGCAGCTCGCTGGCAGCCCCGCGCTGGTTTTCGTGACCGACGGCCACGAGGCGCCGCCTTTGAGCCCTCAGCACCGGCCGGCCTTCGACGACAAGCCGGGCGAAGTGAAGGGGCTGATCGTCGGCGTCGGCGATGCGCGGCCGTCGCCGATTCCGAAGAGCGATCCGAGTGGCAAGCCGCTGGGCTTTTGGGAGGCCGACGAGGTGGCGCAGGCCGATCTCTACGGCCGCGGGCGCGGTACCAGCGTCACGGGCGAGCGCATGACCGAAGACGCCGCCGAGGCCCCGATGCCCGGGCTCGGCGCGACGCCGGGCAGTGAGCACCTGTCGGCACTGCGCGAACCCTATCTGCGCCTGCTCGCCCGCGAGCGCGGCCTGGGCTTCATGCGCCTGGGATCGCCAGACGAGCTGGCAGCGGCGCTCACCGGGCCAGTCCTGGCCAAGCCGACGCAGGTGCGGGCCGATGGGCGAATTGCGTTCGCGCTGTTGGCGCTGATCCTGCTGCTGGCGCGCCACGCCTCACCGCTGCGCCGCCTGCCACTCGTGAACGGCCTGCCGACGCTGCGCCCGGCGAAGAGGCCAAAGTGAAACGGCGTCTCCCATCCAGGTGACACGCAAGTCGAGGGTCAGTCGTACTTCAGGTATTTGAAACGCGGATCGTCTGGCGTTCCCTCGAGCGGCGATCCTGCGACGCTGCCGGGTTGCCACATGACGACCTCTTCGATCTTCTTGGCGAGCTCGAAGTCCTTGTCGGTGATTCCCTTGGCAGCGTGGTTCATGAGCTTCACCGTGACGAAGGCATATGAAACCGTGAGGTCGGGATGATGCCAAGCCGCCTCGGCGAGGTGGCCGACGGTATTGACGACCATCAAGGTGCCCTTCCAGCCACTGGTCTTGAACTTGCGCCGAATCCAGCCATCCTCGAAATACCACTTCGGCAACTCTTCCGCGAGCCGTGCCGTGATCTCGTCGGGACCGTACACGGCATCTGCAGTCTGTTTGCGCCAACTGGTCATGTCCGCCTCCTCGTGAGTCCGGAAATCGGCATGTTAGTGCTGCACCGACACTGCACCGAGTCGACACACACCGCGGTGACGTCGATTGAAGCGCCTGACCGTGCGGAAGATTTGACGAGGCAGTTCGCTGATAGGAAGTTTGCTACCGGCTTGCCACCAGCCATTGGGGGTTGAACCACCGATCGGCGTCGCCGTCATAGGGCAGGCGCGTGATGTCCCAGTGGGTGATGAACGGGGCATACGCGTCCCAGACCGGCGGGCCGCCGCCTAT
>Ga0207701_10000898_pt1 | contig 31710 bp, 21 predicted proteins | sample KBSSwiSSwithPhiX_FD_184294 | JGI IMG/M metagenome (GOLD analysis project Ga0207701, IMG submission 184294) | Switchgrass rhizosphere bulk soil microbial communities from Kellogg Biological Station, Michigan, USA, with PhiX - S5 (SPAdes) (version 2) | ecosystem: Environmental > Terrestrial >... | reverse complement strand
GCGGCCGGTGACCTGCACCGGCAACGCGGGCTTGCCGGCCTGCTGGTAGACGCGCACCAGCGCGCTGACATGATCGGTTCGCGCGAATCGCCGCCTGGTCGTCGGCACCAGCGGGAAGAGATCCGCGAACGCGTCCTTCGGTGCGGCGAGACTCGCCGGTGCGACGCTGAGCACCGCTCCCGAGAGTGAGAGCGGGACCGCGGCGAAGTCCGGCACGTCGACGTAGGTGTAGACGCTGGCTGCGGGGGCGCCGCCGCCGTCCACCCCGACGCGCAGTTCGTAGCGTCCGGGCTTCAGTGCGAGGCGCGACAGGAGCTCGTAGCTCAGATTGCCGCTGCCATCGCCTCGAGCGGTGACGCTGACCGTCTTCGTCTCCGAGTTCACGGACCGGCCGTTGCGATCGAATGCGGCGCTCACGACGCGGACCGGCGGGTCCGGGGTCTCCGCCGCGGCGCCCCGCGGTTGACGCACGCCGAGCGTGATCGCGACCGCGGCCTTTTCGGCACTCCCAGGGACCGCGAACGGCGCCGCGCTGACGCTGAGCGGGACGTCGGTTCGTGGTAGAACGCCCCCCACGATACCGGCCGTCTCGCTCGTGTTCGCCGCCGCGCGCGAACCCTCGCCGGTCTCGCCGGTGATGTAGCCGGACCGCGTCCGAACCGACACACCCGGCCGGGCAACTTTGACCTCGACGCGGTGGAGCTTGCCGTTGGTGGACGAAGCGGCCGGCGTGAACGCGACCAGGTAATACACCTGGCTTTCGCCGAAGAGCGCCGGCAGCTGCGCTTCAGGGGCCTCCGTGTTCATCACCGTGCGGCCGCCGGTGAGATCGGCCAGCACCGGAAGATCGTGCTGGCGTTCCTGGATCCCGATTGCCTTGCCGCCGAGCGGGCTGTTGCCAGGCGACTCGATGCCGACCGGATCGAGGGTGTGGATGGTCAGGTTGGCGAGCGACGTGGCACGCAGCATCTTCTCGCGCGCGTCCCTCAGTCGTGTCGCGCAGGTCGTCCAGTTGGTGCTCGGTAGGACGACGCCGGTGATGGCGGCGGGCGGGCCGGGCACGTTCGGCCGCGAAGGCGTGCCCAGCAGCGACTCGTAGCTGCGGAAATAGGTGCCGATGAAGATCAGGATCTTGCGCCGCCCTTGAACGTCGCGGACGGCGTCGGCGATCCGGGTGATGGCTTCCGGAGCACAGACCCGGCAGAAGCAGTCACCGCTTTCGAAGCCCTCCGGGTCGTCGATCATCACGTCGTTGCCGTTCCGCGGATCGTGCATCGGCCCGCGCGGCGGGTTGTGCAGGGCGGTCGCGGCGGGGCGATTGATCGCGTCCAGCAGGCGGGCGCGGTCAGCCGTGAAGTTCTGCGGCGTGCCGGCGTTGGCGAAGCCGCTGTCGTAGACCACGGCGGCGAGATCGCCCGGACCGAGCTGGTCCACGGTGGCGGCGGCGATCTTCCGCGCCAGGATCTGGTCATCGACGCGGATCGACCAATCCAGCATGATCACCACCAGACGGCCTTCAGGCCTGACGGCATTGGTGGTGACGTCGGAGGCGACGTCGCGAACCCAGGCCGCCTGGCCGGGAGGCGGTGCGGCGTCCGCCAGCGTCACCGGCACGAACGCGACGATGGGTCGGGGCTTGCCGTCCTCCAGCACGGTGAAATCAGACGTCTGGAGCCCGGTGACGGGGCGCCGCTGCTGGTCGAGGACAGAGACGTCCAGCTGGACGACATCCACGCCGCCGCGGAAGGTCGACGGCGGCGCCTGGGACACCGGCTGCTGTTGCGCGAACAGGATGATCGCACCGCTAAGGGTGCCGCCGGCGGCGATCCAGGCGACGAGCCGCCGCACCGCCGATCCGGACCGCTTCACGCTCATGCCGCCTCCGCATCAGCGCAGGCCCGCTGACGCTCGACGGAGTATACGCTCGCCGCTCGGCGGACTTGGAGAAGGTTCATGGGTTCATGAGGTTCATGGGGTTCATCAGGTTTGGTTCAGGGTTCCAGGTTCGGTTCAAGGTTCCTTGAAGCCCGAGTCGGGCGTGACGCCTTCCGGCACCACGCCGGCCTCGCGAGAGACGATGCGGGCATGCCAGATGAGGGCGGCGATATTTGCGACGGAGAGGATGACCGTGAGATCGAGGCCGAGCAGCAGCCGCGGAATCGAGTAGCCGATGCCCATGCCGATCCCGTAGAACAGGTTCATGTTCAGCGCGACGATCGCGCTCACGACGTAGAAGACGGGACGGAGCGAGCGGCGCAGCGCGGCGGCGAGGGCGAGGAGCGGCACGGCCAGCATCATGTGATGCTCGTGCACCCCGACGCCGAGCACGAAGAAGGCGTGCACGACGAAGGCTGCTGCCAGCAGGTGGGCGGCGAGATCGCTGGAGTGGCGCAACCGCCACAGCCCCCAGCCTGCGGTTGCCGCGACGGCCGCACTCGCGAACGGGCGCGGGTTCGGCAGCCCGACTTCCTGAAATGTGGTGACCGCCATGATCCGCCGGACTTCCACGAAGAACGCGTGCGGAAAGCCGAGCCGCGGAATCTGATAGTAGGCGCGGAGCGCGTAGTTGGCGATCCACCACACGTTGGCGGCGTAGCCGGACAGGATGTTGCGGCGCGCGTAGAAGCTGCCGAACGCCAGCCACATGTTCGGCAGCGCGCCGATCGCCGCGAACGGGAGCATCAGGGCGACGGTGGCGAGGATGCCGGCCGCGGCGGCGCGGAGCATCGCGCGTGCCCCGCCGGTGTGCCACGCCGCGAGCGCGAAGGCGGGGACCAGCAGGATGCCCTGCGGCTTCATCAGGATCGCGGTCGACAGCGCGAGCCCCGCTGACTCCGCCGCCCCCAGATGAAGCAGCACGAAGGCGCCGATGCCCGGCAGCATCATCAGCGGATCGAGGTAGCCGAGCACCTCGCCGTTGATTACCGTTGCCGGATTGAGCCAGTAGGCCAGCGCGGCCCAGCGGCCGGCTCGCGCGCTGCCCGTGATCCGTCGGGTCGTCCAAGCCAGCAGCAGCGTCAGGCCGATCCCGCACAGCAGTCCGGGAATTTTCACCGCCGCGGTCAGGGCCGGGCTATCGGCGAATGCGGGATCCATCTGACGGTAGGCCAGGCCGACGAGTGCGAGCACGTAAAGTGCGGCCGGCGGATAGTCCACCGTCGTCTCGAGCGAGCCCCAGTTGACCACGCCGCGGACGGGCGGGGTGCCGCCGACGCCGTACATGTGCGTAACGTGCCGCGACGCCCCGAAGGCCCAGATTTTCCAGGTGGTGACGTCTTCCGTGCCGGGTAGGGGTAGGGCCGTCAGCCGCACGAGGAGACCGAAGATCAACGCGGCCGCGAAGGCGCCGCGGCGTGTCACCAGAAGACCTTCTGGATCCCTGTGGGGGCGCGCGGCCGCAGCTTGAGATAGATGATCAGCCCGGTGATGGTCAGCACGCACAGTGCGACGGCCCACAGCATCGCGAACACCAGCCCGCCATCGCCGAACGCCTCGCCGCTGTGCAGCCGGTTGAGGAACGGCTTGTCGACATACGCCTCGGTCCGCAGCAGCGCGCCCGTCCTCGCGTCGACGACGAACTGGCGATCCTCGCCGCCGGTCGGCTTGCCGGTGAAGATCGTCACCGTCGGCTGGTTGCCCTTGAACTGCAGGGTGATCTTGTCGATCGGCGCGCCGCCGGCCGCCGGCGCGACAGTCGTCATGGCGCGCGCCAGCGGATCCGACCAGGCGCTCGGGGGTGACGTCACCGACACGGGGCTGACGAGGTCGCGCGTGGCTTCACGAAGTGCCTCCTCGGCGCCGAAGAACTCCGTGAACGCCAGGATGGCGCCGGTGCACGACGCGAAGAGCAGGAAGATCGTCGCCGGGAACGCGATCCATCGATGCCATTTCCGCCAGAACAGAAGGGTCACGCCGCGATCTCCAGGTAAGTGTGACAATGTTTATAGCATTGGTGGCACGAGAGACCGGGGCATCGCCGGCGGGGGAGCGTCACCGGTAAGATGGCCACGCCTGGTCCGCGGCTGACCGACGCGGAATATCAGCGGCTGCATCGCGCCGGTCGTGCGGACCGGTGGGGCGTCTCCGCGAGCCGCTTCGCCGCGGCGATCGACGCCGGCCTGGCGCACGCGACACGCGACGCGCCCGAGAATCCCCGCGATGCGTCCCGCCGGGCCGCTGCGCTCCATCTCGAGGATCTGGCCCTCGCCACTGCCTGCATCGACGGGCATGACGCCGCCTGGGACCATTTCGTCCAGACTCACCGGCCGGTGTTGTATCGTGCCGCGGACGCGCTGGATCCGGCAGGCGGCGCGCGCGAGCTCGCCGACGCCCTCTACGCAGACCTCTATGGTCTGGCGGCCAATCAGGACGCGCGCTGCTCCTTGCTGCGCTACTACCACGGCCGCAGCACGCTGGCCACGTGGCTGCGTGCGGTCCTGTCGCAGCGGGTGATCGATCGGGCACGTACGCGACAGCGGCTCGAGCCGCTGCCGGATGAACCGTCCTTGCCGGCGCCCGGTGGCGGAGTGCCAGATCCGGAACGCCAACGACGTGCCGAGCTGATCAGCGGCGCGCTGAGCGCAGCGGTGGCGGCGCTGCCGCCGCAGGATCGCTGGCGGCTGGCGTCGTACTATCAGCAGCAGCTGACCCTGGCGCAGATCGGGCGGTTGCTCGGCGAGCACGAAGCCACCGTCTCGCGCCAGCTCGCGCGCACGCGCCGGGCACTACGGACCGACATCGAGGCGCGGCTGCATCGCGCCGGGCTGACCGACGCCGAGGTCAGCGAGGCCTTCGAGGCGGCGGTCGGTGAGGGTAGTCCCCTCGACCTCGGCCACGTGTTCAGGCGCAAGAATGCGCCAACCGAACGTTCTACATGAGAGCGATGCCGCGACGCACTCTGTCGGAGACCGCCCGGTGACGCAGCCGACCGATCGCGATGCCGCGCTCGAGCACCTGCTCCGCGCCTTGCCGGAGGAGGACCTCGGATCGATCGGCGACTGTCTCGATGCCGAGGCCGCCGCAGCCCTGTCCGAGGGCGGGCTGCCTCCGGCCGAGCGCAGCGCATACATGGCACATGTGTCGGGCTGTAGCCGTTGCCAGGCGCTCCTTGGGGCCTTGATACGCACCACGCCGGTCCCGGCCCCGGCGCGCGCGTGGTGGCGGCGGGCGTGGCTCGTTCCGGCGCTCGCGACCGGTGTGGCTGTAACGGTCTGGATAGCGCTCGAGCGCGCCGGGCCGCGGGTGGCCGTTGTCCGAATCCCGGCGGCGATCACCGAGCCTGCCAAGGAGGACGCCGAGTTGGCGAACGTCACGCGGCCCAAGCCGCCACTGGACCCCCTGAGGCAGAGCGCGATCGAGCAGCAAAACAGCCGGGTCCGTTCGCGGCAGGTCGGCCCGTTGCCGGATGCGCTCGCTGACACGACTCAATTGCCGTCTGCTTTGGACCGCACGGCCGGAGTACCAAAGGCGGTTCCGTCGACGGCCGACGCCGCCACAGCGTCTGCACCCTCGGCGCCACCCGCCGCCCTCGCGAGCAATGCCGAACGGGCAGAACAGTCATTTGCGCAAGTCCGCCGCGACAAGGCCGTCGAGGTCGGCAGAGCGGCGGCCCTCCCCGCCAGCCCGCCTCCGCCGGCTCCCGTGAGCGAGAGCGTAGGGGTGACCGCGCCCACGGTGGGAGGCGGCGGTCTCGCCAAGACCAGTGCGCCTGCGGCCGCGATCGACGTCATCTCTCCTGACGCCCGCATCCGCTGGCGTATCGTCGGCAACGCGGTCGAACACTCCGCGGACGGCGGCGCGACGTGGAGCCCGCAGGCCCTCGGCGTGTCGTCGCGGCTGACCGGCGGCAGCGCCCCGCTCCCTGAAGTCTGCTGGATCGTCGGCGACGGGGGAACGGTCGTCGTTACGGCGGACGGCGTGTCCTGGAACCGACTGGCGTTTCCCGAACCGGCGCCGCTCGCGTCCGTGACCGCCTCCAGCGCCGATGCCGCGACCGTGACGACGAGCGACGGGCGCGTGTTCACGACCATCGATCGCGGCAAGACCTGGACGCCGCGTTAGACGTCCGCAGGATTCTCCGGCGGCTCCGTTCCAATCGAGGTCACCGTGAACGAACCGATCGGCAGCACCTGGCGGCACGTGGTGCATGGTGAACGCGTCTTGGCGATGCTAACCACCCGACCTTCGAACCCGTGAACCGAACCTTCAACCTTGAACCCTGAACCTTGAACCCTGAACCCTAACCACGCCAACGCACCTGAACGACAATAGGCCGTGGCGCGCATCGTGTTCAGCACGTGGGGGTCGCTCGGCGACCTTCATCCCTACCTGGCGCTGGCGGTGGAGCTGACGCGGCGCGGACATCGTGCCGTGGTTGCGACGCTGCCGTCGTGGCGGGAGGCGGTGGAGAAGGCGGGCGTCGGGTTCCATCCCGTCGGTCCCGACATCCCGCAGGACGAAGCCGAGGGGCGCGAACTGGTGCGGCGGGTCCTCGACGCTCGCGACGGGCCGCGCTACTTGTTCGAGAAGGTCCTCGGGCCGGCCACGCGGGAGTCCTACGACGCGCTGCTGGCGGGGGTCCAAGCCGAGGGCGGTGCGGACCTGCTCGTGACGCACCTCATTCCGCTCACGGGGCCGCTCGTTGCCAGGAAGACCGGCATCCGGTGGGTGTCGGCCCTGGTCCAGCCGCTGGGCCTGCTCTCGGCGTACGATCCGGCCACCCCTCCGCAGGCGCCATGGCTGCGAGCGGTGCTGGCGCTGCATCCGTCCATCGCCCGCAGCCTGTTCGCGATCGCGCGCTGGACGACGCGCCGGTGGATTGGCCCGACGGAGAGGCTGCGCCTCGAGCTCGGCCTGCCGGCGGGCGGTAATCCCGTATTCGAGGGGCAGCACTCGCCGCGCCTCGCGCTGGCGCTCTTTTCGAAAGTGCTCGGCGAACGCCAGCCGGACTTCCCGCCGCAGACGCTCGTCACCGGCTTTCCTTTTTACGACGCGGCGGCCGAACGCCCGGTCGAACCTGCATTGCTCGACTTCCTCGACGCGGGGGATCCGCCGATTCTCGTCACGCTCGGATCGTCGGCAGTCTGGATCGCCGGTGACTTCTACCTCTCGAGCATCGAAGCGGTCACCAGGCTCGGGCGGCGGGCACTGTTGCTGACGGGCGAGGACACCGCGCGGCTGACCGCCAGCGGCCTGCCCCGGGGCATTGCCGCGTTCGCGTATGCGCCACACAGCCTGGTGATGCCGCGGGCTGCCGTGAATGTCCATCAGGGCGGCGTCGGTACGACGGGACAGGCATTACGCGCCGGCCGCCCGGCCCTGGTGGTTCCGTTCGGTCAGGATCAACCCGACAACGCCCGGCGCTCGGTGCGGCTCGGAATGGCCCGCACGATGTCGCGCCGCGCCTACACACCCGCGCGGGTCGCGCGGGAGTTGTCAGCGCTGCTCGAGGAGCCGCGCTACGCAGCCCGCGCCCGTGAGGTGGCGGCGATCGTCGCCGCCGAGCGCGGCACCGAGACCGCCTGCGACGCGATCGAGGGCGTGTTGGCGGAGCCTCCGCCACGAAGCACGCGCCGCTGAGCGTTCAACTCGAACGCAGCACCTGCAACGGATCGAGCCGGGAGGCGCGATACGCCGGCACCAGGGTGGCGGCCAGCGCGACGAGAGCCAGCGCGCCGGCGACCATCGCCAGCGTCAGCGGATCCGACGCGCTGATGCCGTAGACCAGTCGGTTGAGCAGCTGCGCGGACGCAAGCGAGGCGACGCTGCCGAGCGCGATTCCGATGAGCGCCGGGGTCATGCCCTCACGCACGACGAGCCTCAGCACGTCGGTCGTGCGCGCGCCGAGCGCGGTCCGGATACTGATCTCGCGGCTCCTCCCCCGGACGATGTACGAGAGCACGCTGTAGATGCCGACGGCGGCGAGCGTGAGCGCGACCGCGGCGAAGACCCCGAGCAGCAGCGCCCCGAAACGCGGCGCCGACAGCGTCTCGTCGAGGACGTCCTCCATCGTGCGGACCTCCTCGACCGGCTGATTGGGATCGAGCTCGCGGATGATCGCGGCGGCCGGCTGCGTCAGCGCGGCGGGTGCGCCGGCAGTCCGCAGCACCAGCACCACGCTGCGCACCGGCACGGCCGTGGTGTACTCGTACACGGTCGCGCCCGCCATCTCCGACAGCTCGCCCTGCTTGACGTCTCCGACGATCCCGACCACCTCGCGGGTCGCCGACTTCGACTCCAGCGGCAACGTGATGCGCCGGCCGATCGGATCGGTGTCGCCCCACAGCAGCGTCGCCGCGGCGCGGCTCACCAGCACCGTGTCGGTGTCCCCGTCGGCCACGTCGCGTCCGCGCAGCAGCGGGATGTGCATCGCCCGCAGGTACCCCGGCGTGATCTTCCGGACAGCGGCGGTCGGCTGATCGCGCGGCAGCAGCTCCGCCTTGCCCTCGAGTACGATTGGCTGCACCGAGCCGCCCTGCGCCGGGAGGTCGTCGACGCCGCCGGCGGCCTCCACCCCGGGCAGCGCGCGAAGCCGCTCGAGCGCGCTCGTGAAGAACGCCCGCGCGCGTTCCGTCGTCGCGTACCGGCTCTCCGGCAGCGACACTCTCATCGTCATCACGCCGCGCGGATTGAAGCCGGCATCGCTCCCGCGGAGCGAGACCAGGCTGCGGATCATGACGGCGGCCCCCATCAGCAGCACCACCGAGAGCGCGACCTCGCAGGCGATCAGCAGCCGCCGGGTGCGGATGCCGAGCGCGCTGTCGCTGCGCCCGCCTTCTTTGAGCGCGGTGGTGAGGTCGGCGCGGCCCGCGCGGATTGCCGGCATGACTCCGGCCAGCAAGCCGGTGACCACGGAGGCCACCAGCACGAACGCGAGGACGCGGACGTCCATCGTGATTTCGTCGGCGCGCGGCACCTGGCTGGCGAGCAGGCTTGCGCCGGCCGCGAGGCTGCCGCGAGCCAGTGCCAGGCCGAGGGCGCCGCCGGCCGTGGAGAGGACCAGCGCCTCGATCAGCAGCTGCTGGAACACACGCCTCCGGCCCGCACCGAGTGCCGATCGAATCGCAATCTCCTTGCGCCGGTTCAGGGCCCGCGTGAAGAGCAGGTTGCCGACGTTGGCGCACGCGATCAGCAGCACGAGTCCCACCGCGGCCAGCAGCATCACGAGCGTCGTCCGCATGTCGCCGACGATCAGTTCCTGGAGCGGCACGACAGTCGCCCCCCAGCCGGCATTGCTTTGCGGGTATTCGTGCTCGAGCCGCGTCGAGATGACCGCCATCTCGGCGTCGGCGCGCGTGACGTCGACGCCGGGCTTCAGCCGCGCGATGACGCTGTCATTGTGATTGTCGCGGACGGCCCGCTCCTTTTCCGTGAGGGCGAGCGGCACCCATAACGGGCGCGCCGCGACGCCCCATGAGGAAAGCGAGAAGCGAGCGGGCAGCACCCCGACGATGGTGTAGACGTCGCCATTCAGCGTGAGTGTCTTCCCGACTGCGTCGGCGGCACCCCCGAAATGACTCTGCCAGAACCCGTAGCTCAGAATCGCCACGTGGGACCGATCGGGGCTGACCTCGTCCGCCCGGAACACCCGCCCGAGCGCCGGCTGGGCGTGCACGACGTCGAAGAAATCTTCGCCCACCGCCCCGGCCACGACCGATTCGGGCTCACTCCCGCCGGTGATCGTGAACTGACGGAAGGCGTAAATCGCCATGCCTTCGAATGACGTCGCATCCCGCTTCCAGTCGAAGAAGTTGGCCGGCGACACGCTGAACTGTCGCATCCCGGGAAAGGCGCTCTGCGGTGGCACGTGGAAGAGCCGGACGAGCCGCTCCGGCTGCTCGTACGGCAGCGGACGCAGCAGCACGGCATTGACGATGCTGAAGATGGCGGTGTTCGCGCCAACCCCGAGCGCGAGGACGGCAACGGCTGCGAGCGTGAACGAGGGCGTACGAAGCAGGACGCGCAGGGCGTAGCGGATATCGGCCAAGAGTGCGGACATGGGATCTCCCGGAGCGTGGACTGGTCCGGAGTTAGACGGCGGCGGGCACGTGAAGGTTGCTGCCCGGGTGAACGCGGCTCACCGGCGGACCCTTCATGCGAGGGTGAGCGGGGCAGCCTGCGCTCTGGCGCATGAGCGCTCCCGTTACGGGAGCGCCTTCTGCACTGGTTCGAGCCAGTGCAGGATCACGCCGCCGACATCCGGGAACTGGGCCGCGAACAAGGTGAGCAGGGGCAGCAGCCCGAATACCGCCACCTTCAACACGAAATCCGTGTCCCACGTCGTTTTCGGCGCGCCGGCCGGCGTTGTCAGGCTGGCGATGATCGGGTTGCGCTTGATCTGGACCAGGACGGTCAGGATCGTTGCGAACGCGATACCGATGTCGATCCAGCCGAGCACTTGCAGATCCGTGTGCTGCTGGAACGGAAACAGCGTGTAGCTGGCGAAGACCAGCAGGATGCCGGTGATGACAAAGGTCAGGTTGTGCGCCAGCCGGACCAGGGCGTCGCGCACGACCAGTGCCGTCACCATCGCCGGGACCTCTGCCTGGCGCTCGATCACCGCATCCGCGACGGCCACCGCCACGTTGCCGGCGGCCACCGCCGTCTCCGGGGAGCCGGCGGGCCCGGTGCCAGCGCTTTGCAATGGCAGGCGCAGCCGGCTGGCGCAGAGAGACGCCGCGTTGAGGAGCCCGGTCCAGCTCTGGCTGGCGGCCCAGTGCAAATCTGGCGTGGTGCGCATCTCGCGCTCGTAGGTTGTGGTGATCGGCGCCGGAGCGGGCGCACCCGGGCCGGCATTCAACTCCGCCAGCACGCGGTCGGCGTGGGTCACCGCGAGCTGCAGGTCGACGAGGCGTGTCGGTCTCGGGAAGACGGTGGTCGGGAACAGATCCGTGGGCACACGGTCATACGCGACGGCGAGCGGATGGCGCGCCATCAAGTGAAGCAGGCGCCGGATGTGGTACCACAAGTATCCGAACTGGACGAGCCCGAGCCCGAGCATCGCCTGGACGAGCAGAAGGGTGATGGAAACGAATCTGCCGAACCGTGGGCCCTCAATCGTCACGAGCAAGGACGTGAAGGGATTGAACGCGAAGATGCAGGTCGCCGCACCCGCCGCCGCGACCAGCGCGACACCGCTCCAGGGCACGCTGATCAACGATCGGTTGAGCAGTCCCCAGGGCTCCTTGAGCGATTGCACATTCCCGTAGATCATCTCCTGCACGACCGGGTGGACCGCGACGTCGGCCAGCGCGACGCGGCCGCGCCGCACCCGCGCCACTTCGGTCCCCGCCCACACGGCGAACGCGAAGCAGAGAAACAGGATTGGCATCGCCGGCGAGACGCCGTTGCCAAAATCGACGGCGCGTGCCAGGAAGCTCAGCACCTGGCTACGCTCGGCGAATAGGTAACCCAGGCCGTAGGTCGTGAGGTTCCACACGCTCCAGGCGAGCACCACTGCCGTGACAGCCCCGAGCCAGGTGGATCGCCGCTGCGACCACCCCTCACGTGCGCGTGAGGGCAGCGCCGATCCGATCGCGAGCAGGACTCGGGCAATCATGAGCACGCCAGGGATCAGCCCCACCGCGGTGGTGGCCAGCGCCGCGACCGCCGGCAAAGTGCGGTCGCCCACGCGGACCCGCATCGCACACAGTCCGAACAGGACAGCCTGCGCGATCAGCACGGCGGTCAAGCCGGCGAAGAGATAACCCAGCGCGGCCTGCGCGCGATCGGGCGTCTGTCCAGCCGGTGCCGCAAGGATCTGTGGCCCATTACGGACCTGCAGGATGAGACCGGTCAGGAGGGCCGCCGCCAGCAGCGCGATGAGCACGTGGAAGGACACCGACGGGAACACCGCCAAGGGTACTGCCCTGGTCAACGCCGAGACAGGGAACACGTACTCATCATTGAGATCGGCCTTATACGCCCGCACCGGCCAGATCCCTCCGTTACCGACGACGCTGATCCACACCGGCGGCCGACAGGCGCTCGCGCAGCCTTCACCGGGGAAGCCGTATTCGCGCAGGCGGGGTGGATCGTCCCGGACCGGCTGACCATCCGCGTCATACGCGAGGAGGGCCAGAGTGGCGTTGTAAACTCCCTGCGCGCTGCCATTGGCGAACTGCTGGCCCCATACCCCGTCCTGATCTTCGTCGGAGCTCCAGCGCTGGATGCCGTCCTGCAACGGATACGTCGACACGACCATCGTGCCGCGGAGAAACGATGAGTAGTCAGGATGGATGTAGAGCGAGTCGCTCTCCGCGGTGAAGATCGACACATCGGGCGCGTAGCGCGAGAGCTCCTGCGCAAGGAACAGCTTGTCGCGCGAGTCCGTCGCCATCAAGGCGACCGTCTTGACGTCTTCACGCTGGATGGTCCTGAACAAGGCGGCGAGGGCCAACTCCATGTAAGCGGCCGACGTCTTCGGATTGAACTGCGGGATGAGGTCGGCGGGATTCCCTTTTGCCTCCATCTCCAGATGCCGGAACCGCGACGGAAGGCCAAGCAGACCCGTCCCGGCCGTGTCCGTCGTCTGCACCGTCGTGCGCAGTCGCGAGATGTTCATGGGGAAAGGCAGGTTGATGAGGCCCAGCTTCCCGGCCTCGCCAAACCGGTACTGCCAGAAGGCATTCCCGACCTGCCGCCCGTACTGTGTGTTGGCCTCGAACAACACCGCCATCCGCCTTGACCAGCCGACCCACCCCAGCTCGTTCACCATCTTGGGCAGCAGCACATCGTCCGGGTGGACCGTAGCCTTGAACGTCGCTTTCAGAAGCGAGCCGCTGGCGGACTCGATGGTCTCCTTGTTTCGGGAGTCGGTTGCGCTGCCCGACAGGACGCGCACTGTATATGGAGTGGGGAGGCGGGGCTGAACCTGCAGCAACGCCCGGGTGAGCGTTTCACTGGAACCCGAAAACGTCGGACCGAGAATGCGAATCGTCGGGTCCGGCTGCGACACGGCGCCGGGCTTCACTCGATCTGGCGTCAGCGCGCGACAGCGCACCACGAGGCGCATGGCGTTCGCCAACGCGCGGACGTGAATACCCGCCGCCGGATTCTCATGCACGATGAGGAGCACCAGGCGGTTGCCGTATTCCAACTCGTCCAACGCATTCCGGTCAACCAGCCTCCGGAACACGACGACGCCGGGTTCGAGTTCGTGCTGAGTGCCATTCGTGGCACCCGCCTCCTCCTTGTCCGAGTCCGGGAAATGCGAGCGATCGAGCACGTAGTCGTTCGCCGAGACGGCCTGGGTGATCGCCTCGAGCATCGGATCGAACTGCCAGCCGGTGTACGAATCGATCGGATCCGGCAGCGTGGTAATCAGAAATTCGATGTTGTTCTTAGACTGCAGCATGACGCGGAGCAACTCGACCTTCAGGTCGCTCTTGTCGAGCTGATCGAAGTCCTTCGCGAGAAGAACTGCGTCTTTGGTCGGGGACTTGTCGCTCAGGGCGTAGCTGTCGAAATACCTGTCGAAGAACTCATCGACCACCCGGACGGCCGTGCCGATCTCACCAGCCGCGTTGCTCGGTGCGGAACCATCGGCGTAGGCCCGTGTCAGGATCGTCATCGCGTCGCGCGCCGGCGCCAACGAATCGATGGGGCGCAAGGGCAGCCGGAACAGCGCCGTCAGATAACCGATCGCCACCCGTTGTGGCTCCGTGCGCGTCGGGCCGGGAGAACCGAGCAGCCTCAGGCTGAAGAGGGCCCGTCGGCGGAGGCCGTCGTTCGTCGTGTCGACCGCGAGCGAGGCCGCGATGGTATCCAGCGTATCGAGGTTGTCGTCGCTTCCCGCGCCGACGTTTTCTGGTGAGTTCGAGGGGGCGGCCTTGGCCGGCGGCGCGGGAGCGGTGTTGGCGGGCTGACGGGAGTACCCCGGGCCGACGATGGCGGCCGTCACAGCCGCGACGAATACCCACGGCCCGAGCCCACGTGTGTTGCTCACGACGTGCTCCCCACTTTGTGCCACGGGAGTGAAACGGATCCCGTGGACGTTGCCTGCCGGTCATTTCAGAGAACGTCCGATTGACCCGGATTGAACACGAGCCGTCAGCTCAGCCGACACCTGCCTGCCAGCTCCCGGTGTGCGCGACGGCCGCGCAGCCGGCAGACCCGGCGCGCCGAGCGATAATTGCCGGGTGCAGAAGATTTGCGACTCCATCCTCGACACCATCGGCCACACCCCGATGGTCCGGCTCAGCCGAATCACCCGCGGAGTGACCGACGCCACCGTGCTCGCCAAGATCGAGACCTTCAATCCCGGCAACTCGATCAAGGACCGCATGGCGCTGCGGATGATCGAAGACGCGGAGCGGGCCGGCCTCCTGAAACCGGGCGGCACGATCATCGAGGGCACATCCGGCAACACCGGGATGGGGCTGGCGATTGCGGCGGTGATCAAAGGCTACAAGTGCGTCTTCACCACTACCGACAAGCAGTCCAAGGAGAAGGCAGACGCGCTCAAGGCATTCGGGGCCGAGGTCATCGTCTGCCCCACCAACGTCGATCCCGAAGATCCGCGGTCATATTACTCGGTGTCCTCCCGGCTCGAAAAGGAGATCCCGAACAGCTGGAAAGCCAACCAGTACGACAACCTGTCGAACTCCGCGGCGCACTACGAGCAGACCGGCCCCGAGATCTGGGAGCAGACCGACGGCCGCATCACTCACCTGGTCGTCGGCGTCGGGACCGGCGGCACCGCGTCGGGCGCAGGCCGGTACCTGAAAGAGCGCAACCCGAAGATCAAGGTGTGGGGCATCGATACCTACGGCTCGGTATTCAAGAAATACAAAGAGACGGGGATCTTCGACAAGAACGAGATCTACCCGTACGTCACTGAGGGCATCGGGGAAGACTTCCTGCCCCGGAACGTCGACTTCGACGTTATCGACGCCTTCGAAAAGGTCACCGACAAGGATGCCGCGCTGATGACCCGCCGCATCGCCCGCGAGGAAGGCATCTTTGCCGGCAACTCGGCCGGGTCGGCGGTGGCCGGTCTGATTCAGCTCCGCGAGCACTTCACCGCCGCCGACGTCGTGGTGGTCATCTTCCACGACCACGGGTCACGGTACCTGGGCAAGATGTTCAACGACGACTGGATGCGCGAGAAAGGCTTCCTCGAAAAGTCGGGGATGACGGCGCGCGACCTGGTCGCCTCCGGGTTGTCGGGCGAGTTGCTCGCGATTGAAGGGGCCGAGCCGGTCGAGACGGCCGTCAAGCTGATGAGCGCGCACGACTTCTCACAGATTTCGATCACCCGCGACAAACGCCTGGTCGGCTCCCTCAACGAGACGCACCTTTACGCGCGGCTGGTAGCCGACCCGTCCGTCACCAAACAGCCGGTGGAGACGATCATGCAGCCGGCGTTTCCGTTCGTGGACATCTCCACCCCGGTGGACCTGCTGTCGACGATGCTGACGCCGGAGAGCCCGGCCGTGCTGGTGAGGGACTTCAAGACCGAAAAGACGTTCATCATCACCCGCTCCGACGTCATCCGGCTGCTCTGCTGAGCGGCGTGCGATGATAAAGCGCATCAGGAGGCATTGATGATTCAGGTCATCCCGGCGTTCTTCGCCCTCGTGGTTGCCGGCGGGTTGGTCGTCCCTCCCGCCCCGGCGGTGCAAGCCCCCGACGCCGCGGGTACGTGGGACGTCGTCTTCAACACGCCGAACGGCGCACGCAAAGGCAAGCTGGTCCTGAAGCGCGACGGCGAGACCCTGACGGGCGTGGCGGTGGCGGAGAATGCCGCCGAGTACAACATCGAGGGGCAGCAGAAGGGCGCCGACGTCTCGATGCGCTTCACCTACACGGCGGACACGTCCATTCCCATCACGATGAAGGGAACCGTCAAGGGCGACACGATGAGCGGGACGGCGACATTCGGCAGCGATCCGGGTGATTGGACCGCCACCCGGTCGGCAGCGGCCGGCGCACCGGCTGCCGGCACGCAGGCGGCGCTCGACATCAGCGGGGCGTGGGTGTTCGAGGTCACGACGGCCGCGGGTTCGGGGTCCCCGGCGGTGACCTTCAAGCAGAGTGGCGAGACGCTGACCGGCCAGTACTCGGGGCAGCTCGGCGAGGCGCCCATCCAGGGCACGTTGAAGGGCAACGAGCTGACCTTCAGTTTCGACGTGTCCGTCCAGGACACCAAGATGCACATCGTCTACTCGGGTACGGCGGCCAAGGACGCGTTGAAGGGTACCGTTACCCTCGGCGAACTGGGCGAGGGCACGTTCACCGCCCGCCGGAAGTAGCAGGCCTGCTGTAGGACGGCGGGAATATGCGACAATGGTATGATCCGCGGCGGCCGACGTCGCCTCTTGTAGATGCCCTTAGCGCCGTCTGAATACACGCTCGAACTGACCCCGAGTTCCCGCGTCGACGTGATCGACGTGCGGCGGCGGGTCAACGATCGCTTCGGCGATGCGCTGGACGCTTACCCGCGCGTCCTGTGCTGCTCCTTCCACACCACGGCCGGCTACCTGGATCAGAGCCTCGCCTCGCGCCTGAATAACAGCCGGATGGGCGTGATGCCGTACATCGACCTGTTCCGGACCATGTTTCCGGAAGGGGCCGGGTACGAGCACGACAAAATGGAGCGGCGGACGGAGCTAACGGAGGAGCAGCGGCCGGAGGAGCCTCCGAATGCCGATTCGCACCTCGCGATCATGGCGGGCGCGCTGCGGACCTGCGTGTCGTACGCCAACCGCGTCGAAGAGCCGATGTGCTTCATCGATCTGGATGGCGTCCATGCCGGGCGGCCACGGCGGCGAGTCACGAGCGTCATCGGCTACTCGCATGAGGAGCCGGTTGCGCAGACGCGGTTGACCGTTCCGGTGTCCCGCTTCGCGGTCGACTCGGTGAACCTCAAGGCGCCGACCCTCGGCATCTACGACGAATGTTCCGCGCTGGTCGCGGCGCATGGCGTGACGAAGGGGCGCATCCGCATCACCCTTGCGCCCGGCGAGCGGCATGCGGGACTCACCGTCAACGAGTACGAAACGCTGCTGATGCGGCACGACCTGTCCGAGGTCCTGCGCGATCCGCTGCGGTTCATGGCCGAAAAGGCCGGGCACATGCTCGGCAACCCGCGGGCGATCCCGGCCAAGACGCTCGATTACGCCAAGTACGATCTGGTCCGCGTTTACAACAAGCTGGTCGAGTCGCTCGGTTTGCGCGATTCCCTCGTCGAGAGCGTGCTCTCGCGGGCGATTGCGATGCCCGCGTCGCGGTTCCTGCGGATGAAGCGATCGGTCAGCCTGCTGGTCTCCGACCGCGGCGACGACGGCACGGGCACGATCGTCGAAGGCACGTATCAGAGCCCCATCCTGGTCCAGTGGCACCGTGCGCAGAAGCAGGCGCGCGTGCTGGACGTCACGCTCACCCGCTTCGTCTGACGGACGCCCTTCCGCGTCCCTCGCCCACAATCCTGAACCTGCACCTGGCGGCGCCGACGTTCGCGTCGATGACCACCCCCGCGGCGCCCTCTCCGATCGTTGCGCGCGTGATCGCGACAGGTACCCTCGGGCTCGACGGTCAACCTGCGGCGCCCGCGTTATCATCGGCCGATGATCATCGAACGGACCATCACGACGGGGCAGGGGACCTTTCGCGTGCTGGACGCCGGCGCCGGCTGGCCGGTCCTGTTGATCCATGCCTTTCCGCTGTCGGCGGAGATGTGGCGGCCGCAGCTCGAGGCGGTCCCGCAAGGCTGGCGCTACGTCGCGCCCGACCTGCGCGGGTTCGGACGGTCGCCCGCCGGCCAGCAGCCGCCGACCGTAGACGATTACGCGGCTGACCTGGAGTCGGTCCTCGATGCCCTGGAGATCGAGACCGCGGTCATCGGCGGGCTGTCGATGGGCGGCTACGTGACCTTCGCCCTCCATCGGCGGGCGCCCGACCGGTTCACCAGCCTCGTGCTGGCCGACACCAAGGCCGAAGCAGACACGCCGGAGGGCCGTGAGGCCAGGCGGACGATGTCGGCGCTGGTCAGGGCGCGCGGGGTCGGGGCGGTCGCGGACAGCATGCTTCCCCGGCTGCTCGGTGAGCAGTCGCGGGGCAGTGAGGTCACCGGCGTCGTGCGCGGGCTGATCGAAGCGAACTCGGCCGAGGGGGTGGATCACGCCATCCACGCGCTCATGACGCGCCCGGACTCGAGCGGCGACCTCGCCGCCCTCCGGCTCCCGGTGCTGGTCATCGTCGGGGCGGAGGATGTGATCACGCCGCCGGCGGACAGCGAGCGGATGGTGCGCGCGACCGAACGGTCGCAGCTCGTGGTGGTGCCCGGCGCCGGGCATCTCTCGAATCTCGAAGCGCCGGCGGCCTTCTCGACCGCGCTGGCCAATTTCCTCAACGGCTCCTTATGAGCCGCCAACGAGGCGGTAGGATTACTCCCATGGTTCGTATCCTGGTGCCCACGCTGACGCTGATCATCACCGCCGGATCGCTCGTGCTGCCGGCGCAGCGATTCACCCCTGCGGAAGGATCGGATCCGCTGCACGTCGCGTTCGATCAACTGCTCGATCCCAACGTGCGTGACGGCCTGGTCTATTACCGCGCGATGAAGTCGGAGCGGGCCCGGCTGGATCGGTACGTCGCGGCATTGAACGTGCCGGCGGCGACCTACGGCGGGTGGACGAAGGATCAGCAGATCGCGTTCTGGCTGAACGCCTACAACGCGTTCGTGCTGCAGACGGTGATCGACAATTACCCGATTCGCGGCCGCAGCGCGGCCGTGCCGGCCTCGAGCATCAAGCAGATTCCCGGGGCGTTCGATCAGATCAAGCATCACGCTGCCGGGCGCAGCGTGACGCTCGATGAAATCGAGAAGACGATCCTGCCGGAGTTCAAGGACGCGCGGCTCTACCTCGCGCTGGGGCGCGGCGCGATCGGCAGCGGCCGCCTGCGCAGCGAGGCCTACACTGGCGAGCGGCTGAAGCGGCAACTGGAGTCGATCGAAGCGGAGTTCGTCAGCGATCAGCAGATGCTCGAGATCGATCGCACCGCCAACACGGTCTCGGTGACCCCAATCATCAGCTGGCGCGATGCCGAGTTCATCGCGCAGTACGACCCCGGCGCCACCGGCACCTTCGCGCAGCGCTCCCCCATCGAGCGGGCGCTGGTCGCGTTCGTCATGCCCCACGCGCTGCGGCTCGAGAAGGAGATGCTGCAGAAGAACGCTTTCAAGATGCAGTTCCGCCAGTTCGACTGGCGCCTCAACGATCTCACCGGCAGGAGTGACTAGGGGGGCGGACGTTGGTTGCGGAACCCGTAGCACAAGTCGAACCTTCGAACCAGCACCTGTCGAACGTCGAACCCTTCGAACCAGTCGAACCCTTATGAATCTCGATCTGACCAACAAGATAGCCATCGTTACCGGCTCGAGCCGCGGGTTGGGCCTGGCGAGCGCCAAGGCGCTGGCGGCGGAAGGGTGCCACGTGTGCCTGTGCGCGCGGGGCGCGGCGCGGCTGGCGGAGGCGGTCACAGAGGTCGAGGCCGAGGCGGCTTCGCCCGCTCGCGTTCTGGGGGTCACGGCGGATGTGGCGACGAGCGAGGGTATCCAGGCGATCGTCGGGCAGACCGTGGCCGCGTTCGGGGGGATCGACATCCTGGTGAATAACGTGGGGCGGGCCGCGGGAAGCGATCTGCTCGGGACCACCGACGCCGACTGGCAGAGTGCGTTCGACGAGACCGTGTTCACCGCGATTCGCGCCTCGCGCGAGGCCGTGCCGCACATGCGCGCCCGCGGCGGCGGGGCAATCGTCATGATCGCTTCGATCTGGGGCCGCGAGTCGGGCGGCCGCATGACCTACAACGCGATGAAGGCCGCCGAGATCAGCCTCGGCAAGTCACTGGCGCAGCAGCTTGCACCGGACAACATTCGCGTCAACAGCGTGGCCCCGGGCTCGATCCTGTTTCCCGGCGGGTCCTGGCATCGGCGCCAGCAGGCGGAGCCCGAGGTCATCGCCGACTTCGTCAAACGCGAGCTCCCGTTCGGCCGCTTCGGCCGCGCCGACGAAGTGGGATCGGTCGTCGCGTTTCTTGCCTCGCCGCGCGCGAGCTGGATCAGCGGCGCGTCGATCCCCGTCGACGGCTGCCAGTCGAGATCGAACATCTGAACGCCGCTCGCAGTTGTCAGCGATCAGCTCGGCGGCTAGGCATACCGTCGGGTTCACGCTGTCACGGACTCGCCGCCGCTTTCCGCTTCGCGCTTTAGCAGTATCCATCCCAGCGCGTCAACCTTGAACCTCCCAGCGCCCAGCGCCCAGCGCCCAGCGCCCAGCGCCGAACGCCGAACGCCGAACCCCGAGCCCCGATTCGCGAATCCCCCTGAGTGATATAACCGCCCCGTGACGCATCTCATCGAATCGCTGGCCGACGCGCTGTTCATGCCGTGGGTCGTCCTGGTGCTGCTGGGAACTGGCGCGTGGCTGACGGTGCGAACCGGGTTCGTCCAGGTCCGGCGGTTCGGTGAGGCCTGGCGGGTGGCGCTGGTGCGGCGCTCCAGCGAAGGCGCGGGCGCGCTGACGCCATTTCAGGCGTTCATGACGTCGCTCGGCGCGTCGATCGGGACCGGCAACATCGCCGGGGTCGCGACGGCGATCGTCTCGGGCGGTCCCGGCGCCCTCTTCTGGATCTGGGTGTATGGCTTCGTCGCCACCGCGATCAAGTTCGCGGAGGCGGTCCTCGGCATGACGTTCCGCGAGACCCGCGGCGACGCGGTGCTGTCGGGACCGATGTACTACCTGCGCGATGGTTTCCGCTCGCCGGCGCTGGCGTGGATCTTCGCGCTGGTTGCGGCGGTCGCGGCCCTGACCACGACGCCGTTCTCGCAGCCGAACTCGATGGCCCTGGTGCTCAACTCGGTGTTCGGCATCCGGCCGCTGATCTCCGGGATCGTGATTGCGGTCCTCACCTGGCTGGTGATCATCGGCGGCATCTCATCGATCGGACGGGCGGCCGAGAAGCTCTCGCCGCTCAAAGTCGGTCTCTACCTGATCGGCGGTCTGATCGTGATCGTCGTCAATGCCGCGCGGATTCCGTCGGTGCTGTCGATGGTCGTGTCCGAAGCGTTCAGCAGTCGCTCGGCGCTCGGGTTCGGGATGTTCGTCGCGATGCGCTACGGCATCGCGCGCGGGGTCTACGCCAACGAAGCGGGCTACGGCACCGCCGCGGTCGCCTACGGCACGGCCCGCAGCGCCCAGCCGACCCTGCAGGGCCTCAACGCCGTCGTCGAAGTGTTCATCGTCTCGTTCGTGACCTCGACGATCAGCGCCATGACGATCCTGCTGACCGGGGTGTGGCAATCCGGCCTGACCAGCACCGCGGCCGTTGCCGCCGGCTTCAACACGGTGATGCCGACCTTCGGCGGCTGGATCGTCGCGTTCTGCGCGTTTCTCTTCGGCTACACGACCCTGATCGGGTGGGCGTATTACGGCGAGCAGTTCTTCGAGTACATCCTCGGACGCGCGGTCACGATCCCGTACCGCTGGATCTACTGCCTGCTGATCCCGTTCGGGGCGATCTCGAAGGTCGATGTCGTCTGGGCCTGGGGCGATCTGATGAACGCCCTCCAGGTCTTCCCCAACCTGATCGGCGTAGTTGGCCTCACGGGCCTCGTCGCGATTGCGGCGCGGGAGAAACTAAGAAAGTAACTTTCCGCTGAAGCCCCGGTCCTTCGGTCCTTCGCCTCTTGATCGCCCGCCCGGCCGCTGTTAGGATCGCTCGCGCAAGCCGTTTCCGATCAGCAGCTTCCCATGACCTCACCGACCCTGCCCGTGGTCACGGGCGACAAGGATCGCTCGCTCCAGGACGCCTTGAGCCGCCTGACGTCGTCGCGTGCGCCGCTCGGGCCGGAAGCGGACCCGATCGTGACGGCCGCGCATCGGCTGCCGGCGGCGCCGGCGGCATTCGGGCCCTATCCCGAGGGTACCGATGTCCGGCTCCGCGCCGCGCTGGCCGCCCGCGGCGTCGAGCAGCTCTACACCCATCAGTCCGAAGCCTTCGCTCACGTCGCCGCCGGCCGCAACGTCGTCACGATCACGCCGACGGCATCCGGGAAGACACTGTGTTACAACGCCCCGGTCCTCGACGCCATCCTGCGCGACCACGCGACCCGGGCCCTGTACCTGTTTCCGACCAAGGCGCTGGCTCAGGACCAGCTCGCCGAATTGCATGCGCTGGCGGAGCTGGTGAGCAGCGATTCAGGGGCGCCGATCGGCGTGTTCACCTACGACGGCGATACGCCGTCGGATGCCCGCCGCGCGATTCGCGGCAAGGCCCACGTGGTGCTGAGCAACCCCGACATGCTGCATGCGGGGATCCTGCCCCACCATCCCCGCTGGGCAAAGCTGTTCGAGAACCTGCGCTTCGTCGTGATCGACGAGCTGCACGCCTATCGCGGCGTGTTCGGCAGCCACCTCTCGAACATCCTCCGGCGGCTGCAGCGCGTGTGCCGGCACTACGGCTCGGACCCGGTGTTCATCTGCTCGTCGGCGACGATTGCCAACCCGCGCGAGCTGGCCGAAGGACTGACCGGCCGCCCGTTCGCGCTGGTGGACAAGAGCGGCGCGCCGCGCGGCGAAAAATTCTTTCTGTTCGTGAATCCGCCGGTCGTCAACGCGCAGCTCGGAATCCGCCGTTCGTATCTCTCGGAAGCGCGTCGCGTCTCGCTCGAGTTCCTCAAGCACAACCTGCAGCTGATCCTGTTCGCGCAGAGCCGCCTCGCCGTCGAGATCCTCACCACCTATCTCAAGGACGCATTCCACGGCCCGCCCGGCGCGGCGGACGTGGTGCGCGGCTACCGCGGCGGGTATCTCCCGAACCGGCGGCGCGAGATCGAGCGCGGTCTGCGCGAGGGTCTGGTGCGGGCGGTGGTCTCGACCAACGCGCTGGAGCTCGGCATCGACATCGGCGCGCTGGATGTCTCGGTGATGGCCGGCTACCCCGGGACGATTGCCGCCACCTGGCAGCGCGCCGGCCGCGCCGGGCGCCGGACGACACGCTCGGCCGCCGTCCTGGTCGCGAGCAGTGCGCCGATCGATCAGTTCATCGTACGCAACCCGTCCTACTTTTTCGACGGCACGCCGGAGCACGCGCTGATCAATCCAGACAACCTGCACATCCTGCTCGATCACGTGAAGTGCGCCGCGTTCGAACTGCCGTTCAAAGACGACGAGCGGTTTGGGGAGCAGCACCTGCCGGATATCCTGGGCGTGCTCGGCGAGGAGGGCTTCGTCCATCACGCCGACGGTCAGTGGAACTGGACGAGCGAGTCCTATCCGGCGGATGCCGTCAGCCTGCGCTCGGTGTCGTCGGACAACTTCGTGGTCGTGGACATCACGCACGGCGAGCGCGTGATCGGCGAGACCGACTTCACCAGCGGCCCTTCCACCCTTCACGAGAAAGCCATCTACATCGTCGAAGGCGCCCTGTTCCAGGTCGAACGATTCGACTTCGACGGCCGCAAGGCCTTTGTCCGCTCGGTCGAATGCGACTACTACACCGACGCGATCGTCTATACGAAGGTCACGATTCTCGAGACCTTCGATACCGGGACTCGGGATCCGGGACCCGGGACCCGGACGAATGGAAGCTGGGAGAACACGCTGGAGTTGGAAGCGGGCGGCTCAAAGTCTGGCGGGGGTGAGCTCGTCGGTGGAAGCCCGGATGGGGCGCAGGCCGCTCGAGAATCAGCTGTACCCTCACTGACCGATTCCCCGGATCCCGGGTCCCCGGTCCCGGGTCCCGGAGATGGCGGCGTGAGCGTCAGTTCCCGCCGCAACCACGGGGAAGTCCACGTCGTCTCCCGAGTGGTTGGCTTCAAGAAAATCAAGTTCTACACCAACGAGAACGTCGGCTCGGGCGACCTCGATTTGCCCGAACAGCAGATGCACACGTCCTCGTACTGGCTGACGATCGGGGCCGAGGTGATGAACGCGCTGTCGTATCCGGCCGACGATCGCCGCGATGGCGTCGTGGGGCTGGCGTTCGCGATGAAGAACGTCGCTCAGCTGCTGCTGATGTGCGACGGGCATGATATCGGGCTGTCGGTCGATGGCGGCGCGCTCGAGCGGAGCCGCCGCACCGCCGCGGCAGGCAACGTTCCGGAGGCGCTCGCGGCCGAGCCGATCATCTTCATCTACGACAACTATCCGGGCGGCATCGGCTTCAGCCGGCCCTTGTTCGAGATGCACGAGCCGCTGCTCGATCGCACCCGCACCCTGATTGCCGGGTGCCCATGCGAATCCGGCTGCCCGTCGTGTGTCGGGCCCGAGGGCAACACCGGTCCGCACGCCAAGACCGTGGCGCTGCGCATCCTCACGGCGCTGACCGGCGCGGAGGCCGCCTAGCCGTGGATCTCTCGTCCCGCCTGCGGGCCATCGTCCGGCCGGGGCCGTCGAAGACGCCGGTCCGCGAGCTGACCTACGAGCCGGACACCGGCTACGAGACCACGATCGCGATCGATCGCGTGGGCGACCTGCTCGGCGGAACTGTCGCGCGGAACGCGTTCGGTCAGTGCCTGATCGTCGAGCGGCGCTACGAGTCGGATCGCTGGCACGGCGGGATTCGGATTGGCGACTGCGACCTCCGCTCGGGCGAGGGTCTGGCGGTCCTCGATCCCGGGCTCGAGATGCGCGGGCGCGATGCGGGCCCTGACGCGGTTGCCGAAGCGCTGTCGCGCACCGTCTTCATCGATCTCGAGACGACAGGGCTCAGCGGCGGCGCCGGGACCCTCGCGTTCCTCGTCGGGCTCGGCTTCTTCGATCTTGGCGCCTTCCAGGTCCGCCAGTTCCTGCTCACGAGCCACGCCGGCGAGCGCGCGCTGCTCGCCGCGGTGGCCGAGTGCTTCGAGGATGCGGATCTGATCGTGACGTATAACGGGAAGACCTTCGACGTGCCGGTGATGGAAACGCGCTGGGTGTTCCATCGCATGGAGCCGGCGCTGGTGGGCATCCCGCACTTCGACATGCTGCATCCCGCCCGGCGCCTGTGGAAGCTCCGGCCGGTCGAATCCGCCGCCGGAGACGATGGCGGCTGCCGGTTGTCGACGCTGGAGCGGGCGCTGTTCGGGTTCCGTCGCGTCGGCGACGTCCCGGGTGGCGAGATCCCCGGCCGCTTCTTCCAGTTCCTGCGCAGCGGCGATCCGCGGCCGCTCGAACCGGTGCTCGAGCACAACCGGCTGGATCTGGTTTCGCTGGCGGCGGTCACCGCACGGGCGATTCGTCTCGCCGAAGAGGGCGTCGATGCCTGTCGCGATGCCAGCGAGGCGCTGGCACTCGGGCGCGTGTACGAGCGCAGCGGCGAAGTCTCGCGGGCTGAAGGATGCTATCGCCGGGCCGCTGAGGCCGACGATGGGGACGTGAAGGGTGAGGCGCTCTATCGCCTCGGGCTGCGCTGCCGGCGCGAGCGCCGCTTCGAGGAGGCCGCGAACGTGTGGCGGACGCTGCTGACGCTCGGGTCGACCCACGCGCGCACGAGCCCGGCCGCCGAGGCGCTGCGGCAGTTCGCCGCGGAGGCGCTGGCCATCCACCAGGAGCATCGCACCAGGGACTACCTGGCGGCTCGCGAGTTGGCGATGTTTGCTTTGGAGGAGATGGGTGACACCAGCCGGCGCCCGCGCGGGAAAGACGGGCTGCGCCACCGGGTGGCGCGGCTCGACCGGAAGATCACCAGAGAGCGGGAAAGTTCACCGCTCTTCTGGGGATAACCGGCGAGTCTGCGGACTACTTGCCGGCGGCGACCGGCGTCTTCTTTGCCTTCGCCGCCTGCGCAGCCTGCTTGCGGCTCTCGGAGGTCTGTACTCCGAAGCGCTTGGTGAACCGTTCTACGCGTCCTTCAGTATCGACGAGCTTCTGTCGGCCGGTGAAGAACGGGTGGCAGTTGTTGCAGATTTCGAGGTGCAGCTCCGGCTTCGTCGACCGGGTCTGCCAGGTCGCCCCGCATGCGCAGCGCGCCTCGATATCGTAGTACTTGGGGTGGATCCCTTCCTTCACTGCTCGCTCCTTGGGTCTTTGGACAAAGGGGTATTCTACCAAATTCTGCCGCACGCGGGATTTTGCCCTACTCCCAGTCGACCGTGCGGTTCCAGCGATGCCGTTTCAGCTCGGCCATGAGCTCCGGCGACAACGGCGGAGCGTTGCTGGCGGCCAGATTCTGCGCGACGTGCCCGGGCTTGCGCATCCCCGGGATGACCGTCGTGACCGCCGGGTGCTGGAGGATGTGACGCAGCGCCAGCTCGGGCAGGTTCATGCCGGGCGGCACAATCTTCTTGAGCGCATCGATCCGCGGCAGCGTTTCGGCCAGGTTCTCTTTGGTGAAATAGCGGTTGCGGAAGTCCCCCTCCGGCCAGCGTGAATCGGGCGTCAGCGTGCCGGTCAGGCTGCCTTCGTCGAACGGCACCCGGGCGATCACCGCGATGTTGAGCCGCTGGCAGGCGGGGAAGAGCTCGTCCTCCGGGTTCTGATCGAGGACGTTGTAGACCACCTGGACCGAGTCGATCAGCCCGGTGTCGAGGGCCTTCAGCACGTTAGCCGGCTCGAACCGATTGACGCTGATCCCGAAGGCCTTGACCAGGCCCTCGTCCTTGAGCGCGCGCACCGCCCGTTGCCAGGCCGGGTCGTCGGCCCACTCGTCGTTCCAGACGTGGAACTGTTGGAGGTCCAGCGACGACGCCCCGATGTTGGTCAGGCTCTTCTCGGTGTACTCGCGGATGTAGTCGGACGGAAAGACGTCTTCGAGCGTCGGCCCCGGGCGTGCCGGCCACTGCCGGTTTTTCGGCGGAATCTTGGTCGCGACGTAGAGGGTCTTGCCGGCATGGCGCTTCAGCGTCGCGCCGAGAATCCGTTCGCTGCGGCCGTCGCCGTAGGCCCATGCGGTGTCGAAGAAGTTGCAGCCAAGCGCGATCGCCTGATCGAGCGACGCATGCGACTCCTGATCGTCGCTCCCGCTCCACCCGGCCATGCCCCACATCCCGTAGCCGACATCAGACACCTGCCAGCCGGTCCGTCCGAACGTCCGATACCGCATGCCGCTCCCTTACTTGCCCGCCGACGTGCACGGCGGGCCGGTCAAAATCGACACCGCCAGCATGATCGATCCGCTGCGATGGGTGATGACGTGCGGCTCTCCCCTGGGGATCACCGCGAACGTCCCGTGCGGCAGGTTCATCTCGGTGCTGCCGATCTTCATGTTCCCGTCACCCGCAATCACGTACAGCATCTCATCGGCATCTTCGTGGGTGTGCTCGGCGACGGCGTCGCGGATCTGGAGGAGCGAGCCGGTCGACGTCCCGGTGCAGCCGATCTGGGATGACTTGAAGGGCGTGCCACGCGAGACCGAGTTCTTTTCGTAGAAGCCGATCACGTCGATCGAGGTCGGAGGACCCGAGGGTACGGCCGCGCGCGGAGGGGGCGCTGCCGGCGCCGGCGGGGGCTCCGGCTTGGGCGGCGGAGGCGGCGGCGGGGCCGGGCTCAGTTCGACGCTGGTCTTGACCGGGCGTCCCGCGGCGACGGTGATCTCACGCTCGAAGGTGATCGTCGTGGGGCTCTCGAATCGCAGCCGGTAGGTGCCTGCGCTCACGTTGCGCAGGATGACCGTGCCGTCAGCTTCGGTCTTGCCCTCGCGTTCGTTCGGCCCGGTGGCTTTGACGGTCACGTCCGGCAGCCCGCGCCCGGTGCGATCGGTGACCATCACGGTAATCGAAGGCCGCACCGTCGGTGCCGCCGCCTGACGCGGCGCCGCCGGTGTCTGGGCAGGAGCGGTCGCGGGTGGCTGGGCCGGCTTGGGTGCCGGGGACGGCGCGGGGGCCGCAGGCGGTTTCTCCTGAGGCGGCGTTCCGGCAGCCGGCGCCTGCTGACCCATCGTCAAGCCGGCGAGCAGCAAAACAGTAGTGAGCATCTCCTTATCAAAGCCGCGCCGAGAGTTCGCGTCAAGCGTCTCAATGTATGAGCTGGCCTCGGAGCACGTCGCCGGGCAGGCAGCGATCGGGATTCAAGACATCGGAAACGGCGCGCGGCGGTCGGCGTGCGGCAGTCGGCGTCGAACCCAACCTTCGAACCGTCGAACCCTTCGACCCTCGAACCCCCGAACCCTCCGAACCTTCGAACCCTCTATCCGCCCTTCGCCATCGCGCCGAGGAACTCCGCGTTGTTCTTCGTCTTGCTCATCTTCGAGAGCAGGAGCTCCATCGCCTCGACCGGTGACAGCGGGGTCAGCACCTTGCGCAGCACCCACACCCGGTTGAGATCCTCCTTTGCCAGCAGCAGCTCCTCCTTGCGGGTGCCGCTTTTCTGGATGTCGATGGCCGGGAACACGCGGCGGTCCGCGAGCTTGCGATCGAGGTGAATCTCGAGGTTGCCCGTGCCCTTGAATTCCTCGAAGATGACTTCGTCCATCCGCGAGCCGGTGTCGATCAGGGCGGTCGCGATGATCGTCAGCGAGCCCCCTTCCTCGATGTTCCGCGCCGCACCGAAGAAGCGCTTCGGCCGCTGCAAGGCATTACTATCCACGCCGCCCGACAAAACCTTGCCCGACGGCGGCACGATGGTGTTGTAGGCGCGGGCCAAGCGGGTCACCGAGTCCAGCAGGATGACGACGTCCTTCTTGTGCTCGACGAGGCGCTTGGCCTTCTCGATCACCATCTCGGCGACCTGGACGTGGCGGGTCGCCGGCTCGTCGAACGTCGACGAGATGACCTCGCCCTTGACCGAGCGCTGCATGTCGGTGACTTCCTCGGGCCGCTCGTCGATGAGCAGCACGATCAGGTACACCTCGGGATGATTGGTGGTGATGCTGTTGGCGATGTTCTGCAGCAGCATCGTCTTGCCGGTGCGCGGCGGCGCGACGATCAGGCCGCGCTGGCCCTTGCCGATCGGGACCATCAGATCCATCACCCGGGCCGACAGGTTGTCCGCGGCGGCTTCCAGCCGGATCTTCTCCTGCGGGTAGAGCGGGGTCAGGTTCTCGAAGAAGATCTTCTCGCGGGCGCGGTCCGGCGGCTCGAAGTTGACCGCCTCCACCTTGATCAGGGCGAAGTAGCGCTCACCCTCTTTGGGCTGGCGGATCTGGCCGGACACCGTATCGCCGGTGTGCAGATCGAACTTGCGAATCTGGGACGGGGAGACGTAGATGTCGTCAGGCCCGGGCAGGTAGTTGTAGTCGGGGGCGCGCAGGAAGCCGAAGCCGTCCGGCAGCGTCTCCAGCACCCCCTCCGAGAACAGCATCCCGCTCTTCTCGGCGCGCGATCGCAGGATCTCGAAGATCAGTTCCTGCTTGCGCATACCGGTCGCCCCGGGCACGTCGAGCTGCCGGGCGATGTGGGTCAGCTCGGTCACGCTCATGTCCTTGAGCGTGCTGAGCTCGACGACGGGGGCGTCGGTGGTGGCGGCGCCTGACGCGGGTTCAGCTACCCGCGCGGCACCACGTCCCGGGCGATGGTCGCGATCGTTGTCCACAGTGCATCCAATCCTTCGCCGCTGGTTGCCGAAACCGGCAGGGCGGCCATGCCTAACACGTCTCCGATGATCCGCAGGTTGCGTGCGCGCTCGGCGCGCGACAGTTTGTCGACCTTGGTTGCGACGACTTTCCGCTCGACTCCCATTCCGTCCAGCCAGTGGGCCGCCGCGAGGTCGGTCTCCAGCCCGGGATGGCGGGCGTCGACCAGCAGCAGCGTGACCCGCCGGGCGTCCGCCGCTTCGCGGAAGTACGCTTCCGCCACCGCCCGCAGTTCGTCCGCCGAACTGGCGCCGCCCCGCGCGTAGCCGTAGCCAGGGAGGTCCACGATGTACGTGGACCACCGCCCCGGGCCCCCCGCGCCTCCCTCGAGCCCGACCCGATACAGGTTCGCCAGCCGGGTCTTGCCGGGAGCCGCGCTCGTGCGCGCGATCTTCGTCCGGCACAGCGCGTTGATCAGGGTCGACTTCCCGACGTTCGACCGGCCGGCCAGCGCCACGTGCGCGAGACCGTCGTGGGGAATGCCGTGGGCCCGTCCGCCGGCCGCGGCGCTCGTCACGAAGTCAGCGGAGAGGAGCTTCAAAGCCGGGGCTCGGGATCCGGGCCCCGGGATCCGGCTCTCGGTGGCAACCGAGTCCCGGGTCCCGAGTCCCTAGTCCCGTCAAGTGTCAATGAGTAATGGTGTCGTCGGAAATGGCGGGATCGACTTCCGCGTCCGGCGTGGACGCCGCCGCGGCGAGGACCGGCAGCGGCCCGGCCAGGGCGATCTTCAACACTTCGTCCATCGTCTCGACCATGTAGATGTCGAGGGTGTCGAGGACGTTCTTCGGAATGTCCGCCAGATCCTTTTCGTTGTCCTTGGGAACGATGATGCTCTTGAGCCCCGCCCGGTGCGCGGCCAGCAGTTTCTCCTTCACCCCGCCGATCGGCAAGACCTTGCCGCGCAGCGTGATCTCACCGGTCATCGCGACTTCCTTGCGGACCGGGACCCCGGCGATCGCCGAGACGAGCGCGGTGGCCAGAGTGATGCCGGCCGACGGCCCGTCCTTCGGGATGGCCCCTTCCGGGACGTGTACGTGGACGTCGGTTCTGCGGTTGAAGTCCTTCGGAATCCCGAAATCATCCGACCGCGAGCGCACGTAGCTCATCGCCGCATGCGCCGATTCCTGCATCACGTCGCCCAGCTTGCCGGTCAAGCGCAGGTGGCCCTTGCCGGGCATCAGCGTCGCTTCCGTCACCAGGATCTCGCCGCCGACCTCGGTCCAGGCCAGCCCGGTGGCGACGCCAATCTCGTTGGTCTCTTCCGCCACCGTCGGGCGGAAGCGCGGCACGCCGAGGTACTCGGTGACCTTGGCGGCGGTGATCTCTTCGCCGAATTCCTTCCCCGCGGTGACCACCTTGCGGGCGATCTTGCGGCAGATCGACGAGATCTCGCGTTCGAGGTTGCGGACGCCAGCCTCGCGCGTGTAGCGCTGGATGATCGCCTGGAAGGCTTCGTCGAGGAAGGTGATGTTGGCGGTCGTCAGCCCGGCACCTTCGATGGCCTTCCGCGACAGGAACTTCTTGGCGATCTCGACCTTCTCCTGCTCGGTGTAGCCAGCCAGCTGCAGCACTTCCATGCGGTCGCGGAGCGCCTGCGGGATGGTGTGCAGCACGTTGGCCGTGCAGATGAACATCACGTTCGAGAGGTCGTACTCGACGTCGAGGTAGTGATCCAGGAAGGCGTTGTTCTGTTCCGGGTCGAGCACCTCGAGCAGCGCCGCCGACGGATCGCCGCGGAAGTCCATCGACATCTTGTCGACTTCGTCGAGCAGGAACACCGGGTTCATCGTCCCGGCCTTCTTCATCATCTGGATGACCTGGCCGGGGAACGCGCCGATGTAGGTGCGGCGGTGGCCGCGAATCTCCGCTTCGTCGCGGACCCCGCCGAGCGACAGCCGCACGAACTTGCGGTTCATCGCCCGGGCGATCGACTTGGCCAGCGACGTCTTGCCGACGCCGGGAGGCCCGGAGAACGTCAGGATCGTCGCCTTCGGCTTCTTGATCAGCGCCCGGACCGCGAGGAACTCGAGGATGCGATCCTTGATCTTCTCGAGCCCGTAGTGATCCTCGTTGAGGATCTGCTCGGCCCGCTTGAGATCCCGGCTCTCCTTGCTCTTCTTGTACCAGGGAACCGCGATCAGCCAATCGAGGTAGTTGCGCGAGACCGTCGCTTCGGCCGACATCGGCGGCATCGACTCGAGCCGCTTCAGCTCCTGG
>Ga0207701_10000897_pt1 | contig 31736 bp, 25 predicted proteins | sample KBSSwiSSwithPhiX_FD_184294 | JGI IMG/M metagenome (GOLD analysis project Ga0207701, IMG submission 184294) | Switchgrass rhizosphere bulk soil microbial communities from Kellogg Biological Station, Michigan, USA, with PhiX - S5 (SPAdes) (version 2) | ecosystem: Environmental > Terrestrial >... | reverse complement strand
GTCGATCGCGCATGATAAAACGAAAAGCCTCCAGACCGATCCGCCCTTTGCCGATATGCTCGTGACGATCGACCCGTGAGCCACGCGCGGTTTTGGAATCGTTGAGGTGCAACGCGACAAGATTTTCTAACCCGATGATACGATCGAATTCACGAAACATTCGACGGGTCCCCTGCTCATTCGTGAGATCGTGACCTGCGGCAAAAACGTGCGCTGTGTCGAGGCAAACGCAAAGCCGCTCCGGTGCGCGGACCTGGTCGATGATGTCGGCCAAGTGTTGAAAGGTGTGACCGAGGCTCGTTCCTTGCCCGGCCGTCGTCTCGAGCGCGATTCGCGTTTTTACTTTCGGGACACGAGCAAACACCTCGTCGATTGACTGACTGATCTTTTCCAAGCCGGCGCCTTCGCCAGCCCCGAGATGCGCGCCGGGATGCATAACGATGAACGGCAAGCCCAACTGATCCGCTCTTGTCAGCTCTTCGGACAACGCGCGCAAGGAGTTGGCGTGAAACTGCGGGTTAGTCGCTGCGAGATTGATGAGGTAATTGGCATGCGCGAAAACCATCTTCAGCTCCCGGCGCTGGGCGTGTTCGCGAAACGATCTGATTTCCTCACGCTCCAGCGGTCGGGCGAACCACTGCATATTGTTTTTTACGAAAATCTGCATGGTGGTGCACTCGATCGATCGTGCGCGTTCGATCGCCCGGGCGACTCCACCGCCGATCGACATGTGTGCGCCTAACAAATGACCAGCCGAGACTTTTCTAACGGCCATCTAAAATCTTTTCGGCCGCCAGACCGGTTTGGTCAGGGTGCCTTCGCCATGATACTCAAACAGCTTATAGAGCGGAGTCAGCACCGCGCCCGGACCGCCCGCATTCATTCGGATATCGAAGTCGAGCGCGTTCTCGACAAAATTGAGATCGCCATGTCCCAGCATGGAGAACAAGTTGCCGGAGATCTTTAAGTTGTCGGTGTGAATCACCCCGTTCTTGATTGAAAACGGCGCGGTCGCCTCATGCGCCTGGCTGTAACCCATTCCCGAGAGCTTGTTCACTAGCTCGGACAGCGGACCGAAAACTGGAATCGCGAAAACGTTGCCGTTGGTTACTTCGACATTCCCCGTGCCGTGTAATGCCTTCTTGTCCGAGCCGTTGCCACCGAAATCGAATTTGCCACCGAGCGCACCCTGCGAAGTCTTGTATTTGAAATAAAGATCGGTCACGGCGGGGAATTCCACATTCTTGACCGCCATTTGCGCGGTGTAATGTCGATCCCCACGCGCCAAAGAGATGTCGGCAGTTCCCGTTAGGCTGCCGCCGAACAAGGTTCCATTCAGCCCGAAGATTTGCAGACGATCATCGGTGAAAAGGAGCTTCGCGGCGATTCGATCGAAGGGCAGAACTTTATCGATAAAGGTGTAATCAAGCCCGTCGGGACCGTCGACGTTGATTTCCAGATGGGTTTGTTTGCCGCCACCAAACTGCACGACGCCATTCACATTCACCCGCGGGGGGCGATTAAACCGATAGGGCGAAACTTGCTCATACAATTTCGGATCAACCCACATGATCGCCTCGACCGGCTTGAGATTCGTTTGCACATTCGTTAGGCGCAGTTCGTTCCGGCGGGTGTCGAAGGCAAACGACCCGCTTCCGGTGCCCTTGTCGCGGGCAATCCGAAAATTCTCGAGCGCCAGAACGCCGTCCCCAACCTTCATATTCGCGCTCGCGCTATCCATCCACACACCTCGGAAACGCGTTCTTCCAAAGGCGAGCGTCCCGTCGCCCTGCCAGGTCGCCGGATCGCGACTCGTCCCGTGCAGGTTGAGATGAATGTTAGGCGAACGGCCCCATTCCCATTCCGCCAGAAAAGGGCGCAGCCGCACCGGCGCGAGCGGGGCGAGTGCGTTCGGCACAACTGAGCTTTCGACTATGAGGCGAAAATCATTTGGCGCATCGTAAACATCCGCGTTGAGTGGGCCGCTTTGGTGGCGGAGCCGAATATCGCGCACCATGGTTCTCGTTCCGTCCCAGGCAAAGTTGCAGGTCAAGCCCTCGAATCCGATGTCCTGATAAGTGAACGTCCCCAAGGCAACTTTGCCGATGGCCTGAAACCGATTCTCACCCGCCCCGATCGTGGCTGAGCCAGAAACTTCAAGGAACGGAGATGTCTGAAAGTTGATTCCCTCGAGCATTCCGCCGAAATCCAGGCTGCTGAGCAAGAGCTTCGGATCGATGTTGCTGCGTGCCTGAAAATCGGCGTGACCATTTGCCCGGCTCCAACTCGCGGTCCCGCTAAAGCGCCCTGCCTGATCGCTCCATTCCAGCTGGGGAATGGTCAAGGTTTGGTCTTTCCACGCCGCCAAAAGCCGAAGGTTGCGCGCTTCGTAGGTGCCGATCAGGATTTGCCGTCCGCGCAGCGTGGCATCGACTCGTGCGTCCTCGAGTTGGGCAAGATCTCCGGAGAATTTAACCTGCAATTCCGGCGTCGCACCCGGGTAACGAAAACGCTGAAGTAGCGTGACCAACCTCTGGAGAAGCGCGAGACGGCGAGCCGATTCTTCACTGTTGTCTTCGGGAGACGGTTGATAATCCTCGCGCTTAATCAACTGGCCGCTGGCCGAAATGCGGATCCCGCAAAAAACGCCTTCCGCCTGGCTCACCTCGATGCGTTCCGGTGGAAAATAAACGTGGGCACGGAAGTTTTTGATCTCGGCATTTGCGACCTGGCCCGGCGTGGACGGAAGCGGAATGGTCAAATTGCTGTTGCGAATGTCGAAGGCGTTAAGGAACGGCTGCTTATGGAAAAGAGCCGCATAATTAATATCGAGCGAAAGCTCACTCACGACGGCGAGCGTTTTTTCTCGTTTTTTGTAATCGTAAATACGGACGTCGCGCGCGATTAGGCCTCGGAAAGGATCAAGGGTCAGACGGCGCACCGAGGCCTCGACGCCGCGCTTGTGCAGTTCCTCGACGACCTTCTTGCGCCAACTGCGGCTGAAGCCCTTCTTTGCCAGGTAATAACTGCCACCGACCAATCCGCCGATAAGAAGAACGACCGCGAGTCGCAGAAGGGTGCGCAGAATCCGCACCCCCACGGGGTGACGGACACGTCCGCGGTGCAGTCGAGGTCGGGGCGGCTCACTCAACAACTCGGATGGCATGCGAGACTCCTACGAGTCGCGGTTGTGAATTCAAGCGCGCCGGGCATAGGTTGGCTCGATGACGACCTCGGATCTTCCGTCGATTAACGCTTCGTTCAACGCCGCCAGCACCGTCTTCATTTCGTTAGGCTGGTTTTTCATCCGCCGCGGTTTCTGGCAGCGGCATGTCGTCTGCATGACCCTCGCTCTCATTTCATCAACCTTCTTTTTGATCGGCTACATCGCTTATCACGCCAGTGTCGGCGAAAAATCCTCCGGTTACACCGGGCTCATTGCCTGGTTTTATTTTCCTCTGCTCATTTCTCACGTCCTTCTCGCCTTCGTCACCCTGCCGCTCGTCATTCTGACCTTGGTCCCGGTCTTCCAGCGCCGCTGGGAGAAGCATCGGCTGATCGCAAAATGGACAATGCCCATTTGGCTCTACGTCTCAGTCACGGGCGTGCTTGTTTATTTGATGCTTTATCAATGGTTCCCACCGACCAGTCTTGCACTCGGTCGCTAGTTGATGTTTGATCAGGCACGCCAACGAAAGCGCCCATTTTATGGTGACAATTGCGACCTACAACGAGCCGGCGAAAGCCAAACGCCTGAAGGAAAAATTTCAGACCGCGGGCGTCAAAGCGGATGTGCATAACGAGGCCGGTCTGCAGACCTACGCTTTCATGTCGAAACCGCAGGCCAACGCGAAGGTGATGGTCGACGAAGAAGATTTCGAGCGCGCCCAGGCTTTGCTCGTGGAGTGGGAGACCGCCGACCCGGACATTGGCGCTCTGCGCTGTCCGCAGTGCAATTCAACCCGGATCGAGTATCCGCAATTAACCCGCAAGTTTCTCACCCCGGCGCTGGCTGGCATTCTTTTCGCGCTAAAGATTTTTCCAAAAGAATTCTACTGCCAGGATTGCCATTTCACCTGGGTAAACGAGCCGGAACACCCGCGCTATCGCTTTTGGAATCGCTTCTTTTCCGGGCCGGAAACCGACTGACGCGGTCGCATTGACCTCGTCGTGTTGGCCAATCAGGCACCCGGAGCGATCGCTTCCGGCGAAACTGAGATAGAACTTCTGCGCGCCTGCCTTCGCCGATGAAATGGATTTTCGCTCTTCTGCTCGCGGTTCTGATTTTTGGCAGCGCCGCGCTTTTCACTTACAAGAATTTTGTTCGGCCCGAGATACAGGTGCGCACCGAGCTGAAATCCACGCCGAATCCGATGGAAATCCCGGACATCAGCCTGCCCGAGTTCGAGGCCGCGCAAAAACTAAAAGCCGAAGGAAAACTGAGTGAAGCGCGCTCGGCGCTAATCGCGCTGATTCAAAGATATCCCGCCGGCAAACACGTCGGTGAAGCGCAGGATCTTCTCGGCGAGGTGAACATTAGCATCCTTCTTTCCGACTACCCCTCGCCCGACAAACAGGAATACGTTGTACGTAGCGGCGACGTTCTGGCCCGCGTGGCGGCGAAGATGAAAACCACTCCTGAGCTCATCATGCGCACCAACAATCTTAGTGGAACGATGTTGCGCATCGGGCAAAAGCTCTACATTTCGCACTCGGAATTCTCCCTTCTGATCCAGCGCAAATCGCAGCTTCTTTATCTGCTCGATCGTCAGCAGTTCTTTAAGCGCTATCATCTGCACGACGAAAAGCTGCCGCCGAATGCGCCGGCCAAAATGGATACGCGAGTCGCCGAGATCATGGCTTGGAAAAACGGCAAACGAATCGGAATCGGCAGCCGCGAATTTCTCAGCAGTACTCGCTGGATTCGGTTGGGCGCAGCTGGTTACGTGATTTTTTCTTTACCCGATGAGTCTCATCAGATCCTCGACGTCCCTCCCCCTGCCCTCGGTTTGGGAATGACGGCTTCCGACGTGGAGGAATTGAGCAGCCTTGTAAACACGAGAACGGCTGTCACCATTACTCAATAGCGATCATGGATTCGCAACCGCTCGATTTCGAAAAGCCGATCCTGGAATTGCAGCGCCGGCTCCAGGAACTCAAATCCCATTCCGACCAGCACGACATCGATTTCGACTCGGAGGTGGAATCGATGGAACTAAAAATTCGCGAAACGCGCCGGGAAATTTACGACAACCTGACCGCGTGGCAACGCGTTCAAATCGCCCGGCACGTGCAGCGCCCATTTGCGCTCGATTACATCGGACGCTGTTTCACCGAGTGGGTGGAGTTGCATGGCGATCGCGTTTTCGGCGACGATAAGGCGATGCCATGTGGCCTCGCTCGGCTTGGTCCTTATCGCTGTGTCGTCATCGCACAGCAGAAGGGACGCGACACGAAGGAAAACGTGAAACGCAATTTCGGTTGTGCGTACCCGGAGGGTTACCGCAAGGCCCTGCGCATTATGCGGCTCGGAGAAAAGTTCAATATGCCTGTGATCGCTCTCATCGATACACCGGGCGCGTATCCCGGAATCGGATCCGAAGAACGGCATATCGCGGAAGCCATTGCGGTCAATCTGCGAGAGATGATGACATTGCGGGTCCCGATCATTGCGGCCGTGATTGGCGAAGGCGGTTCTGGTGGCGCGCTCGGAATAGGCGTAGCCGACCGCGTTCTGATCCTCGAGAACTCGTACTACTCGGTCATCAGCCCCGAGGCTTGTTCGGCGATTTTGTGGAAAGATCGAAAGCACGCGCCGGAGGCCGCCGAGGCGTTGAAATTAACCGCCGATGATCTAATGCGACTAAGTGTCGTCGACGAAGTCGTTGCGGAACCGGAAGGCGGCGCGCATCGCGATCATGATCTCGCCGCTGCCAATCTCGGCGGGGCCCTGCGCCGCAATCTGAAGCGCGCCCTCGAGACGCCGATCGACAAATTACTCCAGGCCCGCTACGCCAAGTTCCGCAAGCTTGGCAATTTCGCCGAACCGAAGGGGAAGAACGGTACCTAACGCCTAACGAGACCTGGCCTGGACCGCCACGCGCGGATACAAAAAACGCAGAACCGCTTCGAACCTCGCAGCCCAGGCACCCTCGCTGTGATCTGCGCCCTCAACTTCCGTATACTGCAAATCGTCATAGAGGTGCCACCCTTTCTCGACCAATTTCTCGCGCAGAATTCGAGTGCGTTCCCAACCGGGTTCGAGTGTGCCCGTGTCCAGCCAGATTTTCAGCGAGGGCCGCGCGCCATCCTCGATCGCGTCCACCATATCGTAGAGGACACATTCATCCCACCAGACCGACGGTGACATCACCGCGAGACGTGTGAAAACGTGCGGGAACCAAAGACCAAGTGCCATTGTGGCCAGGCCGCCTAACGACGACCCGCCCAAGCCGGTAAATTCCGGCTCTTTTTGCGTTCGATACGTCCGATCAATAAAGGGCTTCAACTCTTCGATGAGGAATCGGCCGTATCTGCGCAAGCGACCTCTGCTTCGAACCGACTTGTTTGGGTAAACGCGGCCGGGGGTCGGCGCGTATTCATGAATGCGAGCGTCGCCCAGGTTCGCTACAGCCACGATAATGAGCGGCTCGATCAGACGCCGCTTGATCAGGCCTTGGGCCGACTCATCGGCATTCCATTCCACGCCGCCAAAAGAGGTCGCCGCGTCGAAAACGTTTTGACCATCATGAAGGTAAAGGACGGGGTAAGATCGCCGGGGCCCACGCCGATAACCGGGTGGCAGATATACCAGCACGTCGCGCCGATTGCGCAGAATCCCTGATTCGAACTGTGGATGGGACCTGATGTCGCCCGTTAGGGTATGGGTTTGCTCGTCCATTCGGAGTGTTCCTTATCGACAAAGAGATTCGCTCTCGCAACCGCTTTAAGCCGCATCGAACCGCGAATGATTTTCTCATAACCAAGCCGCTCGCTCGGTTCTGAGGCTCAGCTCAGTACGTATCGACCAGTCTTCTTTGTCCCAATCCGGCGAACCAGTCCGGCCTTTATCAGCGGCCGGAGGAGATCGAGCGCGCCTTGCTTGGAAACGCCGACGGAGTCCCAGATTTCGCGCGGGGTCATGGCTTTATGTTCGCGCAGCAAATGAAGCAGCTGCTCCTGCTTCGGCCGGAGGACGAGTTTTGCCTTACCTGCGTGTGCAGTGAGTTTCTGCACCCGGCTCCAGACGCGTTCCAAGGTCGCATATAACCCGGCCGCGCTATACTCAAGCCAACTGGTGAGGTCGCCGTTCTCCTGCTCCACTTCTTTCAGGGCGGCGTAATAGCGTGGTCGATCTTCCCAATAGAACTCGTCGATGGAAAAGATGTGATGGTTGTCAAACCCGCGCCGATAGAGTTCCCACAAACTGAGCATGCGCCCGGTCCGACCATTGCCGTCGGCGAACGGGTGAATGGTTTCGAATTGATGATGGACGATCGGAGAGCTGATAATAGGCGAGATTTTCGCAGCGGCTCCGTTCCACCATTTAAGCAGGTCGGACATCATCGGCTCAACCCGCTCGGGCGGCGGCGGGATGTACTTGCCAACCTTGACCCGAATGCTGCGGTACTCGCCCGCGGTGCCCTGGTCCATCACTTCGCCCGCCATGATCCTGTGTAATTTCAGGATCTCGGCGTGAGCAATCGTCGTTTTCTTCGCATTCTTTTCCACGAAACGCAGACCGGCAAAATAATTCGCGACCTCGCGTCGCGGTCTCGCGACGGTGGCGGGAAGTTCGCGGCCTTCCTCAATCGCGCGGACTTGTTCGAGGGTGAGCGGATTTCCTTCAATCGCGGTCGAGGAATGTGCATTCCGAACCCGGGTGTCCTTTTGCAAAGCTGGAATCCACGGCACCTGGACGGCGGCGGAGAGGATTCGCTCGCGGATGGCGGCGATCTGCTCCACTTGGGAGAGAAGCGTTGGACTAATGAGATAAAACGGCTTGAAACTCACCGCGGTAAGTCAAGAGTAAGTCAAGTTATTAGTCAAGTCTTCAGTCGACGATAAGTCCAGAACAAGTCAAGTTTTTGGTCAAGTCCGCGAAAGCTCAATTACCGGGATTGCCACTTCCGGCAGCCAATGCCACACTGTCGCCCCTTACATTTCACGACTATGAAAAAAATCGGAATCCTCTATGGCCAGGAAGGTAGCTTTCCACCTGCCTTTATCGACCGCGTCAATCAGAAAACCGGCGGCAAAGGCGTCGTGGCCGAGTCGGTTCGCATCGATAAGGTGATTCAAGGCGAACCGGGCGGCTACGATGTGGTCATCGATCGCATTTCGCAGGATGTCCCCTTCTATCGCGGCTGGCTTAAGAACGAAGCGCTCACTGGCTGCGCGGTCGTGAACAATCCGTTTTGGTGGAGCGCAGACGAGAAATTTTTCAACAACGCTCTGGCCACCAAGATCGGCGTAGCCGTGCCCAAAACCGTTCTCCTGCCCTCACACGATCTGCCGCCGGACACGAGCCACAACTCGTTTCGCAATCTCGCCTACCCGCTCAACTGGGAGGCGATTTTCGGCTATGTCGGTTGGCCAGCTTTCTTCAAGCCATTCGCGGGCGGCGGTTGGAAAAATGTCTACCGGCTTCATGATCCCGACGAATTCTTCCGCGCCTACGGCGAAACCGGACAGCTCGTCATGATGTTGCAGGAGGAAGTGAAGTTCGACATGTACTTCCGTTGCTACTCGATCGATCAACGAAACGTCCGCATCATGCCCTACGAGCCGCGCAATCCCTATCATCTCCGCTACCAGACGGAATGGAATGCGCCGCAGGAGATCCTCGCGAAGGTGGAACAAGGCGTTCTCGCTTTAAACCGGGCCCTGGGATATGACCTGAACACAGTCGAGTTCGCAATCCGGGACGGCGTCCCGGTTGCGATCGATTTTTGCAATCCGGCACCGGATGCCGAAGCCGCATCCGTTGGCCAGGCAAACTTCGAATGGGTTGTGGAGGCCGTTTCAGACATGGCAATTCGCAAAGCCCACGATCATGTCCCCGGCCGCGACAATTTGAGTTGGGGAAAATTTATCCAGGCTGGGGTGACACGCGGCGCGTTGTAACTTTTCCGATCCTCGAACGACAAGATCGCGATTTTGAAAGTTCGCGGCGGGTTGAAATTTTTCGACCACCTCGCGCTCTTCGGCTTAAGTTGCCCGATCCATGAGCATTGAAGTGCGCATCCCGCCAGTCGGCGAATCCATTACCAGCGGCGTGGTTTCCGTCTGGCATAAAAAATCGGGCGAATACGTCGACGCCGGCGAAGCGCTTCTCACTTTCGAAACCGACAAGGTTGCGACCGAAATCACGGCTGAAAAAGCGGGGGTGATCGAAACCAAAGTGGATCAGGGTCAGGAAGTAAAAATCGGCGATGTCGTCGCCGTGATCGACGATCAGGCCAAGGCACCGGCAGCAGCGAAATCGGGAGGGATGGGCTCCGTCCCGTCCGAGTCTGCAAACACGAACGACACGGAAATCGTCCGTTCCAAGTCGAGCGGGGCTGCGAAAAAAGAAAAACGTTCACCCAACGCCACCACCCTTTCACCGGCCGTGCAAAGAATGACCGAGGAAAACAAGATCGATCCCGCGCAAATCGAAGGTACCGGCAAAGGCGGTCGCGTCACGAAAGGAGACGTTATCTCGCATCTGCAAACAAAGCCGGCACCAGCGACTGACGATCAGGAAAAGCCACGGACCGCGAAAAAATCAGCCGAGCCGGTTGCCAACGGCGAGGAGCGTTTTACACGCCAAAAAATGTCGCCGCTCCGGCGCAAGATCGCAGCTCAGCTCGTCATGGCGCAGCAAACCGCCGCGATCCTTACCACCTTTAATGAGTGCGACATGAGTGAGGTGATGGCGCTGCGAAAAAAGGCCCAGGAAAAGTTTCAGGCGGACCACGGCGTCAAACTTGGCTTCATGTCGTTTTTCATCAAAGCGACCGTCGAAGCGCTCAAAACCGTCCCCGCCATCAATAGCCGGATCGAGGGCGACGATTTTATCCATAATCACTTTTACGACATTGGTGTCGCGGTCGCGACGGAACGCGGATTAGTCGTGCCGGTTGTGCGGGACGCTGACAAAAAGAGTTTTGCCGAGCTCGAGCGCGACGTGGCCGATTACGCCACGCGGGCGCGCGACGGCAAGATCAAGATCGAAGACTTGCAGGGTGGCACTTTCACGATCTCAAACGGCGGAGTTTACGGATCGCTCATGGGCACGCCAATCCTCAATCCGCCCCAGAGCGGCATCCTCGGTATGCACGCGATCCAACAACGTCCGGTCGCCGTCGAAGGGAAGGTCGTCGTTCGACCGATGATGTACCTCGCGCTCAGCTACGATCACCGCGCCGTCGACGGCAAGGAAGCGGTGACGTTTCTCGTCAAGGTGAAGGAATCAATCGAGAACCCGACAGCACTGCTGCTGGAGCTTTGATCGAATCGGACATGCGGAAGCATGTCCCTCCGGAGGGACGCGCTTCCGCGCGTCCAAACTCTCAGCTACGCAACAAAGATCACTATGGATAAATTTGATGTTATAATCATCGGGTCCGGGCCGGGCGGCTACGTGGGCGCCATCCGCGCGGCCCAGCTCGGTCTCAAGACCGCCATCATCGAGAAGGATCCCGAACTTGGCGGCACTTGTCTCAATGTTGGGTGTATCCCGAGCAAAGCGCTGCTCTCCTCGAGCGACCATTTCGTTTTCGCAAAAAAAGAAGCCGCCAAGCACGGCATCGTCTTGGACAAAGTCAGTCTCGATCTCGCGACCATGCTCAAACGCAAAGACAAGGTCGTGAAAACACTCACCGGCGGCGTACGCGGCCTCATGAAGCTCAACAAGGTCACTACTTTCGCGGGCCTTGGCACCATTACCGCGCCGGGGAAGATCAGCGTTACGCCTAACGACGGCAAACCGAGCGAGATCGCGGCGGATCATATTGTCATCGCCACCGGAAGCGTTCCGATCAACCTGCCGAGCATGCCTTTTGACGGTCAAACGATCGTCAGCAGCACGGAGGCGCTTTGCTTCGACAAACCACCAGAAAAATTTCTCGTTATCGGCGCGGGCGCGATTGGTCTTGAGCTCGGCTCGGTCTGGAACCGTCTCGGATCAGAGGTGACGATCCTGGAGTTTCTTCCGCGCATCGCTCTCGGCTTCGATCTTGAAGCATCCAACCTACTTCAGCGCGCTCTGACCGCGCAGGGCATCAAGTTCCATCTCGAAACAAAAGTCGGCTCGGTGAAAGTGGTGAACGGCCGCGCCATCGCCACTGCGACAAAAGGAAGTGAGGAACTAAATTTCGAAGCGGACAAAGTCCTGGTCTCCGTCGGGCGCCGCGCTTTTGCGGAAGGTGTTGGCGCAGACAAAATCGGCGTCGCGCTCGACGATCGGGGCCGGATCAAAGTGGACGACAGATTCCGCACCAATGTCCCCGGCATTTACGCAATCGGCGACGTCATCGCAGGACCAATGCTGGCCCATAAAGCGGAGGAAGAAGGCATCGCCTGCGTCGAGTTTATCGCGGGCAAAGCCGGGCACGTGAACTACGACGTCATTCCCGGGATCATTTATACCAACCCGGAACTAGCAGGAGTGGGCGTGACCGAAGATTTCGCGCAGGAAAAGGGGCTCAAGGTGCGCGTAGGCAAATTTCCTTTCCGCGCCAATGGACGCGCGCTCGCGGCCGAGGACGCCGAAGGAATGGTCAAGTTCGTCGCCGACGCTGAAACCGATCGCATCCTCGGCGCATCGATCCTTTCCCATGCCGCCTCCGAGTTAATTGCGGAAATTGTCGCGGTCATGGAATTTGGCGGCAGCAGCGAAGACCTCGGGCGCACCGTCCACGCACACCCGACTTTGAGTGAGGCGGTCAAGGAAGCCGCCCTCGCGGTCGAAAAACACGCCATCCACATTGGGAACCGTTGACGAACCACAAGTGTGCCAAGTGATTCCAAAAAGCTTTCCGGGGCGGAGGAATACGTCGCGGCACAGGTCCTGTAGTGCGCTGTCTCAGGGCGTCGCCGCACTAGCGAGCGACGCGTCTCATCCGCTGGGACAGCGGACGCTACAAGTCCAGCCCCAGCACGCGGCGACTGTCTTTTGCAAACTTGAAACCGCCTAACGAAGCAGCCTCCGGAAATCCTTTCTCCAGTCCTAGGAACTGAAATTTGACCCCGAGAAATTCGGGATGAATCAACGTTTGCAGCGCCCGACTTTTCTCCGCCCCGGCTGAAGCGAGTTCCGGATGGGTTGAAAGGAGACCCGTCAGGAAATGATGCTGGTCGGTGAAGCCCGCGACGCGCACACCGCATTCTTCCGCATGTTCGGCCACGCTCGTCCACTCCACATGTGTCGTCAGATCGCTCTTGCCGACCTGTTCCAAGAGCGAAGGCAAAACGCGCTGGTCGGCATAACATTGCAAAGTCCCCGTGCGACGTTTGGCCGCATAATATTCCGGCCGCGCAAATCCATAATCCGCCGCCAACACCACGCCACGATGCAATTTGCCGGCGACTGTCTCAACCCAGTCGAGCGCCGCCAGATTCACTTCTGTTTCGTATTGTCCCGGCGGAGCGGGAGGAATCCTGAAGAGCCGCTCAAGCAACCGAGCATCGGCTACCGGCCGATCGACAAAGGTGAAACCGCAGGAAGTGCGCTCGACTAATCGCTCATGCCAGCGCCGTTCTTCTTCGTTTCCGGCGGCGACGAGCAGATGAACGGGCATCGCGTCGAGCAGCTCGTTCGAAAAGTGGACGCCAGAAAAACCCTCCATCTCCTCGAGCGACCCCACCCATTCCGTCTTTTCCACAAACGCCCGCAGGACCCCCTGTTGGCGTTGCCGCAAAATGGGAAACGGTTCGACAATCCGGTAGCGTACCACAGCAAAAAATCGCGGATGCATGTCGCGAAGCGCTTCCAAAACATCCGTCGCGAATTCGCCGTGATGCGCCCCCTGTTCTACGATTACGAAGTCAGTGGGCTCGCCAAGTTTTTCCCAAATTTCCGCGAACTGCCCCGCCATCAACATTCCAAACAACGGCCCCACGCTGACACTCGTGAAGTAGTCGCCCCGTCGTCCGATCTCGCATTGGCCGGAGCCGTAATAGCCATGCTCCGGATGGTAGAGAGCCTGTTCCATAAACCACGCGAAGGGTGCGGGCCCACGCGCACGAATCCCATCCCGGATGATTTGAATCAGTTCAGAATTGCCCTCGTCCATCGGGAAATATCACTCTGCCGCGCCCTCATTGGGCGTCCCAGGGGGCACCTGCCGGTCGCGAATACTATTAGCACTCCCGTTTGGATTTTACAGAAGATTGCCGCTAAGTTGCGCGCTATCTCACATTTTGGGCACCCTGCCCATGCCGCATGCCTGTAGATTATTTCACGCCTACGGAGTTTTCACGCTACGACCGACGCCCGTGGTACGCCCAGCCTTGGGTGTTCCTCCCCTGCGTGCTGGTGTTCGTCCTCCTCTTCGCGGCCTTGCTCGCTTTCATTCCCGTTGGCGTAAGCCTTAAAGACCAGGCGGCCGCCCTCGATTTTTCACAGCTCGAGCAGATGGAATCCGCCAGTGTCATCCTCGATCGCAACGACCATATCTTTGGCCAGATCTACGTCGAGAATCGCGAAACTGTTCCTTATGATCAGCTTCCGCCCAATCTCATCAACGCAATCATCGCAACCGAGGACAACAAATTTTATCAGCACCACGGTTATGACATCCTCGGCATCGTTCGCGCCGCACTCAAAAACGTCGTGGCAGGCCATGTGCGGCAGGGCGCGAGCACGATCACTCAGCAGTTGGCCCGCAATACCTTCGATCTGAAGGGCAGAACGTTCCGGCGCAAACTCCTTGAAATGTTCGTCGCCCGTCGGATCGAGGAGAATTTTCCCAAGCAGAAGATCCTCGAGCTTTATCTGAATCGGATTTATTTCGGCGGCGGTCTCTACGGGGCCGAGGCGGCAGCGCGCGGTTACTTCGATAAACCGGCGCGGGAAATGACCCTCGGGGAATGCGCTACCCTCGCCGGCCTGGTCAAGAGCCCGAACAAACTTTCGCCCTGGACCGATCGTGAGGCTTCGAGAGAAGCGCGGAATTTTGTCCTCAACCGAATGCGCGAACTCGGTTTCATCAACGCGGAGCAATTCAACACTGCGGAAGCGGAAGCCTTACGAATCGGCAACCGGCAGAACGCGCGCGGACAGAACTACGCGATTGATTACATCCGCCAACAGGTGATTGCCACCGTGGGCTGGGATCGCGCGATGAGCGATGGATTCCGGATTCACACGACGATCGACTCGAAGTTGCAGGAGGTTGCGGAAAAATCGCTTCGCGCCCAGCTCGACGCCGCCGAAGAGAAGCCCGGTTACGAGCATCAAACCTACGCCCAATATAGCGCGCTCCTCAGGGAGCTTCACAAGACGAAGTCGCCTAACGACAAGGCAAGCGTGCCGAAGCCCGATTACTTGCAGGGCGCGGTCATTGCCCTCGATAACAAAACCGGGGGCATCCTCGCATTGGTCGGTGGCCGCGATTTCGAGCAAAACGAGTACAATCGGGCTCTCCAGGCCAGGCGCCCTCCGGGCACGGCGATCTTGCCGTTTGTCTATGCTGCGGCGTTTTCCAAGGGACTCTTTCCTGGCTCGCTAGTGGAGGATTCCGCTCTGGATAATCGCACCGTCATGATTGGCGGCACCACCGGCATTCTCGGCGAATGGGGCCCGGAAAGCGCCGATAATCGTTATGAAGGATCCATCACTGCACGCGAAGCGCTCGTGAAGTCGAAAAATGGCGCAGCAGTCCGAATTGGCACTACCGCGGGTCTCGATTCGGTGACGCAGCTTGTTCACGAGGCAGGGGTTGAATCGAAATTGCGGCCTTACCCCGCCACTTTTCTTGGCAGCAGCGAAATCACGCTCGCGGAGTTGGCTCGCGCCTACACGGTTTTCCCTAACCAAGGCGTGCGTCCTCCGTCGCCGCATATTCTCGACCGCATCGAGGACAAACAGGGTCACGTTGTCTGGCAGGCCGAGTCTGCCGACAAGCATCCGCGCGTTCTGAAACCCGAAATCGCTTATGAAGTAACCTCCTGCCTGACGGAGGCACTGACGGAAGGCACCGGGAAGGCGGCCTACCAAAAGTATGGATTGAAGCAATTTCCGGCCGCGGGCAAAACCGGCACCGCGTATGATTTCACGGACGCGCTCTTCGCCGGTTATGACTCGGCCCTGACCTGCGTGACGTGGGCTGGATTCGACAAGCCGCAACGGATCTATCGCGGCGCCTTCGGCAGCACGGTTGCGCTTCCGGTGTGGGTCGATGTCATGAACGCGTCTGTGGCCGAACGGACGCCTCAAGAATTTCCCGTCCCCTCCGGCTTGCACAAAGTCGAGATCTGCTCGAGTTCCGGGCTGCGCGCGACCGACAAATGTTACGAGAGCGTCAAGAGTGCCAGTGGCGCGGTCGTTAGGCATCGCACCAGCTATTATGAAATGGCAACCGACGAGCAAATGCCCGCGGATGAATGTGACGTCCACACCGATTCGGTCCGGACGCAGTTGGTGAAGAAATTCGACAACACCGAGTGGCCACGCGCGGCTCTCGCGGTGGACACCGCCGAGATCGCACCGGTTGCGATGCAAGGGCCAACCCTGCTTGCAGGAGAAGACCCGTACGACGCAATTGGTTCGACCTTCAAACCCAAAACCGTGGCGAAGCAAGAGACGGCGGCCCCCTTCGACCCCGACAAACCGGTTATGCGCGCAATCCCGGTTGTTCCCGCCACTCCCGATGGTCAGGTCGAGGTGCGTCGCGCCGAGCCCGTGCGGCCAATTGATGCTTCGCCAAAAGAAGAACTCCTGCAAAGCGAACCCCCGCCGCCATTGGATTTCGGTGACGACCACTAAACGTGATTTGCGCCTAACCGTGCTCAACCCGGGTGGGCGCGATTTGGAGCAGGATTTTTCCTCGGGCGCGTCCCCGCCTAACCACGACGAACACGCACCGGTAAATTTCCATGGTTATGCCGCCTGCACCCGCGGCATTTTTCAACGTGAGGTGGCGCGTGCCATCGATGCCGGCCAACCCGTTCTTCTGCTCCTGCGCGGTGACTTCAAGGACACTCAGCGCGCTCTAGTTGAACTAAAAAAGCGCAGGATTCCGGTCGCCGTTTCATTGAAGGAAACCGGCCTGCATCAAATCGCCCACCAATTGAGCGACCCGAAACGGGCCGAACGTTTCCGCTCCATCATCGAGGCGGCAGATGCCCGCTTGGCGGCGACGCCGGAGGGCGTGGCGTTTTATGGGAGGGACGCTCGTTTTATTCCCACGCCTTATCCGATGACTGATGCGCGCTGGGATTTCTCGCACCCGTTAGGCGAACGCAAAGGAATTTTCGTTGGCACTCGGGAATGGGATGTACCCTCGCGCAATCATCTCAGCGCGCTCCTTCTCGCGGCTAACCTCGGCGAACCGGTCACGACTTTCGACGAGGATCCGCGGCGTTGTCGCAAGGTTCTGTCTGCGCTCGGCCAACCGGCCGACGATCTGCGCATCCTCGAGCGACGACTTCCCTATCGGGCCTACCTGACAGAGATGGCACGGCACAAGATCGTTCTTCAGGCTGACAAGAGCGCGGTTCCGGGTCAGGTCGCGGGCGATGCGTTGCTCTGCCGTCTGCCTTGTGTCGGGGGCGATGGCGCAATCGATCGACTCGCGTTTCCGCGCCTCTGCGGTCACGGGCGTTCGCTCGGTGAATTGCGGGATATCGCGATGCGACTGTTAGGCGACGCGAAATTCTATCGAGAGGTTATTGACGAATCGCAGCAACTGGCCCGCGAGCGACTCAGTTTCGAAAACGTCGCAAAAGAGCTCACGCAGTTCTACGCAAGCGCTTCGAAATAGAAGTTTTCCAAAGCTCGCGCCTGGGCGCCCTGCTCAAATTTCGCGGCGACCGCGTCCGCACCCACTTTCGCCAGGCACGTGAGCGCCTCGGGTCGTCTCGTCCAATCGAAGAGCGCTTGGGCCAACGCTTCAGAATCGCGTTCCGCCACCAAAATTCCGCTGACGCCGGACTCGATTGCTTCCGGAATACCGCCGTGATTGGTCGCGAAAACGGGGAGCCCGCTTGCCATTGCTTCGAGCATCGAATTAGGGATGCCCTCCTGGTTTCCATCGACGCCGAGCTCGCTCGGATGCAGAAAGATGTGCGCCTTGTACAGCTGCTCGCGCAACTCGGCCTGCGAGAGGAATCCGACGAAACGAATGCTGCTCGCGATACCCAATTCACGCGCGAGACTTTGCAGATCCCCTTGCAACGGTCCTTCGCCTGCGATCATAAATGTCGCGTTCGGGTTCTTTCTCTGGAAGTCGGCAAACGCGCGGAGACTCGTCTGGAAGCCCTTCTTCTCAACTAGCCGGCCAGCCTGGAGGAATCGCCAAGCCCCGTCGTCAGGCCAGCTTCTCACCTGAAACGCGATCTCCTTGAGCGGGATACCGGTGCGGTGCACACGAATCTTCGTTGCGGGACAACCAAGTGACTCGACCGCACGCGCGAGCGATTGCGAGCGAACAAGAACCAGCCGCGCGACCTCAAGCATTTTCCTCGTCGCATTGCGATAATGCGGCTTGTCCAAATCGACCAAAACGTCCGCGCCGTGAAATGAAACCACGCAAGGCTTCTGCCAATGGCGCATGAGAGGTTGGAGATGAACCGCGATATGTCCGAAATAAATATGCAGAAGCTCCGCCTGATTTTGATGGAGCAGGCGCTCAATCCGGTGCACTTCGCCACCCGAGATCTGCCAGGGGGCGTGCCGTAAAGTTCGAAACCAGAACCGGCGCAAAAAATGGGTCGCCGGCTTTCCAACGATGAAGATCGGTTCGAATGGAAACCGCTCTGTTTCCTCTCGCTTCTGCGCGATGACAATTGGCCGAAAACGCTCTAGCGCCTTTATTTGCCGGTAAATGTGCAGCATCTCCGGCTTTAAGAATGTCGCGCAATAACACGCGACGACGGGCGTTGCGTCAGGCACGCCTAACGATCAACCATCAATTCCCGACTCTCAACCGCCAACGACGCCCTAGAAGGTCCACGCGAAGAGCGCGATTCCCTTCGGCTTGCCCGGATCTTTTTGATCGTGCATAACGTGCTCTTGCCCATTGCCATATTGGGCGGGGGCGGCGGGATTAATCAATTGAAGCGGTCGGCCGGTCCGGATCGCCATTTGCACAGCGCCTTCCGTCGGTACAAATGGCACCGCACCAGGTCGATCATTGATCTTTGGTTTTTGCACCCTCCCTTGAGTGGTGGGTGTCGTGGTCGTCGTGGTCAGTTCTCCCTGACCCTGTCCGAAAGCCATGCTCGTCGCTGTCGCCAGCAAAATGCTGAGAAATAGCTTTTTCATAATTATCCTCCTGAGCTGAGCCTATCGCGCAATTTCTTGCCCGCGCTCTGACCTCACCCCACAATAAACAACCGAATGGACTACCTTGCAAAGGCCGGACGTGTAATTGATTTGGAAATTTCCGAGCTCCAGCGGCTCCGCCAAAGGCTCGGTGAAAGCTTCATCCGTGCCGTTGACCTGATCAAGACGACCGTAGAAGCCCGCGGCAAAGTGATCGTCCTGGGGGTAGGCAAATCCGGTCACATCGGTGAGAAAATTGCGGCGACTCTCACCAGCACCGGTTCGCCCGCAGTCGTGCTCAATTCGCTCAACGCCCTTCACGGCGATCTTGGGGTTGTGGCGGAGGGTGACGTCGTGCTCGCCCTGAGCTACAGCGGCGAGACAGAGGAACTTTTGCGGATCCTGCCGGCGATCGCCCGTTTCCAAGTTGGCGTGATCGCGATGTGCGGCGCTGTGAAATCGACGCTCGGGCAGAATTGTGACGTCTTTCTCGATGTCAATGTGGAGCAGGAGGCGTGTCCGCTTAACCTGGCTCCGACTTCTAGCACCACCGTCATGCTTGCCCTCGGCGATGCGCTGGCCATGGTTCTGCTCGAGGCCCGCGGATTTCAAAAGGAGGATTTCGCGAAATTTCATCCCGGCGGAATGGTCAGCCGTTCCCTGCTTGTGCGGGTTCACCAAATCATGCGGCCGCGCACCGCCGTTGCCCTTGTCAAGCCAGATCAGAACATCCGGGCCGTTCTCGAAATAATGACTTCGCTTCGCGCGGGCGCGGCCGTGGTCGCGGGTGCGGACGAGCAGCTGCTTGGGATTTTCACACACGGGGATTTTGTCCGGCATTTCCAAACCGACCCGCGCGTCGGTGAACGGCTGGTCGCGGACTTGATGACCCTCAATCCAGTGGTCGTGCACCAGGATAAGCTCGCGGTCGAAGTGCTCAATCTCCTCGAACGCCATCGGATCGACGATCTCGTCGTGGTGGATGACCGTGGCGTGCCGGTCGGGATCGTGGACTCGCAGGATCTAACGAAGCTGAAGCTGCTGTAAAACGGCTAGGAACTCTAAGCCGTCCGGAGGGAATCCAACGCCGCTGAGGTTGCTTTGCGCCCCTCCTCCTGCTAAAGCTCTCAACTCTTAACTAAACACTCTCAATCTCTTCTCATGGCCGCCGCAAACGATCTCCGCAAAGGAATGGCAATAAAATACAATGGCAACGCCGCCATTGTGGTCGAAGTGCATCATCGCACTCCGGGAAACTTGCGCGCTTTCGTCCAGGCGATCATCCGCTACATCAACACCGGCAAAAGCGCCGACGTCCGTTTCGGATCGACCGACAAGGTGGAATTGGTCGACATCACTCGGAGCACGCTCGAGTTCAGTTACAAGGACCACCTCGGTTTCCATTTTATGGACCCGAGCACCTACGAAACCACCACTCTTCAAGAGTCACTTCTGGCCGACGCGAAGGATTACCTCGTTGAGAATTTGCCGGTTGAAGTTCTTTTCACGGAGGGCCGGCCAGTCCAGGTGGAATTGCCAGCGTCGGTCCAGCTTAAGGTGGTCGAAGCTCCCGAGGGCTTGCGCGGTGATACCGCCAGTAACGTGACCAAGCCGGCCGTGCTCGAGACAGGAAAGACCGTCAACGTTCCGCTCTTCATTAACGAAGGGGAGACGGTCAAGATCGACACCCGGACTGGCGCCTACATGGGTCGCGCCTAACGAATGGCGGCACGCCGCGTCATCCGCCGTCCAGCCAAGCGCAAATCGACGCGACGGCGCGTCAAGGTCATGCCTTTCGTCGTTCCGACGAGGCATAGCGCAGCGGAATTGGCCCCACTCATGGTGCCAACGAAGTGGGTAAAATTCATCTTTGCGCTTTTTCTCCTCCCGCTTTGCGCGGTCCTCAGCCAGACCTTTTTTACCTCCTTTGCCCGCGCGACGGTCGCGGAACGGCTCTGGGCGGGGGAAGAGTTCTGGTTTTTCTCCCTTGGCGTCGTGCTTTGGCTGATTGCTTTTTTCGGGTTACCTCGCCCGATCGTTCTTTACGTCTTTGGCCATGAGCTGACCCATGCCCTTTGGGTTTGGCTGATGGGCGGTCGGGTCAGTCACTTCCGGGTGGGGCGCGATGGCGGACACATTCTGACGGACAAAAATAATTTTCTCATCGCGCTCGCCCCTTATTTTTTCCCCCTCTACAGCATTCTGGTACTCGCGCTTTACGGGGGATTATCGCTCTTCGTGAACGTGCAGCCGTATGGTCGCCTCCTCTACGCGCTGGTTGGGGTGACGTGGGCGTTTCACTTCACGTTTACCTGCTGGATGATCCCGAAAAATCAGTCCGACCTGCGCGACAACGGAACCATTTTTTCCCTGGTTGTCATTTATCTCACAAATCTTCTTCTGCTTGGCGTGATGCTGATCATTGCTTCGCCCAACATCACTTTTGCCAGTTTTGGGACCGACATGGTCCGCAACATCGCAAACTTTTCGCACTGGGTGGTCGCGCTCGTCGATCACTTCAGTTAACGGCGCCGACGACTAAGCGCTCGCTCAAACCGTTGTCAGAACCGCAAATGGCAGCCGAGTGAAAGCACTCGCGAGTTGCAGCTCGGAATTCTCACCCCCGAAGTTTTCGCCGGTAAACAAATCGCGGCCAGACCGCCAACCTGGCGGTAATTGCACTCTGGTATCAGCCCACGCGCCGCCGATTGGAGGAAATCCCACGCCTGAGGAAAGACGCGGGGCGAGTACGATTAACGATCGTCCTTCGAACTGTCGCGCGAAGGCGATGCAACAATCTGCGCGCGCTCCGGTCAGGTTAAGCGCCTCGTAACTTCCATGGCGAAAAAGTTCGCTATGCTCCCGCCTGAAAGTCAGGAGACGATGGGTCAGATACAATTTGATGCGACCGTCCTTCCAATTCTCCAACAAGTCTTCGGGAATCGCTTTGCCCAGGCTATCGAGCATTTTCTTCCGCTTCGCATAATCGACCGGCTGCCGGTTGTCCGGATCGACCAAGCTGAAATCCCAGATCTCGTTCCCCTGGTAAATGTCAGGCACACCGGGCGAAGTAAGTTTAAGCAGAGTTTGTGAGAGCGAATTGATCGCTCCGATGCGCGCGATTTCTTCTGCCACCGGAATGAAGTGGGCGAGGAAACGATTCCGCGGAGTCGGATCGAGAATTCGCGCTACGAAATCTGCCATGGCTGCGTCCCACGGTTCGTTAGGCTGAACCCAACTTGTGTTCTGTTTGGCTTCGTGCAACGCCTTCGCCATGTATTGCTGGATGCGGCCGACGTACTCGTCTCGCGCGGCTTCACTCAGCTCGAGAAATGGCTGCAATGGCCAGGTCCCGAGCAAAGTTTGGTAGAGTAAATATTCCTCGTTAGCGTCAGGCGCGTCGCTCTCATCCAGGCGCCGCTTCCAGCGCCGATTCAGCGTGCGCCAACGGCCTAACGAGCGCCGCCAGACATCCGGAATTTCCGAGATCGCCGCCATCCGCGCGCGTACATCTTCGCTCCGTTTCGTGTCGTGAGTGGAAGTAGCGAGCAGCGTGGCCGGCCAGTGCTCCAGCCGCTCCGCATTCCGCCGATGAAATTCCTCGACCCGCATTCCGAAACGCTGCGGTTCGCCGCCAACTTCGTTCAGCGCCGACAGCCGATTGTAGATATAGAAGACAGTGTCCTCGAGGCCCTTCGCCATGACCGGTCCGGTCGTTTGCTGAAATTTCAAAACGAAATGGACGTGCTCGGCTCGGCTTGTTTCATCCACATTCTCCCAAAAACGGAGAAGCAGGATATCGCGCAAAAAATTTAGCACCGATTCTTCGAGCGCTGGATTGCGTCGCTTGGCCGTGGCGATCGCACGTTCGATCACGGCGCGATCTGCGTCGCTTACCGGCCGGTCCGGGGCCAGGTAAGTTCGATAAACCGGGAAACAAGCAATGGTCTCGCGGACTGCGAGCGTCAGGGCATCAAGGGTATAATCGCGGTACCAGCGATTTTTCTCCGAGAGCCGATCGAGCATTGAACCGAGGACGTTGATGTCGTTGGCGAGCGAGACCCGCATGACTAGGCGTTTCTTGGCATAGGCGAGATGACCGAAATGCAGGCTGTGCCCGATGAACTTGTGGAAGGCAGTGGTGATCGCCCGCTCGGCATTGGTATCTACCAGCACGCCGATCGCATCGTTCATGAAGTCGTAGCCAGTCGTGCCGTGGACAGGCCAATCCGTCTGTAGCTCCTCGTTGCCGCTGAGAATTTTCTCGACCAGGAGGTAGATCGCTTTCCCGGAACGCCTTCCCACGGAGGAAGCAGTATGCGCCTTCGCTACGCGACTCTGTAGCTTTTTGAAATAGTCGTTAGGCAAAGAGAGTCCATCGACGTGATCAATCCGCACTCCCGTGACCGACCGGGCCGCGATCAGCTCGAACAAAAGACGATGCGTTTCCTCAAAAACCTCCGGCAACTCCATCCGAATCGCAGCCAGATCATTGACGTCGAAGAAACGGCGATAATTGATTTCTTCCGCCGCCACCCGCCAAAAAGCGAGCCGGTACGCCTGATCGCTCAGCAGGGCATCGAGCGCATCGAAGCTGCGGGCATCGCCGGGCCGGCCATTGATGATGGCCAGAGCTTTTTCCAGCGCTTCCTGAACGAGCGGAGCTTCCTGGCAACGCCGCTCCAGCCGGCGCTTGACGACTTCCTTCTCGCGCGCCCGTTCTTCGATTCGCTTCGGATCACGCTCCGTTCGCCGCGGCAAATATTCGAGAGCTGTCATGATGCTTTGCAGCTCCGCATAGAAATCTTCGTCCTTATGATCGCTTAATTGCGCGAGCGCGATTTCGAGGATGTGACGGTAAGTCCCGGGCGCGATTGGAAATTCGTGGTGGAAGTAGCACAGGAAAAACCGACCGCTCTCGTATTGAACTTGCAGTTCGCCGCGTTCCAGGACGCGCCCATATTGATCGCCCAGAATCGGGATTAGAACCTTGTCGCGCAGCTCCGTTTTGAGCGGCTGCCATTCGATGTCGAAGTATCCGGCAAACGGCGAGCTTGGCCCATTTTCCAGCACATCCGCCCACCAAAGATTGTGCGCCTCACCCACACCCATGTGGTTGGGGACGAAATCCAAGACCTGTCCCATGCCGCGCGCGCGCAGCTCCGCGACCCAGGCATCGTACTCCTCGCGCGAACCGATCGCAGTATTGAGCTTATTGTGATCGGTAATGTCGTAGCCGTGGAGGCTCTCCGCGCGGGCCTGAAAGTATGGCGAAGCGTAGCAATCGCTTATTCCAAGAGCGTGCAGATAAGGGACAATTTCGAGAGCCTGCTGGAAGGTGAATTCGCGATTGAACTGGAGGCGATAGGCAGAGCTCGGGATGCGCGGGTCCAGTGTACTCACGGAGAGAGAAGTTTAGAGAGGAATCGAACCTTGAACAGACGTCGGGCGTGCCAACCGAACACGGCACGATGGAGCGTTGCCTTCCACTCGCTACATTTTCTCGGGAACCGCGATCCCAAGAAGATCAAGGCCACACTCCAAAGTGCGCGCGGTCAATTCGCAAAGAGCAAGGCGGCTCGCTCGTGCCGGTTCATCTGCTTTCAGGACGGGGCAGGCTTCGTAGAAACCGTGGAAAGCATTAGCCAGCTCGAAGAGATAGTTCGCCAGCAGATTCGGCCGAAAATCATTCAGCACCGCCGGCACCGTCTCTGCGAATTGCGCCAAACGCTTGGCGAGCATCAGCTCGGTTGGCTCAGTCAACGCAAGCTCGTTAGGCGGACGAAAATCCTCACCGGCTTTTCGAAAGATGGAGCGAATACGGACGTAGGCATTCTGCAAATAAGGAGCGGTATTGCCCTGCAACGAAAGCATCCGATCCCAGGAGAAGATGTAATCGGTCATCCGATACTGCGAGAGATCGGCATACTTGATCGCGCCGATGCCGATCGTCTGCGCGATCGCGTCCTTTTCCGCGTCGACCAACTCCGGGTTCTTTTGCTCGACGATCTTCCTGGCGCGAGCGACGGCTTCGTCGATAACTTCTCGCAGCGGCACGTTCTCGCCTGAACGCGTCTTCATCAGTTTGCGATCGGCGCCCAGAATGCTGCCAAATGTGATGTGACGAAAATCCGCCGTGTAACCCTCCCGCCGTGCGACCTCGAAAATCTGTTTGAAATGCAACGATTGCGGCGCGCCCACGACATACCACGCCGTGTCTGCCTTTAGGTCGTTAATTCGATAATCGACCGTCGCGACGTCCGTCGTCGCGTAATTGAAGCCGCCATCCTTTTTGCGAATGATGATCGGCTTGTCGGCGAGTTCGGGAATGTCGCGAAAGAACACACAAACCGCTCCTTCACTGAACTCGGCAATTTTCGATTTCAGCAGGCGATCGACGACCCCGGCCAATCGCTCATGATAGAAGCTCTCGCCCCGTTGAATGTCGTAGTGAATGCCGAGCTGCCCGTAGGTGCGCGCGAAATCTCCCATCGATAGGTTTACGCATTCCTGCCAGATGCGCAGGCTTTCCTCATCGCCAGCTTGCAACTTTACAAGCTCATTGCGGCAAGCGTCGCGCACCGTCTCGTCGTTCTTGCTCAACTCGTTGGCTGTCTTGTAAATCCGGACTAGCTCGGCAATTGGATCACGCGCGAGAGCAGCGCGATCGAGCAAATTTTTCCAACCATAAATCACCATCCCAAACTGGGTTCCCCAGTCGCCGATGTGATTGTCCCGGATCACTTCGTGCCCGAGAAATATTGCGATCCGCGCCAGGGCGTCACCCAACACCGTGCTGCGGATATGGCCGACGTGCATCGTCTTGGCCACATTCGGCGAACCGAAGTCGATCACGATCCGGCGCGGTTGAGTCGCACGCGGAACACCGAGCCGATTATCCTCCAAAAGCTCTCTGGTCTTCGCCGCGACCGCCTCCGGTTTGAGGGAGAAATTGATGAATCCGGCGCCGGCAATCGTTGGCGGCTCACACAGATGCGCAATCTCAAGATGGGAAATGATCTTCTGCGCAAGCGCCCGCGGATTTTCGCCCCGCTGTTTTCCAAGCACGAGGGCGGCGTTGCTTTGGTAATCGCCAAAACGCGCATCAGTTGCCGGCACGACATCAGCGGTTGTCGGCAATCCAGCAGCAGCAAGGGCGCGTGCCAATTCTTGCGTTAGAAGCGACTGAAACGTTTGCATGGCGAGCTTGGAAAGCGCGCGGCAGCCGCACTTATTTTGGTGCTCGCTCCTCGAAAATCGACAGAATCTCTTCCTTCGTCGTCGCGCCGGCCAGGCTCTCGCGCACCGAGCGATCATTCAAAAACTTGGCGATTGAAGCCAGCGTGCGCAGATGCGTTTGAAACTGATTTTTCGGGACGATAAAGAGCACAACGAATTTGACGGGCGCGTTATCGAGCGCGTCGAACTCAATCCCTTGGGATGAGCGTCCGAAAGCCGCCACAACTTCGCTCACATCCTCAGAAGAAGCGTGCGGAATCGCGATGCCGAAGCCGATTCCAGTACTCATCGTTTCCTCGCGTTGCTTGAGGGCGGCGAGAATACCGTCGCGACTGCCAGGAGCAATCCGGCCCTGGCTGACGAGCAGATCAATTAACTCGACGATCGCGGGCCAGCGCTCCGTCGCTTGCATCTCCGGAATGATTTGCTCGGAAGAAAAAAGGCTGGCCAAGGACATACAAAGTTCTCCGAGTGGACCGGAAGCTTAGCGACCGCCCCTTGGTTGACAAGGGCGGAGTGGTAAAGCGTTCAAATGCGCCAGCCAATTGCGCCGATGACTTGTCATTCCAGCAACCCGTTCGGGATGAACTCAGTCGCGCACTCGATAATTCAATTGGCGCGACAGCAGCCAGCGGACACCAAACATATCGACGGTCGCGCGCACAGCGCGGTTACCGAGGCCGTATTTGCTCTGGCCGAATTTACGGGCGCGATGATTGACCGGGATCTCGACCAATCGATACCCGGCGCCTTTGACCAGCGCAGGAATGAACCGGTGCATGCCCTTGAACGGGATGAGTGTCCGGACACATTCGCGGCGCATTGCCTTGAGCGTGCAACCGGTGTCGCGCACGCCGTCCTTCGTAAAACGGCTCCGGACAAAGTTCGCAATTCTGCTCGTAAGCCTTTTTACGAGCGTGTCCTTTCGTTGCGCGCGATAACCGCAAACGAGGTCCGCGCCGCGTTCGATCTCGGCGAGGAGACGCGGGATATCGGCCGGATCGTTTTGCAGGTCGCCATCGATGAGAACGACCACGTCGCCGCGCGCGGCGTTCGCGCCCGCATACATGGCCGCGCTTTGCCCCGCATTCTTTTCGAACTGCAAAATGCGAATCTCCGGCGCCTTCGTTAGGCGAGAGACAGTCTGATCCGTCGAGCCGTCATCGACGAAGATCACCTCGTGCGCCAAGCCGGAGAGTGCGGTCGCGAGTTCCGCCTGAAGTAGAGGGGCGTTTTCTTCCTCGTTGTAAAGCGGCACAACGACCGAAACAGCGGGAGTCGATAATTCGGCGCTCATAACGGCATCGTCCGGTAATCGTAGCAGGCGTAGATTTGCAACTCACGGAGCAGCCGGTTGCCGGTTCGCACTTCGATCTTGCCGATCTGCTCGGTGCGCCCAAAGGCGTTGCGAATATTGCGCGGCAAGCCTTTCGTTCCCTGTTGTAGGAAGAGCGCCGTTCGCCCGGTAAACAGATTCACCCCTTGTTCCTCGGTGTAGATCTCGTTCGGATCACGCGGCGCATTGGGCGGCAGCGGTTCGAATTCATCGTACCGCGGCCAAAAAGAAAACTGGTTCACCATGTCCTGCGATTCCGGGATGTAGACGGGCGGATGTCCCGGACCCGCTGCCCGTTTATCCGGCAAATAAAACGCCAGCTCGGCCGCGCGATCCCGTTCGTCGGCGATCAGGAAAACAGGCTGACCCGTTTGCTTTTCAAAATCGGCACGAAATTGATTGACCGCTTGAGCGAGCGATCGCCAACCGCGCAACCGATCGCTGGGGTCGCGCTGCCGGAAACTTAAACCATTATTGTTGACGAGAAGAGCGATGAGCACCGCGCTCATCAAGAACCCGAGCAGAACGGCGGCGTTAATCCAATTATTCCCGGCCACGCGCGAGGCGGATCGCTCGCGCCAGTAGGAAATCGCGAGCACTCCGAGGCTAAGAAACGCGAGTCCGTCCCAGTTTGGTGCGGCCGCTTTGTTCACCGAGATCAGCAAATAAAGAATGAACACCGGGAGTCCGAACCAGAGCAAAAAAAGCACTTTGAAACTCTGGCGCGCGCGGCGCCAGCTCGCGACCACAGCCCAGGCTAGGCCGAGAAAAAGGAGCGGCGAATAGGTGACAAAATGTTCGCCAAGAAAGGAAAGGAGTTCGAGCGGATGAACACCCGGCACTGAGTCGAGGCCGCCGCGTGATTTGAGGTGTGAAAGCGTGATCCAGGCGTGCTGCGAATTCCACATGATCGGCGGGATCGTGCAGAGAGCGAAAATGATAAGAAGGAAATAAAAATTGGGGCGCCGAAATTCCTGGCGCAAGCGGGGGACGAGCAAGAGTACAAGAAGGATGGAGATCAGCTCGAGTGCGTTTGTAAATTTGCAGAGAAAACCAAGGCCAATCAACAGACCCGTGGCCGGCCACCACCAGGAAAACTTAGGGCTGCATTCGAGCGCGAGCCAAAACGTGTAAAACGCTGCTACCCAGAAGAAGATCGAGAGCGGGTCGATTGTTAGAACGAGGCTACCCAGGTTGAAGATCGGCGTGACATTTAACGCCACGACCGCCCAGAAACCGGCCAACGCGCTGAAAACGCGCCGCGCAAAGTAATAGAGAAGCAGGCTCGTGCCGGCCGCCAGAAGCGGACTCCAAAAACGAACGCCGAACTCGTTGTCGCCAAAGATCATCGTGCTCGAGCGAATCACGAAAGCGACTCCCGGCCCCTTGCTGAAATACGAAAGCGCAGGGCGCTGCGACCACATCCAATAATAAGCTTCGTCGGGCGAAAGCTGAGTGGCGCCGACGAGTGCGAGCCGCAAAGCGGTTAAAACGAAAAGGAAAATCCAGACTGCCCTGGTCGTACTCATGAAATGGCGTCGCCTACCAGGCGCGGATGTCTGGCGAAAAATTCCGGAGCCCAGTGCGCGGTTGTCTTTCGATAAAGCACTTCCAGGAACGCGAGAAGAAGAGCGGTTTCACCCAGGGCGAGGAAAAAGGTGGCGATCAAATCACTCGGCCAATGCGCGCCGAGGTAAACCCGCGACCAGGCGATAGCGGCGGTAATTACAAAATAAAGCCAGCCCCAGCGCCGGAAAAAAAAGGCCAGGATCAAGGCGACCGTCGCGTTGTTGGTGACGTGTCCCGAAGGAAAAGAAGGACCGGACCGATCCTTATCCCGTTCTCCCGAATAACGAATTGTGACCGGCTTGAAGATAGTAAGGAACTCTGGACGCGCCTTCGCCATCTCGACCATACGGACGCGTTCAACCTGTTTCGGCCGGCGTCGATCGACGAACTTCTTTAAGCTCGAAGTGACACTGCTGTTTACCAAAAGCGCGAGTCCGATGCAGAAAACCAAAGCGCGTCCCTTGAACCCGCCAAAAATCAACGCAAACAGCGCGAGGAGAACGATGAAAGGCTTCCAAATATCGATGTTGCTGATCGCGGCCATGAACAAGTCGAGCGCGGGATGCGTCCATTGTTCGTTGATGAGATGAAAGAGTGATTGGTCCAAAACTCAGTTTTAAGCTTTAAGTGTTAAGTATTAAGAAAAGAACCGGTTCACAGCTTCGCTCCACTTAAAGCTTAAAGCTTAAAACTTAAAGCTCTCCTGATGCGCGCACGAATCATAATCCTTATCGGAATTTTCGCGGCGGTCACGGCGCGAGGACAGGCCCCGCCTTCGGCCAAGGAAATTCTCGACCAGGTGCGTCTGCAACAGTCCGGGCAGCAGCTCGATCTTCAGGGGCAATTGCGCTCCGACGCGACGGTTATCCCGTTTCGTATCACGCAGACTGGACCAGTGATTCGTTACACATTTGCGAACCCGTCGGAGGTCGTCCAGTTGCGGCTGGGCGACAATGGCTCCCGGCTCGATCTCGTGAACGAGAACAGCACGAAAAAATTCGCGGCCTCACGCCTCGACGACAAAATCGGCGGCACGGGCATCACCTACGGCGATCTCGCGCTGAAATTTCTCTATTGGCCGGATGCGCAGGTCGTCGGCGCCGATACGCTGCGGACCCGCAATTGCTGGAAGCTGCGACTCACCACTGCAGAGAAAGATTCGCCGTACCGAAGCATACTGCTTTGGGTCGACAAAGAGAGCGGGGCGATCATGCGGATGGAGGCCTACGACTCGAAGGGTACGCTGAGCAAACGTTTTGAGGTTGTTTCGGCGCAGAAGATTGATGGCCGCTGGTTCTTGAAACAGATGCGCGTGGAAGAAATGGAGCCGGGCAGCAACAAGGTAAAATCGCGCAGCTATCTCGAAATCAAGAGGTAAGCTGCTTCAGTCGTCGGCGCCCCCCTTCTCCATCCGCCGCAGTGGGGTTGAGGGTATCGAGAAACCGGCTACTAGTGGGCGGATGTTTTCCGTTCGTCTCTCTCATTTTTTCGCGGTCGTTTCGCTGTTGCCGCTACCGCTATTCGCAAATGTGGCGCCGGTAGTGACCACGCCGATCGATGATGCTACCCTTTATCAAAACGCAGGCGCCCTAGTCGTCCCCCTGCCGGACCATTTCAACGATCCGGACACGAGCTGCGTTCGCCTAACGACCGATCTGGGCGCTATCGATCTCGCGCTCTATGACGGGGAAAAGCCGATCACGGTCGCAAATTTCAAGAAATACATCGATAACGACCGCTACTTCATTACTGATCCCACGACGAAGGAGACCGCTCCCTCCTTCGTGCATCGTTCCGTTTCCGATTTTGTAATTCAAGGCGGCGGCTTTCTTGCCACGGTAAATCCTGATGACCCCGCCCATGTCCAAGTGACGCAGGTGGCAACGTATCCTGCGATCATGAACGAGCCGGGGATTTCGAATACCCGCGGCACGATCGCGATGGCGAAGGTTCCAGACGATCCTGACAGTGCGACCAGTCAATGGTTCATTAATCTCGCCGATAATTTGTTCCTCGATACGGATAATGGTGGTTTCACCGTTTTCGGCCGTGTCCTTGGCACTGGCATGACGGTCGCGGACGCGATCGCAGCCCTGCCGGTTTATAACTTTGGTGTGCCCTTCGACACTCTGCCGCTCCGCAACTATACCTACCCCGCTCTTATCACGGCAGCGAACCTCGTCACTCTCCCCAAAATCACCTACATTCCCTCCCTGACTTTCACCGCCACGAGCGACAACCCCACCGTCGCGACGGCAGCGATCAGCGAAACCAACCTGCTCGTAAGCGGCAAGCTGCCCGGCACCGCCAAAATCACGGTGACCGCAACCGATGTTGATGGCGCGCAAGTTTCAACGACGTTCGATGTCACGGTCGTGACGAACCCGGTTCATTTGGCCAACATCTCCACGCGCGCTGTCGTCGGGACCGACGAGGCGGCGCTCATTGGCGGTTTCATCGTGCTCGGCGACAACCCCAAACCGGTTATCATTCGCGCGATCGGACCGTCACTGGCCGGTTCGGGCCTAACGGGTTTTCTAGCTGATCCAACTCTCGAAATACACGATGGCACCGGCGCTCTGATTGCCTCTAACGACAACTGGCAGGACGATCCGAACAGCCAGAGCGTGATCGACTTTGGCATTCCACCGAGCGAACCTGAAGAGTCAGCTATTTTTCTCACCCTTCCTGCCGATCCGGCCGGCCTCGGCTACACCGCGGTGGTTCACGGCGCCAACAATGGCACCGGTGTTGGCTTGGTGGAGGTTTACGATGTCGATTCCGGACCGGGCTCGAGCGTTCTCAACATCTCGACGCGGAGCGATGTGCAAACAGACGATAACGTTTTGATTGGCGGGTTTATTGTTTATGGGACGGGGTCACAGAGCGTTCTGCTCCGCGCAATCGGTCCGTCGCTTGCCGGATCGGTGGCGAATCCATTGAGTGACACAACTCTGACGTTGTACGACGCCAATGGGGCGCAGATCGATTTCAACGACGACTGGCAGGACAATCCAGCCAAAGACGAAATCATCGCCACGACCATCCCGCCCACGAATCCAAAGGAATCTGCCCTTTTGCAGGATCTGGCGCCCGGTGCTTACACCGCGACGGTTCGTG
>Ga0207701_10000896_pt1 | contig 31736 bp, 25 predicted proteins | sample KBSSwiSSwithPhiX_FD_184294 | JGI IMG/M metagenome (GOLD analysis project Ga0207701, IMG submission 184294) | Switchgrass rhizosphere bulk soil microbial communities from Kellogg Biological Station, Michigan, USA, with PhiX - S5 (SPAdes) (version 2) | ecosystem: Environmental > Terrestrial >... | reverse complement strand
GTAGCGGCCCAGCCGCTCGCGCTTGCGCTGCTCGTCGGCGACGCTGCCGACCAGCGCGCGGATGCGGCGGATCAGGTGGGCGGCCGCGGCGGCGCCGCAGCCCAGCACCACCGCCGACGCCACCCAGGCGCTGCGACCGATGCCGGCCTGGCGCTGCAGCAGGATCTCGGCGACCGTGGCGACCACGGCCACGCTGGCCATCTGGCGCACGCTGAGCGACAGCGCCCCCAGCAGCAGCAACAACACATAGAGCCCGAGCGTGAAGCCCGCGACCCCGCCCGGGGACGGAGACACCGGCACCGATACCCATTGCGCCCACAGGACCATGGGCACGTCGATCAGCGCCACGCCGAACCCGGCCCACTCGGCCGCGCGGCTGGTCGCGCGCGCCGCCACCCGCAGGGCGACCGCGCAGGCGGCGTAGGTGCCCAGGATGGGGACCTGGACGCGCCAGTCATTCTGGTGCGCGGCGTAGGTCATGGTCAGGCACAGCAACAGACCGGCGCCCACGCCCCACAGGCGCACGTCGGCCAGCGCGCGGGCGGTGCGCGCGCGCTGCGCGGCGAGCGCGCCGCGGATCAGAGGACCGATGTCGGCGTCGGCAGACATGAACGGCCGAGCCATCTTACCCCGAGCGCGAGCAGCCCGACAGCGCGCCTGCTGCGCGCGCGCACGCCCGCGTTTCCCCGCGCGACCAAGCGTGATTACATTCGCGCCATGTCGACCACCCGACCCACCAAGCTCAATGACCCAGAGATCACGGCCGCGCTGTCCAAGCTGCCCGGATGGACGCAGGCGGGCGGCAAGCTGCACCGCGAGTACAAGTTCGCCGACTTCATCGTCGCCTTCGGCTTCATGGCCAGCGCGGCGCTGGTCGCGCAGGGCATGGACCACCACCCCGAGTGGTTCAACGTCTGGAACACCGTGCGCGTCGACCTGGCGACCCACGACGCCGGCGGCATCACCATGCTGGACGTCGAGCTGGCGCTGTCCATGGAACAGCTCGCGGGCCGCCTGCTGGCAAAATGACCCCCCTCGAACGCCTGTTCGAACGCGACGGGCTGCCCCGCTTCGGGCTGCCCGCCGCGCTGGCGGCGCTCTACGGTGGCGACTTCGGGCTGGCGCGGCCGCGCGTGTACGCCAACTTCGTGTCCGCGGTCGATGGCGTGGTAGCCCTGCCAGAGCGCGGTGAATCAGGCGCGGTGGTCAGCGGCGGCAGCGAAGCCGATCGCTTCCTCATGGGCTTGCTGCGCGCGGCCGCCGACGCCGTGCTCATCGGCGCCGGCACCTTTCGCAAGGCCCAGGGTGATCTCTGGCAGCCAGAGGCGATCTATCCGCCGGCCGGCCCGCTGTTCGCGGAGCTGAGGCGGCAGCTGGGCCTGCGCGCGCAGCCGCCCCTGGTCGTGGTCACCAGCTCGGGCGCGATCGACGTGACCCAGCCGGCGCTGGCCGACGCGCTGATCCTGACCTCGCCCGAGGGCGCGGCGCGCCTGAGCGGCAGCCTGCCCGCGGGCGCGCGGGTGATGGAGATCGACGCCCGGCCGATCGGCGCGCGCGCCATCATCGAGCTGTTGCGCGCCCAGGGCTACGTCCGCATCCTGACCGAGGGCGGCCCTTCGCTGTTCGGCGAGCTGCTGTCGGAGGGGCAGGTCGACGAGCTCTTTCTGACCACCTCGCCGCGCCTGTTCGGCCGCTTCGCCAACGACCAGCGCAAGTCGCTGGTCGCCGGCCGCGACCTGGGCGGCCGCGCCCTGGATCTGGCCAGCGTCCACCGCCACGGCTCGCACCTGTTTCTGCGTTACACCTTGTAGGACACCCTGTAGATCTTTGCCCCGTGGACCGCGCCGACGTCTTCATCGCCAGCGCCAGCCAGCTTCCGCGCGTGGACGAGGACGACGCCCCCCTGCGCGCCGCCCTGGCCGCCGCCGGCGTCGCGGCCGCGACGCGCGCCTGGGACGACCCCACGGTCGACTGGGGCGCCGCGCGCGCCTGCGTGGTCCGGTCGACCTGGAACTACGTGCGCCATTGCGACGCCTTTCTCGACTGGGCCGCGCGCTGCGCGGCCGCGACCCAGCTGTGGAACCCCTTGCCGGTCGTGCGCTGGAACAGCCACAAGGGCTACCTCGGCGAGCTCGGGCGCGCCGGCCTGCCGGTGGTGCCGACCCGGCTATGCCTGCGCGGGCAGCCCGGCGCCGCGGGGAGCGATCTGGCGGCCCTGGCCGCCGGCTGGGACCAGGTGGTGATCAAGCCGGCGATCTCGGCCGGATCGTTCCGCACGCTGCGCATCGGCCCCCATGAGCTGGACCGGGGCCAGCAGCACCTGGACCTGGTGCGCTCCGAGCAAGACGCGCTGGTCCAGCCGTACCTGTCGTCGGTGGAGGACTACGGCGAGCGGGCGCTGGTGTGGATCGACGGCGCGCTCACCCACGCGGTACGCAAGAGCCCGCGCTTCGCGGGCGACGCGCAGCGAGTCTCCGGCGCGGTGGCGATCGCGCCCGACGAGGCCGCGCTGGCCGAGCGGATCCTGGCCCACGTCAGCGCCCAGCGGGGATGGCCGGCGCCCGCCCCGCTGCTGTACGCGCGCGTCGATCTGGCCCGCGACGCCGACGGCCGCCCGTGCTTGATGGAGCTGGAGCTGATCGAGCCGTCGCTGTTCTTGACCCGCTGCCCCGAAGCGCTGGCCCGGCTGGCGGCGGCGATCGCGGCGCGCCTTGGCGGCTAGCGCCGCGGGGATCGCAGGAACAGCGAGGGCCCGTTTCCCTCGGACGTCCCCCTCACCCCGACCTTGTCCCCCGAGGACGGGGGCGAGGGTGACCTGGGGTTGATGGAAGCGGGGGACTTCGCGCGCCCCTACTTGCTCTCCAGCACCTCGCGCACCTTGCGCAGCAGGGAGTCGGGGACGATCGGTTTTTGCAGGAAGGCGATGCCGGCGTCGAGCATGCCGTGGTGAACGATGGTGTTCTCGGTGTAGCCGGACAGGTACAGCACCTTCATCTCGGGACGCAGCGGGGCCACCCGCTCGGCCAGCTGCCGGCCGCTCATGCGCGGCATGACCACGTCGGTGACCAGGAGGTGGATCTTGGCGGTGTAGCGTTCGCACAGCAGGAAGGCCTCGCCGCCGTTGGCCGCTTCCAGCACGTTGTAGCCGTGCCGGCGCAGGATGGTGCGCGAGATCGCGCGCACCTGGTCGTCGTCCTCGACCAGCAGCACCGTCTCGCTACCGCGCAGGGTCACCGGGCCCGACGGCGCAGGGTCGATCGCGTCGACCACGCCGTCGACGCGCGGCAGGTAGATACGGAAGGTGCTGCCCTTGCCGGGCTCGCTGTACACCCAGATGTGGCCGCCCGACTGCTGGACGATGCCGAAGATCATCGAAAGGCCCAGGCCGGTGCCCTTGCCCTTCTCCTTGGTGGTGAAGAACGGCTCGAAGATGCGCGCCTGGGTGGCCGCGTCCATCCCGATGCCGGTGTCGGTGACCGCCATCAGCACGTACGGGCCGGGGGTGACCCCGACGTGCACGGAGGCGTAGGCGGCCCCGAGCTCGACGTTGTCGGTCTCGATGCTGATCCTGCCGCCGTCGGGCATCGCGTCGCGCGCGTTGACCACCAGGTTCATGACCACCTGCTCGATCTGGCCCGGATCGGCGCGCACCTGGCCCAGCGCGCGCGAGGTCAGCAGCGACAGCTCGACGTCCTCGCCCAGCAGGCGCCGCAGCATCGACTGCAGGCCGTTCAGGACCTGGTTCAGATCCAGGACCCGCGGCTGCATCAGCTGCTGCCGGCTGAACGCCAGCAACTGGCGCGTCAGCACGCTGGCGCGCTCGCCGGCCTTCTTGATCTCTTCCAGCTCGGGGCGCATCGGATCGCCGCCCTTGAGCCCGTCCAGCATCATCTCGGCGTAGCTGAGGATCACCGACAGCAGGTTGTTGAAGTCGTGGGCCACGCCCCCGGCCAGGCTGCCGATGGCCTCCATCTTCTGCGCCTGGCGCAGCTGCGCCTCCAGGCGCTTGCGCTGGGTGATGTCGACGAAGCTGGCCACCGAGCCCACCCGCTGCCCGCCGCGGTTGACCGGGAACAGGCGCATCTCGGCGGTGAAGCGCGCGCCGTCGGCGCGGTCGAAGGTCTCGTCGTCCAGGTAACCGGCCAGGTCGGAGTCGGCGGCCAGCACCCGGCGCAGCCGGCAGTCCTGGTCGGAACAGCGCGGGCCGTCGCTGCGCGCGCGGTGCAGGACATCGTGCACGGCGCGCCCCACCAGCAGGTCCTGGCGCCCGTAGCCCAGCATCGTGACGGCGGAGCGGTTGGCGAAGGTGCAGCGCCCCTGGCGATCGACGCCGAAGATGCCCTCGCCGGTGGAATCCAGCAGCAGGCGCACCTGCTGCTCGCTCTCGTGCAGCGCGCGCTCGGCCTCGCGCCGCGCCTCGCGCCCGCGGCTCTCTTGCAGCTCGCGCTCGACCGCCGGCAGCAAGCGGGCCAGCTTGCCCTTGACGATGAAGTCGCGCGCGCCGTTGCGCAGGGCCTCGACGGCGCTCTCCTCGCCGATGGTGCCCGACACCACCACGAAGGGCAGCTCGACGCCGCTCTCGCGCAGCACGGCCAGCGCCTGCAGCGCGCCGAAGCCCGGCATCGAGTAGTCGGAGATGATCAGGTCCCAGGCCCGGCGCTGGAGCGCTTCCGCCATGGCGCGCGCGGTCTGCACCCGCTCGTAGTCGACGTCGAAGCCGCCGCGCGACAACTCCAGCAGCAACAGCTCGGCGTCGTCCTCGCGGTCCTCGACGACCAGCAGGCGCAGCAGCCGGCTCACCTCGGGCTCCCGCTGACCAGCTTGTCGACCATCTCGGTCAGCGCCTGTGCGTCGATGGGCTTGCTCAGGTAGCCGTCGAAGCCCGCGGCCAGGAACTTCTCGCGGTCGCCCTGCATGGCGTAGGCGGTGGTGGCCAGCACCGGCAGCGCGGATTGGGGCGCCTTGCGCCGTACCTCTTGCAACACGTCTTCGCCTCGCCCGTCTCCGATCTCGATGTCGGTCAGTACCACATCGGGCGTCGACTGGCGCAAGATCTCGCGCGCCTCCTGCACGGAGCCGGCCTCCAGCACGGTGTAACCCCGGCGCGCCAGGATCGCGCGCATCAGGTTGCGGCTCAACAGGTCGTCCTCGACCACCAGGATGCTCGCCGCCACCGCGCGCGCCGGCGCCGGCGGCGGCAGCCAGCCGCTCTCTTCGGTGGCCCGCGGGGCGTCGTCGGAACGCTCGCAGGCCGGCATGCGCACCGTGAAGGTCGACCCGTGCCCGGGCCGGCTGCTGACCGAGATGGTCCCGTGGTGCAGGTCGACCAGCTTCTTGGTCAGCGCCAGCCCCAGGCCGGTCCCCTCGGCGACCGGCGCGTTGGTGTCGGACAGCTGCTCGAACTCGCGAAACAGCTTGGACAGGTCCTGCTCGCGGATGCCGATGCCGTTGTCGCAGATCGCGATCTCGACCTGACCGTCCGGCAGCGCGCGCGCCTGCAGCACCACGGCGCCGCCCGTGGCCGTGAACTTGAGCGCGTTCGACAGCAAGTTGTAAAGGATCTGCTTGAGGCGGCGCGGGTCGGCGTTGACGGCCGGCAGGTCGGCGGGGATGGCCAGGGTCAGATCGACGTCGCGCTTGCCGGCGATCGCGCCCAGCTGCCGGCACACCTGGCGCCCGACGTCGGCCACCAGGGTCGGCACGCACGCCAGATCCATGCGTCCGGCCTCGATCTTGGCGATGTCCAGGACGTCGTTGATCAACGTCAACAGGTGGCGCCCGCTCTCCAGCACGTTGAGAAGATATTCCTTCTGAAGCGCGTTGAGATCACCTGCTTCCTCGGCGTGCAGGATCTCGGAAAACCCGATGATCGCGTTCAGCGGCGTGCGCAGCTCGTGGCTCATGTTGGCCAGGAAGGTGCTCTTGGCCTGGTTGGCGGCCTCGGCGCGCCGCTTCTCCTGCACCGCCCCCTCGGCGGCCTTCTCGGCGGCGCGCCGGTCCCGGCGCTCGCGCGCCTCGCGCAGCTCACGCTCGATCGCCGGACCCAGGCGCGCCAGCCGGCCCTTGAGCAAGAAGTCGTGCGCGCCCCGGCGCAGCGCCTTGACCGCCACCTCCTCGCCGATGGTGCCCGACACGATGATGAAGGGCAGGTCCAGGCCCGACTCCTGCGCGACCGTCAGCGCGTCCAGCGCGCTGAACCGGGGCAGCGAGTAGTCGGACAGGATCAGGTCCCAGCTCTCGCGCCGCAGCGCCTCGCGCATGGCGGTCTCGCTCAAGACGCGCTCGTGGCTGACCTCGAAGCCGAAGCGCTGCAGCTCCAGCAGGCACAGCTCGGCGTCGACCTCCTGGTCCTCGACCATCAAGACCTTCAGCGGCCTGGTCATGACGGACCGGGCTGGCGGTTGAGGGTGAAGAAGATCGCCGCCCCGCGGCCCACCGCGCCTTCGGCCCAGACCCGACCACGGTGGCGGTCGATGATCCGGTGCACGGTGGCCAGCCCGATGCCGGTGCCGGGGAACTCCGACTCGTCGTGCAGGCGCTGGAAGGGCGAGAACAGCTTGCCGGCGTAGGTCTGGTCGAAGCCGGCGCCGTTGTCGCGCACGCAGTAGACCACGCCGTCCTGGCCGGCCTGGGCGCGCAGCTCGATGCGCGCCAGGGGCGTGCGGGCGGTGAACTTCCAGGCGTTGCCCAGCAGGTTCTCGAACACCACCCGCATCAGGCGCCGGTCGGCCTCGGCGTGGATGTCGGCGTCGGCCTCGAACGCCGTGGTGCGCTCGGGCTCCTGGCGCTGCAGGTCCGCCATCACCGAGCGCGCCAGCTCGCCAAGGTCGATGCTCTCGCGGTGCAGCTCGGCCCGGCTCACCCGTGACAGCTCCAGCAGGTCGTCGACCAGCTCGGCCATGCGCTGCGCGCCGGCGCGGATACGCTGCAGGTAGCGCTTGCCGCGATCGTCCAGCGCGCCGGCGTAGCTCTCCAGCAGCGCCTGGCTGAACCCGTCGATCGCGCGCAGCGGCGCGCGCAGGTCGTGGGACACCGAGTAGCTGAACGCCTCCAGCTCCTGGTTCTTGCGCGCCAGCTCGTCGGACAGCGTGGCCTTGGCCTCGGCCAGCTGGCGCGCGGCGCGCGCCTCGGCGGCGGCCAGCTCGCTGCGCATCAAGTCCTCGCGGATGCGCCGGTGCTCGTCCTCGAACTGCTTGCGGCGCAGCTGCGCGCGCACGCGCGCCTTCAGCACCGAGAAGTCGTTGGACTTGGAGATGTAGTCGTCGGCGCCCAGCGCCAGCCCTTCCAGCATCGCCTGTCGATCCTCCATCGCGGTCAACATCACCAGCGGGATCTCACGCACGCCGGGCCGCGCCTTGATGCGCCGGCAAGCCTCGCGCCCGCCCAGCCCCGGCATGATCAGGTCCAGCAAGATACAGTCTGCCGGCTGGGCCGACAGCATGTCCAGCGCCTCCTCGCCGGAGTGGGCCTGGATCACGTCGTAGCCCTCCTCGCGCAGCGTGCCCGACAGCGCCTGCAGGTAGGTGAGGCTGTCGTCGACGGCCAGGATGCGCTTGGGCGCCAGCAGGCTGGCCACCGGCGCCGCCGGGCGCGCGCCGGCCGTCGATCCCCGCAGCAGCGCGCCCAGCCGCGCCAGGATCACGTCCGGGTCCTCGCCCTTGCTGATGAAGGCGTCGGCGCCCGCGTCCAGCGCCTGCAGCTCGGTCTGGCCCGCGTCGGAGGCGGTCAACATCAGGCACGGCGTGCCGCGCAGGGCCTCGTCCAGGCGAATGCGCCGGATGACCGTGGCGCCGTCGATGCCCGGCATCACGCCATCGACCACGATCGCGGTCGGGCGGCGGTCGGCGGCGATCTGCAGCCCCCGCTCGCCGCTGTCCGCCTCCAGCACGCTGTAGCCGCCGTCGCCCAGCGCGCGCGCCAGCTCGCGCCGGAAGGTGAGGCTGTCGTCGATGATCAGGATCGACGCCCGGTGCTCGGCCGGGTGGCTGTCCGGGTGGTATCGCTCGCGCGCCAGCTCGCGGGCGCGCGACACGATCTGCCCGCGGTCGTACGGCTTGCCCACGTAGTCGGTGGCGCCGATCTGCAAGCCGCGGATCCGGTCGCGCACGTCGGCCTCGGTCGACAGCACCAGCACCGGGATGGCGGCGGTGGCCGGGGTGGCGCGGATCTCGTGCAGCAGGTCCAGGCCATCGCCGTCGGGCAACAGAACGTCCAGGATGGCGATGGCGACCGTGCCCTGCGCCAGCACGGCACGCGCCTCTTGCAGGCTGGCGCAAGCCAGCGGGCGCAGGCCAGCGCTCTCCAGCGCCTCGGCCAGGTCCATGCGCACCGTCAAGCTGTCGTCGACCACCAGCACCGAAGCGCCGGCCGGCGCGCTCTCGGACGCGGACGCGGCCAGGTCGGCGCTGGCCAGCGCGGCGGGCGGCAGCTCCGCGCCGGACCCGCCGGGCGCCGGCGCTGTGCCGCGCAGGTGCTGGTTCACGTCCGTGCCCCCGCCGCGGGCGCCGGCACGCCGGCCGCCTCGGCGATCGCCGCCCCGATCTCGGGCAGCGGCAACACCCGGGCCGCCGCGCCCAGCAACGCCGCCTCGCGCGGCATGCCGTACACCACCGAGGTCGCCTCGTCCTGGGCGATGGTGACGCCTCCGGCGCGCCGGATCGCCAGCAGACCCGCGGCCCCGTCGTGCCCCATGCCGGTCAACAGGCTGGCGATGCTCGCGGCTCCCATCTCCTGCGCCAGCGAATCGAACAGCACGTCGATGGACGGGCGGCACGAGTGGCGCTCCGGGTCCGAGGTCAGCTGAAAGCGCCCCCGCGACAGGACCAGGTGCCGGCCCGGCGGAGCCATCACCACCCGGCCGGCCGCCTCGGCCAGCGGAGCGCCCTGGCGGGCGTAGGCTACCCGGTGCGGCGTCAGGCCATCCAGCCACTCGGCGAACGCAGCCCCGAAGGGTTCGTTGATGTGCAGCACGATCACCATCGGCAGGGGAAAACCCGCCGGGATCCCGCGCAGGACCTCGACCAGCGCGCCCGGGCCGCCGGTGGAAGCGCCGATGGCGGCGACCCGCGGCGCCTCCGCGGGCTGGCCCGACAGTCGCGGCGCGGCGCCGGCGCGCCCGCGCGTGTCGTCGGACGCGCCGGAGCGCAGCCCGGCCAGGCGGGCGCGCGGGTGGGTGATCACCTTGATGCGCGACACCATCTTCAGGGCGGCCAGGTAGCGGCGTTCCCACTCGTCGCTGCGCTCGGTGCCCAGCGGCTTGTCCAGCACGTCGACCGCGCCCGCGGCCAGCGCGTCGTAGGTGCGGAACAGCTCGCCCCGGTTGGTCGACGCCGACACGATCAAGATCGGCGTCGGGAAGTGCGCCATGATGTACTCGGTCGCCGCGACGCCGGTCATGATGGGCAGCATCATGTCCATCGACAGCACGTCGGGCCGTAGCTCGCGGCTCATCTCGATCGCCTGCTTGCCGTCGGGGGCCTGACCCACCAGCTCGAGCTCGGGATCCGACGACACCACGTCGCACAGGCGCTGGCGCACGGTCAGCGAGTCCTCGACTATCAACACCCGTACCCTGCTCATCAGGCAACCAGCTTGCTGATCCGTTCCAGGAGCTCGGTCTGGTCGAAGTCGGTCTTGACGATGTACGCCTTGGCGCCGACCTGCCTGCCGCGCGCACGGTCCTCGGCGGCGTCGCGCGAGGTCACCAGCACCGCGGGGATGTCACGCAGGGCCGGATCCTTCTGGGTGGTCGCCACGAACGAGAAGCCGTCCATGCCCGGCATCTCGACATCGACCAGGAACAGCGCGTAGCGGCGGCGCGCGGCCTTCTCCAGCCCCTCCTCGGCGGAGGTGGCCAGGTCGACCTCGTAGCCGGCCAGCTCGAGGATGCTCTGCTCCAGCATGCGGGTGGTCAGCGAATCGTCGACCACCAGCACCGGCGGCCGCACGCGCGGCGCCGGGCGCGGCCGTCCGGGCGCGCGCGCCGCCGCCGCCACCAGCGCCTCGGGGTACAGCACCAGCTGCGGGTTGCCCTCGGCGTCCAGCGAGGCGCCGGCCACCACCGCATCGGCGCCCGACCCGTCGGGCAGCGGCTGGACGACCACCGTCTCGGCGCCACGCAGCCGGGTCACGCCCAGCGCGGCGCGCCCGGCCGCCGCCTCGATGATCACCGCGGTGGCGGCGCCCAGCTCGGCGCGCGCCGCCGGCCCTCCGGCGCGCAGCGGCTCGGCCAGCAGCGCGAACGGGATCACCTTGCCGTCGAAGACGATGGATTCACCCTCGGCGCCGCGCGCGACGTCGCCGGGCGCCAGGCGCACGATGCGGCGGATCGCGTCCAGCGGGATGGCCGCCGTGCGGTCGCCCGCCTCGACCACCAGCGCCTCCAGCGACGACAGCGACACCGGCGCCGCGATCTCCACCGTGGTGCCGCGGCCCGGCTCGCTGCTGACCGTGACCTGCCCGCCCAGGCGCCCGGCCGCCTCGCGCACGATATCCAGGCCGATGCCGCGCCCCGAAACCGCGGTCACCGACCGTGAGGTGCTGATCCCGCCCCGCAGCAGGAGGCCGATCAGCTCGTCGTCGGACAGACGCGCCGCCTCGGCCGCGGGCAGGCCGCGCGCCTCGGCGGCCCGGCGCACGGCCTGCCGATCGACGCCCCGACCGTCGTCGTGGCAGCGAAAGGCGACCTGGCCCCCGCGCCGCTCGATCTCCAGGCGCACCGTGCCGGCCGGCGGCTTGCCCGCCAGCGTGCGCGCCGACTCGTTCTCGATCCCATGCGCGACCGCGTTGCGCACCGCCTGCACCAGCGCGCCCTGCACGATGCTCAGCACGTCGGCGTCCAGACGCACGTCGCCGCCCTTGGTCTCGAACCGCACCTGCTTGCCCAGCGTCGCCGCGGCGTCGCGCGCCGTGCGCTCGAGCAGAACGAACATCGCGCCCGCGGGCAGCAGGCGCAGCCGCTGCGCGACCTGGCGCACCTGCAGCAGCTCTCGATCCACGCGCTCGACCCCGCGCGCCAGGCCCTGCTCGAAGCTCGAGACCAATCCGCGCAGCTCCTCGGCCAGCGAGCGCGCCTTGTCGCTGGCCCCTGCCCCGCCCGCGGCCCGCCGGGACGGCGCCGGCTGCGGCGACGCCAGCTGCGGCGACGCCGGCTGCGGCGACGCCGGCTGCGGCGACGCCAGCTGCGGCGACGCCAGCTGATTGATCAGCAGCTCGGCCAGCCGGCGCGCCCTCTCCAGCTCGCCCACGCTCCGGCGCAGGGCGCCGAGCTGGCCATGCGCCTCGGCAACCCCCTCCAGCAGATCATCGACCTCGCGCAGGTCGGCGCGCAGGGTGCGCTGCGGCTCCTCGGCCGGCGCCGCCTCCGGGGCACGCGCGCCGGCGGCGGGCGAGGCCGGCGCCGCGTCCGGCCCGGCCAGCTGGGCCAGCGCGTCGCGAATGCGGTCGACCAGCGCCAGCACGGCGTCGACGCCCGCGCGCGGCACGGCGCCGGGCTGGCCGCGAAACGGCTCCAGCGCGTCCTCGACCGCGTGGGCCAGATCGGCGATCTCCAGATGCTTGACCACGCGCGCGGCGCCCTTCAGCGTGTGCGCCAGCCGCAGCAGCTGCGCCACCTTGTCGGCCGACCGCTCGACGCGCTCCAGCTCCAGCGCGCCCTTGCCCAGATCGACGCACAGCTCGCGGGCCTCGATCCGGAAGTACTTGTAAGGATCCACCGCCGCCATGGTTCACACCTCGGACGAGCGGGCGGCTGTGCGCAGGGTCTTGCTCCTCGCTCGCTCCATTCAGCGCTCCTTCCCTGCTGGCCGGGCCGCCGGCGCGGCGCCCAGCCTGGCCAGCGCGCCGCCGAGATCGATCACCGGGCGCAGCGCCCCCAGCGCGTGCACCATCCCGGCGCCCTCTTCCGCCGACGCCCGGAACTGTCCCTCCAGCGCGTCGAAGGCCAGGCCGACCGGCGCGGCCGCCCGCACCCGCACCAGCCAGCGGGCTGGAGCGCGCGCGGGGTATCCCAGCAGCAGCCGCAGGTCGTGCACGGGAATCAGCACGCCCCGGAAGCTGGCGATCCCCAGCAGCGTCGGCACGCTGCTGGGCAGGGGAACGATCTTGCGATCGACGTACACACCCAGCAGGTCGGCCAGGCGCAGCGCGCAGGGATCGCCGCCCACCCGGATCGCCAGGTGGCCTTCGAGCCCGTCGGCGCCGCCCGCGGACGGCGCCAGGGCGAAGCCCCGGTCGAACTCGGCGCGCAGGCGCGCGGCGGCGGCCGCCGCACCGGTGTCCCCGGCGGCGCTCATGATTCGACCCCCGCGGCCGACAGCTCGGCCCGGCACAGCGCGGACAAGGTGTCGCGATTGAATCCGCCGCCGAACAGCAGCAGGCGTGACGCGTCCTCGCGCTGCAAGAGCGGCAGCGCCAGCCCCAGCTCGCGCCGCGCCACCTCGCGCTGCCCGGCGCGCCGGGCCAGCAGGCCCATGTGCAGCCGGGGCATCGCGAACGCCGGGTCCAGGTAGACCGCGACCTGGTCGTGATCGATCGCGGCCGCGCGGTCGCCGGCGCCCTCGCGGCACAGCGCCAGCAGGTAGTGGGCGCCGGCGTTGAGCTCGTCCAGTGCCAGCAGCTCGCCGCATACCTGCTCGGCCGCGGGGAGCTGGCCGCTGTGGGTCAGCAGCGCGGCCCGCAACAGCAGCGCCTCGGGATCGCTCACCGACTCGGAGGGCAGCGCGTGCCACAGCCCCAGCGCCTCGGAGAAGCGCTCGCGCTGCAGCGACTCGATCACCGGCGCCAGGTCCGGACGCGACGGCGCAGGCGGCCGCCGTCCGCTGGGGGACCGATCCGGCGCCAGCTCCTGGGGCGGCGCCGGCGCGCCGTCGGCCCCCGCGCGCGCCAGCAACTGGATCCGATCGGTGGCGCGGCGAATGGCCTCGATCCAGGTCCCCGGCTCCCCGGGATCGGACACCGGCGGCTGTCCGGCCAGCCCGCCCTCCATCGGCCCCGGGCCGGCAGCGCCGTTCCAGACATCGTCGAGGGCCAGCCCCGCGGGCACGGTCGGGGGGACCCGGTCGCGCGGGTCGCGACGCTGGTAATAGAAGGTGCCGTGGGTGTGGCGCAGGTGGAACTCCTGCGACAACCCGCGCAGGTTCTCGGCGTGCCCCAGGAACAGGTAGCCACCGGGCGCCAGCGCGCGGCTGATCCGCGCCACCACCGCCTGGGCGACCTCTGGCGTGTGGTACATGAGGACATTGCGGCAGAAGACCACGTCGTAGCTGCCCGGCCGCCATAGTACGGGATCGTCCTCGACCAGGTTGCGCTCTTCGAACCTGACCGCATCGCGGATCGTCCGATCGACCGTCAGGTCGCGGCCCTGCCCGCGAAACCAGCGCGCCTGCACCTCGGGCGGCGTCTCGCGCAGCGACCACGGCGAGTAGCTCCCCGCCGTCGCCTTCTCCAGCGCCGCCGGGTTGACGTCGACCGCCAGGATCGAGATCATCCAGCCAGGATCCAGGATGTTCTCGCGCGCCACCATCGCCAGCGAGTAGGCCTCTTCGCCCGAGGCGCAGCCCGCCGACAAGAAGCTGAGCGCGCGCACCGGCTCGCGCTCGGCGATGCGCTCCGGCAGCACCGCCTGGGCCAGCGCGCGAAACTGATCGATGTTGCGGTAGAAGTAGGTCTCGCCGATCGTCAGCTCGCGCGCCAGCTCGCGCAGCTCGTCGGCGAAGCCGGTGCGGGACTCCAGACGCTGCAGGTAGACCGGCGCGGGTATCCCGGTCCGATCCAGCCGGCGCTGCATCACCTCGGCCAGGAAACCCCAGCGCGAATCTTCAAAGCGCAGCCCCAGCCGGCGGGCGATGCCACCGCGGAAACGATCAGTTTCGGCCGTGCCGGCGGCCGCGGGCAAGCTCTCGGACAGCTCCGGCATCACGCCTGGGGTCCCGCCGACAGCGCCGCGAATACTGCATCGGGCACCATCCGCGCGCCACCCAGCAACACCATCAACTCCTGATCGAGCGTACCGATGGCGGCGATGGCCTGGCCGTCGGCCTTGGCCAGCAGCGGCGGCAGCGACTCGAAAGACTGCCGGCTCAGCACCCGTACCCCCTGCACCGCGGTGACCGCAAGCGAGACCCGGCGCCCGTCGTCGAGACCCAGGGTCACGAAGCGACCCGGCGGCAGGCCGCCGGCGGCGCCCAGCAGCCGGCTGGCGTCGACCACCGGCGTGGGGATCCCGCGGATGATCGCGGCGCCCAGCACGATGTCGGGCGCGCGCTCGATCCGCCGCACCGGCAACGGCCGCATGGTCTCGATGACCCGCGCGATCGGCAGCGCACAGGCGAGCGACTGCACGGTGACCACCAGATGAAGCCCAGCGTGCGACGGGATATCAGACACAATCGCCCTTTCAACCCGCGACCTCCCCCCGTCGGTCACAAGAACACAGTGAAGCCTCTGCACGGTAAACGAAATTCGCGCGCCTGCCAAGCACGGCGCGCGATCGATCGATAACTCGCGCCAGCGATGACTCGCGCCAGCGATAACTGGCGCCAGCGATGACTCGCGCCAGCTGATTCCGAGCTAGCTGATTCCGAGCTAGCTGACGCGCGCTAGCTGACGCGCGCTAGCTAACTCGACGGCGCCAGACTCGCGCGCGCCGCGGCCGCCGAGGGAAACCAGCGGAACTGGGTTCCGGTGAAGCTGTCCTGGAACTCGTGCAGGCCGGCGGCCAGGGCCGGGGCGACCGCGACCAGCAGCCCCACGCCCAGCGCGCGGGCGGCCTGATCCAGCCGGGCCAGCAGCTCCGCCCCCTCGGCGCCCGACAGCTGCTCGACCCGGGTCAGATCCAGCACGGCGCGGTCGTAACAAGCGTTGGACAGCGGGGCAAAGGTCGCCTCCAGCCGGGTGCCCAGCTCGTGCAGGTAGCGCTCGCGCTGGTCCTTGCGACAGCGCAAGCGAGAGACCTCGATCAGATCGTCGGTGACCGTGACCAGCTGGTCCCAGCTGGTGCAATACCAATGGGCCAGGAGCGAGACCTCCCCCGGCACGAAGGGTTTGAACAGCACGTCGTCGAACCCCAAGGCTTCCAGCGAGCTCTTCACGGCGCCGCGCTCGTCGTTCCGCCCCAGCGTGGCCACCGCGACGACCACCGCCTCCGGCTGCAGCACGTGGGTCTGCGCCACCAGACCGCCCAGGTTCAGCACGTTGGCGTCGGTGTCGATGAGCAGCATGCGGTAGTGACCGGCGCGCGCGCGCGCCAGCCCTTCATTGAAGGTCTTCGAGGCGTCCAGGGTGACCGTGGGCGGCAGCAGGCCGCGCAGGCGCTGGTGCTCGGCCTCGACGCTGTCGATCAGCAGCACGCTGCCGCCGGCGGTCGCCAGGCGGGTCGACGGTTCGGGCGCCACCGGCTCGGGCACGGGCGCGGCGGGCAGCAGCGCGCTGATCTTCTGGCGGATGACCTCAGGCGGCAGCGCCTTGTGAACGTAGTCGGCGATCCCCAGCTTCTTGAGCGCGACCAGGGTGGCGGCCTTGGTCACCGCGGTCAGCACCAGGATCGGGGACTTCACCCCGCGGCCCCGGAGCTTGGTGATCAGGTCGGGCGTGTCCAGCCGCTCCAGCTTGGCCTCGGTCACCACCAGGTCGTATCCCTGCGCCAGCACGCACTCGAAGGCCTCGATGCCGTCGGGCGCTTGATCGACCTCGCAGCCCAGGTCCGCAAGCAGGCTTACTACCGTCGCGCGATCAGCATCGCTTCCATCGACGACCAGCACTCTCGCGGGCATCTGGGTCTCGTCCCTCCTGGGACCGACATCGTCGGAAGTCTCCGGAATCTGGAGGCGTCTCCCGCAAGCGGCTCTGCCCGCCGGCCTGCCGACGCGAATCGCTACCGCGCCGCGGCAGCCACCCGCCTCCCGGAACCGAGGTCCATGAACATTGGTAGGATGCTGGAGCATCCCGACCGACGGGACGGTCGCGCCCTTACCAGCGGAACGTCACGCCGAGGTTGACGAAGTTCAGCGTCTGGCGCTCGCCGCGCAGCCGCGCGCCCGTGAGAGTCGCGGAACCCATCTCGGCCTGTGGCGCGCCCCACCAGAACGCCGAGTAGTTGAAGTAGTCGAGCCCAAGCACCACGCTGTCCACCAGGCTGAAGTACATGGCCGCCGAGATCCCTTGCTGGTACCGCAGGACGCTGAGCCCCGGGTTCACCCGGTCGGCGTCGAGCCGGTCGACCCAGGCGCGACCGAAGCCCCCGGCCAGGTGCAACCGGCCGAAAACCACCGCGCCCTGTCCGTACCAGCCACTGAACGTGCGCAGAGCAAACGTGGGTGGCGGGCTCATCGACCCTGACGGATGGCTCGTCTCGTTGTCCTCCAGCGCCGTCATCGTTTGCAGGGCGTAGCCGATTCCGACCCCGCGGCCCTGAAAATAGGAGCCACCCAGGCGGAGGGGTCCCATCTCGACTCGTCCGCCGCCCGACAATCCCCAGATCGAAGTGGAGCGCGTCCGTTGGGTCATCGTGGCCGGATCAGTCGGATCCTGGACACTCTCGATGCGGCTCAGTGTTTGATACGCGCCCTCAATACCAGCGATGAACCGGACCTTTCCCGCCGTGACGTCAAAGTTGAGCGAGCCCTCCGGCCGAACCATGCCTGCGCGCGACCAGTCGCTTGCATTGCCCGAATACACGACCGGGTCGTAAACGCCGAGGTGGAGCGTGAAGCCGCCGACCTTGGGCGTCGCATATGCGATACCGGCGGAATATCCCGGGAACAGAACGCCCGTTCCGATATGACCGCAGCCCGGGCCCGCGCCGTCGGTGCACGGAAGCCCGAGGCCATATCCGTGGCCGTACGACCGATCGATGTCGTACGACATGCGGCCCAACCAGCCGAGCGTGCGGCCCACCGTGAGCGTGCCCCAGTCGCCCTCGACATCGAGGAAGCCCTCCCGCGCCTCCGCGATGATCGGGGCCCACTTGTCACGACCGATGGTGTCGATGTTCGCCCAGAGCGACACGTATCCCCGGAGCTTGGTGCGCTCGCTGACCTGCTTGCTGATGCCGAAACCCAGGATGTTGCTATAAAACCCGCTGCGGATCCGCACCGCGAAGTATTTGTGGTTTTCATCGCTCTGGGCGTTGCTGGCCCATCCCACGTTGGTGCGGGATCCGGCGCCTGGAGCAGCGCTACCGCCCATCACGCTGTGGGTGTTGCCGTTGGGATCCAGGGTGGCAACAGGGAAGTCGTCGCCCACCCCGGTGCTGGCGAACGCGTTGATGCGACCATCGAACGTGAACACCCAGCCGTCTTTCTCGGCCAGCTGGACCTGTGCCGACGCAGGCGGGCTGGCGAGCATCGAGGCGAGAAGCGCCAGCCCCAGGCACGCACCTTTCAAACGCGTGGGCATTGCCGGGCTCGGCCCGGCGGAGCCTGTCGCGGGGGGGCTTGGGAACAAGCCCAGGGTTCCCATCCTCGTGGTGTTGAGTTTTCGCAGGATCTTCAAGCGATCACCTCGCGCAATTGACTCGCTGCTGGGCATGCTGTCACCAATAGAACGTTGTGCCGACGTTGACGAAATGAACGACCTGTTTCTCACCGGGAAACAGCGCCGTGGGCATTGGATTCGTGTCCGTTGGAGACATGGGGGCGCCCCACCAGTTGGTCTGAAACCGGAAGTAGTCGATGCCGACGACCAGATTTTCGGTCACGTGGTGGTAAAAGGCGCCGGAGATCCCCATCTGGCTCTTCACGATGCTGTGGCCCGGGTCCTGGCGGTCTTCCGGATGGTCCACGGTGCCATTGAGGAGATCGATCTGCACGCGACCCGCGCCGAAGGAGATCTGCTCTCGGCCGAAGACCAGCGCGCTTTGGGCGTAAACTCCGGTGAACGTGCGAAAATGTCTCGACGCTTCGTTGAAGGTCGCCGGGGAGTTCTGGAGCGCGACATAAAGGCCCAGCCCCTTGCCGTGAAAGGCGGACAGTCCCAGGCGGAGCGGGCCGACTTCGAAGCGGCCACCACCCGCGACGCCCCAGACCTTGTCCATGCCCATGTTCGTTCCCTGGAGGGCCATCTTCTGGTACATCCCCTCCACGGCGAGCTTTATCCTGAAATCGGGCGAGAACCGACGCGCGAAGGACAACGTCGCTTCCGGGCGGGGCAGCGGGACGCGTTCCAGCGCTCCAAGCAGGCGCACCGGATCGTAAATGCCCGCCTTCAGCTGGAACCCACTGAACGACGGTGTCGTGTACGTGAACCCGGCCGCGTTCCCCGGCCCTAGAGCGCCGGTGCCGATGTGGCCGCAGGCGGCGTAATAAATGTCGAGGCAAGGGAGGCCGAGACCGAAGTTGTGGCCGTAGTTGAAGTCGATTTCCGTCGAGATGCCACCCAGGATTCCCCCCTGCCGGCCCGCCACGAAGGTGCCGAACGGCCCGTCGAAGGCGAGCCAGCCGTCGCGAACCTCGAACCCCTTCGTCACGCTGTCGCCGAAGTCCTGAGTGCGGTCCCTGGCGTACGATTGGGAGGTTCCCCACAAGGACATGTAGCTCTTCACGGTCGTGGTCTGCGTGAGCTGTCGCTTCATCCCGAACGCGAATACCGTCCCCAGGAAGCCGCTTCGGACCCGCGTGGCCGAGTACTTTCCGTCCGCGGTCTCTTCTCGGCTGGCGAAACCAGCGGTGAAAGGGCTTCCCACGCCGAGCACGTCGTGCTCGGACCCGATCGGCGCCGGGAAGGCGTCTCCGTAACCGAGGCTGACGAAGGAGTTGACGCGGCCGTCAATGAAGAAGCTCCAGCCGTCGCTCGTCTCGAGCAGCGTTATCTCGGCCCTGGCTGGCCCCTGGCTGAACAGGTACGCGGCCAGCGTGACAGCGGAGAGTACGCAGCCGCGTACCAACGAACTGTGGATTCGCAAACTATCACCTCACGCCGGAACTGACTGGTAGACCCGCCCCACACCCGTTCCGAAACGGCATTGACCGCTTCTAACATGACCCTCCGTCGCGACTGAAGGTCTTGCGAGGACGCGCGCCGGCACGTCCGGACTGCGCTCAGGGAGCGGCCCTTACATCTGGGTCACGGTCTTCACGGTGATTCCGATCCACTGCCCGTCATAGGCCCTGGTGAAGTTGACGGTGGGGTTGGCCGTCACAACGGCCGCCTCCGGCATCATGATGATCGGTCCCGGGCACCGGCTGCCGTCGTTTTCCGTGGGACCGCAATTCCTGATCATCTGGCAGTTGCTGTCGCTGGAGATGAGGCGCACCGTCGAGCCGCCCTCGGCGGTGAACGTCGCCATGTAGTCCATGCCGTAGGTGGTGTGGTTCTGAACCCCTGTCGGCTGGATGGCGTTCAGGAAGTAGTCCACCTTGGTGCCGGCCGGGGGCGTCACGCGCAGCGTATAGACGTTGTACGTGCCGGTGACGACCCTGGTCGAGTCAGCACCTTGCGTGGTGGGGGAATACCACCCGTCCATCATCGGCGAGACCTTCACGCCTTCCTGGTTGACGCCGCCGGTGTACGTCTTCGCCTCTACCTCGCCCTGAACGTGAATGGTGATGCGGTACATCGTGCCGCGAGCGCCGCCGAGCGTGTACGTCTTGTCGAAGGTCTTGATCCCGCGCAGCGGCAGGTCTGCGTTGGTCGTATCGGGGCAAGCCGCGCCCGGCTGGCGGGTGTCACAGACCGATCCACCGTTCGAAACGTCGGTCACGCACGGCGAGGTGATGAGCACGCCGTTGATGGGCGCTGCCACGGACGTGAGGTCCACGGCCATGCCGCCGGTCCCGGTAGCTCCGCCGGTGCCCGTGGTGCTTCCGCCGGTGCCCGTCGTGCTTCCGCCGGTGCCCGTGGTGCTTCCACCGGTGCCCGTGGTGCTTCCGCCGGTGCCCGTGGTGCTTCCGCCGGTGCCCGTGGTGCTTCCGCCGGTGCCCGTCGTCATGCTTCCGCCGGTGCCCGTCTTGCTTCCGCCGACGCCACCCGAGACGCCACCGTCATCCGGGTTCGCACAACCGTGGGGGCCGCCCAAGAACAAAGCGGCGACGAGGAGTGGACCTGCAACAACGACGACACGCTTCATCGGGAACCTCCGAACTGACGCCGGGCCATTTGGCAATCGAGCCGACTCACCGGTATTCACCGGCGAACCGTCACATGGTTTCTTCAAAACTGTCAAGAGCCGTAACTAACGATGTATCAACCGCGCATCCACGCCCCGGACCAAGAGCAGAAGGTACTGTTTGGTGCGAGGGAAGTGCCGGTTGCCCACCTTCTTGGCTCAGAAAAATTGGCTCGGGAAAATTGCAGGCGAGGTTGGCCGGACGCCAACCGCGCAGAATGCGCGCCTCGTGAGCGTGCGTTAAGTGATAGGCGCGCCCGCGGGGACCCGTCCGATTGGTGAGCCGTCCTCCCCCCTTCTATAACACTTCGAGCCATCGCTGACGCCACCGCCCGAGAGAGGATCGCCCATGAGCCCGTCCCCCGCCCGTTCCTGGAATCGCTCGAAGTCACTGTCGTTGGCCGCAGGGATCACCGCGCTGGCCATGCTGGCCGCCGACGCTCCGGCGTTCGCCGACAAGCCTGAAGCCCACAAGGCGCAGGGCATGTCGCGCCCGCGCGGCAAGACCAAGGGCGCCGCGCCCGCACCCGCGATCCAGAAGGCGGCCTACGGCAGCGTCGACGGCAAGCCGGTCGATCTCTACACGCTGACCAACAGCGCGGGCATGGTCGCCAAGATCACCAACTACGGCGCGATCGTCACCGAGATGCTGGTGCCCGATCGCACCGGCAAGCTCGGGGACGTGGTGCTGGGCTTCGACAAGGTCGGCGACTACGTCGAGAAGAGCCCGTACTTCGGCGCCATCGTGGGCCGGGTCGCCAACCGGATCGCCAACGCGACCTTCGAGCTGGACGGCAAGACGTACAAGCTGGCGGCCAACAACGCCCCCCACCACCTGCACGGCGGCAAGAAGGGCTGGGACAAGGTGATCTGGACCGCCGAGCCCAAGGAGACCGCCAACGGGCCCTCGCTGAAGCTGACCCACGTCTCGCCCGACGGAGAAGAGGGCTACCCGGGCACGGTGACCGCGACGGCGACCTACACCTTGACCAACGACGGCGCGCTCGAGGTGCTGATGGAGGCCACCACCGACAAGACCACGCTGGTCAACATGGCCCACCACAGCTACTGGAACCTGGCCGGCAGCGGCACGATCCTCGATCAGGATCTGACCATCGACGCCGACAAGTACACGCCCGGGGATCCGGTCCCGAACGGCAAGGTGGTCCCGGTCAAGGGCACGCCCTTCGACTTCACCACCCAGAAGTCGATCGGGCGCGATCTCAAGGCGGCGGGCGGCAAGCCGGTCGGCTTCGACCACAACTGGGTGGTGAACGGCGACCCGCACGCGCTGCGCCGGATGGCGCGGCTCAAGGACCCCAAGTCGGGTCGGGTCCTGACCATCCTGGCGGATCAGCCGGGGCTGCAGTTTTACACCGGCAATTTCATGGACGGCAGCAACAAGGGCAAGGGCGGCGCGGTCCAGGTCCAGTACGCCGGCCTGTGCCTGGAATCGCAGAAGTTCCCCAACTCGATCAACGTGCCGGCCTGGCGCGACGAGGTTATCCTGAAGCCGGGGAAGACCTATCGACACACCATGGTCCACCGCTTCACGACCGAGTAAGACCCCCGCCGCCACCCGACGGCGGGCCGCGTCGGGTGGGCAGGTGTGGCTTTTGTGGGGTTCCGGGCGCCCGGAAATTATTTTGAGCCAGTCCCGGGGCTCCCGGCCACTTTGCCGGAGTATGTGGGGCCAAGCTACCCAGGTCCGTCGCGATGCGTGGCGTGATGCGTGAGGAACGAGGCGCGCGCGTGCTGCTGCTCCCCGGTGCCACGCTGGACGATTCCGAGGACGCCGACCTCGCGCGCGCGCTGATCGCCCGCGACCCCAAGGCGCCGCGGACGCTGTGGCGGCGCTATGCCCCCATGGTGTTCCGGATGCTGCGCCGGGCGCTGGGCCCCGGCCACGACGTCGAGGACCTGGCGCAAGAGGTGTTCCTGTGCGTGTTCGAGAAGGTGCCCACGCTGCGCGAGCCCAAGGCGCTGAAGGCCTTCGTCATCTCGATCACCGTGCTCACCACCCGCAGCGAGCTGCGCCGGCTTTGGGTGCGGCGCTGGATCCGGCTATCGGGCAAGGGTGACGCGACCGCGAAAGCGGTGGTCCACCTGGACACCGATTCGCGCGAGGCCCTGGGCCGGTTCTACCAGGTGCTGGACCGGATCAACGCGCAGGACCGCACGCTGTTCGTGCTGCGCTTCATGGAGGGGCTGGGCCTGCTCGAGGTCGCGGCGGCGGCGGGGATGTCCCTGGCGACGACCAAGCGGCGTCTGACGCGGGCCTGGGCCAAGGTCATCTTGCTGGTCGAGCGCGATCCTCTGTTGTCCCAATATCTGTCGCCGAATCGAGACAGCGAATAATGCCAATGAATCCCAATAAACCTAAGGAAATCCCCAGAGTGGAGCAGGTGGTGGCCGATCTGGTGGCGCTGGCCCAGGGGTCGCTGTCCGACGACCGGAGCGGCGCGCACGACGCCGGTCTGATCGAGTTCGAACGCGCGGTGGCGCGCCGGACGCTGCGCCGGCGCACCCCCGTGCTGCCCTGGTTGATCGTCGCCGGAGCGGCGGCGGCCGGGGTGGTGGTGTCGATGGTGACCCTGCGCGATCGCCCGCGCGCGGTCACCTTCAGCGTGGTCAACGGCACCGTCAGCAACGGCGGCTACGTGCGCGCCAATCCATCGGGTGACACCGCGCTGCACTTCTCCGACGGGTCCCGCATGGCGCTGGAGCCCGGCACCGGAGCCCGCGTCGGTGACTTCGACGCCCACGGCGGCCGGGTGCTGCTGGAGAGCGGCCGGGCGCGCATACACGTCAACCCGCGGCCGCGCGCCAACTGGACCGTCGACGCCGGTCCGTACTCGGTGCACGTCATCGGGACCGAGTTCGACATCCGCTGGGCCGCCAGCGAAGAGGTCCTGGATCTCCATCTGCTCAAGGGATCGATCGTGGTGCGCGGTCCGCTGGCGCGCGACGGCATCTCGATGGAGGCCGGTGCGCACCTGTTCGCCAACGTGCGCAAAGGCGAGATCCGCCTGGACGGGCAACAACCCGCGAACGCCAGCGCCAGCTTCAACCTGGGCGACGGCGCCCCGGGCGCGTCCGCGACGGCACCGCACGAGGCGCCGGGGGCCTCTGCCGCCGCGGGCACCGGCGTCGGCGGAGCCGGCAACGCGATCGCCGCCGGCACGCGCGCGACGCGCGCGCCCCTGACCTCGGTGCAGAGGCTGCACGCTGGTGCCGCCGCCCACGCCGGGTCGCCTGAGGCGGCGACGCCCTGGGGCACCCGCCTGGCTCACGGCGATTTCCAGGGTGTGCTGGCCGAGGCCCAGCGCCGCGGGCTGGACGGCGTCTTCGCCAGCGCTCCGGTCGGCGATCTCAACGCGCTGGCCGACGCAGCCCGCTTTGCCCGCCGCGCCGAGGTGGCGCGCGCCGCGCTGCTGGCCGAGCGCACCCGCTTTCCGGGGTCGCCGCAGGGACGCGACGCCGCCTTCTTCCTGGGCGGCCTCAGCGAGGACCAGTCGGGCTCCGCGGCCATGAAGAGCCAGGCCGCGCTCGACTGGTACGACACCTACCTGCGCGAGAGCCCGAACGGCAGCTTCGTGCGCGCGGTGCTGGGACGCAAGATGGTGCTGGTGCAGAAGCTGCGCGGCAGCGCGGCCGCCCGGCCGATCGCCGCCGAGTACCTGCAACGCTTCTCGGACGGGCCGTACGCGGGCACGGCCAGGAAGCTGGTCGAAGGACGCTGAACGGCCGTCAGGTCCGCGCGCGCGGGTTGATCTCCAGCGCGTAGACCAGGAAGGTCGCCTGCGGGCCGTTGTGCCAGATCCAGGGACCGATGGGGGCGCTGACCGTGTAGCGGGCGCCCCAGTCGGGATCGCGGCGGATCTCGGCCGAGAGCAGGCCGGGATGGGCGGCGTGGATGACATTGCCGACCGACAGCAGCTCGGACATCAGCGCGCGCAGGTCGGTTCCCGGCGCCAGCTCGTCCAGCGGATAGGTGTCGCTGGAGGTCAGGTCGGTCACCAGCAGCGCGCGCCCTTGCGTCCCGGCCAGCGTGGCCAGCGCGCGCACGTGAATGCGGCTCAGCACGGCGCGCAGGTCGGCGAAGCGCGGGTTGCGATCGCCCAAAACCTGGAGGAGCACCAGCTGCAGCTGAGTCAGCAGGCAGCAGGAGACCACCAGGTCGAATGGACCGGGCAAGGCGGCGGCCACGCGCGCGACCGCGGCCTGGGCCAGCGCGGGTAGCTCAGCCACAGCCGGCGGCGACCGGGACCAGCCGTCCATCAGATCGAAGACCCCGGAGACGTCGCGCGCGCCATGGAGGTACATTCGCCGAGCGGTCTCGGCGCCGGCGCGCTCGCGCGCGGTCTGGATCGCCTGCGCGTCGATGTCGACCAGGTGGATCTCGGCGAAGGATTCTGCCAGCGCCTCCAGGTCGACGTCGTTGGCGGCGCCCGCGCCCAGCAGGCACAGCCGTCCCCCACCGCCGAGCGGGCAGCGCGCCGCGATCTCTTGCGTCAGACGGGCGCGGTGCTCCGCGAAATGCCGCGCATGACCGGCCGCGCTGCGATTCGAGCGGCTCTGCTCCGCGATGGCCTGGGCGATCTTCATGGGGGATGGGTGGCGTGGCCGCGACCGGTGCCACTCTAACCCGGGCCCCGCCACTGGTCCCGCGCCACGCCGGGATCAACGAAGTTGAGCCAAAACCGCGCCGCTCCGCCACCCCTGACCAGCCCCCAACTGTTCTGTGTGATGCCGATTGCTGAGCCCCGGGGCGGGTGACCCCGGCACTTCCAGGGGCCACCGCCCACACGGAGGACCCATGTCTGTTCAATGTACCCGCGCGCGCTCCTGCGCTCCTGCCTCACGCGCCGCGTTCTTGTTCGCACTTCTGGCCGGGCCCCTGGGCATGGGGGCCTGCACCGGCCTCGCCGAGGGCGGGGGCCACCCGGGCGTGGGCGGCACCGGGGACGAGAGCGGAAATACCGGCACCGGCGGGGGCGGGGTGACCACGGGTACCGGCGGCGGGAGCGGTCCCACGATCGGAACCGGCGGCTCCGCCATCGGTACCGGTGGCCGGATCGGGGGCGGCGGAACGACGGGAACCGCCGGAAGCAGGGCCGGGACCGGCGGCGCGCCGGTGGTGACCGGCGCCGGCGGGAGCACCGTGACCCCGCCCGGCGCGCTCGACTGCGGGCCGATCGGGACGGCGCTGTACAACGCCGGCCCGCCCGCCAACCGGGTCAACTACGTGATCCTGGCCGACGGCTACACCTCGACCACGGTCAACACCACGCTGATGACCCACATGACCGCCGCCATGAACGGCCGCTTCACGGCGATCATCGGCGAGCCCTACATTCGCTACAAGAACTTCGTCAACATCTGCCTCTTCAAGACGGTGAGCCAGAACGATGTCATCAGCCAGACCGGCGCGGCCAACGGCTCGACCATCTTCAACTGCTACGGCGACGACCAGAGCCGGCTGGGGACCTGCGACACCGCGGCCGCCCAGCGGGCGCTGACCGCCAACACGCCGGCCGGGATGACGGTCGACTGGCACTCGATCGTCATGAACAACACCCGCTGGTGGAACACCGGCTCGGTGTGGATGCTCTGGTCGGGCGGTAACGCCGACGGACCCAAGGGCGCGATGCACGAAGGCGGGCACGGATTCCACCAGCTGGCCGACGAGTACGGCACCTGCACCGGCGCCACCTGCGGCTCCTTGACCAATGGCACCGGCACCGTCGGCACCGAGAACCGGGAGGTCAACTCCACCGGCAACCCGATGACCACCGGCGGCAAGTGGGACCTGTGGATGAACACTACCCAGACCGGCGCCACCGGGCTGCAGAGCACCTGGGTGAATAGCCGCTACGTCGCCACCGGGCAGTACCGCCCGTCGGCGAACTCGATGATGAACAGCCTGTTCGGCAACAACGTCAACACCAGCTTCAACTCGGTGTCGCGCGAGCAGATCATCATGACCATCTGGCGCTACGTGGTGCCGATCGATTCGGCCGTGCCCGCGCCGGGCGCGGTCAGCAATCCCACGACGCTGACCGTGAACGTGATCGACCCGGCGGTGATCAGCGTCGACTGGACCGTCGACGGCACGGTGATGGCCAACGCCGGCACCACCTTCGACGCTTCGAAGCTGGCCGCCGGGACGCACACCATCTCGGCCAAGGCCTATGACAACGCCACCACCGATCTGGTCAAGTATCGGACCGGGACCTGCCCGGCCTCGGTCACCGGCACCTATTGTAGCCGCACGGCCTGGACCCGGTCGCAGCAGACGGTGACCTGGACGGTGACCAAGTCCTGACCGCACCTCCTTCTGATCAGCGCCCGGCGCGGCGGCTGTCCGCGCGCGCCCTGTTCATCCTGGGCCTGCTCGCCGTTCCGGTCGTGATCGCTGGCTGGTGGTTCTGGCGCGACGAGTCCGCGCCGGTCGCGGGTGCGCAGCCGGCGACGACCGCGATCACCACCCCGCCGACGGCGCTGGCCCCGGCGCCCGCACTTTCCTCGGCGCGCTCCCCGGCGTCGCCCACCCCGGCGCCGGGGAGCGTGGCCGGTACGCCGGCGCCCGACGCCGCCGTCGCGCCCGACGCCGATCCGCACCCGCACCCGATCACGCCGGCGCACCTGCGGATCTACCGCGAGAACAACCTGATCGGCGCGCTCAATGGCGCGATGGACGTCGGCGACGCGGTGGGGCTGCGCGGTCTGCTCGATCAGTACCGCAGCGAATTCCCCGAGGACCCCAACCTGTTGCAGCAGGGGTACCAGATCATCGCCGACTGCCTGCAGTACCCGGGCGCCGCCTCCAAGGCCGCTGGCCAGAGCTACTTCGATCGCGAGCGGGGATCGATCCTGCGCCGCTTCGTCGCCCGCCACTGCCAGCTCCCTTGAGCCGAGGCCCCGGTGGGGGCATTCTGGCGCGCAACGTCCGATCAACCGTTGCTCCTGGAGGCTCCCCGATGCGCAAGTTTCCGCTGGCTGCCCTGTCGCTTTCAGCCCTGTCGCTGGTCGCCGTCTGCCTGGCCGCGCCCGCGACGGCGCGCGCCCAGTCCGCGACCGCCCACTCCGGCGGCACGTTTGTATTCGGCAGCGGGAACGGCAGCGGTGGCGCTGGGCTGGGGATCGGCGCGGCCGCCTTCCTCGGCGGCATGGCCGGGGTCGAGGTGGCCTATGACCTGCCGCGCTTTCACCTGGAAGGTCTGCTGGGCTTCGACAGCCGCGACGCCAACGTCGGAGCGTTCAACCGGACGCGGACCGAGCTCAGCTTCGGGGTGCGCGCCTGGTACCACCTGCACCAGGGCACCAACTCCGACTTCTCGATTGGCGGTGGGTTCGGCTTCGACAACGTCTCCTTCTCGAACAACGGAGGCTCGGACACCCAGATCTTCTTCGAGCCGGGCGCCGAAGCGCGGGTCTTCCTGACGCCCAGCTTCGCGCTGTTCGGGCTGGCCGGGTTCTCGATGGCCTTCGGCGGCGGCCCCATCAACACGGTGGGCAACGGCTTTGCCTTCGCCTCGCAGCTGACCGCGGGGTTCGGGTTCACCTACTTTTTCCGCTAGCTATACTGTCCGGCGAATGACCGCCGGGCGCGAAACCCTGAAGGATCTGTCCGACGCCTCGGGCCCGAATCTGCCCGACGGCGATCCGGTCCCCGGGCTGGTGCTGATCTTCTCGCGCGACCGGCCGCTGTCGATCCCGATCCGGGTCGGCGCCGGCGGGGTCGAGATCGGGCGCGACCTCGACCCCGCGCTGGCCGGCGATGAGAAGCTGTCGCGGCGCCACGCCGCGGTGGTCCTGGACGGCGCCGGCGGCCGGCTGCGGGTCACCGACCGCGGCAGCCGCAACGGCACCTTCGTCGCCGGCGTCGCCAGCCCGGAGCCGGCAGGCCACCTGCTCGAGCCGGCGACCGTGCTGCGCATGGGGCAAAGCCTGTTCCTGGCGGTCGACGACCTGCGCCCGTTCGAGGCCGCGCCGGTGCACGCCGGCGCGGCCGGGGTCGTCGGTCCGACGCTGGGCCGTGCCTTCCAGCGCATCGACGTGGTGGCTCGCACCTCGGACACGCTGCTGATCCTGGGCGAGAGCGGCACCGGCAAGGAGCTGGCGGCGCGCCGCTTCCACGCCGCCTCGCCGCGCGCGGCCGGCCCCTTCGTGGCGGTCAACTGCGCCACCATCCCCGAGGGGATCGCCGAACGCTTGCTGTTCGGCGCGCGCCGCGGCGCCTTCTCGGGCGCGACCGCCGACGCCGACGGCTACCTGGTGGCCGCCCACCGGGGCACCCTGTTCCTGGACGAGCTGGCCGAGCTGGACCCCGCCGTGCAACCCAAGCTGCTGCGGGTGCTGGAGACCCGCGAGGTGATCCCGCTCGGCGACACCCGGGGCCGCGCGGTCGACGTCGGCATCTGCGCCGCCACGCTGCGCGACGTCCCGGAGCGGGTCGCGCAGGGCAAGTTCCGCGAGGACCTTTACTACCGCATGGGCCGGCCCGCGGTGCGCTTGCCGCCGCTGCGCGCCCGGCGCGAGGAGATCCCCTTCTTGATCCAGCACGCGCTGTCCGCGGTCGGGCCCGATCTGCGCGCCGACGTCGCGCTGGTCGAGCTGTGCCTGCTGCGCCCCTGGCCCGGAAATCTGCGCGAGCTGATCGGCGAAGCGCGGCGCGCCGGCCACACCGCCCGCGACAAGGGGCGGACGCGGGTCGACCGGCTGGACCTGGGCACGGCGGCCGGCCTGCACCTGGGTGGGCCCGCGCCGGCCGCCGTCGCCGCGCCAGCGCCGCCGGCCGCCGAGGCGGGCGAGCCCTTCCCCGCGCGCGAGCGGGTCGAGGAGGTGCTGCGCGCCGAGAACGGCAACGTCACCCGCGCGGCCCAGCGCCTGGGCCTGCACCGCAACCAGCTGCGGCGCTGGCTGGCGCGCAACGAGGTCGACCCCCGCGCCCTGGACGATCAGCCGGACCCCAGCGAAACGCCCTGAGGCCAGTCCGGATCCGGAGAAAAATAGTCCGGGCACACGTGCCCGGCACGTGCCCGCGCGATCGGCCGCCCGCGCGACCACCGGTGCCTGAAATACGCCGCCGCTCGCGGATCGGATCGCGCGCGCCGGCGTTTTTCGCGCGGCACGGCAGTTGCTGAATCCACCTCCGACGACGAGGACGGCGCGGAGCATGGGGCTCCGACGGTCCCGTCGCTGAGCAGAGGAGGATCCGATGTTGCGCACCGATGGAACCAAGACGATCTCGGGGATGGCGATGGCGCTGGCGGCGATGCTGCTGGGCGCGGGCTGCGACGGCGGCGGCAGCGCGGGCAGCGAGCCCGAGGCCAGAGAGCTGCACGGCACGATCGGCGCCGCCGGCGGCGAGCTGGTGGGAGCGCCGGGCAGCGCGATGGCGGGCGTACGTCTGGTGATCCCGCCGGGCGCGCTGGCGGCCGACACCGCGATCTCGATTCACCCCGCGGGCCAGACCGCGCCGCTGCCGGCGACCGCGGTCGAGTGCGGGCCGATGTACGCCATCGAGCCGGCCGGCCTGGCGCTGGCGGTGCCGGCGACCCTGAGCCTGCCCTACGACGAGTCGATCATCAGCGAGCAGAATCGCTTCGGCGACGAGGTCAAGATGTGGGTCAAGAACGGCTCCACACCCTGGGGCCAGCGCCAGCAGATCGACAGCAGCGCCAGCCAGGTCACCGTCGAGCTCGAGGTGCTGGAGATCGCCGCGCCTGGCGTGAACCCGCCCGCTGAAGAAGACGTGGTCACCTTCAAGTTCGCGCCCAACCCCAAGTTCCTGCCCTGCTTCGCCCAGTACCCCGACGATCCCTACCGCGCGCCGTACGTCGAGGCGACCGTGGTGCGCGGCGACCTCAACGACGGGATGTTCCTGAAGGGCAAGTACCTCAAGCCCGGGCTGGCCTTCGACATGTTCACCGTCCAGAACAGCGCGCTGGACGCTCACGGCGCTCCGGTCGCTGGCTTCGGCGGCTTTGGGCTGGCCTGGTACCAGAGCGATCTCGAGGCCCGGGACAACGGGTCGATGAAGGTGCAGATCCGCACCATCCTGCTGGACCAGATCTTCGGCTTCGACCCGGCCGTCGGCCTGGCGCCCACCAACACCTTCCAGGTCGGGTTCTGGTTCAACGACCCGAATGACGCCGCGGCTTGCGGCTTCGACCCCAGCGTCCCGACCCCCTTCAACGGCGAGCACCGCGCCGGCCCGCTGGCCATGATCACCCTGCCCGACGCCGAGACCGGCCTTGGTCCGCTGTGCACCAAGCCGGACACCTCGGTGTCGCCGGCGCGCTGCGACCCCTGAGACCCGACGGGCGGGCTGACAGCTGACCTCGAACGGCACGGCGGCCCCCTGGGTCGCCGTGCCGTTTTCTCGTTCAGCGCCGGGCCCATCCAGGGAATCCGGAAATATATCCAGGCCCGCGGCCGCAACTTCTGTATCGCGCACTGCACCACCTGTGGGGGCACGTGAGCCGTCGATCGTCCCTGTGGACACCGAATCGGGGTTCCCAAGGACCCTTACAAGCGCGGCTCGGGTTTCGAGCCCAGGAGAATTCAGATGATGCGTAATTCGTTGGTGCTGGCGAGCCTGGGTGCGATCTTCGCGCTCAGCATCGCAGGATATGGCTGCAGTAGCTCGAGTGATACCGGAACTGGCGGCAAGACCGGCACCACCGGCACCGGCGGATCGACCACCACCACCGGCACCGGCGGATCGACCACCACCACCGGCACCGGCGGATCGACCACCACCACCGGCACCGGCGGATCGACCACCGGCACCGGCGGCGGATCCGGCACCGGCACCGGCGGCGCGTCTGGCACCGGCACCGGCGGCGCGTCCGGCACCGTGGCTGCGTGCGCGGCGCCCAACCCGACCTCGCCCGGCGACGGAACGGCCTGCACCGCGGCCATCACCTGCACCAAGAACTGTGGCCCGAACACCAGCGCGCTCGGCGCGGCCCGCCCTGCCAAGGCTTGCACCTGTCCCGGCACCACCGGGGGCGTCTGGGCTTGCAACAGCGCAGCCGGCTCCTGCGTCTGGCCGGCGGCGCTCGCCGCCATGCCTTGCTTCAGCCTGACGCCGGCACCGCCGCTGTGCCCGATGGACACCAGCACCACCCCGGCGACGCTGATCCGGGCCAACCTCACCACCTGCACCAACACCGCCGGGTCGACCTGCGGCGGCATCTGTGGCTCGCCGACCGTGGCCAGCTACCTCGACAGCGTCCCTGCCATGAAGATGGGCTACTGCGTGTGCATCAACGGCGTCTACCGGTGCGCCAGCGCCACCGAGTGGGCGCCCCAGTAGTAGTAGGGTGAGCGTGGGCGCGGGTCGTTCGACCCGCGCTCGCGCATGAATTTTTCGAGCCAACCTGTCCCGCCCGGATCTGGGAAGCCCGCTGCAGCGGGCCGCCCGATACCTGGCGGGACATGTGTCGTTTCTGCTCCCGCCTGAAAAACCTGACTTGATGCAAGGAGCCTCGATGGCCACCGCCGCTCACCGTATCGTTCCCGTGATCGCTGGCCCCCCCGCGGCTCGGCTGCGTTCCGCCTTCCGGGCGAGCGCGATCGGGCTGGCGCTCGTGGCGATGTCGGCCGGCTGCTCCACCCAGGA
>Ga0207701_10000895_pt1 | contig 31754 bp, 21 predicted proteins | sample KBSSwiSSwithPhiX_FD_184294 | JGI IMG/M metagenome (GOLD analysis project Ga0207701, IMG submission 184294) | Switchgrass rhizosphere bulk soil microbial communities from Kellogg Biological Station, Michigan, USA, with PhiX - S5 (SPAdes) (version 2) | ecosystem: Environmental > Terrestrial >... | reverse complement strand
CGGGTCCGCCTAAAGGCGGCCACTACCTGCGGCGGAGTGGTCTAAGCTGAAGGCATGAGGTCTGGCGGCCGCCGGAAGTCGATCGCCTTCATCGTCCTCGGCGTCGCCCTTGTCGGCGGCGCCCTCGCGCTCAACGTCGGCTGGGTCATCGTCAGCTGGCGTCAGGCAGGCCTGCTCGTCGCGGGCCTGCTCGTCTTTCCCCTCATCATCACCGGCGTCGTCCTCAACACCATCTTTCTCGTGCGCGAGATCCGGCGCAACGAGCAGCACGAAGCCTTCATCAACGCCGTGACCCACGAGCTGAAGACGCCCGTGGCGTCGATGAAGCTGTACCTGCAGACGCTCCAGAACCGGCCGGTCGACGACCTGCGGCGGCAGGAGTTCTACAGCGCGATGCTCGAGGACAGCGATCGGCTGCTCGGCACGATCGAGCAGGTGCTCCGCGCCGGCCAGCTTGGCGCTCGCGTGCGGCGCGCGGGTTACACCGCCGTGGACATGTCGGCGCTGACCAAGGAGTGCCTGGCGATTGCGCGCACGCGCTACCGGCTCGCCCCCGACGCGCTGACCTACCGCGAAGCGGCGTCGAACGGCAAGGGCACCTACGTGCTCGGCGACGAGGACGAGCTGAAAGCGGTGGTCGCCAACCTGGTCGACAACGCCGTCAAGTATTCCGGCCCCGAGGTACGCGTGCACGTCGAGCTCGAACAGACCGACGCGCAGCGCGCCACGCTGCGGGTTCACGACCAGGGCGTCGGCATCTCGCCGTCCGAGCGGAAGCGGATCTTCAGGCGCTTCTACCGCGTGCCGGGCACCATGCGCATCAAGGGCACCGGCCTCGGCCTGTTCATCGTCCGCTCGGTCGTCGCCCGGCACGGCGGGAAGGTGTTCGCGGAAAGCGAGGGGCCGGGCCACGGCGCCACCTTCACCGTGCACCTGCCGGTCCTGGCGCAGCAATGAGCCGCATCCTCGTTGTCGAAGACGAGCAGCACCTCGCCGACGGCCTCCGCTACAACCTCGAGGCCGAGCAGCACGATGTCGACGTCGTCGACAACGGCGAGGACGCGCTGAAGCGCCTGAACGCGGAACCCGCCCGCTACAACCTGGTGATCCTGGACGTCATGCTGCCGGGGATCGATGGCTTCGGCGTTGTCGCCGAACTGCGGAGCACGAAGCGTTTCGTCCCGGTGCTGATGCTGACCGCTCGCGGACGATCTGAAGATGTGCTGCGCGGATTCGGCGCCGGGGCAGACGATTATCTGGCTAAGCCGTTCGAGCTGCCGATTCTCCTCTCGCGCGTGAACGGCCTGCTCCGCCGGCACGAGTGGTTCCGGCAGGAAGCGGCGCAACAGTCAGCTTCTGTCGCATCGCAGTTTTCGTTTCGCGACAGGAGCATCGATTTCGAACAACTGGAAGTGCGCGTCGGCGAGAAGAAGATGCCGCTGACGCTGATGGAGGCCGCGCTCCTGCGTTATCTGGTGGCGCACGAAGGGCAACCGGTGGCGCGCAAAGCGATCCTCGAGAAGGTGTGGAGCGTACACGAAGACACAGACACGCGCGCTATCGACAACTTCATCGTGCGCCTGCGTCGCTACATCGAGGACGAGCCAACAAATCCGCGGCATCTGCAGACGATCCGCGGCGTCGGTTATCGCTTCGTGGCGAATCCTGAAGGGGAAGGTCAGGGGTAAATGCTCGGTTGGGCTTGAGCATTTACCCCTCTCTCGACGGGCGAGAAACGCTGGGGGGCTGACGTTCCGGTGTTACTGGCGGCGCACTGGAGTTGGTTGCACGTCGCGGGAGCAAGACACCTGCCGTTTCGATCGCGCGTTCGATCTCTCATCGCCATTCGCAGGAAATGTCTGCGCGAATGGCGGAAAGCGTCAACGCCGGATCGATCGCGACCGGACGAAGTTCGTCGTCGCGTTTTCGTGAAGCGTAATGCGCTTCCGAAGCGCGTATGTGATCCGAGTGTCGCGTGAGCGCGCATCTCGCTGATTGCGCGCGGTTTTTGCCCTCTCCTATATTTTTTCGCGTTTTCTACCACCCTCATAACAAGTGAGATCGCAACGTGCAGGCAGTGACGAGCGAGTCCTGGGGGGAGCCAATGGCAGCCATCGTGGAAATCATGAAACCGACGCACGACGACGACGTATGGAGAGTGGCCGTGGATGGCCGCTGCGTTGTCGCATTTTACGGTGAAGGCGCGAAGCAACTCGCCGAGTATCATCGCGACGCGCTGGTCGAGCTTCTGTCTGCGGACGATGGCGGCCTCTCGCCGGCGCCCGTCATTCCGGTATCGGCTGCAGCGGCGGTCGTGGATCCGCTCGACTGGCCGTCAGGTACGCGCGTCAGCTCAATCTATCCTGTCACCATCAATTAGCACTTCCTGTAAACATCACTCTCGAGCTCGCCGCAGGTTGCTGAACGTCAGCAGCCTGCTTTCCGCTTCGAACCTCCAACCTTTACGCCTCAAACTTCTCGCCGCCGGTCTTCAAGACTGCATTCGCCCGCCAACGTTTCGCGAATCAAAGCTCATCAATAAAGACCAGTGAAAAAACGGCATTCGGCGATGAACTTCCCTCAGGTCTCGAGCAGGCGTTGGAATCGCGGGTCGTCGCGAATCAGATCGAACTCGGGCTCGATGCGGGCCCGCGCCGCGGTGAAGGCGCGCTGCTGGACGAGCGCGCGTTCGAGAAACGCCAGCGCCGGTTCCGCGTCGCCGCGCAGCGCATGGATCGCGGCCGCGTAGTAACGCGTGAACCCGTCGTCGGCGCCGAGGCGCACCCGGCGGTCGAAGCTTTCGAGCGCGACATCGAACACCGCTTTCGCTTTGCGGGTGTCGCCGATCTGCAGGTAGGCCGCGCCGAGCCGCGCGTTCAGCTCGACGAGGATGCGGCTTCGCAGCGCGTGCTCGGTGCGCACGAGGAAGTCGATCTCCTGATCGAAGTAGGTAATCGCCTGCTCGTGCCGCCCCTGCAGCGCGGCGAGGTGACCGGCGCGGATGTAGGCGCCGGCGATGAAGAGCCCCTCGCGCCCGGAGAGGAACGCTTCCTGGAGCTGCATTGCCTCGCCGGCGACGCGCTCACCCAACGCGAAATCGCGCGTCAACGCCGCGCAGTGCGCCAGCTGGAGCGCGTACCAGCCGCCCTTGGGATTGCGCTCGAGCGCGCGCCGGTACCACGGGATCGCCTCGTCGAACCGCGCGCGGACGATGAACAGCGCGCGACCCATCGCTGCGCAGGCGCTGGCTTCCTCGGGATCGATGGCGAGCGCACGCCGGATTGCGGCCATCCCCTCCGCGTCCTCGCCCATGTCGACCAGCGTGGCGCCGAGCTCGCGCCAGGCGCGCGCGGATCCGGGCTGGAGCTCGATCGCGCGCCTGAGGCTCGCCACCGCGCGCTGCCGCAGCTCCGGCAGCGAAAGATAGCTGGCTTTGGTGCCATACGAGACCCCGAGCTCGATGTGCGCCCGTGCGTACGACGGATCGATGGTGACGGCGCGTTCGAACAGCCAGACCGCGCGATCGAGCGACTCGAACGTCTCGGCCCTCCGGTTGAGCAGCCCTCGGGAGAACGCCTCGTACGCATCGACGACCGCGGTCTCCGACGCGCCGGTTTGTGCCGGCGCCGCCGCCGCGCGGACGGTACGGGCGATTGCGGCGAGCTCGCGGACGAGCCGATCCTGGAGCTCGAAGACCGCGTGCAGCTGGCCATCGACGCGGGCAGTGCCCAGCAGTTTTCCGGTCGCGACTTCAGTCACCGAGGCGGTGACGCGAACCGCGTCGCCGGAGCGCTGGAACGCGCCGCTCACAATCCAGCGCGCGCGGAGCTCGCGCCCGGCCTGGAGCAGCAGCGCTTCGCCGCGCTCACTGCTGTTCTGGCTCAACGTCTTGATGATCTCAGACACCCGATCGCGGGCAATGACGGTCACGCCCTCGAGCCGGCCGGCGTCGGCCGTCAGCGTCTCCGAGATGCCGGCGCCGAGCCAGTCGTCTTCGGGGTTGCCCGAGATGTTGACGAACCCGGCAACGGCGAGGCTGTTTCGCTCGCGCCCGGATTCGAGCGCCGCCAGGCGTCCTCCGCTCCGGATGGTCGCCAAGGCGTCGCGGACCTCGGCCAGGTTGGCCAGGCGGTTCTGCGGATCGCGCGCGAGCATCCGACGGACGAGCAGCTCGAACTGCGGCAACCGGGCATCGCGCTGCACGTCAGGAAATGGCGGCACGTCCTCACGGAGGATCGCTTCGAGGAGCTGTGCCGCGTTGCTGCCGGTAAACGGCCGCCTGCCGCAGGTGAGCTCGTAGAGCATGACGCCGAGTGAAAACATGTCGGCACGCCCATCGACCTCGCGGCCGGTCGCCTGTTCCGGCGCCACATAGGGAAGCGTGCCGACGAAGACGGCGAGGCCCGAGGTCAGGTCGATCGTGCGCGTCGCATCGTTCGGGGCGGCGACGCGGCTGTCGCGCCGCTGCGCCACGCCGAAGTCGAGCACCTTGACGCGGCCCGACGGCGTCACCATCACGTTCGACGGCTTGAGGTCGCGGTGGACGAGGCCGCGCTCGTGGGCTTCGCTCAGCGCGTCGGCAATCGGCTCGGCGATGTCGAGGATCCGATCGAGATCGAGCGGCCCGAGCTCGGCCAGCGCGGCAACCGTCATCCCGTCGACGTACTCCATCGCGATGTAGCCGAGGCGCCGGCCGCCATAGTCGACCTCGCCGGCGTCGTAGACGACCGCGATATTGGGATGGTTGAAGGCGGACGCGGCGCGCGCCTCGGCGAGCAGCCGGTGGGTGGTGTCGTGCTCCACGGCGTCCGCACGCAGCATCTTGAGCGCCACGTCGCGATGCAGGCGCAGATCTTCCGCGCGGTAGACGTCCCCCATCCCGCCGGAACCGAGCCGCCCGAGGACGCGGTAGTGCGCCAGCGTCTCGCCGATCATCCTCTCATTATGAGACATACCGGATTGCGGATTGCGCATTGCGCTCGACTCGCAGATTGAACAATTAATCCGCAATCCGCATTCCGCATTCCGCATTCCGCAGTGTCGTGTTCTAAGCTAGGCGCATGAAGCACCTTCTCGTCGCCGCCGCGTTGAGCATCGGCGTGCACGTCTCTGCCGACGGCATCAAGACCCTCGCCACCGGCGCCACCCAGGGGCCGCTCGATCAGGTCGCGAAGGCCTTTCAGCAAGAGAGCGGGCATCACGTCACGATCCAGTTCGACACGTCGCAGAACATCGCGCGCCGGCTCGCCGGCGGCGAGCGCCCTGACGTCCTCATCGCGTCTGTCGCCGGCGTCGATCAGGCGATCAAGGAGGGCAAGGCGGTGGCCGCGACGCGGCAGGCAGTCGGCAAGATCGGCATCGGCGTCGGCATGCCGCGCGGCGGGAAACGGCCGGACCTCACGAGCGCCGACACGCTGAAGGCGTCGATTCTCCAGGCCGACGCGCTGGTGATGACGCAGGGCGCGTCCGCGGTTTTTGTCGACAAGATGTTTGCCGACATGGGCATTGCCGACCAGATCAAGACGAAGGTCGTGCGCGTGCCGACCGGCGCCGCGGTGATGGAGCGGCTCGGGGCGGCGAAAACCAACGAGCTCGGCTTCACGATGATCAGCGAGATCAAGTTCGGAGAATCCAGCGGCGCGATGCTGGTCGGGCCGCTGCCGTCCGCGATCCAGACGCGGACCGGCTACGATGCGGTGGTGATGACCAGCGCGGCCTCGCCCGACGCCGCGCGCGCGTTCGTCCGCGCGGTTGCCGGCGCACCCGCGAGGAAGCTGCTGGCCGCTGCCGGTTGGGAGTTCTAGAACCTTAGAGCGGGTTTCAAGACTGCGCGCGGCCTTTCGTAGCGCAGGCCTTCAGGCCTGCCAACGACCGCTCGGCAGCCCTGAAGGGCTGCGCGTCCCGTCGGTCGAGATATCCACAGCAAGACCCGGAGTGCCGCGCGCCGGCAGACGCGATAGATTGGCGGGCATGCAGCACCACAGCCTGACCAGCGTCGTCGAGCCGGCAGCGTCGCGTGTGACCGCCCTCGACTGGAATGCCATCGCCACGGATCTCGATGCGCACGGCTGCGCCATGCTCGCCGGGCTGCTCACGTCCGACGAGTGCGTCGAGCTGGCGCGCCGCTACGCGGACGATGGACAGTTTCGGAGCCGGGTGGTGATGAGCCGCCACGGCTTCGGCCGCGGCGAGTACAAGTACTTCGCCTACCCGCTGCCCGAGCCCGTCGCCTCGCTGCGCACCGCGCTCTACCCGCCGCTGGCGGCGGTCGCGAACCGGTGGCACGAGGCGATGGGCATCGAGAACCGGTATCCCGCCGAGCATGCGGCGTTTCTCGAACGGTGCCGCGAAGCAGGGCAGGCGCGCCCGACGCCGCTGCTGCTGCAGTACGGCGTGGGCGACTACAACTGCCTCCACCAGGACCTGTACGGCGATCTGGCGTTCCCGCTGCAGGTGGCCATCCTGCTCGCCGAGCCCGGCGTCGCGTTCACCGGCGGCGAGTTCGTCCTGACCGAGCAGCGCCCGCGCATGCAGTCGCGCGTCGAGGTCGTGCCGCTCAGCCGCGGCGACGGCGTCATCTTCCCGGTGCATCACCGGCCGGTGCGGGGCACCCGCGGCGTCTATCGGGTCAACCTGCGGCACGGCGTCAGCCGCGTCCGCTCCGGCCACCGGGCCACGCTCGGCATCATCTTTCACGACGCCCGGTAACCTTCGGCGCCCGCCCTCGCCCGCGGTGGTAAATTGGTCGAGGGAGGTCGTGATGAAGTCTTTCTGCCTCGTGATCGGCTGCGTGCTGCTGTGCGCGACGTCCGCCGGTGCGCAACAGCCCGAAGCCCGGCCACAGGAGGTGCCGGCGCTCAACGACGCGCAGAAGAGCGCCATCCGCGCCCTGCAAGGCGAGAGCGAACAGAAGACGACGCAGACGGCGACGCAGCTCGCCGGCGTCGTCCAGAAGATTTACGAGAACAACCTCTCGGACGCGCCGAACGAGGCGCTCCGCGTCTCGCTCGACAACGAGATGCGGGAACTGGTCTGGCAGATGGTGACCATCAAGGGCAACTCGATGTGGACCGCGTTCCGGATGCTGACGCCGGAGCAGAAACGAGTGGTCCGCACCGAGATCGCCAAGCCGCGGCCGACCGGCGACTTGCCGGACGTGCTGGATTTGATTGTGAGGACATTCCAGCTGGGGGGGCGCTAAGGCGTTTTCACGTTGACGGACACTACGAACTGACGAATGCGCGCTGTCCCGCCAGCGCGACCACGAAGCCATACATCGTCATCGCCCCGACCAGGGCGAGCGTCAGCACCGACATCGCGATGTACCACGAGCCGGCGTCGAGCGTCACCGGCAGGCGCGTCATGAAATCGATGTAGAGCAGCATCACCGCGGCCGAGACCAGCCCGGAGCGCAGCAGCACCGCCAGGACGAGTCCGGCGAGCGCGAGCCCGAAGGGCAGATCCCACGCCAGCCCGCCGCCGCCGAGATTCAGCGAGGCGACGATCACCATCCAGATCGCGGCGCTCAGCCACGTGCTGCGGACCGCGACGCGCAGGAGCAGCAGCGTGCCGAGCGCGCCGAGCGCGAAGTTGAGCGTGTCGAGCGAGAAGTAGATGACCAGGCCGAGGAAGTAGCGAATCGATCGGACCGCCTCGAGCGAGTACCACTGATCCAGGGGCCTCACGGGAACGCCGAAGCGGCTGTAGATCTCGACCCTGAGGATGAGCAGCGCCACGAACACGACGCCCGCGAGCAGCCCGACCAGCACGTCGCGTCCGACCAGCGGGTCTCGCGCGCGTCCCGCGAGGAGCCGCGCCCACGAGATCAACGTGTGCGGCCACCACTTGCGCATGTAGGGCTCGAGGCTGATGTAGATCACCCACGCGAAGCCCGCCCACACGAGCGACCAGCCGGCGATGATCAGCAGGAACATCCACTCGTCGACCGGCTGCGGGACGTGGTGGGCGCGCAGCACGCCCCACAGGATGCCGCCGACGGCGATCAGCCGGCACAGGCGGCGCGCCCCGCGCGTGTCGCCGTAGCCGAGCCGCAGGTTTCGCTGCGCGAGGATGCCGCCGCCGATGAACAGGAGCACGGTTGCGGCGACCAGGAGCGCCTCGTTGCCCGGCGAGCGCGCGCCGCGCGAATACCAGGTCTGGCGTGCGGGCGGTGGCGCGCCGACGGCGGCGACGTCGAAGAAGACGATCTGCTGGTTGAGGCTGGCGCCGGTCGCGCGCAGCCGCGTCGCGCCGGAGGCGGCCGGCCCTTCCCATGCGACGTGGCTGTCGTGCGCGACCAGTGGCGATGGCGTCGCGGCGGCGGGCACGAACCGCTGGAAGTCGAGCCCGGCATCGGCAAAAAGATCCGGCCAGCTGCGCGTCGCCGGTGTCGCGTCGGCACCGAGCGCTTGCGGCACAACGCTCACGCGACGCAAGCGGCCGTCGGCGTCGAGCACGACCGTGGCCATCCCCGGCGTATCCGCCGGAGGATCGTGTTCGATGACGACGTGCAGCGAGTTCTGCGAGATCAGGTACTCGGGACTTTGCCGGTAGACGAACCGGATCGACGGCGTGTCTGCGATCGAACCCGCCGGCACCGGTTCGAACCAGAACTCATCGTCTTTGACCGGCGCGGTGTGGCCGATCGCTGTCAGCTCGTTGCGGGCGCGCTCGGCCAGAACTTCGAGCGGCTTCGGCAGGTGCGCGGGTCCGGTCTGCGTCACCACGCCGACTCGTGCCGCGACCGCCAGCGTCCCCACTGCAATCGCGCCGGCCAGCGACCACGCCGCGCGCCGGCGCAGCGCGCCTTTCTGTCCGGCCGCCGCGATCATCTCCGGCGACGGCATCCGTCCTTCGGCGAGCGCCGCGGCAAGCGGGTCGCCACCTGGGAGCGCGGCCGCCACCGCCCAGGCCGACGAGGGGCGATCGAACGGGTCGACTTCGAGGCAGCTGCGGATCGCATCCTCGAGATCGGGATCGACGCCCGACATCCGCCCGATTGCCACCGGCCCGGCGCTGCCGGCGACGACACGCTCTTCGAGCGTGCTGACCGGAAACACCATCCGGCCGGTGAACAGTTCGTAGAGCACCAGGCCGAGCGCGTAGACATCGGTCCGTTCGCTGATCCGCCCGCCCGACAACTGTTCGGGCGCCATGTACGCCGGCGTGCCGGCGACTTCGCGCACCGGGTCGCCGGCCGGCGTCGCCAGCCCGAGATCGACGATGCGGATCTGGCCGCGGCCGTCGACCATGATGTTCGCCGGCTTGAGATCGCGGTGGAGCACGCCGCGCTCGTGCGCCGCCGCCAGCCCGGCGCACAGCTGTCGCGCGACGTCGAGCGCTTTCTCGCCCGGCAAATTTCCGATCCGCCGCAGCAGCGACGCCAGCGTCTCGCCGTCGACGTATTCCATCGACAGGTAGTGCCACCCCTCGGCTTCGCCGATGTCGTAGACGCGGCAGACGTTCGGGTGCGAGATGTCTCGGGCGAGACGGACCTCGGCGACGAAGCGGTGCAGAATCTCCGACTGCGCGTCGGCACGCACCGCCAGCAGCTTCAGCGCGACGCGCTGTCCGAGCTTGAGATCGTCAGCGCGGTAAACCTCGCCCATGCCGCCGCGGCCGAGGAGGCTGACGATGCGGTAGCGCGCGGCGAAGATGCGGCCGGGAGGAAAGCGCGCGTCCTCGAGCGAGGAGTGTCGCGGCAGGCGCGAGTCGAACGCCTCGATGTGTGTGACCGTGTCGGTGTCGAGGATCGGCGCGCCGCAATGCGGGCAGCGCGACGCGGAGCCCGGGACGGGGTGCGCGCACACCGGGCAGACTGGCCCGGTGATTCCCGTGTCGGTTCGCGCGGTGTCCTTCATCGACGGCCTGAGCCTATCTCAGTCGGCTTGCGAACCGATCGTGAACCCATCGGGTCCGCGCCGGGCGGACTCATGGACTGTCCGCCTTCAGGCGACTTATCGCGACGACGATTTGCTTTCCAGATTGCACGCGGCCAGCATGTCGGCCTTCGCCGGCAGCGACGGCGACCATTTCGCGTCGACCAGCTTGCGGCAGCTGTCCGGCTTCAGGCTCATGAACGCCCACGGCGCCTCGCCCGGCTTGAACGCCTTCAGCTCCGGCGCACAGCTCGCGCGCCACAGCTCGCCGATGTCGCCCGCCAGCTGCCGGCGCTGATCGTCCTTGAAGAAATTCGCCATCCGCACGTCGCGCGATGGATCGACCACGACCAGCTTGAACCGCTTGGCGTCGGTCGCGTCCTTCGGCACCTCGTTGGCGACGTAGAACAGCTTGCCGTCGGGAAAGAACGCCGGGAAGTAGTTGCCGACGCCTTCCTTCTGCGACGTGGTCACGCGCGCCATGCCCTTGACGCCGACGTACTCGCCAGACGCCTTCCGAACCAGGTCGACGACGACGATGTCGGTGATCGCGGGCCGCTTGATGCCGCCGTCGACGAAGACCGTCAGGTAATCGTGCTTGCTGATGTGGAAGGTGAGCTGCGATCCGTCGTAGCTGAAGTCGGCCTTGCCGGCGGCGAAGCCGAAGTCGAGCCGCTGCGCGCAGGTGGTCGTGCCGACGGCGGGATTGGTCCCGGTGATCTCGAAGAGCTTGAGCGATGCAGGTGTGCCGGGCCTGCTGTCGTCGTGGGCGACGACGTAGCGGCCGTCTTTCGAGATGAAGGGCGTCGCCATGTCCTTCACGATCTCGGGACAGAGGCGCATCGGCTCGGTCGGCTCAACGGCCACCGCACCGGCGGCGCTGCGGGTGACGCGGTAGTCGACGATGCGGAAGCCGGGCGGCTGCGGGTGGCGCGCGCCCGAGAACATCATGCGGTAGACGGTCGTGTCGGCGCCGCGCTCCACCGTGTGCGAGACGACGCCCACCGACTGGTAGTAGGCATCGCTGACATCCGCGTGTTTGTGGGCGAACACCGGCGGCACGTCCGCGGCGTCCTTGCCCGCCGCGAGCCGATCGAGCAGCGTCGGCAGATCGTAGAAATTCACCGTCGCGGTCGCGGTGTAGTGCGATGGCACGGTGATGAAGCGGCCGTCCGGCGTCGCGACCGCATCCGACTTGTCGGGAATCCGCACGCGTACACCGGAGGTGAGGTCGTAGAGGTAGTTCAGGTTGTGGCTGGCGAAGCCGACGATCCAGTGGCGCTGCGGGTTCGGCACCGGACGCGCGAACCAGTTCACGTCATCGAGCGGTGCCGCCTCGCCCGGCTGCGGACGCATCACCTCCACCTTGGTGCCGGCAGTCTCGACGGCGCAGTATGGTGGGACGCTCGCCGGCGCCTGCGCGACCAAGAGCATCGGCGCCGCGACGACGGCCAGGCTGCCGAGAACGACGTGCTGTTTCAACATCAGTGCTCCCTTATGAATGCGCTTGACGCCGTTCTCACCGACCCGACATCCGTCCGGCGATGGCCGCCTCGAAGCCGGCGGCTTCGCGGTAGCCCGGCACGGCAAGACCGTCGAAATGCCCGCCCGAGAACACGAGAACCGCTGGCGCATGGAGGTTCAGCTGCCGGAAGCTCAGCTCGATCGACGTGAACGTCCGCAGCGCGCTCGCCGGTAGGCCGGCTTCCTTGGCGAGCGCGGCCGCGTAGCCCGCATCGGACATCGGGTCGCGAAGAGCTGTGAACGACATCCCCATCCGCTGTGCGACGTCGGACACTGTCCGATATCCATCCACCGACAACGGCATGTGCGGCGACCAGAGATAGACCACGCCTTGCGGCGCTGCATCGAGCATTGCGCGGACGTCGTCGTCGGTGAACGCGGCGCCGGCCGGCGATGCGCCTGGCTGGGCGGCAGCGGTCGTGGACAGCTCGCGGCATTGCGCGTCGAAGCTCACGCGCGTCGTCGAGCGCGCGTCGACGCGTGCGAGCGACGGCGGTTCACCCGCGGCTTCCTGAACGAGGACCCACGTACCAATCTCGCGCGTCGGCAGCCGCCACTGTCGAGCGCCAAACGGACCGTCGGGGTCGCGATAGCGATCGGCTCCCGCGCCCCACTCGGCAATCCGCCGTTCGACGGCGACGCGGCAACCCGCATCCGGAGCCGAGCCGTGCTGCTGTGCTGCGATCAGCACCGGCTGTGCTGCGAGCGCGGCTGCGGTAAGTGACAACCCGGCGTTTGTCAGAAGGGATCCAATCATGGAAATGAGCCGTTACGATATCATCGCCGCCAGTGAATCTTTTCCTGCGCACATTCTCGCAGGGCCTGCAGGCGTTCATGCCGATCGCTGCAGCGCTCGCCTGGTGCCACGTGTCGGGGCAGCGCCGCTGTGCCGCGGCTGTCCAGCGCGGGTTGTGGCTGGCGATTCCGGTGTCGTTTGCGGGCGCGTGGGCGTTCCGCGCGATGACGAATCAGGCGCTGACCGAGGCGCTGCTCGCGGCATCGGCGGTCGCGATCGCGATCTGGTTCACACGATTGCTGCGGCCCTCGCGCTCATTTGCCGGCCACGGTCTTGTCCACGAACCGGGAAGGCTGGCCCTCTGGGCGATCTCCGCCGCTGCCTGTCTCGTCGTCGTGCGGCAGACGATGGAGCAGCTGTCGCTGCTTCACACTGCGATGGTGGAGCTACGGTCGCTCGACGCCACGTTTTCACTCACGGCCGGCGTCGCCGCGTCGGTCGCGGTCGCGTGGTTCTGCGCGGCTGCTGCGCGCAGATTGCATCAACCGGTGATGCGTGACGCGGTGTGGGCGTTCGTCGTGCTGTTTGTCGTGCAGGGCGTGGTCTACGCGTTTCACGAGTCTGCGGAAGCGCGGCTGCTTCCATGGAGCGAGATCCTTCACGCCGCCTCCGAACCGTACGGGCCGGACGGCGCCTACGGCCTTCATTTCAGCGACCTGCTCGTCCTCGTTCCGGTCGCGGCCGCTGCGTGGAGCACGATCCGCGCGCGTCTTGGCGTTCCCGATTCCGGCGGCCCGCTCGTGACGCACCAGCGCGCCGCCGCGGCGATCGCGCTCTCGTCGTGCCTGTTCATGGGCATGCAGCAGAGCGACGCGCGGCCGCCGCAAACGGCGGCGGCGTCACGGCCGGAGGATCTTGCGGCGATGGCCGCGCACCCGCACGTCCTGTTTCGCGACACGACGTCGGGCGCCACCTTCGGACGGCTCAGCATGGTGTCGGCCGATGCGCCGGCCGGCGAGCGGCGATCGGTCGCGCTGACCTGCGAGCGACTGTCGTTCGCGGGCGGCCGCGGCCTGTGCCTGCATCTGCAGCGTGGCGTGTTCAACAGCTACACGGCGCTGCTCCTCGATCGGAACCTGAAGCAGGGCGCGTCGATCAAGCTCGAAGGCCTTCCCAGCCGCACCCGCGCCTCGGCGGATGGGCGCGTCGGCGCGGTCACCGTGTTCGTGCTCGGCGACGACTACGCGGCCGCGTTCTCGACCCGGACGATCCTTGTCGATCTCGCCAGCGGCGACGAGATCGGAGAGCTCGAGCAGTTCTCGACCTGGCGCGATGGCGCGCGGTTCAAGGAGGTCGACTTCAATTTCTGGGGCGTGACGTTCGCGAAGGACGGCAACACCTTCTACGCGGCGCTTCGCACCGGCGGGAAGACCTTCCTCGTCCGCGGCGAGCTCGGGCTTCGAAAGCTGACCGTGATGCGCGAGAACGTGGAGTGCCCGGCGATCTCGCCCGACAACCGGCTGCTCGCCTACAAGAAGCGGGTCGGCCCGAGCCCCGACTCCTGGCGCCTGCACGTCCTCGATCTGCAGACGAACACCGAGCGCATCGTCGCCGCGGAAACGCGCTACATCGACGATCAGGTCGAGTGGCTCGACAATCGCCGGCTGCTCTACGCGATTGCGCGGCGAACGACGGCGATGGCCGATGTGTGGGTGGCGCCGATCGATGGCGCCGATGCTTCACGGATTTTTTTGCCGCAGGCTGAATCGCCCGTCGTCGTCCGTTAACCGTCGCCAGCCTGGCCGCGGCGCTCGTGTCATGAACAGATCGTGAGAGAGCGCCAGCAGTCACTCAGGTTCCACGCGGCACTGGGGCTGAAGTGCGTCCTACATTCGCGTATCTTTCGCAAAAATTCTGCAAAGTTGTAGAGCCCTCCTGCATAATCGCGCGCAATCAGCGCACGAGTTCCAGACAGCATTCACTTCAGTCGGGGGATCCAATGGCGATGACACGCGTGAGAACGTTCATAGTGTCCGGCCTTCTACTCGGCGTAGCCGCGCTCGTCGGCACCACTCGGGAACCTGGCGGCGCCAGCGCCGCGCAGGCCACCCCCGCGGCGCAGACCGGCCGCGGCGCGCAGCCGCCGGCGCCCGAGGGCCGCGGACAAGGGCGGCAAACCCAGCCGTCGGCTCAGGAAGGGCTCGATCGCATGGGGATCGTCGGCTATGCGGACCACATGACCGCACAGCCCGGCGACACCGTGAAGTTCATGGTCAGCAGCAACGCGCCGCGCTATCGCGCCGACATCATCCGGCTGATTCACGGCGACGCCAACCCCAAGGGCCCCGGCGTCAAGGAAACCGTCGTCGAGACGCCCGCCAACGCCGACTATCCCGGCAAGCGTCAGGCGCTGCCGCTCGGTTCGTATGCGACCGTGCCCGACAACGCGGCGCTTCGCCTCGGTGGCAGCTTCACGATCACCGCGTGGATCGCGCCGACGCGACATGATCCTGAGGCGCCGGGGGGCACCGCGCCAAACCTCGATCAGGGCATCGTCACCAAATGGTCCGAGGCCGACAAGAGTGGCTACGGCCTCTTCATCGAAGAGGACGGGCGGCTGGCCGTCTGGCTCGGCGAGAAAGGCGGACGCGTCGAGAAGGTGCGAGCCGAGACGGCGCTTCGACCCTGGGTGCCGTCGATTCCCGGCACACGAAACCCGCGGCCGCAGCACGTCACCACGAACTGGTACTTCGTCGCCGCGTCGTACGATTCCGCGAGCGGCAAGGTGACGATTGTCCAGCAGCCGGAGAGTTCGTTTTCCTTCGATTCGACGCGCGCGGTCACCGATCGCACGACCACGGTCAAGGCGCTTGCGACCAACACCGCCCCGTTGCTGATTGCGGCCGCGCAGGCGCCGCCGTCGGGCAGCACGAAGGCCGCCGGCACCTACAACGGCAAGATCGACAACCCGCGCGTGTATGCCCGGTCGCTGACCCGCCAGGAGATCGATGCGATCCAGGCGGGCCGTGGGCCGGCCGACGCGTTGGCGTCGTGGGACTTCTCGCTCGACATCCAGACCAGCAAGATCAGCGACACCTCGGCGAAGAAGCTGCACGGCACGGTCGTGAACCTGCCGACGCGCGCCGTCACCGGCCACAACTGGACCGGCGCGGAGATGGATTACAAGCGCGCCCGCGACCAGTACGGTGCGATCTACTTCCACGACGACGACCTCGAGGATGCGCGCTGGGAGGCCGGCTTCGAGTTCAAGATTCCGGCGACGCTCAAGAGCGGCATCTACGCCGCGCGGCTGCGCACCGAAACGTCGGAAGACTACGTGCCGTTCTTCGTCCGGCCGAAGAAGGGGACGACGACGGCAAAGATCGCGTTTCTCGTCCCGACCTTCAGCTATCTCGCCTACGGCAGCACCGGCAGCGCCGGGATGAACATCCTGAGCAACTACTCGCACCACACCGACGGCAGCGGCATCGGCTACTCGTCGCGGCTGCGCCCGATCACCAACATGCGGCCGAAGGCGAACACGCGCAACCCGTGGCAGTTCATGCCCGATACGCACATCGTCGACTGGCTCGAGGTCAAGGGGTTCACGGTCGACATCATCACCGACCAGGATCTGCACTTCGAAGGCGCGGCGTTGATGGCGCCCTACAAGGCCGTCGTCACCGGCACCCACCCCGAGTACTACTCGTGGCCGATGATGGAAGGCATGCGGATGTACCTCGAGAAGGGGGGCCGCGTGATGTACATGGGCGGCAACGGCTTCTACTGGGTGACGCCGATGGATCCGAGCGGCCGCTACATCGAGCTGCGGCGCCGTGATGGCACCGAGCACTGGCAGGGTGCGCCGGGCGAGTCGTACCACACCCTCACCGGCGAGCCCGGCGGGCTGTGGCGCTTCCGCGGGCTGCCGCCGCAGAAGTATTTCGGCGTCGGCTTCACCGCTCAGGGCTTCGACAAGAACTCCCCGTACAAGCGGATGCCGGGCAGCTTCGATCGCCGCGCCGCCTTCATCTTCGAAGGGATCGGCGCGAACGAGATCATCGGCGACTTCCCGTCGCTGGTGCTCGAGGAGGGCGCGGCCGGGTCGGAGCTCGATCGCGTCGATTACGTGCTCGGAACGCCGCCGCACACCCTCCTCCTGGCGCAGTCGTACGGACACTCCGACGCCTACCAGCAGGTGGTCGAAGAAGTGAATACGTCGGACTCGCGACAGGGCGGCACGGTCAACCCGCTGGTTCACGCCGACCTGGCATTCCTCGAGTACCCGAACGGCGGCGCCGTGTTCTCGACCGGCTCGATCGCGTGGTCGGGCAGCCTCTCGTACAACAACTACACGAACAACGTCTCTCGGATCACCGAGAACGTGTTGCGGCGGTTCAGCGCCGACGCGCCGATTCCGCCGCCGACGACCACAACCACCTCCACGTCACCTCAGGCAGGCCGGCCGTGAGCCCCGGGAAGGAGAGCGCTGCGATGTTCCGACACATCATTCTTACCGCCAGCCTCGTGCTGGCATCCCTTGCGCCCGCGTTCGCACAGGACGCCTCTGTTGTCGGCACCGTCGCCGACGAGTCGAAGTCCGTATTGCCAGGTGTCACGCTGACCGCAACCCACGTCTCGTCGGGCCGGACCTATACCTACGTGACCAACGAGCGCGGCGAGTACCGGCTGCTCGGTCTCGGCCCCGGCACCTACGAAATCAAGGCGGAGCTAAGCGGTTTTGCGACCGTCACGCTTTCGAACCTCGAGTTCCTCGTCGGCCAGAACGCGACCGTGCCGATCACGATGAAGGTGGCGACGCTCGAGGAGAGCGTGACGGTGACGAGTGAGTCGCCGCTCATCGACCTGCGCTCGGCGCAGATCTCGGGCAACGTCGATCGGCGGCAGATGGAGGATCTCCCGATCTCGGGCCGCGACTGGCTGCAGCTGACGACGATGGTGGCCGGCGTGACCACGACCGGGATCTCGCAGTTCGGCCGGTTCAACCTGAACCTCGATGGCCAGCAGATCACGCAGGAAACCTCGGTAACCGGCTTCGGCCAGCCGGGGATCAGCCGCGATGCGATCGCCGAGTATCAGGTGGTGACCAACCCCTACGACGTCAGCATGGGCAAGTCGGTCGGCCTCGAGGTGCAGGCGATCTCGAAGTCGGGCAACAACACGCCCGCCGGCAGCTTCTACGGTTATTTCCGCGACGACAAGTTGAACAGCGCCGATCCGTTCACGCACGTCGTCCAGCCGTACCAGAACCAGCAGATCGGCGGCACCCTCGGCGGGCCGATCGTCCGCGACAAGACGCACTTCTTCGCTGCCTACGAGCGCGAGGCGAATCCGAACACCATCAACCTGCACCCGGCGGCGCTGGCGCCGCAGAACGTCGACGTCGAGGTCAAGGACGACAAGTACACGTTCCTCGGGCGCATCGATCACCAGCTCTCCAACCGCGATCACTTCGTCGTCCGCGGCAACTACTTCAACCGGCTGCAGCCGAACGACGTCGGCCTGCCGGCGAATGCGGGTGGGACGACGGCCACTCCGAGCCGCGCGACCAGGAAGGACATCACGTCCTACTTCGTCACCGGCAACTGGTCGCACGCCGGGAGCTCCGGCACGCTGCAGGAACTGCGCGTCGGCTACTACCGCTACTACTGGACCTACGGGCCGGCGGAGGGCCTCTTCCTGACGCCGGAATACAACTTCCCCGGGCTGACAATCGGCCTGAACTGGAACTACCCCGAGTTCATCCGGCAGGCGCGGCTGCCGGTGCGCTACGACGTGACGCAGCACCGCGGCGCGCACGACCTGAAGATGGGCGGCGAGGTGAGCATCGGCCTCGACGACGGCGACTGGCCGGCTCGGGAGCGCGGGCAGTGGTTCTTCTCGTCGCTGCCGGCGAACGCCAACGCGCGCTTCCCGATCAACGACCCCGCGTCCTGGAACTTCACCGGTCTCGATCCGACCGCGATCCGCTTCGATCGCACCTACGCCACCGATTATCAATACAACGTCCCGCGCAAGACCTACTCCGGCTGGTTCGCCGACACCTGGACGGTGAGCTCGCGGCTGACGTTGAACCTCGGCGTCCGCTACGACATGGCGTGGGGCGACTTCGCGCCGCCCGACGTGAATGAGACCTCGGTCGTGATCAACAACGGCCTGTTTACCGAGGACGTCGGCTATCGCACCAATATCCGCGACCTGAACAACATCGGCCCGCGCGTCGGCTTCGCGTGGAACGTCGGCGGCAAGAGCGATCTGGTCATCCGCGGCGGTACCGGGATCTTCTACAGCGGCATCGGCGCCAACCCGGCCTTCGACATGCAGCTGTGGAACGGCCAGCGCGTCATCTTCAACTCCTACGTCAACGACGGCAGGCCTGGCTTCATCGCCGATCCGACGCGCGGCGTGTCGGACGACGACATCCTCAACGGGAACGTGCCGCTGGCGCCGCAGGCGGTCTCGGTGATCGATCCCGAGGTGGCGACGCCGCGCAGCTGGCAGACCTCGATCGGGTTCCAGAAGCAGCTCAGCCCGGTGATGGGCGTCGACGTGAACCTGGTCTATCAGCGCGGCTACAACGAAGAGACCGTTCGCGATCCCAACGTCTTCTACAACCCGGCCACCGGCTGGCCGAAGAACCCGGTGACCTCCGGCCGCCCGCGGGCCGACTACGGGCCGATCCGGTTGATCGGCACGCAAGGCCACTCCGAATACTTGATCTTGCCGGCGACGATCACGCGGCGTTACCGGAACAACTTCCAGGCGACGCTGGTCTACACGCTGATGTTCTTCCGCGACGACGCCGGCATCGGCGGCTCCGGATACGGCAACGACCTGCTCAACCCGTTCGACGTCGAGTTCAACTTCGGACGATCGGCGGACTTCGCGCGGCATACGCTGCGAGCCAACGGCATCTGGAACCTGCCGTGGGGCCTGAACTTCTCCGGCCTGTATCGCTACCAGTCGGCCGGCGCGCAGACGTTCAGCTCCGGCCTCGACCCGCTCGGCGGCTACGGCCGCAACCGCCTGCGTGCCGACCTGAGCTTCATCCCCAAGGGCACCTTCGACGCCGAGGGCTCGAATTCGCTCGACTTGCGGTTGTCGAAGGACATCCCTCTCGGGCGCGGCGTGAAGCTGTCGGCAATCGGGGAGGTGTTCAACCTGCTCAGCGACCAGCAGGCGATCATCGATTTGCGCGAGAACTCGCGGACCTACCTGCAGGTCGCGAATCTCGTCGGAACGCGCACGGGTCAGCTCGCGTTCCGCTTGTCGTTCTAGGTTCTGGGTTCTAGGTTCTGGGTTCGGTTCGCGGTTCTGGTTCTTGGTTCTTGGTTCGTGGTGGTGCTTGTCCTTGGTTGCTGCTCGCGTCGTGTCCGCCTTCAGGCGGAGCGTCGCATCTGGTCGAGAACGTTTCGCTAGTGCCGGTTGCGTCAGTCGGGCGCTGATGCGCGCGGCCCTTCGGGGCCGCGCGTGTACCGCGGCGTAAATGGGCCGCGGGTAATACGACCCCCCCGTGGGATGGTCGATCGAGGTACCTCCATGCGAATCAGCCGCGGTCGGATTTACGCAGGCGCGGTGGCGGTTGCCGGTAGCCTGTGGATCGCTGGCGCATCCCTTCCCCTGCACGCGCACGGCACCGAAGCCAGGCGCGTCGAACTGCTCTCCTGGTCGCGCGATCGGATCGTCCGCGTCATCGGCGCCAACCGATCGGAGCTTGGACTCAACGGCAGCAAGGTTGCGACCGAGACGAAAACCATCGCCGGCAGGTCGTGCCTGTTCGGTGATTTGTTCGCCTTCGACGTAGCCGACCACTACGCGTTCGACATCGACGAAGGCGTCGATCTGACGCTCACCTACGCGCCGGATCTGACGCAGCCGTTCACCGTCGCGTGGGATCGCAATGGCGGCGATGGGTTCGGCCGCTCGAACGAGATGCAACCCGAGCGCGGGATGATCCTCCGCCAGACAACCATCAGGCTGGAGCGGGCGCGGTTCGCCGGTCTCGGGATCCTGAAGACAGATTTTGCCGTGGCCGCGCGCGGCGGCATCGCACTCTGCGACGTTGCCGTCGCGCGTACCGGCGTGACGAAGCCGCCGGCGGCCGCCGGCGGCGTGCGCATCCAGGTGGTCGACTCGGAGACCGGCCGCGAGGTGCCCGCGCGCGTCGGGTTGTACGACGCGACCGGCCGCACGCCGCTGCCCTCCGAGCAGGCAATCCTCGTGCATCGCTACGCCGACGAGACGCGGCTGTTCTGGGTGGCGCCTCAACTCGCGTGGCCGTCCACCAATCGGCAGGCCTTCTACGTTCGCGGCACCTACGAAGCGCAGGTGCCGGAGGGCGCGTATCAGCTCGTCGTCACCAAAGGACCCGAATACCGCGCGCACAAGGCGGCGATCACCGTCAGGGCCGGACAGACCGGCGCGCTGACGGTCTCGCTGCAGCGCTATCTCGATCAACCCATGCGCGGCTGGTTCTCGGGCGACACGCATCTGCACTTGATGCGCGACACCACCGACGACCTCGATGTCTGGGGGCAGGTCGCCGCCGAGGACGTCTCGGTCGGCAACCTGCTCGAGATGGGCAACATCGTCACCACGCATTTCCGCCAGCCGGCGTGGGGCAAGGCGGGGCGTTTCGTGCGCGACGGCCACATGATCGCGTCGGGGCAGGAGGATCCGCGGACGACGCAGCGCGGGCACACGATTCATCACAATCTCGAGAAGCCGTTCCACCTCGCGCCGGACGAATTCTTCGCGTATCACAAGGTCTTCGAGGCGTCGCACGCGCAGGGCGGCGTGTCGGGCTACGCGCACCATGGTCAGTTGTTCAACGGCCGGCGCGGGCTCGCGCTCGACGTGCCGTTCGGACTGGTTGATTTCATCGAAGTGCTGCAGGGCGGGCGGCTCGACACCGCGGCGTGGTATCCGTTCCTCAACCTCGGATACAAGGTCAGCCCCGCGGCGGGATCGGATTATCCCTACTTCGGCCCGTCGCTGCCCGGCGCCGAGCGCTACTACGTCAAGCTCGATCGCGACTTCGACGCGGATGCGTGGTACGCGTCGTTCAAGGCCGGGCACGTGTTCGTCACCAACGGGCCGATGCTCGACTTCACCGTCAACGGCGAGGCGATGGGCGAAGAGGTGCGGGTCGCGAAGGGGACCAAGCTCGATATCGCCGCCGCGGCGCAGCTCAATCCCGACATCGATCAGCTCGGCAGGCTCGAGATCGTCGTCCAGGGGGACGTCGTCGCCACGCAGCCGGCGAAGGGGCTCGACCACGTCGCGATTCGCAAAACGCTGGTAGCCGAGCGCAGCATGTGGATTGCGGTGAGGGCGTTCGGCACGCGCGAAACACCGGCGCAGGGCGCGGTGCAGGCGATGGGGCCGGTCGCGCACAGCGCGCCGATCTACGTCGTCGTCGACGGCCAGCCGTTCTACAAGACGTCGGCGGTTGCGCAGCTGGTGAAGGAGCAGCGGCAGCACCTGCAGGATCTGCTGACGGCGCCTGTCGATCCAATGGGCGATCTGGAGGCGTGGGAGACCGTGGACGTGCTGTCGCGCCAGTGGGAGCGGCAGCGGCAGCAGCTGCGGCCGCGGGTCAGCGAAGCCGAGGCGAAGTACGACGCGATCCTCAGGCGCGCGACCGGCGCGCCAACCCCCACAGCGCCGCGCAGCTACGGCAGTGCGGGTATCATGTTAGGTATCGGCGTCGGCCTGATCAGCATGAGATTCCGCAAGGGGACGCGATGACAGTGCTCAATTCCGAAGTTCACCCGATGGAAGATCCTGAGGGCCAGCTCGAACGCGCCCTGATCGAGGAGTTCCTGCTCTCACACGGCCATTCACCGCACGAGGTCTCGGCGCTGCCGGCGGATCAGCGACGGCAGCTGCTCGAGGCGGCGTCGGTATATGCCGCCGGGCGGCTCGCCGAGATCCGGGCGCGCGCGCATTACGTGCACGACCTGCATCACCAGGAGTGACGCGACGCGTCGATCGCGGTGTCGCGATAGCCGCAGCGACCCTGATTTTTCCGTGGCAGGGCCACAAACTGTTTGACCGGCGCGGCCGCATCCGCTAGGCTGTGCGCCGCCCGTGTCAGATTCAACGACCTTCACGGCTGACGGCGGGTACCAGGCGAACAGCCACAGCGCTGGAGGCGAGCTCCGCCGATCGCGTGCGCCGCGATGGCGAGCGCACGTCGTCGCCGCAGGCGCGTACGTTCTCCTGGCGATCGCTTTTTCGTGGCCACTGCCCGCGCAGCTGCAGACCCGGTTGACCGGTGCTCCCGATAGCGACACCGGCGTCTACGTCTGGAATCTGTGGGTGTTCAAGTACGAGGTCCTCGAGCACCGGACGCTGCCGTACTTCACCGATCGGATCTTTCGAGCCAGCGGCCGCACCAACCTGAGCCTGCACAACTACACCGCGTTCGCCAACCTGATCGCGCTGCCGTTGGTGCGGCCGCTCGGCATCGTGGCGACGTTCAATCTCGTGTACCTCGCGATGACGGTCTTCTCGGCATACGCGATGTTCCTGCTCGCGCGCAGGTTCTGCAGCGGCGATCCCTGGATCTCGTGGCTTGCCGGCGCCGCCTTCGGTTGGTCGCCGGTGCTCGTGACCCGGGGCATGGGCCACCATAGCCTGGCGGCCGCCGCCCCGCTGGCGATCTTTGTGTTACTGCTGATCCGGCTGCACGAACGCCATTGACTCAGCAATGCAATCGGCCTTGGCGTGACCGAGGCCTGGGCGACGGCCTGCGACGTGTACTTCGGCATCTACTGCCTGATGCTGGCGGTAGGCTACGTCCTCGCGACTAACGTCCAGCTCCACCGCGTGCCATCCACGACCGTCAGGAAGTCATACCTGCGCGCGCTGGATGTGCTGATGCTGTGCCTCGCCGGGCTGGTCGCGGCGCTGGTGTTGCGCCACGGTTGGCAATTTGCTTTTCTCGGCCGCGTTGTCCGGGTGAGGACGGTCTACACGCCGCTGCTGATCTTGACCATCCTGGCCGCGATCCGCGTCGGCCTTCACTATCGCACGAGCCTGTGGCCGGGCACGCGGGCGCGCGCGATCGCGGTGCTGCGCGCCGCCGCCGTCGCGGGCGTCGTGACGAGCGTTTTGATGGGGCCGCTGCTGCTGGCCGTGGGCGAGCAGCTGAACTCCGGCCACTTCGTGCGGCCGAAGATTTTCTGGCGGAACAGCCCGCCCGGCATCGATCTGCTGGCCTGGATCGTTCCCAACCCGAACCATCCGCTTGCGCCGGCATCGCTCCGGAGCTGGATGTCGCAGCTGACTCGTGATGGTTACCTCGAGAACGTCGCGTCGATTCCGTTGGTCGCTCTCGGCGTCATCGCCATCGCGTTGATCGCCCGATGGCGGCCGCCGCGAGTGCCGCTCGCGATCACGATCGCGTTCGGGCTGCTGGCCACCGGTCCATTCGTGCGGCTCGCCGGCATCGACACGCATGTGCCGGGCCCGTGGGCGCTGCTGCGCTACGTGCCGATCGTCGAGCTGGCGCGGTCGCCCAGCCGTTTCTCGATCCTGGTGATGCTCGGCATCGCGCTCCTGCTCGCAAGTGCGTTGAGCACGATTGTCAGCGGCCGGCCCGCGGCGCGACGCCCGATTCTTGCTGCCGTGACCGTGCTGCTGCTCATCGAACTGGTGCCGGCCGTGCCGCTGCACTCGGCGGCGATCCCGTCGATCTACCAGACGATCGCGACGGATCCGCGCGCCGAAGCGGCGGTCCTCGAGCTTCCGTTTGGCGTTCGCGACGGCACCAGGTCGGTCGGAAACTTCACCGCCCGCACGCAGTACTTTCAGACCGCCCACCACAAGCCGATCCTGGGCGGCTACCTGTCGCGCGTCTCACAGCGCCGTATCGCGGAAACGCGTCGTCATCCGGTGCTGCGGGTGTTGATGTATCTCAGCGAGGGCAATTCGCTGGCGCGGGCGATCCCGCCGATCACGCGCGCGCAATGGGACGAATTCGCGGCCGCCAACAGCGTCGGCTACGTGGTGGTCGATCACTCGAGAGCGAGCCCGGAACTGCAGGCGTTGATCGTGTCAACGTTGCGGCTGCACGAGATTGGGCACGATGGGTCGTTCCACCTCTATAGCCCCTGACACCTCAGTCGTTCCGGACGCCCGACGAATCGAGCGTCGCGGTGTGACGGCGGAATCTTCTGTTGTGAGCGGCTGGACGAACAGGCGCGTCGAAATTACAGCGCGTTGTAGGCCGCGGCGGCTTTCGGACCCACGATATAGGCGTCCACTTCTTCCGGGAGCGCATGGTACGCCGCCACATCCATGGGAACCGCAGTGAGCACACCGGTTCGATGCGCAGCCCCGGCGCCGTAAATACTCGCATGCCAGGCGGTCGCTTCCTGCAGTTTCACCGCGTGGCGGGCATTGTATTCCTTCGAATGGAAAAACTTCGACGCGTCGGATTGCGCCGATAGCGGGCGCTTGACCGCCGCCTGCGCGATATCCAGCGGAATCCCCATCGTTGCCTGGATCTGGACCGCGGTCTGTCCGTCTCCGGCGAGCTTGCGCGCGATCCGGAACCACTGCTCACAGTGCCGCGACTCGTGATAGACGGCATCCACCAGCCACGACAGATACGCGTCGTCGGTTCGCGACATATCGCCGACCAGTTCAATCGTCCAGGTGGCGAGCTGGAACGAGGGCTGTGCCGCAGCGATGTTCAGCGTGACCGATTTCAGCGCCGGCACATGGGTGTTGGTCAGCTCGGCATTGGCGTATTTCAGCAATTTGTCGCCGCGCTGCTGATTGGTCAGCGTGGCCCATTGCTTGTTTCCGCTCATCGGGTTCTTCGCGCCGGTGAAACGTGCGCTCGCCTTGCCCGCGAAACGACCCACAGCCGCGTCTTTCTTGAGTCCCGTATCGAGATGGTTTCTTTGAATGACGGCCGGGCGCGGGGTCATCTGCACGGCGGCGGGCGGCGGACGGTAGGCAGCGGGCGCGGGACGGTAAGCGCCGGGCGGCGCCGGGCGGTAAACGACAGGCGCAACAGCCGCTTTCCGATTGATGACACCTGCCGGCGCATGGGCTGCCTGGGGCCGGTAGGCTGGTGGTGCGGCAATGGGCGATCGCTGGGGCCGGTACACAGGCGGTGCGCCGCTGAATCGCGGAGGTGTCGGCAAGGTGCAATGATAGCGACAGTCCTCCGCTCTTACCAGACCGCGTGATCTCCAGCCTTTTTTGATGCTGCCCGCGGTGGCGGCCACGGTAGTGCGGCGACCGCCGCCTTCGCATGGTCTCGGAATCCCCACAGAACAAGACTGGTGCCCGCACCGCGACCGGCTTACCGCCGAGTCCACTGGAATCACGCCACACTTGTCACTCCCACCGTTTCCGTCCCCGGCGTTACAACCGTCTCGTGACGACACCCGGCAAGCCGCATCGAGAACGGAACGGACGACGAATGAAACCGAGGAGGCGGCCGATATGTCCTGCGTGTATGGACGACCCTGGCCCTGGTCACCACGGCCGTGACCTCGACGGGCGGCATTTGCCGCGATGATCGCGAGCAGACTCGGCAGCACGAAAGACCGAAACCAAGGAGAGAGAGATGGAACAGCTGAAGGCGGATCTTCCAATGAACACCCCACCCGTCGTGTCGCCGCAGGAGTGGGAAGCTGCGCGGCAGCAACTGCTCACGAAGGAGAAAGCCTTGACCCGCGCTCGTGACGCCCTGGCCGCTGAGCGTCGGCGGATGCCCTGGGTCGCAGTGGAGAAGAAGTACGGGTTCGACGGGCCTCGGGGCAAGGCGCGCCTGCTCGACCTCTTCGAAGGACGACGCCAGTTGATCGTCTACCGGGCCTTCTTCGAACCCGGCGTGCACGGCTGGCCTGAGCATGGGTGCCAAGGTTGCTCCTTCGTCGCCGATCAGGTCGCCCATCTCGCCCATCTGAACGCACGCGACACCACGCTCGCGTTCGCTTCTCGCGCGCCGCAGGCGGACATCGAGCGTCTGAAGCGACGCATGGACTGGACGATGCCGTGGTACACGATCACGGACAGCTTCGACGCCGACTTCGGCGTGGACGAGTGGCACGGCACGAACGCGTTCATCCGCGGCGGCGAGGACGTGTTCCGCACCTACTTCATCAACAACCGCGGCGACGAGCAGATGGGGAGCACGTGGAATTTCCTCGACATCACGGCGCTCGGGCGTCAGGAGGAGTGGGAGGACTCGCCTGAGGGCTACCCGCAGACGCCGCCGTACAAGTGGTGGAACTGGCACGACGCGTACGAGGACGCCCGGGCGTCTGAGTGATCGAACGTCGTCGATCGCAGCCTCGGCATGCAGGGACAGAAGAACCGCGACGGGAGCTGAGCACGTTCGGGCGCCGAGCGGTCATTTCTCCTTGGCATTTCCGCGCGTCCGACAGAGAATGGCGCGGCTCCAATCCTTTGCTGTCGGTTGGTAACGCGTGGTACGCGGGCACTCCACTCGCCGCCCTCGGCGGTGTCCGTCGATCGCGCCTGCGAAAGAGGACGTATGCGTGCGATCGCGTTTTCGAACAACGACATCGCTCTGGTCGCCTGGACCTACGATCGCCATCTCGATGGCTGTCTGGGTTTTGCCATTCACCAGATCGATGCCGCGGGCCAGGAGACCGTGCTGCCGGCGCTGGCACGCTTCGCCGTGCAGAACAAGGACGCGACGCTGACCACCGAACAGGCTCCGGTTCAGAAATTCTGGTGGAAGGACGTGTTCGCGAAACGCGGCGGCACCTACAAGTACAAGATCGTCCCGATGGCCGGAACACCGGGCGGCACGCTGACGCCGCTGGCCGGGGTCGACCCGATCATCAGCAACGAGGTCACGCTCACCGAGAACCGTCCCCCGTTCAAGGCGTACTTCAACCGCGGGATCGTGGCGACGCAGGCCCTCAGCCGCCAGTTGAATGACAAGCCCAGCATCGATGCGCTGCAGCCGCACATTCTCGATCCCGCCGATCCGATTCGCATCAGGCTGATGGGGCAGCTGTTCGAAGGCGTGACGTCGCTGCTCGATCGCGCCGACAAGAACGGCGGCACGATCAACGCCGCTCTCTACGAGCTCAATGACCCGAAGGGGCTCGAGCCGCGCCTGCAGGCCGCGGATCACGGCAACCCGAAGAGCCGCAGCGTGATCCTGGGCAACGAACAGACCGTCGATCCCAAGACACAAAAAGCGATTGAAGACGCGGACGCCGACAACCGCGCCGCGTTGAAAGCGGCAAAGGTGACCGTTGTCGACCGCATCCTCGGCAAGGGGAGCATTCCGCACAACAAGTTCATGGTGTTGAGCGAGAAGGGGGCGCCGGTCGCCGTGCTCTCGGGATCGACCAACTGGACCAGCACCGGGCTGTGCACGCAGACCAACAATGCGCTGGTCATCGAATCTGCCGATCTCGGCCGGCGCTATCTCGAATTCTGGAACACGCTGCAGGCCGACGTCCAGGCCGCCGGCGGCGACGAGAAGAAACTCCAGTCGCCTGCGCTACGCGGCTTCACCAACAAGAGCAACGCGCAGTCAATCGCCAAGCCAATCGATCTCGGCGGCGGCGTCACCATCGAAGCGATGTTCTCGCCGAACACGAATCACCCGCTGAGGACTCCGCCGGCGGAAGTGCCCAACGACATGAAACGGGTGTTCGACCTGATCGCCGGCGCCAAACGAGCGGTGCTGTTCCTCGCCTTCGATCCGGGGAACAACTCGATTCTCGACGCCGCCGGCCATGCGCTCGCCAAGAATCCCGACCTGTTCGTGCGCGGCGCCCTGACCAGCCCGCAGCGTGCCACCAATTTTTCCGAAGCGCTGCATCAAGGGGCAGGGGCCGACGGGCACGACGGCGGCGGGGCGGCCCAGGCCACGGTCACCGTTGTCGGCGAACCGGGCGCGCCGCGGAAGAAAGGCGAGAAAGCGGCGCGAATCACGCCAGACTTCCGCGTGGTGCCGGCCGGCGCCATCACCGCGAACGACGCGTTTGGCAAGTGGGAGGCCGAGCTCGCAAAATTCGGCTTTGCGATCATCCACAACAAGATCGTGGTGATCGATCCCTTCAGCGACGACTGCGTCGTCGTCACGGGTTCGCACAACCTCGGCTATCGCGCATCCCATAACAACGACGAAAACATGCTGATCATCCGGGGGCATCGCGGGCTTGCCGAAGCGTATGCCTGCCACGTGCTCGACCTGTACGATCATTACGCCTGGCGCTTCCTGCTGAAGGAACACCCCGAGATCTTCGGCAAGCCGCTGGAGCCGGACGACAAATGGCAGGAGCGCTACATTCTCGGCGCCGATGCCAAATCCCCGGAGCTGCGTTTCTGGCTCTCCGCCACCAGCGACGGCGACAGTTCCTCGTCAGGCACGCCGCCCCGTAAACCTGCGACACGCGGTGCGGCCGCGACGTCGACGCCACGCAAATCGGGAACCAAGAAAAAAGTGACGGCGGCCAGGAGGAAGCCGGCGAAGCCGGCGGCGGCCGCGAAGAAAAACACGACCTTGAGGAAAAAGAGGACCGGCGCACGCACGCGGTGAACATGCGCGACGCGCGATCCTCCTGAAGTGTCTTTCGCTCACCCAAGCGATTTGGCGGCTTCAAACAGGCTCATCATCTGGTCCTGCGGGATGATGCCCAGGTAGTGATCCTTGGCGTCCATGTCGGACAGGCCGGTCGTGCTGCCCCAAGTCGAGAAATCGCTGGCGCCGCCCCCGAACGTCAATTGTGGCGCGCCCTGCCCGAGGCGGTCGCTAACGCTGCTCAACGAGTCCTGCAGGCCCGTGGACGAGGCGAGGGAAACCCCTGCCGTCAACGCGCCCTTCCAGGACAGGTTGTTCGCCGCACCAACCGGGATGGGGAACAGCGAGACCACGACGTCCCCGGCCTGCACCAGCAGGCACTGCCGCGCGGCGTCAGGCGAGAAGACGATGCTCGAGAAGGTCGGACCGAAGGCGGGATTCCAATCGGGATCCCACGGCGCAGGTGTCCCGGCGGGGAAGTTCGCCGAGGGCGATCGGGAGAACGAGAGCCAGTTGTGACGTGAGAATTGTGTCGACGAGTTGGCCGCCGTGTCGCGCGGGATCAGGTGTATCTGGGTAAAGAAACCCAGATATCCGGCTTCGGAGAAGACCCTGATCTCCCCGGTCGCCGAGATGATCGGCGAGGCCTTCACGGCCTCGGCAAACAGCTCGAGCGGGTAGGGTGAGGGCTGCTGCAGCGGATCGAAGTCGCAGCGTCCGCCCTGTATCAGGCCGATCGCGTCGTAACTGCGGTAGGAAGCGGTTGTCATCCAGGAGTCCGTCGATGACTGGCGGTAGACGACGCCGAGCCCGAGCTCCGCCTGTCGCAGAAAGCCGACCTGGCACCACGTCTTGTAGATGATGCGGGCCGATGGCGACAACTGGTTATACGCCTGCTTCATCATGTCGCCCGGGTCGTTGCCGCTCTTCCGCGATTGCAGGCGGCTGCCCATGCTGGCGAACTCGTCGCCCAGCTGCCGCAGCGTCACCGGACCCTCGAACTCGAGCCCGACTGCATCGGCGATGTAATAGAGGTTGCTCAGCTGCAGCCCGTCCTGAATCATCAGGCGCCACTGCACGATGCGCTTCGCGCCGGGCATGTTGGCCACGTCGTTGTCGATCGTGCGCGAGAGCCAGGGGAAGAGGTCGGACCAGCTGCAGATCAGCAGGCCGAGCGGGATGACGTCTTCACGGGCTGGCGACGCCGGCGCGTCGGCTTCCAGCGCTGCGAACGAGATCGCGCCCCGAGCGTCAGGTGCGGCCGCGTGTGCGACGCCGGCCTCCGTGCCACCGCTCTCCTCGATCGTCTCCATCGGGTCAGCCTTCGAAACCAGGTCCTTCAGCGGTTTTTGGTCGACCGGTTTTTTCGCGTCCTTTTCGAACTGTTCCTCCGTGACCGTCTTGTCGGAGGCCTTCGCCTTCTTGAACGTTGCCGCCTTGGTCGCGTCCGCAGCCGACAACGGTGCGCCGCTGTCCTCGTCCAGTTTCTTCAGCGTGTCGGCCGTCTCCGGTTGTTCCTTTGGCGTCACGAACGGCGGGACCGTGAGCCCGCCGGACGGGGGATGGCTGAGGTCGGGCGCGGTCGTCGACGGATTGATGTTGGCCAGCTTGTCGAATGCCAGATCGGCGAAGGTCTTGACCCACGCGTCGATCTCGGACTTGATGGCCAGCCCCGAGTAGAACCCCTTGACGCTGACGGTCACGTCGGCGTTGTCAGACTTGCTGCGGCCGTCGTAGGCGGCCTTGAGCGACACGGCCACGGCGGGTCCCGCATACGAGAATTGCGCGGCGCCACCATAGGCCCACGACGTGGCTGAACTGCCCGATGACATCGTGAACTTGGCCGACCCGCGCGCGCCCCAATGGACGGCGGAGACGAATCCGTCGCCGTAGCTCTTGAAAAACTGATCGACCGCAGTCGTCCAGCGGTCGAGCGCGGTTTCGATCGGGCTGGTTCCGCTGCCGTCGCCGACCGCGCTCAGGAGCCCCTGCGAGCTGTTGGCGCGCACCGCGGCGCGCAGCCCGACGTACGCCTCGAGAGCGGCGAGCAGGCTGCGCCTGGCGTTCGCGGCGAGGGCAGCGATGAATTGGCTCATCGAGAGTTCAGCGATCACGATCGCCTCGAATCCCGATGAGAAGAAGACGTTGTAGCTGACTTCGACATCGCGACCGCTGCGCGCCGAAGAACTGTCCGACATAGGCGTCGACGGCCGCGGTCACGCTCGCCACACCTGACACGCCGTAGCCGCCGGCGAAGCTCAGCGACCCCTGGGGCCCTCGGTATGGAAGAACCGGCTGTGTCCCGTCATCGACGACGTTCCGGTGCCGCCGGGCGTGAACGTGGAGACTGACGTGCCCGCGGCGAACGCATTGATGTTGCGGGGCCGGTTGCCCCAGAACAGCGTGCCGATCTTGCAGCCGATGAAGGGATTGACGTCCTCCTCCGACGGGCCAACTGCCGCCCCCGGCGCGACCGACGGTTGGCGCGGGCGGAAGTACATCCCGATCTGATCGACCCAGTCGTCCGCGCGGCCGAAGAACGCGGCAAGCTCGGTGTTGTTCGGGATCCCGATCGGCTCGACCCGATAGTTATCGGACGGCGGGGTCGGCCCGGTTCCGAGCTGGATGTCGGCGCCGTTGGACAGGCGGATGCGAACATCGCGGATCCAGGAACGCCCATCTCCGGCGAATGAGAAGACATCGTTGGGGTCGACAACACTCGGTTTGTTGGTATAGACGCCGACATCGATGCCGATGACAGACGTGGCGCTCAGGTCGATGTCGGTGGCCTGACCGCTGTTGCTGCCGTGAAGCGTCGGGGACTGTTGTCCCTCGTACTGCACGCTGTAGCCGCGCAGCGCGTGCCGGTCTGCCTCGACATAGAACGTGAGCTTCTGGATTTTCCCTGGTGCCGCGGTCAGCGCATCATCGTAGGGAGTGCCCCAGCTATCGCTGCTGCCATACGCGTCGCCCTTGGTGAGATCGGTCGCGGTGATGCGGCCATAAGGCGGTTTCATCAGCGGCAGACCGTCGATGGTGACCACGCCGGGGCGGAATT
>Ga0207701_10000894_pt1 | contig 31765 bp, 29 predicted proteins | sample KBSSwiSSwithPhiX_FD_184294 | JGI IMG/M metagenome (GOLD analysis project Ga0207701, IMG submission 184294) | Switchgrass rhizosphere bulk soil microbial communities from Kellogg Biological Station, Michigan, USA, with PhiX - S5 (SPAdes) (version 2) | ecosystem: Environmental > Terrestrial >... | reverse complement strand
CGAGTCGCCGCCGCCCGCGATCAGCAGGCGCTTGCCGCGGAATGCCTCCATCTGGCGCACCGCGTAATAGACCGACTTCGACTCGTAAGCCTCGATGCCGGGGATCGGCGGGCGCTTCGGCTGGAACGAGCCGCCGCCGGCCGCGACCACGATGACCTTCGCTTCGAAGACCTGTCCGGCATTCGTCGTAACGCGGAATAGCGGATCGCCGACCTTCTCGATGTTCTCGACCATCTCGTTGAGATGGAACGTGGGGTTGAACGGCTTGATCTGCGCCATCAGCGCCTCGGTCAGGCCCTGGCCGGAAATCTCAGGAATGCCGGGAATGTCGTAGATCGGCTTCTCGGGATAGAGTTCGGCGCACTGGCCGCCGGCCTTGTCGAGGATATCGATGAGATGCGCCTTCATGTCGAGCAGGCCGAGTTCGAACACGGCGAACAGCCCGACCGGGCCCGCGCCGATGATCAGCGCGTCGGTCTTGATGACTTCGGTCTTGGTCAGCACGGCAGGAATACCCTTCGGATATCTTTCGGAACACGGTCATTGCTTGTATGGGCGACTGTCTAGCGGGCGAATTGTGGCGGGGGAAGCAAAAATGCAAGCAAATGCTGCGCTCGGATTGCATCTTGTCTAACGTGATGTAACCTATTGAAATAATGGAGTCTTTTGTCTTGAACGACCAACCCGTGGTCAAACCTGCCCGTATCCTGCCGCGTCCTGAGCAGTTCCCTGGTCGTACCGGTGACATCATCCGGTTCGGCGATCTCGATCCGCAGGGGCACGTCAACAATACGGTGTTCGCGACGTACTTCGAAACCGGCCGGGTGATGCTGCTGCGCGAGCCGGGAAACGAGCTCGGCGCTCCTGGCGTCACCACGGTGCTGGCACGGCTCGACATCAGTTTCTTGCGCGAGATGCACTGGCCCGGCACGGTCGAGATCGGCACCGGCACGACGCAGATCGGCCGCTCGTCCTATTCGTTTCTGCAGGCGATCTTCCACGAGGGCGAATGCGCCGCAACCGCGAACGCCACAATGGTGATGATCGATCGCGCGACCCGCAAGGCGCACCCGCTGCCGGATGACGTCGTGGCGCGGCTGGAGAAGCTGAGAATACGCGAATAGCGAATGAAGCCGACGGACTACCTGCTACTCGCTATTCGCTACTCACTATTCGCCGTTCTCAGGCCTGCCGCTCGGGGATGCGCACGATGAGCCCGTCGAGTTCGTCGGTCACCTTGATCTGGCAGGAGAGGCGCGAGTTCGGCCGCACGTCGTAGCCGAAGTCGAGCATGTCCTCTTCCATCGGCGAGGGGCCGCCGGTTTTTTCGCGCCATTCCTCTTCCACGTAGACGTGGCAGGTGGCGCAGGCACAGGCGCCGCCGCACTCGGCCTCGATGCCGGGAACCGCGCTCTTGATCGCGGATTCCATCACGGTCGAGCCTGCTTCGGCGTCGACGACGTGCTCGGTGCCGCTCGATTCAATGTAGGTGATTTTCGCCATAACAACCGGATCGACAGGGGAAAATGCCGCGCCGCGATAGCGGGCGCGGCTTCCTATAACGGCTCAGCGCCGCCGGGGCAAACCCGGAAAAGCGGGCTCACGAAGGCGTCAATTCGCCTTGAGCAGATCCGCGATCACGGCGCGGGCCTCGTCGGTCGCCGCGGCAAGGCGCGCGAGGGCGCCCCCGATCTGCGTGTCGTCGGCAAGTTCGACCGCTTCGGCTGCGCGGGCGACGCGCCAAGCGCCGATGCCGCGGGCGGAGCCCTTCATTGTGTGGGCGATCATCGCCACGCCGTCCGGACCCGCATTGCGCAGGCGCGCGACCAGCAGGGTCGACTGCCGGTCGAACAGTTGCAGTACCTCGCGTTCGAGGCTGCGGTCGCCGAGGGTGGCGCGGGCGAGGTGGACGAGGTCGATCGGCCGGTCATCCGGCGCGAGCGAGGGTGCGTCCTGTGAATCGACGGTGCGCAAGGTTTCGAACTGCATGGTGCCGTCCCCTGGACTTTTCCCGGCCTCTCCCAGGGCCGTTGGTGCCCGAAACTGGCATGGAAGCGGCCAACGCCGGGTAAACGCATGTGGCATCTGCCCGTCTCATGGGCAGGGGAGCATCGGGGTGGTTAACGCGAGTTAAAGCCTGAGGCGGGGTCCCCAGTCGAACGGATCTCCCCTCGAGGTCACCTCAACCCGCGGATTCGACGCACAAAAGCGCGGCAAAAAGGCATCACCCGGCGGCGCCGTTAACGATGATTAAAGGAGGGTTACCAATCCGTGTTTCATTCGCTCCCTGAGGGCATTAGGATGCCTGGAGGCGGTCCCTGACCCAAGGACCGTCTGAGCGGGGAGGGGTTTGCTGCTCGCACACAACCTGAGTGTGGCCCGAGGGTTGGACCTGTCCGGGCAGCGATCCCTTGTAATGCGTTAGGACGCGGACGGACATGGCGAATAATCCGAAACGAATTCAGGATCCGACCGAAGCGGCAATGTCGGCGATCCAGGAAGCCCTCAACCTGCGTGAGGAGCCTCCGGCACCACCACCGACGCCCCGGCCTGCCGCATCCGAGCCTTCGCCGCCGACCGCGCCCGCCCCCGATCCGTTCGCCAATATGACCGTCGGCGTCGAAGCCGAGCGGCCCGCGCGGCGCCGTCCGACCCGCTCCACGCCCGCGATCGACGAAGATCTGTTCCTGCAAGACACCCGCGAGCCTGCCGCTGCGCGCGAGGCGTTCGGGCGTGGCCCGACGCCCGCCGACCTCGAAGAGGTGAAGCCGGCGCAGCGCGCCGCCAATGACGACCGCCAGTCGGTCGGCCAGGTGCTTCAGTCGTTGCAGCGCCGGCCCTCGCGCGCACCCTACATGGCGGCGTTCTTCCTCTCGATCGCCTGGGTCGCGCTGGGCCTGTTCATCGGCCTGTCGTATTTCGGCGGCGATCTGCGCGGACTGGCGACGCAAGGCGCGCATCCGACGCTGTTTGTGCTTGCCGCCGGCATCGTGCTGCCGGTGCTGGTGTTCTACGTGCTCGCGCACATGGTCCGCCGCGCGCAGGAGTTGCGCCTGATCGCGCGCTCGATGACGGAAGCCGCGATGCGGCTCGCCGAGCCGGAGACGATCGCGCGCGAGTCGATCGTGTCGGTTGGCCAGGCGATCCGGCGCGAAGTCGCCGCGATGGGCGACGGCGTGGAACGCGCGCTTGCGCGCGCCGCCGAACTCGAAGCGCTGGTGCACAACGAAGTCGCCGCGCTGGAGCGCGCCTACAATGACAACGAACTGCGCATCCGCGGGCTGATCGAAGACCTCGCCAATCAGCGCGACAGCCTGGTCGGGCAGGCCGAAACGGTGCGCAACGCCATCACCGGCGTGCACCTCGGCCTGACCCAGGACATCGCGTCGGTCAGCGAGATGGTTGCGGCGAGCGTCAACGACGCCGCGCAGCGTGTGACCCGCACGCTCGCCGAGAAGGGCGAACACATCACGCTCGCGCTCGGGCGCGCCGGCGACAACATGATCGAGGCGATCGGCGAGCGCGGCGGCGACCTGCTCGAGCAGATGACGCGCACCAGCGACGACGTGGCGCGCACGCTCGAAACCGCGAGCGACAAGATGACGTCGAATATCGACGTCAAGTCCGATCATCTTTCGGCCCAGATCGCCGACCTCACCGTCAAGCTCGCGCAGATGCTCTCCTCGCGGCTCGACCATGTGACCGACAACGTCTCGCAGCGCACGCTGGCGATCGCCGAGACGCTGATGCGCCGCACCGACGAGATCTCGACGAACCTGACGCGCACCACCGAAAGCATCGCGGATCAGATGACCGGCCGCGCGCAGGCGCTGACCGAGACGATGGTCGACGTCGGCAACAGGCTCGCCGAGACCATCGCGACGCGTGCCGACGACGTGAACAGCACCTTGAAGGCGACCGGCGAGTCGCTGGTGCTCGACCTGACACTGCGCGGCGGCGACGTGGTCGGCAAGCTCGAGGAAACCGGCGCGCGCATCACCGAGACCATCGTGACGCGCGGCGGCAAGGTGAGCGACACGTTCCGCGAGGCGGCCGAGACGCTGGAAGCGACCATCAACGCCAAGGGCGACAGCGTGCGCGAGATGCTCGCCTCGCGCCTGCAGACGTTCGAACAGATGTTCACCCACGGCGGCACCGAGCTCGCCGAGAAGATCTCGCGCGACTCGCAGTCGCTCGGCAACCTGATCACCCAGCATCTCGCCGAATTCGACCGTACGGTCAAAGTTTATGGCGGCGAACTGGTCGAGCGGCTGAGCCAGCGCACCGAGGAAGTCACCGACTCGATGCGCTCGCATGTCGACACTTTCGAGGGCCGCGTCGGGCTGCGCACCACCGAGGCCGCGACCGTGATGGACGAGCGCATCAGCCGTCTCGGCGAGGCGCTCGACGGGCGCATCGGCGCGCTCAATCAGGCACTCGGCGCGCGCATGATGGAGATCGCGAAGTCGCTCGCCGACGGCGGCAAGGAAGTCGTCGGGGCGCTGGAGAAGCGCATCGACGAGGCAAGCGGGACGATCGATGGCCGCGGCGCCAAGCTCGCCGAAACACTGCAGTCGCGTGCCGATGACATCGACAAGACGCTCCATGCGCGCACCGAAGAAATCAACACGACGCTGCAGGCGCGCGTGGACACGATCAACAAGACGTTCCAGGAACGCGCCGAGTCGATCGACAAAGCGCTGCACGAGCGTACTGGCGCCATCGACAGCACCTTGCAGGCGCGTACAGAGAGCATCAACAGGACGCTGCACGATCGTACCGATGAAATCGACCGGGCGCTGCACACGCGGGCGGAACAGATCGACAAGACACTGGGCGGGCGCGCGCTCGATATCGCAAGCACGCTGGACACGCGTATCGGCCGCTTCGAAGAATTGCTGGTCGGGCGCGTCGAGGCCGTCTCGTCGCAGATCGAAGTTCGCGGCCAGTCGGTTTCCAATGCGATCGTTTCGCGCATGGAGCAGCTCGGCCAGGCGATCCGTACCAACTCAGGCGAGGCCGAGCGTTCGCTGTCGCAACTCGCGGCATCCACCGTCGAGGCGATCCGTGCGACCGCGCACGAGACCGAACGCACCATTATCGGCGCATCGGCGACCGCGACCGGCTCGCTCAAGCACGACATGGCCGAAGTCGAGCGGCTGCTGACGCAGACGTCGGCGTCGGTCAGCTCGACGATGCGGCAGGATTCCGAAGACGTGGAGCGCGCGCTCTCCACCGTGTCGTCGCGCGTCAGTTCCGTCCTGAAGCAGGATTCCGGCAACGTCGAGCAGGCCCTCAATGCGCTCGCGCTCAGCGTCAGCGCGGGCCTGAAGCAGAATGCCGACGAGGCCGAGCGGACGCTGCTCGGCGCGTCAACGCGCATCACCGGCACGCTGAAGCAGGAGGCGGAGGAGTCCGAGCGCACGTTGCTCTCCGCCTCGACCCGCGTCAGCAGCTTGCTCAAGCAGGATACGTCCGACGCCGAACGAGCGATGCTCGCCGCGTCGCAGAACGTCACGACCAAGATGCGCATCGATACCGAAGAGCTGCAGCGCGCGGTCGGAACGATGTCGTCCGAGATCAGCACAGGCGTGAAGCAGAGCTTCGCCGACGTCGAGCGAACGCTGACGACGGCATCGGCCGAGGCAAGCGGCCGGATGAAGCAGGATGCCGAGCAGGTGGAGCGTACGCTGACGACCGTGTCGTCCGCTGTTAGCGGCACGATCAAGCAGCATGCGGAGGATGTCGAGCGGATGCTCACCGTCGCGTCGACGACGGTCAGCGGAGCGCTCAGGCAGGAAGCCGAAGAAGTGCAGCGTGCGCTCAGCACGGCTTCCACGGCGGCCAGCGGCCTGCTCCGCCAAGACGCCGAGGAGGTAGAGCGCGCACTGAGCAGCGTTTCGTCCGCAGTCAGCAACACCATCAAGCAGGATGCCGCCGACGCGGAACGCACCCTTACGAGCGCGGCGTCCACCGTGCGCGACGCCATGAAGCAGGATGCTGCCGAGGTCGAGCGTGCGTTGACCAGCGCGTCGACCGCGGCCAGCCATGCGATGAAGCAGGACGTCGCCGACGTCGAGCGCATCCTCACCTCCGCGTCGTCGGGGATGAGTACGTTGATGAAGCAGGACGTGACCGACGTGCACGCGTCGCTCGGCGGGCTTGCATCGTCGATCTCGGAGGCCATGCGTTCGAGCTCGCAGGACATCGAGCATTCGCTTGGCAGCCTGTCGACCGCGACCTTGCAGGCGATCCGCGCGAGCGCGCAGGACGCCGAACGGACGCTGAACGCGACGTCGACCGACGTGACTGCGGCGATCAAGCAAAACGCGAGCGAGATCGAGCGCTCGCTCAGCAACCTCGCGACCGCGACATCGGACGCGCTGAAGGCGAGCGCGGACGAGGCGACGCGCAAGATCGTGGCGACGTCCAGCGACGCTACCGGCGCGATCAAGCGCGGGGCGGGCGAGGCGGAACGCTCGATCAGCACTGTCGCGGCCGGTGTCGCGACGGCGCTGAAACAGAATGCCGGCGAGGTCGAGCGTGCACTGCTCGGCGTCAGCGCCGAGGTCGCGCGCGGCTTCACCGCCAAGGCCGAGGAACTGACCGCCACCATCAACCAGCGCGGCAACGACCTGAAGCGCGTGCTGGATGAGAAGACCGGCGTGTTCCTCAGCACATTCGGTGCGCAGGGTCAGAAATTCTCGACCGAGATCGAGCGCATCACGCAAGGCGCGCTGCAGTCGATCGACCAGAAGGGCATGACCTTCGCGAAGACAATGCAGCAAAGCAGCGACGAGATCGCTGCGGCGATCAACGATGCGGGCGCCTCGGCCTCCTCCTCGGTCACACGCACGGTGGCCGACCTCGACATGACCTCGCGTGCCGCGATCGAGCGCTCGCAGAAGGCCGCGCAAGTTGCCGTGACCGAGATGATGGAAACGCACGGCATGCTGCGCAACGACACCTCGGCGCTGTTCGAGCGGCTGCGCGAGGCGAACGTACTGCTGCAGGAGGTGCTTGGCGGCGCGACCGAGAACCTTGCCAAGATCGAGACGACGCTGTCGGGCCGCGTCGCGTCCTTCGTCACGGCGATGAACGACGTCGGCCAGCGCAGCGGCGCGGTCAGCGAGCGATTCGAGACGCAGATGCGGGCGTTTCTCCAGGGCACCGGCGAGGTGCTGCAGGGCATCACGCAGGCGGCGGAGCGGTTCGACACGCAGGCCAAGGCGCTCTCTTCCGCCGCGTCCAGCATCGACGTCAGCAACAAGCGCACCGTCGAGGTGATGGACGACCGCCGCGAGGCGCTCGATTCGGTCATCAACCAGATGGACAGCAAGGTCGGCGACCTCGACTCGCGTCTCAAGCGCTTCTCGGCGCTGATGCAGGAGACGTTCGAGGCGGCCGAAGGCCGCGCCCGCGACATCGCGCGCGTGCTCGCCGAGTCCTCGACCGAAGGCACCAAGGCGATCGCCAACCAGTACGAACTGGTGCGTGCGACGAGCGACGAGGAGCGCAAGCGCACCAGCGAGGCGCTCAACTCGATCTACGAGCAGGCGACCGGCGAGACCTCCACCATGTTCCGCCAGGTGAGCGAACGCTTCATCGAGATCGTGCGGCAGATGCGCGAGATGAGCGCGGCGATGACGCGCGAGATGGAGACGACGCGGACCGAGCTGCGCAAGGGCATCCTGGAGCTGCCGCAGGAGACCGCGGAAAGCGCCGCGCAGATGCGCCGCGTGATCGTCGAGCAGATCGATGCGCTCGCGGAGCTCAACCGCATCGTCGCGCGGCATGGCCGGGACACTGTGGAGCCGTCGCGCCGGGCCGAGCCGATCGCGGCGAGTGCCGGGCGTAGCGAAGCTCGCCCGGCGCGGGCCGAGCGTCCGGAACCGACGGCGCCGGTTCGTGGCAATCCTCCACCGCGCCGCCCGGAGACGCAGGCGCCGCCGACGCCCGAAGGTCGGGGTTGGCTCTCCGACCTGCTCGGCCGCGCCGGTCGCGACGAGCCGCAGCAGCCGGCCGGCGACAGCCGCCAGACACGACAGGCGATGGAGTCGCTCGACTCGCTCTCGGTCGATATCGCACGCATGATCGACCATGACGCGGCGGCTGAATTGTGGGAGCGCTACAAGCGCGGTGAACGCAACGTGTTCACGCGGCGCCTCTACACCCTGCAGGGGCAGAAGACCTTCGAGGAAATCCGCCGCCGCTATCGCTCCGACCGCGAGTTCAAGCAGACGGTCGATCGCTATATCGGCGAGTTCGAGCGGCTGCTCGAGGAAGTGTCGCAGGGCGACCGCGGCCAGGCGCAGGCGCGCACCTATCTCACCTCCGACACCGGCAAGGTCTACACCATGCTGGCGCACGCCGCGGGGCGGTTCGAGGGCAACGGCTGAGCCGGCACGTCAGGCTGGAATCAAAGGGCGCGGTGCAAGCCGCGCCCTTTTCTTTTGCCCGCGGTTCTGGCATCGCGGCTTCATGGCGTCGCTGACAGTCCGCACCGAGCGCTGGCCGATCGCAGGCAGCTTCACGATTGCGCGCGGCGCGAAGACGGAGGCCGCCGTGGTGGTTGTCGAGATCGCCGACGGCGCGATCACGGGGCGCGGGGAGTGCGTACCCTATGCGCGCTATGGCGAGACGATCGAAGGCGTGACGGCGGCGCTCGAAGCGATGCGCAACGCGCTCGGCGGGGGTCTCGATCGGCAGGCGTTGCAGGCCGCAATGCCGGCGGGCGCCGCGCGCAACGCGCTGGATTGCGCGTTTTGGGATCTCGAGGCGAAAGCGAACGCGCAGGCGGTCCATTTGCTGGCCGGGCTCCCGGCACCGGGACCGGTGGTAACCGCCTACACGATCTCGCTCGGGACGCCCGAGGCGATGGCAGCGGCGGCCGTCAAGGCATCGTCGCGAAAACTGCTCAAAGTGAAGCTCGGCGGCGACGGCGATCCCGAGCGCATCCGTGCGGTGCGCAAGGGCGCGCCGAACTCTGAACTGATCGTCGACGCCAACGAAGCATGGCATCCCGACAATCTTGCGGCCAATCTCACCGCCTGTGCCGAGGTCGGCGTCACGCTGGTCGAGCAGCCGCTGCCGGCCGGCAACGACGCGGCGCTCGCTGCGATCAAACGGCCGATCCCGGTATGCGCCGACGAAAGCGTGCACGACCGCGCATCGCTGCCCTCGCTCGTCGGCAAATACGATGCGGTCAACATCAAGCTCGACAAGACCGGTGGCCTGACCGAGGCGTTGGAGATGGCGCGCGACGCCGAGCGGCTCGGATTCTCCCTTATGGTCGGCTGCATGGTGGCAACCTCGCTGTCGATGGCGCCCGCGATGCTGCTCGCGCAACGCGCGCGCGTGGTCGATCTTGATGGACCGCTCTTGCTTGCGCGCGACCGCGAGCATGGGCTGCGCTACGAGGACAGTCTGGTCTATCCGGCGACCGCGGGGTTATGGGGCGCGGCCAGGATTATCTTGACACCATAGATTGTATCGATAGTCTGTTTGGTTGGGTAGCAGAGGTTTTTCAGCATTTTCCCACCGGCGCGCTCCGATGAAAGTTGCGTTGTTCCTGGATGTAGATCGCACGTTGACGAAGGACTTTATCCAACACGTCTATGCATGCCGACTGGGATGCGAACCGGAATACTCACGGCTTGAAGAGAAATTTCAGAACAAGACTCTCAACTCGATCCAATTCGGGGATGCCATTATCGAGCTGTTTGCCTCCGTGGGATTTAACAGCTCCAAGTCGAAAGAGTTCTTTGAGAGCGTCGATCTCCAGCCTTGGGCCGACCACCTGCTGAAGCTTGAAGTCGACAAGTTTCTGGTTTCAAGCGGCCCCAGTTACTACATCGACAAGCTTGCGTCCGAATTCAATATACCCAAGGCCAATGTCTGCCGATCCGAGTATGTCTTCGACAAGACCACGGATTTGCTGAAGTCGTGCAAGGCAATCAACGAACAGCAGAAAGCGGAATTCGTCCGAGCCAAGCTTTCAAATTACGAGATTTCGATTGGAATCGGGGACAATCTCGAATTTGACGGACCTTTCGTCTCGGCCTGCACCATCCCGCTGATGACTGTGCCAACCGAACGCTACATCTACGTGCCGACGTTCAACCTCGCGGTCACGCTGATAGAGAAGATTTTGCAGCTCAAACGTGCCCCGAACGAACTGCACCTCGACAAGATGAAGATCGGCGACATTCTTGCATCCATGACGATCAAGTCCTGGTCGGTGTTGATCAGCGGGACGGGCGCGATCCTCGGCCTAGGCGTCACGATCGGAAAGTTCTGGAAGTGAATGAGCCGTCACTTGTTGCCGGACGGCAAGCAGGGGAAGAAATGCCAGCACTACAATCGCCGTCATCGCAAGATAAGACAGCGATCCAAGATGGCTATAAAGGATTCCGGCGACTCCTGACGCTGTCGCCATCCCGAACACGTTGATCATTGCCATGTCGCCCTGTTGGGCGGCGCGTTGCCCGTCGACCGCGTTGCGGCTGAGATAAGCCATCGTGCCGAGAAGCGTCGCGCCGAACGAGAGCGCGTGCAGCAACTGGAGCGGCGCAAGCAGGACGAGCGGCGGATCGAACGCGGTCGCAGTCCAGCGCACCACGGCGCCTGCCGCGCCGATCAGGATGAGCGTCACGGGCCCGATCGACTTCGGCAGGCGCGGCGCCAATGCAAAAAGTACGATCTCCGCCGCGACGCCGAGGGCCCACAGGACACCGATGGTAATCCCGCTGTACCCTTTGGCGCTCCAGTCGAGCGTCGAGAAGGCGTAATAGATCGCATGGCTCGCCTGGATCAGGCTGCCTGCGGCCGCGATGGCGAGAAAAGCCGGTTGGCGCAAATGGTGGTGCGTCGCGCTGCGTTGACGCGCCGGCCCCTCGCGCGGCAGCCGCACCAGCAGGAACGCAGCCGCCGCGACCGCGCAGTTGCCGGCGAAGATCAACCAGATGAGGTTCGACGGCGCGAGTACGCCAAGCAGCAGGCCGCCGGTCAGGTTCGCCGCGATGAAGGCGACCGAGCCCCATAGCCGCACCGGTCCGTAGGCGCGCGCGCGCAGGCTCAGGCCCGTCAGCCCATAGGCGTCGATCAACGGCAGCAGCGGGGCCGACATGAAGCCCAGCACGGCGGCGGCGATCAGGATTGGCACGAAGCCGCCGACGGCTCCGAGCAGCGCGACCGCGCACGCGGTGGCGAGCGCGGCCGCAACGATGGCGCCGTTGAGCGTGCCGTGACGGTTGGCGAGCCGCGTGACGGTTGGTGTGGCCGCTATTCTGACGATCTGGTAGGCGGCCAGCACCATGCCGATCGCCGCCGGGTCGAGGCCGCGCGCCGCGAGCCACACCGGGAACAACGGAAGCTGCCACCCGGCGGCGAGAAAAATCGCTGCATAAACAAGCGCCAAGCGCGGGGCGAAGCGGTCGTTAACGATTGCCGGGCCGGGATGTGCCATTAAACTGATCGTGACGATTCGTGCGGTATTTGTCGCGTCATTCCCGAAAGTCTGGATCACGGATCATTCCGGATGGCGAATCTCCCTGTCCCCGCCAATTTGAGCGAAGCCGACTACGACGCGATCGAAGGCGCCGTGATGGAGACCGCGCGCGGGCGCTGGTTCCTCGCCGAATATGCGCGCCGCAACCGCCATGCCGATACCACGATGCTGCTCAAGGCGCTCGACCGCATCGAGGGTGCGATGCGCGGCGAGCGCTCGGTCGAACCCGTGGAGCGCATCCGTTTCGATCTCGTCGAGATGTCCAAGGCGATCGCGCGCACCAAAGCCGAGATCGCGTCGATCAAGCCGGACGCCGATCACCACGGCAAGTTCGGCGAGGCGAGCGAGGAACTCGACTCCGTCGTGCAGGCGACCGAGGCCGCGACCTCGGATATTCTCGCTTGCGCGGAGCGCATTCAGGAGATGGCCTGGACCTTGCGCGAGCAGGGGGTCGAGGGCGAGGTCTGCGACCTGCTCGATGCGAATGCGACTGAGGTCTACACCGCCTGCTCGTTCCAGGACGTCACCGGCCAGCGGACCCGCAAGGTGATCCAGGTGCTGGGCTATCTGGAAGAGCGCATCAACGCGATGATCGGCATCTGGGGCCTCGACGGCACGATGGCGGCGGAAGCGGCCGAGAAACGAGCGGCCGATGGCGACAAGGCGCTGCTCAACGGACCGGCGCTGCCGGGGCAGGGGCTCGATCAGGCCGATGTCGATATCGTGATGGGGCCGGCGCGCAGCGAAACGCCCGCGCCGCCACTGCAGCCGGCCGACGACGTCGCGGCGCACGACGACGTGATCGACGCGGGCGTCGTCGACACGCCGATGAAGACGCCAACGGCCGAAACGCGGGCAATTGATGCTGACGTGATGGATGCCGAGCTGATCGAAGCCGAGCCGTTGGCCGCACCGCGCGCGCAGTCAGATCCACTCGCGCCGATCATGGCGCTAAACGCGGACGAAAAGGTCGCGCTGTTTAGTTGAGGCAGCGAGCGGCGTGCGCCAATTGTCATCCCGGCCAAGCCGCGCCACGCGCGGCGCGAGCCGGGACCCATATTCCACTCATCGGGGTTGGTGCTTTCATGGAGCCCGGCTCTTCCCCGGCTCAACGCATAGCGCGTCGCAGACGCGCGTAAACGCGCTTATGGGTCGGCCGGGATGACACCGGCAGGTAGCCTCACGCCACCAGTCTGCTGAACAACTCGGGATCGACGTTGCCGCCCGACAGCACGGCAACGACGACCTTGCCTTTCACGTCCACCCGTCCGGCAAGCAGTGCCGCAAGGCCAATGGCGCCGCCGGGCTCCACCACCAACTTCAATTCGCGGAACGCGAATGCGACCGCGCGCGCGACTTCTTCATCGCTCGCCGTGATACCGTCGCCGATCAACGCGCGATTGATCGCGAAGGTGATGTTGCCCGGCGTGTTCGACATCAGCGCGTCGCAGATCGTGCCGCTCATGCGCGCATTGTGCTCGTGCTTACCGGACCTGAACGAACGCGCGGTGTCGTCGAATCCTTCCGGCTCGGCGGTGTAGATCTTCACGTCCGGGGCGCGCGCCTTCAGCGCGAGCGAGATGCCGGCCGCAAGTCCGCCGCCCGAGGCACCGATCACCGCGATGTCCGGTTTCAGCCCAAGCGCGATCAGGTCTTCCATGATCTCGCGGCCGGCCGTACCCTGGCCTGCGATGATGAACGGGTCGTCGTACGGTGGTACCAGCGTGGCGCCGCGCTTCTCCGCGAGCGCCCGCGCGATGCCCTCTCGGTCTTCCTTGTCGCGATCGTAGAGCACGACTTCGGCGCCGAATGCGGCAGTGCGCTCGCGCTTCGGGCGCGGCGCGTCGGCCGGCATCACGATCACCGACGGCATGTCGAGCAGCTTCGCGGCGTGCGCCACGCCCTGCGCGTGATTGCCGGAGGAGAAGGCGACGACCCCGCCCGCGCGCTTCTCGGGCGCGATCGAAGACAGCTTGTTGTAGGCGCCGCGGAACTTGAACGAACCGGTCCGCTGCAGCGTTTCGGCTTTCAGGAACACGCGCGCGCCGGTCGCGGCATCGAGCACCGGCGACGATATGAGTGGCGTGCGCAACGCCACGCCGGCAAGGCGGCGGGCCGCCTGTTCGACATCGGCCGCCGTTGGCGGCGCCACGGACTCGATTGTGTTTGCCATGAGTGGACGGTAACGCCGCAATGCGGGCCGAAGCAAGGCCGGCCGCGCCTTTCACACAGTGGTCCGTCAGGCCGCGCGCGAGGCGACCATTGGTACGGCCGCATCCAGATTCATGTTTTCGGTCCAGGTCACGATCTCGAACCGGCCGTCCATGTGTTCGACGATCGCGGTGCAGCTTTCCACCCAGTCGCCGCAATTGAGATAACGCACGCCGAATTGATCGTGGTCCGCGGCGTGGTGAATATGGCCGCAGATGACCCCGTCGGCGTGAAATCTCTCGGCTTCGGCGGCGAGCGTCTTCTCGAAATCGCCGATGTAATTGACGGCGTTCTTCACCTTCAGCTTCGCCCATTTCGACAGCGACCAGTAGGGGAAGCCGAGGCGGCGGCGGATCGTGTTGAAGATGCGGTTCATCCCGATCGCGAAATCGTAGGCCTTGTCGCCGAGCAGCGCGAGCCAGCGTGCGTTCTGCACCACGAGGTCGAATTGGTCGCCATGCGTCACGAGATAGCGTCGCCCGTCGGCGCCCTCATGCGTCGCTTCCTTCACGACTTCGATGCCGCCGAAATGCGTCCCATAGAAATTGCGCAGCACCTCGTCGTGGTTGCCCGGAACATAGATGATGCGCGCGCCCTTGCGCGCCTTGCGCAGCAGCTTCTGCACCACGTCGTTGTGCGGCTGCGGCCAGTACCAGCCGCCCTTCAATGCCCAGCCGTTCACGATGTCGCCGACCAGATAGATCGTCTCGGCATCGTATTCCCGCAGGAAGTCGAGCAGGCGGTCGGCCTGGCACCCTCTGGTTCCCAGATGCACGTCGGAGATGAACAGTGCGCGATGGGTCCGTAAACCGTCGCTGTCCTTCACGATCACCGCGCCCTTTCTCCCATGCGGCTTGGTGACTGATTTGTATTGCAGATCAATGACGCTGGTTTGCCGAAGCCGCGCGGGCCGCTATTGTGCCGTCCTGCTTTTCCCAGGGTGCTTCCGCCCGTCCAAATTCAGGAGTTTCTCATGGATCTCGGCATCGCGGGCCGCAAGGCCATCGTCTGCGCATCGAGCCGCGGGCTCGGCCGCGCTTGCGCGCACCGGCTCGCGGAAGCCGGCTGCGAGGTCGTGGTCAACGGGCGCGACAGAGCGAGAACCGAGGGCACGGCGAGCGAAATCGCCAAGGCAACCGGCGCGAAGGTGATCCCGGTGGTCGCCGACGTGGGGACGCCCGAAGGGCAGAAAGCGCTGTTCGCCGCGATGCCGGAGCCGGACATTCTGGTGAACAACAATGCCGGCCCGCCGTTCCGCGATTTCCGCGAAATCGACCGGCAGAAGATGCTCGACGGCGTGACCGCCAACATGGTGGTGGCGATCGAGCTCATTCAAAAAGTGGTCGAGCCGATGTCGAAGAAGAAGTTCGGCCGCATCGTCAACATCACGTCCGGCTCGGTGAAGATGCCGATCGGCGGGCTCGACCTTTCATCCGGTGCGCGCGCCGGATTGACCGCGTTCCTCTGCGGTGTTGCGCGGCAGGTTGCGCCGAACGGGATCACCATCAACTTCCTGCTGCCGGGCAGCTTCGAGACCGACCGGCTCAATCATAACATGGAGACGGTGGCGAAGAATCAGAAGATCACGATCGAGCAGGCGAAGGCTGCGCGCGTCGCGACGGTGCCGGCCAAGCGCTTCGGCTATCCGGACGAGTTCGGGGCAGCCTGCGCGTTCCTGTGCTCGGCGCATGCGGGTTACATCACCGGGCAGAATCTGCTGATCGACGGCGGCGTGTTCCCCGGCGCGTTCTGATCCTGCGCTGCTGCATCTCTCTCCACGAAGAAAAAGAGCCCGGTGCAGGCACCGGGCTCAAGTCTGGAGGTTGGAGAGAGGTCGCAGTGAAGAGACGTGTGGATCGAAACTGAATTTCTTACGAACGGCGCTCGGCGCTCCAAGTGCCGGAGCATTCGCCGGAGGCTGTCGCCCAGCGGCCGCCGGCGTCAGAGCCGGACATGCGGCCGGTACCCGTCGCGCTATGGCTGCCGCGCGACACCGTAACGGTCACGGCGCCATTCCCGCCGACCCGACCGACCACATTGAACGAGGCTTCGCCCGCATAGCCAACAGAGCCATTGGTGATGCGCACGGGATAGCGATAGGCGCGATCGCAGGTGCCCTTTTCGGTGACGATCAGGACGCTCCAGTTGCCGTCGAAGTTCGCCTTGCCGGAAGCGATCGGGGCCGGGAAAGCCGGGGCTGCGGAAGCCGCCAGGATCGCGAGAGCGGTGAGGGCGCAAGCGGTGGTCTGGTTGAAGGCGGTCATTGTCAGTCCCTGTCATTTGGAATTTCGTTATCGGCTGTGTAACGCACCCCTGTTTCAGCCGAATGTTGCGAGTGTTTCGTCGGTATCGGGTGCTGGTGACTCTGTTTCGCCGAGACGGGGTCGTCTGCCTTGACGACGAGTGGACCCGACGGCTTTCGACACCCGACCCCAAGAAAAAAGCCCGGCTCGCGCCGGGCTTGAAGTCTGGAGGTTGGAGAGAGGTCGCGGTGAAGAGTCGTCGGAAATCTTAAGAGCGGCGCTCGGCAGTCCAGGTGCCGGAGCATTCGCCGGATGCCGCGGTCCAGGTGCCCGAGCCGTCGGCGCCGGACATGCGGCCGGTGCCGGTCGCGCTGTTGCTGCCGCGGGACACAGTGACGATCACGGCGCCGTTCTGGCCGACTTTGCCGGTGACGTTGAATGAAGCGCTACCCGCGTAGCCGACAGCGCCGTTCTCGATCTTGATCGGATAGCGATAGGCGCGATCGCAGGTGCCCTTCTCGGTGACGATCAGGACGCTCCAGCCGCCGTCGAAGCTCTTCGGCGAGGCGATGGGGGCGGACCCAGCCGGGATGACCGTGGATGCCAGGATCGCGAGCGCCGCGAGCGCGGTGGCCGGGCGGATCGTCTGGGAGAGGGTCATCGCAAGCTCCGTTCGTTTTGAATTTCGTTGTCGCCAGAATTAACCCACGCTTGTTTCAGCAGGATGTTGGGTTTGTTTCGTCTGTAACGCGCGGTCGCCCGTTTGTTTCCCAACTGGATGCCGAGTCGCCCGAACGCAAGAACCCGGCGCATGCGCCGGGTTCAAGAATTCTTGAAGCTTTCGTGAGGCTTAGGAGGAGCGGCGTTCGGCCGTCCAGGTGCCGGAGCAGTCGCCGGAGCCGGCCGTCCAGATGCCCGCGCCGTCGGTCGCCGACATGCGGCCGGTGCCCGTGGCGCTGGTCGAGCCGCGGGAGACCGTGACGGTCACGGCGCCGTTCTGGGCAACCTTGCCGGATACGTTGAACGAGGCCTCGCCCGCATAGCCGACCGACCCGTTGTCGATCTTGACCGGATAGCGGTAGGCGCGGTCGCAGGTGCCTTTCTGGGTCACGATCAGCACGCTCCACTGGCCGTCATAATTCGACTTGGCGAACGCGGGAGCAGAAGCCGGGAGAGCGCTTGCCGACAGGATCGCAGCGGCGGCAAGAGCCGGAATCGCGCGGGAAATCAAGGTCATGGCAGCCTCCAGAGTATCGTTTCGCGGTTAACGCCGTTAACGCGGGCTGGTTTCAGCCGATTCTTGCCGTGGTCACTGTGCGTCCTCTTCGCGGGTCACTACGCGCACGGCCTTTGAATGTTTCGTCGCCCGAGGGTGAACGAAGGTTCAAATCGCCGTGCCCGGTCTGGAGCGCGCCGGCTGCCACCGAAACGCCTCCAGGCCGCCATTACGGCGCGGGACCGGTTGAATAATGTTAAATTACGAAGGACTGGCCGCCAGTTACGAGGCGGTCCGGAAGGACATAGTTAACCGTGGGTTTCCAGCGGAGTACCAGCTTACTTACTTTCCGGCTGACAGCGATCCGCGCAGGGCCTCACCGACTTCGCGGACGAACGGCTCACCGGTCTTGCCGCGGGTCACGCCGTTCTCGAACAGCCCCTTCATGAATTCGGTGTCGAAGGCGCCTTTGCCTTGCTGGTCGGCCCCGAGCGCCGGGTAGGACAAATAGAACGGGACGCCGTCCCGCTTGGCCGCCCCATAGGCGCGATCGATGTTCATGCGCAGCATCGACTGCACGCCGACCGCGATCGAATGGCCGAGCACGAAGATCATCGAGCGATCGGTCATCTGGAATTCCGGGCTGAGGCGATTGTTGGCGATGAGATAAAGCGCACTCGCCGGAATCTTCGTCGTGCTCGACGTGTTCAGTATCGATTCGGGTGCGACAAAGAGCTGCGCCGAGAGGCCGCCGTCAGCATGCATCTCCTGCGTCTTCTTGCCGTTCGCCTCGACGTCGATCATCACCGGCGGAAACAGCCCCGGAATGGCAGTCGAGGCGGCGAGGATGTCGCGAAACAGCTTGAGCGAAGCCTCGTCACCCTTCGCGGCGATCGCACCCATATTCCAGACGACGCCGCGCTGCGCATCGAGATTGGTGGTGGCGACCAGCAGCCGGCGGCCGGCCTTGTGCCCCTCGGCGACCTTTGCCAGCAACTCGGACGTCACTTCCTTGGCGATCAGCCGCTTGAGCGGCCAGGTATCGACCAGGCTTTCAGGCGTCTTCACGTCCTCGAAAATGTCGCCGGCATTGTACTCGGTGTAGGCGCGTTTGAGCCCGGAGTCCTGCGACGACCCTACGAAGGCGTACGGCGCCATCAGCGAGCCGGTGCTGACCCCGGTGACGACGGAGAACTCAGGGCGCTTGCCCGACTCGGACCAGCCGTTGAGCAGCCCCGCGCCAAATGCGCCGTCGCCGCCACCGGTCGACAGTACGAGCCACGGCCCTGGAGTCGCCGGGAGGACGGCCAGGAAGTCCTTCTCGGAATCGGCCCAGAACCGCGCGTCCGGCACCCCGGGTATGGTCGCGGTGGCCTGATCGTCGGCGGTGAAGTCGGGCCGCGAGGGCTGCTCGGGCTGCTTGACCTGCTCGGCGGGCGCGCTGCCCTTGGCGAAGCGCGCGCAGCTTTTGGGGTTGTTCGTCGCGAAGGTTGGCTTGCGGCACTGTGCCGCGAGACTGCGTTTCGTCGATGCGCGCTGCTTCGGCGTGCCGTCCTGCGCGACCGCGAGATCGGACGGCAGCGTGAATCCGATCACCGGCACAATGAGGAGAGCAGCCAGAAAACGCATGTCGAAATCCTGCAGAGGACAGTGGGGGAAATCACGCCGGGGCGGAAAACGCAATAGCGAGGCGGTTTCGGGCTTTTGTTGGACGCACCTTTCCACGCAACGGTTCAACGCTCAGTGCGCTTGTCGCTTCGATCGAGATGCGCCGCGTCGTCGTAGCCGTGGCGGCTCGAGTAGAACAGCAGCGCCATCAGGCCGCAGCCGACGATCAGTGAGAACACGATGCCGAGCCCCATCGCGAACTGCCCTTCGGGCGGTATCGGCGGTCCTTCGATCGCGGTCCAGGAATGGACCGCGAACCAGACCGATCCAGCCAGCAGCGCAACGAGTGGAACGAGGATCAGGAGCTTGCGCATAGTGGTGATATGGGGCCGCGCGGCGCGAAAGCGAGACGCTGGTCTATTTCGGCTGGACGTTCGGGTTTCCGCCCGGTGACCCGGGCGGCGGGATGACCTTCATCGCGCCGCCTTCGGGGGGCGGCTGGTGCATCTGCGGATCGACGCCCGCGGGCGGACAAATCACGCCCTTGGACTGGGCGAGCTGATCCGAGAGCGTCCGCTCGGAATCCTTGCCGACCGTCGGCGCATTCCGCCCGGCGCCCGGCGGACAAGCAGCGCCCGGATGCTCCGTGCCCTGCGGCACGGTCGTCGTCTGGGACGCCGCCGCGATACAGGTCGCGCTCAACACGATGACTGAAAGAGTGAACCGCATAACCGGCATCCATTGTGTCTTTTCGTATGTGAGGAAACGCCGCGAAACCCGCGACGTTCCGGCGATTTAACCACGCGTTCAGGAACAAGTTTTCGCCGGATCGGTTGGCGTCGCGAACGCACGCATCGGCGGACAGAAGTTCCGCGGCCCGTGCGATCACATTCAAAAACCGTCGGCCAAGAAAGGAATCGCCATGGGCTTCTTCTCGAAGGACATCAAGACAATGGACGACCTGTTCGTGCACACGCTGCGCGACATTTACTACGCGGAAAATCAGATACTGAAAGCGCTGCCCGAGATGATCGAGAAGGCGACCGACCCGCAGCTCAAGCAGGGCTTCCAGACGCATCTGACCGAAACAAAGGGACACGTGCAGCGGCTCGAACAGGTGTTCAAGATGCACGGCGTCGCGGTGAAGGGCATCGACTGCCCGGCAATCGACGGCATCATCGACGAGGCCGAGGAGATCGCGGGCGAGGTGGACGACAAGCAGGTCCTCGACGCGGCGCTGATTGCTGCTGCCCAAGCGGTCGAGCACTATGAGATCACGCGCTACGGCACGCTGGTCGCATGGGCGAAGCAACTCGGCCGCAACGACTGCGCCTCCGTGCTGCAGAAGAATCTCGACGAGGAGAAGGCGACCGACCAGAAGCTGACCGCGATGGCGGAGAAGTCGGTGAATCGCAAAGCGGCGTAACGGTCTCGGAAAAGCAGGAACCCGCGGGACGCAAGTCCCGCGGGCTTTTCCGTATCCCCGTCATTCCGGCCGAGCGGAGCGAGGGCCGGAATCCATAACCACGAAATCCTGAAAGGTCACTTGGCTTGCGGCTATGGATTCCGGGCTGCCTCGCTTTCGCTCGGCCCCCGGAATGACAAGTCGTCTAGCGCCGCTCGGCGCTCCAACTGCCGGCGCATGATCCCATCGAGCCGGTGCCGCGCCACTCGCCGCCGCCGGCGGTGCGCGACAGGCGGCCTGATCCGTCGGCTCCCTGCCGTCCAGCCCAGACCCGGACATTGACGACGCCATTCTTGCCGACGCGCCCCGCCACATTGACGGCCGCGCTGCCTTCATACATGACCGAGCCGTCCCGGATCGAGAGCCCGTAGCGATAAGCGCGGTCGCACGGTCCGGTATCGGTGACGATGAGCACACTCCAGTTGCCATCGTAGGGTGTTCGCGCAGCGGCAGGCTCGGGGGTCAGTGCGGCGGCGAGAATGAAGCAGCCAGCGAACGAGACGTAGGCGGGGCGCATGCAAATCACCTCGACGGCTTCTGGTCTCCGAAGATGCATACCGGCGGAACCGAATCAAGGCCGCTACGGCATCACCCTCAGTCAAATCGCCAGATCGTGACAATGTCATCCGTCAACAGCGCCAAATTCTCTTACTCTTACAAATCGTCGTTGGTGGGCGCGCCGCTGGAATTCCAGCTCGCGCCTGATGCGCTCGAGTGGCGCAAAGGGGGCATAGCCGACCGTACACCCTATGGCAGTGTCCGCCGCATCCGCCTCTCGTTCCGCCCGATGACGATGCAGAACTATCGATTCGTCACCGAGGTTTGGCCTGAAAGCGGGCCGAAGCTGCAGATCGCATCGACCTCGTGGAAAAGCCTGGTCGAGCACCAGCGGCTCGACGCCGAGTATTGCGCCTTCGTGTCGGAACTGAGCCGCCGAGTCGGCGCGGCCGGCGGCAACACGGCGTTCGATACCGGGTCGCCGGCCTTTCTCTACTGGCCGGGCGTGCTTGTCTTCACCGGCGCGTCGTTCGCGCTCGCGGCGCTTGCGGTGCGCGCGCTGCAGGAGCAGGCTTGGGGAGGCGCGGCGTTCATCGCAGCGTTTTTCGCGCTGTTTCTTTATCAGGCAGGCAACTTCTTTCGCCGCAACCGGCCCGGGACCTACAGTCCCGACGCGGTGCCGCCGCTGCTGCTGCCGAAAATCAGGCCGGTTTCCTGACCACCAGCACCGAACACTTGGCGTAGCGCACCATGTGGCCGGCATTGGAGCCGAGGAAGTAGGTTTTCATCGCGGGGCGGTGCGAGCTCATCACGATGATGTCGCAGCCGAATGTTTTCGCCTCCTCCAGCACCTCGTGATAGATGCCGCCCTGGCGCACGACCGACGACACCTTGCCGGCATCGAGTCCGCTTTCCTGCGCCACGATGGCGAGCGCTTCCTCGGCCGAGCCGCGCTGCTGCACGTCGAAATCCGGCGGCACGTATTCGGCGAGCATGACCGGCGTCATCGGAATGACATTGACGAGGCGGACCGCGCCGCCCGATGTCTTCGCGAGCTCAACGGCGGTCGTGAGCGCCGGCTTGACGAATTCCGGATCGGCGAGATCGACCGGAACGAGGATCTTCTGGAACATGGCGGGCTCTCCCAAAGCGCGCGCAGACCGAAAACGGTAGCATTGTGACACAGAGTGGGGCGGCGCGCGCGGGCAATCAGTCGCCCGGGAGCCTTTTCTCCCGGGCTTCCTCGGTACGCCGGCGCAGGAGGTCCCCGGCGATGTCGGCGAGTTTCGGCGGGGGGAGTGCCGCGAAGGGCAGGGGGCGCGCGACTTCAATCGCCGCGAGGCCGAGCCGGGCGGTAAGCAGCCCGTTCAGCACGCCCTCTCCCAGTCGGGCGGAGAGCTTCGCCGCGACGCCGTGACCGAGCACCTGCTGGATCAGGCTGTCGCCGGCCGCGATCCCGCCGGTGAGCGCAAGATGCCCGACGACGTGGCGCACCAGCCGGATCAGGCCGAGCATGCCGGGCCGTCCGCCGTAGATCCCCGCGAGGCGGCGGATCATGCCAAGCACCGCGATGGCGACAAACGCGACGTCGAGCGCGGCGCGTGGGCTGACCGCGGTGACGACCGAGACGCGGGTCGCGGTGCGCGCGATGAGCTGAGAGGCTTCGCGATCGAGCGGCGCCATCAGGTGCCGTTCGGCGATGTGCAGCAAGTCGCGGCCGTCGATGATTTCGGTCAAATGAGCGTCAAGTTCGCGCCGTGCGTGTGCCAGCGAAGGTGTCGCGGCGAGCTTGGCGTTGAGCGCGCGTACGATATCACGCGCCTCACCGCGGTCGTCGCTCAGCAATGCGGCGGCCGCGCGGGCGTGCAGCTTCTCGATCGAGGCCAGGCGGAACAGCCCGGCGATCTCGCGCGCGCACACCACAAGCAGCGCAAGCAACGCGATGGCCGCGAGCACGGCGCCGATCGTGCCGAGCCATTGGGCACGTGCGTACAGGTCTTCGATCAGCCGCGTGGTCGCGAGCCCGATGCCGAGCGCCACGAGGCCGCCGAGCGCGGACCAGAAGACGGTGCCCCAGCGAAATTTGCGTACCGGCGCCGCGGGCGCGACCGGTACCGGCAGATCGAAGTGTTCCGGCTCCGGCACGACGCGCACGGTGCCGTTCACGGCGCGCGTGTCGTCGTCCGCAAGGACGACATGCGGATCGTCGAGCCGGAAGGCCTGGGGCTTGCGCGACGTCATGCGAGGCGGTCTCCGAGCAGGAATTGCAGCGCACGGTCGAGGCGGATGTGGGGCAGCGCGGGCGCACCCTCGCCCCGCTCGGTCAGCGGTGGGCGAAATCGCAAGAAGCGGTAATCGGTCTCATCAGCGGCGGTCAGGCCCGTGAAGCCCGCGAATAACGCGGCCGGGTCGTCGGGCAAATCGCCCGGAAAGGCGGCCACTTCGGTCGCGCCGTCGAAGCGTTCGCCGCCGATCGTTTCACCCGCGAGCGGCGTGCCGATGATGGCCGGGAGCTTGTCGCGGCCGCGCGCGACGGTCGCCTCGCGTGTGGCACGGACCGCCGCGAGCGCGACCACGTCGATGCCTGCGCCGGAAAACTTCGCGCGTTCGATCGCGCGCTCGGTGGTGCGCGCGAGAAAGCGCTCCAGCCGGTCGTGATTGGCGTGATGCAGATGATCCGCCTTGGTAGCGGCAAAGAGAATGCGGTCGACGCGCGGGCGGAACAGCGCGCTCACGATGCTGGCGCTGCCGGTGCGGAACGAGGCGAGGATCGCGGCGAGCGCGCCTTCAAGATCGCGCACCGCGTCGGGGCCGGCGTTGAAGGCCGCGAGCGCGTCGACCAGCACGATCTGCCGGTCGAGCCTCGCAAAATGCTCGCGGTAGAACGGCCGCACCACAACGTTCTTGTAGGCCTCGTAGCGGCGTTCCATCATGGCCCAGAGCGAACCGGCAGGCGCTTCGCCATCCGGCAGTTCGAGCGGCGCAAACGTCAGCGCCGGAGAGCCCGCAAGGTCGCCCGGCATCAGGAACCGGCCGGGTGGCAGCAGCCGCATCGCATAGCGCTCGTTGCGGCAGGCTTTGAGATAATCGGTGAACAGGCGCGCGGCTTCGCGCGCCGCCTGTTCGTCCTCGGGCGCGGAAGGATCGAGCGCCGCAAGATGGCGATGCCACGCAGCCGCCAGTGCCGCGCGCGGGCCGACGCGCGATAGTTTCAACGTATCCGCCGACCACTGTGCATAGCTCGCGGTCAGCAGCGGGAGGTCGAGCAGCCATTCGCCCGGATAATCCACGATATCGAGGGTAAGCGTGCGATTGCGCGCGCCGCGCGCCGACTGATACTCGATGACGAGGCGAAGCTCGCTGATGCGCGTCGTCGATTCCGGCCAGCGCCGCTCTTCGGTCAGCGCGCGCAAGTGCGCCTCGTAGTCGAAGCGCGGCACCGCATCGTCCGGCTGCGGCTCGAGCCGCGCCCGCGCGATGCGCCCGCCGCTCTGCGCCTCGAACACCGGTAGACGCCCGCCATGCAGCAACTGATGCACCAGCGCGGTGATGAACACGGTCTTGCCGGCGCCGGAGAGGCCAGTCACGCCCAGCCGGACCGTCGGATTGAACAGGCCCGCGCCGAACTCGCCGAGGGCGCGCGCGGCGAGGCGGATTTCCTCCGCGATGTCGGTAAGGGTCGGCACAGCCTGTCACATAAGGGCGCGGTGGGCGCCGCACCAGCTATTCGTGGCGTATGATTGTTTCCGAGAACCGGTCTCCATCCCGGATCAAGTCCGGGACAGGCCCTTTCGGGATCATGCTGTTAGTCGGTCGCGGTTTCAAGCGTGCGCGGCACCACGAAGCGATCGAGCCGGCCGGCGCGCGGATGAAGCTTTGGCCAGTCGTCGAGCGCAAAATCGATCACGGCCAGCGCCGCGGTGGGGAATTTCTCGATCAGGCGCTGGCGTGCGTCCACGTCTCCCGAGGCGATCAACAGAGCCGCGAGTTCCGCCATCCCGGGATTGTGGCCGACCAGCAGCAGGCTGTGCGCCGCGCGCGGCGTCTCCTTGACGATGCCGAACAGCGCATTCGCTCCCGCGTCATAGACGTGCGGCTCGGAGACGATTTTCGGCGGCCGGTCAAACGCCGGCAGGAGATGGTCGAGCGTCTCGGTGACGCGCTTCGCCGTTGAGGCAATGATCAGATCGGGAAGCAGCGCATGCCGCGCCATGTAGGCGCCCATTTTCGATGCCGCCTCGCGTCCGCGCGGATTGAGCGGGCGGTCGTGGTCGCGCAGGCCGGGTTTCGCCCAGTCGGACTTGGCGTGGCGCAACAGCATCAGGCGGCGCATCGGCGTTCCATCCATTGTTGGGAGCGAATCTAGAGCATGATGCCGAAAAGTGGAGACCGGTTTTCGGAAAAGATCATGCTCCATGAATGACTCGGCTTGCAGGAAGCATGGCATCGCGGCATCAAGGGCCGATGAGCGAAACCGAAAGCCCGTATGGCCCGACCTGGTACGCGGCGACGATGGTCGCGGTGCCGGAGCGGCGCGCGCTGACGCACGATCTCGACGTGGATGTGTGCGTCATCGGGGCCGGCCTTGCAGGACTGACGGTTGCGCGCGAGGTGGCGCGGCGCGGCTGGTCGGTTGCGGTGCTGGAAGCGCGGCAGGTCGCCGCAAGCGCGTCGGGCCGCAATAGCGGCTTCGTGTCGCCGGGCTTTTCGGAGCGGATCGACGCCATCGTGGAGCGCGTCGGTTTGCCGCGCGCGAAGGAGCTGTGGGCGCTGTCGGATGCCGGCGTCGAGTACATGCGCCGCCAGATCACCGAAAGCGAGATGCCCGGGGTGCTGGCGCGCGACGGACGCCTCTCGGTGCGGCGCATCGATGACGAGCAGGCGCTGATCGATCATGCGGCGATGCTGCGCGTCGATTTCGGCGCCGAGGTGGAAGCCTGGCCGACCGATCAGGTGCGCGAGATGCTGCGCAGCCCGCATTATTTTCAAGGGCTGCATTCGCCGAAAGCATTTCACATTCATCCGCTCAACTACGCGCTCGGGCTTGCGGCCGCGGCGGAGAAGGACGGCGCGCGTATTTTCGAAAACACGTCCGCGCTCTCGCTCGATCCCGCCGGCATACGCAAGCGCGTCGCCACGCCGCACGGCACGGTGCGCGCCCGCCATGTGGTGCTTGCCGGCTCGACCGGGGCCGGCGAGGTCGATGCGCCGATCGCCGCGACCGTGCAGCCGGTCTCGACCTATGTGGCGGTGACGGCGCCGCTCGGTGAGCGGCTGTTCGAGGCGGTGCGCTACACCGGCGCGATTTCCGATACGCGCCGTGCGGGCGACTATTACCGCATCGTCTCAGACGATCGGCTGATGTGGGGCGGGCGCATCTCGATGCGCGGCTCGACGCCGTGGCGGCTCAAGGCAGCGCTGCGCAGCGACATTCTGAAAGTCTATCCGCAGCTTGAGGGCGTCGAGATCGATTACACGTGGTCCGGCGTCATGGCCTATGCGGTGCACAAGATGCCGCAGATCGGCGAATTGGCGCAGGGCTACTGGCTGGCGAGCGCGTTCGGGGGGCACGGCCTGAACACCACCGCGATGGCGGGCGAGATGATCGCGCGCGCGATTCTGGAAGGCGACGACCGCTGGCGGCTGTTCTCGCCCTACGAGCTGGTATGGGCGGGCGGACGATCGGGGAGGGTGGCGGCGCAAACGCTGCTCTGGTCCCTGCAAACGCGCGATTCGCTCAAGGAGAGACTCGCGCGCTATCGCGACCGCGCGCGGCGCGAGGCCGATGCACGCCAGATCCGCTTCGAGGCCGAGCGCGCCATGCGCAAAGCCGAAGCCGAAAGGTTGCGCACCGAGGAAGAGGCGCGGCGGATCGCCGAGCAGGAGGCGCGGCGGCTTGCGGCGGAGGAAGCGGGGCGCGCTGCGGCGGAACGCGCGCGGCAGGCCGCAGAGGAAGCGCGGCTGGCGGCCGAAGAGGCCACCCGGGCGCTCGAACAAGCGGAGCGTGAGCGGGAGCACATGGTGCGTGCCGCTGCGGAGAAGGCGCCGCAGGATGCGGCCGAAGCCGCCGCGGCTCCCACAAGGCAGGTCGAAGGGCACAAGGCGGAAACGGCCGCGCCCGAAAGCGCGGTCGAGCCTGTCGTCGCGCCGGAGGCCGCCGCTGCGCCCGAAGTCGTGGCAACGCCGGACGTCTCGCCAGCGCCCGAAGCGGCATCGCCGCCATCTGAAGGCGCGGCGCTCGAAAAAAAGCGGCGCCGGAAACGCGGTTCGAAAAAGGCGGAAGCCGTCGTGCCGTCAGCCGCCGGGCCTGCGCCGGATGCCGGCGGGTAGCTTGCGGTATGCAAAGTCGGATGGGTCGGCGAGGTTCATGCCGGGCGACGCACAGGTGATGACCTCTTCGGCGATCGGCTGAAATCCGGCGCGGAAATGCACCGAGCTTTTCAGCGCGACGATCTTCCGGTCGCGCGGGTCGATGCCGAGATGCGAGAACGTCTCGCGATGGATCGGCTGCTGGCGGATGCTCGCGACCAGCACCTCGACGCCGTCCTGTTTGAGCACCGCGGTCTTGCCCATCTGCGCGACTTTCGAGCGCAGCATCGGCGACGTTCCTTCGAATGAGCCGTCGCTCAGGGCGACGACCGTCCATGGGCCGGGTACATCGCGGATTGGGGCATTGAGATGCGCGCCGACGCCGGCCGCATGAGCGGCCGCGGCAAGCTCCGGATCGTGGAAGTTGCCGACAACCGCGCTCTGCGCGCCCTGCTTCAGCAGCTCCTTGATGATGCCCGTGGTGTTAGACGGTGAGCCGGCGCCCGGATTGTCCTGCGTGTCGGCGATGACGACCGGCCTGGCTGCACCCGTCGAAATGCGGATCGCATTTGCGACCGCTTCGCCGACCGGCTGCACGCGTTGCGCAGCAAACACGGGTTCGGCGGCGATCACCGCATCGGCGAGGCGATCGACCGCGCGCTGCACCGTCGCCGGATCGGCCCCATAGCCGAACACGGCTGGTCCGCAGTCCGCGATGTCGGCGGGCGGAAAGCCGGGCGTGAAGCTAAGGTGCACGCCGGTCTCGGCCTCGATCGTCTCCAGTGTTTCGTATAGCTCCTTCACCGGCGAGATCAGCGAGCATCCGGCGGTGACCGGAATGAGGAACGGCATGCGGCGCATCGCCTTCGCGGGCCGCGGTCCCCACGCGATCGTGCGGTCGAGCCAGCGCGCGACGCGGCGGCCGGTCTCGCCCCAGTCGACATGGGGATAGGTGCGGTAGGCGGAGAGGAGATTGGTCGTCTCCACCATCAGGTCCGACATGTTGACATGGAGGTCGAGCGTCCCGACGACGGGCACGTCAGGCCCGACGACGGCGCGGATGCGGCGCAGCAGCTCGCCTTCGGCGTCGTCGAACGTGTCGGCGACCATCGCGCCGTGCAACTCCACGAAGATCACGTCGGCACCGCTGCGGCGATAGCCGTCCACCAGCGTGGCGTTCATGCGCTCGAAGGCGTGCGCCGTAACCGGACCCGCTGGCTGCGCCATCGTCCATGCGATCGGGACTACCTCGTGGCCGGCCTTGCGCATCTCGTCGACGAAGCAGGGAAGGCCGATGTTCAGGCCTTCCATGATCTCGAGCATCGCTTCGCCTTCGCAGAAGCCGGGCCACGGGCCGGTGCGCGCGAAATCATCCCATGTGGTCGGCGTGTCGACGAAAGTCGCGCTTTCGTGCATGAAGCCGCCGACCGCGATGCGCAGAGGCATGCGTCAGCGCCCCTCGCGCCGCGCCATAAACGCCAGCCGCTCGAACAGGTGTACGTCCTGCTCGTTCTTGATCAGCGCGCCGTGCAGCGGCGGGATCAGCTTCTTCGGGTCGCGTTCGCGCAGCGTTTCGGGACCGATGTCCTCGACCATCAGGAGCTTGAGCCAGTCGAGCAACTCCGATGTCGAGGGCTTCTTCTTCAGGCCCGGCACCTCGCGGATCTCGTAAAACAGCTTGAGCGCTTCGGCGACGAGGCGCTGCTTGATGCCGGGGAAATGCACCTCGATGATTGCCGTCATGGTGTCGGCATCGGGGAAGCGGATGTAGTGAAAGAAGCAGCGGCGCAGGAATGCGTCGGGCAATTCCTTCTCGTTGTTCGACGTGATGACGACGATGGGACGCCGGCGTGCCTTCACGGTCTCGCTCGTCTCGTAGACGAAGAACTCCATGCGATCGAGTTCCTGCAACAGGTCGTTGGGAAACTCGATGTCGGCCTTGTCGATCTCGTCGATCAGCAGCACCGGGCGCTCGTCGGCGACGAAGGCGTCCCACAACTTGCCGCGCTTGATGTAGTTGCGGATGTCGGCAACGCGCTGGTCGCCGAGCTGGCTGTCGCGCAGGCGCGAGACCGCATCGTATTCATAGAGGCCCTGCAGCGCCTTGGTGGTCGACTTGACGTGCCATTCGATCAGCGGGGCACTGAGCGCCTTGGCGATCTCGATCGCCAGTACGGTCTTGCCGGTGCCGGGCTCGCCCTTCACCAGAAGCGGCCGTTCCAGCGTGATCGCCGCATTGACCGCGACCTTCAGGTCGTCGGTCGCCACATAGGCCTTTGTGCCGTCAAAACGCATGCTCGTGCCTCGCTTTCGCAGTGCACACTAGTGCCCCGAACCCGAACTTCGCACACATCGTGCCGCAAGATCGGTTGCGAAGTTCGGGTTCAAAGGGGCACTAGAATCACAGATTTGCTAGTGTCCCTTTGATTCCGAAGTTCGCATCAGAACGTGCCGCAAGGATTTGCGAACTTCGGAATCGGGACACTAGGGGTGCGGAAAGCGGCGGGCAAGACAGCGGGTAACGGTGGTTTCGCGGGATCGTGACAGCAATTGAACCCCGCGGCGAACCCAATCGTTATATGAAGGGTCGACGCCCAGGCACGGCTGCGGACCTGGACGCTACGGACTTGGACGCTACGGGCTTGGACGCTACGGGCTTGGGAGGTCGCATGCTTCGCCGGACATTCATCGCTGCGTGCCTGCTTGCCGCCGCAGTCACTGGAACTGCGGCGCAGGAGAAAACCGCGAAGGCGATCTTCGCCGGCGGATGCTTCTGGTGCGTGGAAGCCGATTTCGACAAGGTGGCGGGCGTCATCTCGACCACGTCGGGCTACATCGGCGGCACGGTGAAGAACCCGACCTACCAGCAGGTCTCCGGCGGCACGACCGGCCATGCCGAGGCGGTGGAAGTGGTCTACGACCCCGCCAAGGTCACCTACGCCAAGCTGCTCGACACCTTCTGGCGCAATATCGATCCGCTCGCGAAGGACAAGCAGTTCTGCGACTCGGGCGACGAGTATCGCAGCGCGATCTTCTATCTCGACGACGAGCAGAAGAAGCTCGCGGAGGAGACGAAAAAAACGGTCGAAGCGAAATTCGCGCCGCGCCCGGTCCACACCCAGATCGTCAAGGCGACCGAGTTCTACAAGGCCGAGGACTACCACCAGGATTTCTACAAGAAGAACGAGTCGCGCTACAAATTCTACCGCTGGAATTGCGGTCGTGATCAGCGTCTCGAACAGCTTTGGGGCAAGAAGGAGCAGTCGTGATGACCAAGCGCTCGTGGTTGCTCGGCGCGGCTGGAACGATCGCGGCTTTTGCGGCGATGCGTTGGAGTTCGGCGACCGATGCGGCGCCGGCCGAAAAATTCGAGATCGAGAAGAGCGACGAGGAATGGCGGCGCCTGCTCACGCCGGCGCAATACGACATCCTGCGCAAGCACGGCACCGAGCGTCCCGGCACCAGCCCCCTCAACAAGGAGAAGCGCAAGGGCACGTTCGCCTGCGCCGGCTGCGACCTGCCGCTGTTCTCCTCCGACACGAAATATGAAAGCGGCACCGGTTGGCCGAGCTTCTGGCAGCCGCTGGCGAACGCGGTCGGCACGACCACGGACAGATCTTTTCTCATGACGCGCACTGAAGTGCATTGCCGCCGCTGCGGTGGGCATCTCGGCCATGTGTTCGACGACGGCCCGAAGCCGACCGGCCTGCGCTATTGCATGAACGGGCTGTCGCTGAAGTTCATCCCTGGCGCATCCGGCGGACCGGCGTAACCCGGCAAATCGTGCCCCACTAGGCAGTTCCGCGCCGGCTGTGGCGATCGCCCGCGCCTATAATCCATTGATTCTCCATCATAAATTCCGTGGCACGCGGCTTGCGATGCCTCTCCCGGATTTGCGGCCGCGGCTCATGCCGCGCGCGAAACGGGACTGGAGGGATTTGCCATGGGTATCTTCGGCGCACTCACCACCGCGGTGACCGGCCTCAAGGCGCAGTCGTTCGCGCTGGAAAACATCTCCGGCAACATCGCGAACTCGCAGACGACCGCGTTCAAGCGCGTCGATACGAGCTTCATGGACCTGATCCCGGACAATCCGCCGTCGAAGCAACTCGCCGGAACGGTCATCGCAAGCGCGCGCTCCACCAACACGGTGCAAGGCGACTTCCAGTCCGCTTCGATCGGCACGTTCATGGCGATCAACGGCGACGGGTTCTTCGTCGTGCAGAAGCCGTCCAACTTCACCGACGGCCGGCCGACCTTCGACGGCAGCGATCTCTACACCCGGCGCGGCGACTTCCAGACCGACAAGGACGGCTATCTGGTCAACGGCGCGGGTTACTATCTGATGGGCATTCCGGTCGATGCGAAGACCGGCAACCTCGCGGGGAGCGTTCCCCAACTGCTGAAATTCCAGAACGACTTCCTGCCGGCCCAGCCGACGACGCAGATTCAATATCGCGCCAATCTCGCAGACTACCCGCTGACGACCGCGCATGACTCCAGCGTCCCGGGCTCCGAACTCATCGATCCGAAGACCTTCGCCGCGAACCCGGTGGCGGGCTCACCGGCTCCCGCCAAGATCACCGGCTTTGGCGCGACCCTTTCGCCGGACGCAAATGCCTCGCTGACCGGAATGCAGATCGTGCCCGCGGCGCTGGTGAATGGCGGCGCCTTCACGATCAACGGCCAGGCGGTCAATCTCGTTT
>Ga0207701_10000891_pt1 | contig 31795 bp, 29 predicted proteins | sample KBSSwiSSwithPhiX_FD_184294 | JGI IMG/M metagenome (GOLD analysis project Ga0207701, IMG submission 184294) | Switchgrass rhizosphere bulk soil microbial communities from Kellogg Biological Station, Michigan, USA, with PhiX - S5 (SPAdes) (version 2) | ecosystem: Environmental > Terrestrial >... | reverse complement strand
GGGCGATGCCGACACGCTGCTTCATGCCGCCGGAGATCTCGCCCGGGCGTTTGTGCGCCGCCGGCGTCAGGCCGACCAGCGCGAGCGCCTCGTCGGTGCGGGTCTTCAGCTGCGCGCGACTCTCGGTCGCGCTGAACACGCGCTCGACACCGAGGTAGATGTTCTCGAAACAGGTCAGCCACGGCAGCAGCGAGTGGTTCTGGAACACGACCGCGCGCTCCGGGCCGGGGCCGGCGATCTCCCGGTCGGCGCAAAGCAGCACGCCCTGCGTCGGGCGGGCCAGGCCGGCGATCAGATTCAGCAGGGTCGACTTGCCGCAGCCCGAGTGGCCGATCAGCGCGACGAACTCGCCCTTCGCGACGCTCAGGTTGATGTCGCGCAGCGCCTGGAAGCTTCCCTTCGGCGTCTTGAAGGTCTGCTCGACATCCGCGATGTCGATGAACTTCGTGGTCAGGTGCGGATTCATGCGAGCCCCCTTCGGCGCTGCGCGCCGGTCCCCCCGAGGGGGAGCGAGCCCTTCTTCGGGCGGCCGTGCAAAGCGCTCACTGGACTACCTTCTTGTCCATGAAGGACGTAGCAGCGCAATGCAGGGTTGTCCACGGCGGTGGGCGGACGGCGCTTGCGACGGACCGGCCGCACGGCGCGGTGGTCAACCCGTGTTCACTGCGATGGCTTGACGTGCCGAGTTCGAACGTCGAAGGTGTGTATCGACTTCCGTGCCCCCGAGGAGACTGCCCCGGGCGCTGGCCGCTCGACGGCCCGCATGAGACCCGCAGCCCTCGGGGTGCCGGAAGACCCAGACGGGCTACAGGATGTAGCGCCGCGGTGTGCAGCCAAGAGCGCCAATCAGTGAGCTTCCCGCGTGGGCTTCCGGCACGGCGAGTCATACCGCAACTTGCAGGAGTTTGTCCATGAGCAACTACTTTGCCGGGCTGGACTGGGCCAGCAAGACGCACGCGCTGTGCGTCATCGACGAGCGCGGTGGCGTCGTCGAGCGCTTCGACATCGACCACGACGCCGGCGGGCTGACCGAGTTGCGGCGCCGCCTGCGCCGCTTCGGCTCGCCGCCGGTGGCCATCGAGCGACCTTCGGGCTTGTTGGTCGATACCTTGGTCGATGCCGACTTCACGGTCGTGCCGATCCATCCCAACGCCGTGAAGGCCAGCCGCCCGCGCTACAGGAGCCACGGCGGCAAGAGCGATGCCTCCGACGCCTACGTGCTGGCCGACTTGCTGCGCACCGACGGCCATCGCCTCAAGGCCTTGACCCCTCAGAGCGACGAGATCCGCGCCTTGCGTGCCCTGGTGCGCGGGCGTGATGACTTGGTGGCCACTCGCGTGCATCTGGCCAACCAGCTGCGCACCCTGCTCGAGTCGTTCTGGCCGGGCGCAGCCGCCGTCTTTGCCGACATCGACTCGCCGATCGCGCTCGCCTTCATCGAGCGCTACCCCACGCCCGAGAGCGCCTCCAGACTCGGCCCCAAACGCATGGCAGCGTTCTGCGCCCAACACGCCTACTGCGGCAGGCGCAGCCCCGATGACCTCCTCGCTCGGCTGCAAGAAGCTCCCAGCGCCGTCTCCGCCGAGACGGAGATGGAGGCCAAAGGCGAGCTGGCGCGCTGCGTGGCCCGAACCCTGACTCGCCTGGTCGAACAACTGCGGCTGTTGTCGAGCCGCATCGAGCACCTCGTCGCTTCGCTCGACGATGGACGCATCTTGATGAGCTTCCCGCGTGCCGGCCGCATCTGCGCCGCCCAAATCCTCGCCGAGCTCGGCAGCGTACGCGAGCGCTTCGCCACCGATGCCCAGCTCGCCGCCGAGGCCGGCGTCGCGCCGGTCACCTACGAGTCGGGCAAGTCCAAAGCCGTCACCTTCCGCTGGGCTTGCAACCACAGGCTGCGCGCCGCGATCACTTGCCTGGCCGACAACTCGCGCCATGTCAACGCCTGGGCCGCACACGTCTATGCCAATGCCCGGGCACGCGGCTGCGACCATCCGCACTCCATTCGAATCCTTGCCCGCGCTTGGCTGCGCGTCATCTGGCGCGCCTGGACCGATCGCAAAACCTACGACCCCATGCAACACCGCGCCGCTCAACTGCTCCTTAAAGCCGCAGGAGGTTGACACAGGATGTCTCATGCCGGCACCTGCTTCGCGTACTGCACCGCGAGCCGGCCGACGCGCTCGCGCGCGACGATCAGCTTCATCACCTGCGCGGTGCCGTCGCCGATCTCGAGGCCCATCACGTCGCGCAGGCGCTGCTGGTGTGGCAGGTCCATCGACCAGCCGTAGTGGCCAAACGTCAGCAGGCACTGGTGGATCGCGTCGAACGCGGTCTTCGGGCCGTACCACTTGACCATCGCGGCCTCGGCGGTGTGCGGCCGGCCGGCATCGCGCAGCTCGAGCGCGTGGTAGCAGAGCTGGCGCGCCGCGGCGAGCTGGGTCTCGTACTCGACGATCGGAAAGGTCACACCCTGGTATTGCGCCAGCGGCAGGCCGAAGGTTTTGCGCTCCTGCACATAGGCCCAGGTCTCGTCGATCGAGGCCTGCGCCGCGGCGATGCACTGCAACGCGATCAGGACCCGGCTGTAGTCGAAGCCCTGCATGACCTGCGTGAAGCCCTTGCCCTCGTCGCCGATCCGGTGCGCGAGTGGCACCCGCACGCCGTCGAAGAACAGCGAACCGCGGCCGACCAGCTTGCTGCCGAGATCGGCGTAGCGGGTGCGCTGGATGCCCGGCGCATCGAGCGGAACCAGGAACGCGGTCACGCCGCGTGCCGCATCGCTGGCCTCGCCGGTGCGCGCAAACACGACTGCGACGTCGGCCTGGTCGCCGAAGCTGATCGACGCCTTCTCGCCGTCGAGGACATAGCCGTCGCCGTCGCGACGCGCGCGCAGAGCCAGGTTCGCGGCATCCGAACCGCCGCGCGGCTCGGTCAGGCCGAGCGCGCAGATCGCCTCGCCGGCGACCAGCTTCGGCACCCAGGCGCGCGCCAGCTCGGCCGACGCGTTGCGCGCGACGATCTGGCCCATCAGGGAAGCGAGCAGCTGCACGTAGCTGACGTTGAAGTCGCCATACGCGATCGCCTCGACGATCAGCCCGGCGGTGACGCCGTTCTGGCCCATGCCGCCGAACGCCTCGGGCAGGTCGATGCCGACCAGGCCGAGGCCGCCCATCTCGCGGCACAGCGCGCGGTCGATGCCGTTCTCGTGCTCGCGCTGCTGGTAGCCGGGTCGCAGGCGCTCACGGCCAAAACGGCTGGCGACCTCGTGCAGGGCCTGTTGGTCTTCGGTGAGCAGCATGCAGCGGGGGTTCGGCGCGCGGGTCGGAGGTTCTGCAGCACGTCCGGACAACCGCGTTGCCGGCCGCGAAGCGCTTCACCTATCATACCGAACAGACGTTAGTTAGATCAGCGACACAGCCCCTCGGGCTTTCCCGACGAAGGTGCCCATGACCGTCACCGCGACTGCCTATCCGACCCTGCTGTCACCGCTGAAGGTCGGCACCCACACCTTGCGCAACCGCGCGATCATGGGCTCGATGCACACGCGGCTCGAGCTGCTCGACCGCGCGATCGAGCGGCAGGTCGCGTTCTACGCCGAACGCGCGAAGGGCGGCGTCGCGCTGATCATCACCGGCGGCTTCTCGCCGAACCTCGACGGCCGCATCGACGAGGACGCGCCGGCGCTGATGGACGCCGCACACGCAGCCGAGCTGCGCCCGATCACCGACGCGGTCCACGCGCACGGCGCGAAGATCCTGTTGCAGATCCTGCACGCCGGTCGCTATGCCAAGGTGCCGCAACCGGTCGGCGCCTCGACGATTCCGTCGCCGATCAACAAGCGCGGCCCGCGCGCCCTCGACGACGCCGAGATCGAAGCGACGATCGACGACTTCGTGCGCTGCGCCGAGCTCGCCGCCGAGGCCGGCTTCGACGGCGTCGAGATCATGGGCTCCGAGGGCTACCTGCTGAACCAGTTCGCGGTCACGCGCACCAACGACCGCACCGACCGCTGGGGCGGCAGCGTCGAGAACCGGCACCGCCTTGCGGTCGAGGTGGTGCGCCGCACGCGCGAGCGCCTCGGGCCGGCGTTCCTGACCATGTACCGGCTGTCGGCGATCGACCTGGTCGAGGGCGGCGCGCCGCCGGCCGAGATCGCGACCCTGGCGCGTTCGATCGAGGCCGCGGGCGCCGACATCCTCAACACCGGCATCGGCTGGCACGAGGCGCGTATCCCGACGATCGCCTATGTCGTGCCGCGCGCGGCGTTCCGCTTCGCGCCGGCGCGCGTGCAGCGCGCGGTCGCGATTCCGGTGGTCGCGTCGAACCGGATCAACACGCCCGAGCTCGCCGAGGAGATCCTCGCGAGCGGCGATGCCGCGATGGTCTCGATGGCGCGCCCGTTTCTCGCCGATCCGGCCTTCATGCAGAAGGCGGCCGAAGGGCGTGCCGACCAGATCAACACCTGCATTGCCTGCAACCAGGCCTGCCTCGACTACATCTTCACCGACCGGCCGGCGACCTGCCTCGTCAACCCGCAGGCCGGCCGCGAGCTCGAGTTCGCGTCGCTGCCGGCACCGACCGCGAAGCGGCGCGTCGCCGTCGTCGGCGCTGGCGCGGCCGGGATGGCATGTGCGGTCGCGGCGGCGGAACGCGGCCACGAGGTCACCTTGTTCGAAGCAGAGGACGACATCGGCGGCCAGCTCAACTGGGCCCGCGCGGTGCCGGGCAAGCAGGAGTTCGACGAGCTGATGCGCTACTTCCGGCGCCGGCTCGATCTGTTCGGCGTCGAGCTGCGCGTCGGCACCGCGGTCGATCTCGACACGCTGCGCGACGGTGACTACGACCGGGTCGTCATCTCGACTGGCGTGCGGCCACGGATGCCGGCGATCGACGGCATCGACCACCCGAGCGTGATCAGCTATCCCGAGCTGCTGTCGGGCCGCATCGAGGCCGGCCGCCGCGTTGCGGTGATCGGCGCCGGCGGGATCGGCTTCGACGTCGCCGAGTACCTGCTGCACGAGGACACGCGCGAAGCGCCACTCGACGACGCCGTCCGGCTGTTCCAGGACGAGTGGGGCGTCGACCCGTCCGATTCGTCGGCCGGTGGGTTGCGCCCGGCGCCGGCGGCTGCGCCACACCGCGAGGTCACTTTGCTGCAGCGCAAGCCCGATAAGCCAGGCCGCACGCTCGGCGTCTCGACCGGCTGGGCGCTGAAGCTCGGCCTCGCGCGTCAGCAGGTGCGGATGCTGTCCGGCTGCCACTACGACCGCATCGACGACGCCGGCCTCCACCTGACCCACAACGGCGAACCGCAGACGCTCGCGGTCGACAGCGTGATCGTCTGCGCCGGCCAGGAGAGCGAGCGCTCGCTGTTCGATGCGCTGCGTGCCGCCGGCATCGAGGCCGATCTGATCGGCGGCGCCGACCTCGCCGAGGAGCTCGACGCGCTGCGCGCGATCGACCAGGGGACGCGGCTGGCCTGGTCGTTGTGAACCCCAGCTCGACGAGGACCCTGACCCGATCGGCGAAGCTCGGTCGCATCCACGCCTCCCGCACTGATCTCAGTGACTCGACCCCCTTCCGCCGACAACCGAGCGCGCGGCACCTGCTTTCAACTTTGAAGGAGACCCGATGAACTACGCCGACTTCCAGCACCTGACCTTCGACCATCGCCCGAACGGCGTGCTGCTGATCACCCTGAACCGGCCGGAGGTGATGAACGCAACCAACGCGCGCCTGCACTGGGAGCTGACGAAGATCTGGGCCGTCGTCAACGACGACGACAAGACCAAGGTCGCGATCGTCACCGGCGCCGGCGACAAGGCGTTCTCGGCCGGCGGCGACCTCGAATGGGTCGGCGGCATGGTCGGCAAGCCGGGGGCGGTGAACAACGTGATGAAGGAAGCCGCCGACGTCGTCTACAACATGCTGGCCTGCGACAAGGTCATCATCTCGGCGATCAACGGCGTCGCAGTCGGGGCCGGGCTCGCGGTCGCGATGCTCGCCGACATCAGCATCATGGCCGAGGAGGCCCGCATCACCGACGGTCACGTCAAGCTCGGCGTCGCCGCCGGCGATCACGCCGCGATCGTCTGGCCGCTGCTCTGCGGCATGGCGAAGGCGAAGTACTACCTGCTGACCGCCGACTTCCTCGACGGCAAGGAGTGCGAGCGAATCGGCCTGGTCAGCCTGTGCTGTCCGCGCGCTGAGCTGATGGAGCGCGCCTTCAAGGTCGCCGACAAGCTGGCGGCCGGCAGCCAGACCGCGATCCGCTTCACGAAGAAGTCGCTGAACAACTGGATGCACATCGCACGGCCGATCTTCGACCAATCGCTCGCGCTCGAGATGCTCAATTTCATGGGCGAGGACGCACCGCACGGCGTCGCCGCGGTGCGCGAGAAGCGCGCGCCCGACTTCCCGTCGGCGCAGGTCGGCTGACCGCGGCGCACGCGCAGAATCGATCGCATGGACTTCTCGCTGAGCCCTGAACAGGCCGCGCTGCAGGCCTCGGCACGCCGCTTCGCGCGCGAACAGATGGCGCCGGTCGCGCGCGAGATCGAGGCGACCGGCGAGCCGCTGTCGGCGGCCTGGATGAAGCGCTACGCCGAGCTCGGTTTCCTCGGCATCAACGTCGACCCGGCCTATGGCGGGCTCGGTCTCGGCAACCTCGACGCGTTGCTCGTGCTCGAGGAGTTCGCGAAGGTTTCGCCGGCGATCGCATTCCCGATCTTCGAGAGCTCGGTCGGCCCGGCGCGCGCGATCGAGCACTTTGCGCCCGAGGCGCTGCGCCGCAAGGTGCTGCCGGCCGTCTGCCGCGGCGAGCTGGTCGTCGCGGTCGCGATGTCGGAGCCCGATGCCGGTTCGGCGCTGACCGACCTGAAGACGCGCGCACGCCTCGACGGCGACGGGGTCGTCATCGACGGCGCGAAGCGCTGGTCGAGCGGCGCCGGCCATTCGGGCGGCTACGTCGTCTACTGCCGGCTGTCCGACGCGCCCGGCGCGGCCGGCATCGGCGCGGTCTACGTCGAGAAGGGCGTACCCGGCCTGTCGTTCGGCCCGCCCGAGGCACTGATGGGCTTTCGCGGCGTGCCGAGCGCCGACATCCACTTCGATGCGGTGCGCGTCCCGGCGGAGAACCTGATCGTGCCGGCGGGCGGCTTCAAGCGCCTGATGGAGGCGTTCGACCTCGAGCGCTGCGGCAACGCGACGATGTGCCTCGGCATCGCCGCCGGCGCCCTCGACGATGCCCTCGCCTACGTGCAGGAACGCCATCAGTTCGGCAAGCCGATCGCCGACTTCCAGGCGGTGCAGCTGAAGCTCGCCGACATGGCGATGAAGGTCGAGGCCGCGCGTTTGCTGATCCACCGCGCCGCACAGAACGCGAGCCAGGCCTTGCCGTCGATGCTCGAGAGCAGCATGGCGAAGTGCTATGCCAACCAGGCGGTGCGCGACGTCTGCGGCACCGCGCTGCAATTGTTCGGCGCCTACGGCTACTCGAAGCAGTTTCCGATGGAGCAGCGCCTGCGCGACGCCTGGGGCTGGGGCATCGCCGGCGGCACGATCGACATTCAGATGATCAACATCGCGTCGGCGCTGGTCGGCCGGCGTTTCGACCAGCGCCGCTGAAGTCGGCGCTCATCGAGGACAGCCTGTCGGCTGGCCGGCTGCACTGTCTTCGCACAGGGTGAACCCGATCTAGACTAACTACCGTTCGGCAGATATGTTCCGCTGCCTCGGCGCAGGAGCGGCAATGGATCTCGGTCTCAGGAATCAGTCGGTGATCGTCACCGGCGGCGGCTCGAACATCGGCCGCGCCATCGTGCTGGCATTCGCACGCGAAGGCGCAAAGATCACGATCGGCGACATCGATCCGGCGCAGGCCGAGAAGACCGCCGAGGAAGCGCGCCGGCTTGGCGCGCCGAGCGTGCAGGTCGTCGCGACCGACGTCACGGACATGGCGCAGGTGCAGGCGATGTTCGCGGCCGCCACCGAGCGCCACGGGCCCGTCGAGACGCTGGTCAACAACGTCGGCTGGGACAAGCTGATGTTCTTCACGCAGACGACGCCCGACTTCTGGCACAAGCTGATCCAGATCAACTACGTCGGCGTCCTCAACTGCACCAAGGTCGCGCTCGACGCGATGGTGCCGCGCAACGCCGGCGCGATCGTCTCGATCAGCTCCGACGCGAGCCGACAGGGCGAGCCGCGCGAGGCGGTCTACGGCGGCTTGAAGGCAGCGGTCAACAGCTTCATGAAGACGGTCGCGAAAGAGAACGGCCGCTACGGCATTCGCTGCAACGTGGTCTGTCCGGGGCTGACTCTGCCCGAAGCGGAAGGCGACGTCGGCGGCACCAGCATGTGGAACGATCCGACCGGGATGTTCACGCCGGAGCAGGTCGAGAAGGTCGCGAAGGCCTTGCCGCTGCGCAAGGTCGGGCGGCCGAGCGACATCGCGAACGCGGTCGTCTTCTTCGCATCGCCGCTCGCCGCCGGCCATGTGACCGGCCAGGTGCTGTCGGTGTCGGGCGGCTACAGCATGATCGGCTGACGACCGGACGGAGACGAACGTGGACTACCAGGACATCCTCTACGAAGAACGCGACGGCAGCGCGCGCATTGCGATCAACCGGCCCGACGTGATGAACGCGTTTCGCGGCCAGACCGTCGAGGAGCTGCTGCATGCGCTGCAGCGCGCCGGCTGGAACAAGCAGATCGCGGTGATCGTGCTGACCGGCACAGGCGACCGCGCGTTCTGCACCGGCGGCGACCAGTCGTCGCACAGCGGCCAGTACGACGGCCGCGGCACTGTCGGCCTGCCGGTCGAAGAGCTGCACGGCACGATCCGCGACGTGCCCAAGCCAGTGATCGCGCGCGTGCAGGGCTATGCGATCGGCGGCGGCAACGTGCTCGCGACCCTGTGCGATCTGACGATCGCGTCCGAAAAAGCAGTGTTCGGCCAAGTCGGCCCGAAGGTCGGCTCGGTCGACCCGGGCTGGGGCACTGCCTACCTTGCCGCCGTCGTCGGCGAGAAGAAGGCGCGCGAGATGTGGTACCTGTGCCGGCGCTACAGCGCGCAGGAGGCGCTGCAGATGGGCCTTTGCAACACGGTCGTCCCGCACGACCGGCTCGATGCCGAGGTCGACGCCTGGTGCGCCGAGATCGCCGCAAAGAGCCCGACTGCACTGGCGATCGCGAAGCGCTCGTTCAACGCGTCGACCGACCACATCCGCGGCATCGGCAGCCTCGGCATGCAGGCGCTGAGCCTGTACTACAACACCGCCGAATCGAAGGAAGGCGTCGCCGCGTTCCTCGAGAAGCGCAAGCCCGACTTTCGTCGCCATGTCTGAGCGCGGACGGCCGCCAGCGCCGGCGCGTCCGCGGTGACGAGCCGCCGCACCGGCGCGCGCGGCGAGCCCGATCCGAAACCAGCGGCATCGGCGGGCGCGGCCCGCAAGCGCCTGCCTGCGAAAAGGACGCCGGCCGAAGCGAACGGCGCGCCGTCGAACCGTCGTGCGCCGCAGACTGCGGCCAGCGCGGTCGCGGCGCCGGCACCGCGCCGTGGTCGGCAACCGGTTGCAATCGAACCGGCCATCGAAGCGACCCGCGACCAGATCCTCGCCCATGCGGCGCGGCTGTTCCGCCACCACGGCTACGCGGCGACGACCTTGCGCCAGATCGCCGACGCGGCCGGCATCAAGGCCGGCAGCATCTACTACCACTTCGGCTCGAAGGACGAGATCCTCGGCGAGGTGCTCGACGCCGGCATGGCCGCGGTGACGAACGCGGTCCGCGAGCGCATCGACGCGCTGCCGGCGAGCGCGAGCCACCGCGATCGGATCGCCGCGGCGATCGACGGCCACCTCTACGGCCTGCTCCATCACGGCGACTTCACCTCGGCCAACATCCGCATCTATGGCCAGATCCCGCCGGCGGCGAAGGCCCGCCACCGCGTCGTCCGGCGCGCCTACGCACAGGTCTGGGACGACCTGCTGCAGGCCGCGCTCGATGCCGGCGAGCTGCGCAACGACACCAACCTCGCGGTGATTCGCCTGTTCCTGATCGGCGCGTTGAACTGGACGGTCGAGTGGTACAACCCGAACCGCGGCGCGTTCAGCTCGTTCTCGTCGCAGATCACCGCGATCGTCTTCGACGGCATCGCGGCACCGCAGAGGGTGCGCCGATGACCGCGAGCGACCGGGCCGGGAGGCCGAGATGACGTCGACCGACAGCGCCGCACCGGTCCTGGAGTGCCGCGCGATCGAGCGCCGCTTCGGCGGGCTCGTCGCGCTGACCGGCGTCGACCTGCACATCAACCGCGGCGAGATCTTCGGCCTGGTCGGCCCGAACGGCAGCGGCAAGACGACGCTGACCAACGCGATCACCGGCTTCTATCCGCCGCAGAAAGGCGCGATCGTGCTGAACGGGCGCGACATCACCGGCCTCGCGCCGCACCGCGTCGCCCGGCTCGGCGTCGCGCGGACGTTCCAGAACCTCGCGCTCTTCAACGGCATGACGGTGCTCGACAACATCCTGCTCGGCCGCCACGTCCACATGCGACCGAGCGTCGTGCGCACCTTGTTCTACCGCTGGCTGAGCCGCGCCGACGAGATCAAGCACCGCGCAGTGGTCGAGGAGATCATCGACTTCCTGCAGCTCGAGAGCGTGCGCGACGAGCTGGTCGACTCGATCCCGATCGGTCTGAAGAAGCGGGTCGAGCTGGCGCGCGCATTGGTCGCCGAGCCAAGCTTTCTGGTGCTCGACGAGCCGATGGCCGGGATGAACCAGGAGGAGAAGGAGTACATGGCGCGCTTCGTCCTCGATGCGCGCGACGAGCGTGGCGTCACGGTGCTGTTGATCGAGCACCACATGGACGTGATCACCGGCATCTGCGACCGCATGACGGTGCTGAGCTATGGCGAGATGATCGGCACCGGCGTGCCGGCCGACGTGATCGCCGATCCGCGCGTGATCGAAGCGTATCTCGGGAAGGCCCATGTCTCGCACTGACACTGTCGCTCCGGATCGCTCGACGGTCGCGGCACCGGCCGGCGAGACCTGGGACTTCACGACCGAATCGACCTTGGTGCGCCAGCTCGCGGCCAACGCGCGCGTCCACCCGACCCGCGCGGCGTTCCGCGAGAAGGACCTCGGCATCTGGCAGGAGACGTCGTGGGTTGCCGCGCTCGACATGGTGCTCGACTGCGCGGCCGGCCTCGAGGCGCTCGGCTTCAAGTCCGGCGATGCGGCGCTGATCCTCGGCGACAACCGGCCGCGCCTCTACCTCGGCATGCTCGCGGTCGGCGCGCTCGGCGGCTACGCGATGCCGGTCTATCCGGACGCGACGCCTGACGAGATCCGCCACTTCACGCAGGAGGCGCAGGCCCGCTACGCGATCGCCGAGGACCAGGAGCAGGTCGACAAGGTTCTCGACCTGCGCGAGAACGGCGCCGCGATCGAGCACATCGTCTACGACGATCCGCGCGGCCTGGCGAGCTACCCGCAGCCCGGGCTGCTGGCCTGGGACAAGCTGGTGGCGCGCGGTGCCGAACGCCTCGCCGCTGAGGCCGGCCTGCGCGACGCGCTGATCGGGCGCGCCCAGCCGGACGGCCCGGCGGTGTTCGTCCATTCGTCGGGCACGACCGGAAAGCCGAAGGGCGTCGTGCTGTCGCACCGGAATCTGCTGGCCGGCGTGCGCAACGCGTACCGGGCCGGCGCGTTCCGATTCGACGAGGAGATCCTCGCGTACCTGCCGATGGCCTGGGTCGGCGACTTCGCAATGACGGTGGGCGCCGGCATCGCGCTGCGCTTCACGATCAACATCCCCGAGGGCCACGAGACCGTCCTGCACAACCTGCGCGAGATCGCACCGACGTTCTACCTCGCGGCGCCGCGCAGCTGGGACAACATGCTGACGACGATCCAGGTCCGCATGGAGGACTCGACGCCGCTGAAGAAGTGGATCTACGACCTCTTCATGAATTCGGCGATCGCGTCGGAGCGTCGCATGCTCGAAGGCGGCGCGCCGACCTTGGGCGAACGGCTGCTGCGGCCGATCGGCGAATGGCTGGTCTGCGGCCCGATCAAGGACCAGCTCGGCATGACCCGGATGCGCAACGCGTTCACCGGCGGCGAGGCGCTCGGCGAGGACACCTTCGTGTTCTACCGCGCGCTCGGCGTCAAGCTGCGCCAGCTCTACGGCCAGACCGAGAGCAGCGCCTTCAACGCGATGCAGGACGTCAACGAGGTCCGCCTGCACACGGTCGGCCGACCGCTGCCCGGTGTCGACGTGAAGATCAGCGAGGCTGGCGAAATTTTGGTGCGTTCCGAGAGCGTGTTCGCCGGGTACTACCAGCTGCCGGACGCGTCGGCCGAGGCACTCGATGCCGGCTGGCTGCACACCGGCGACGCCGGCTACCTCGAGCCGGACGGCCACCTCGTCGTGCTCGGCCGACTCTCCGAGGTGGTGCACACCGCGAAGGGCGAGCGCTACATTCCGAATTACATCGAGAACCGGCTCAAGTTCAGCCCGTACGTCAAGGACGTCGCGGTGCTCGGCAAGGACCGCGACACGCTCGCCGCGATCGTCTGCATCGACAAGGAGCCGGTCGGCCACTGGGCCGAGGTGCGTGGCATCTCGTACATGTCGTATGCCGACCTGTCGCAGCGGCCCGAGGTGCTCGAGCTCGTCGGCAGCGCGGTCCAGCGCGTCAATGCGACCCTGCCCGAGGGCCTGAAACTGCGCCGCTTCGTCAGCCTGCACAAGGAGTTCGATGCCGACGACGGCGAGATCACGCGGACGCGCAAGCTCCGCCGCAATGTCGTCGAGGAGCGCTACCGGCCGATCATCGACGCGATCTACGCCGGCCGTCGCGACGTCGCGATGAAGGCGCAGATCACCTACGAGTCGGGCGAGGTCGGCGTGACCGAGCGGCTGCTCACCGTGAAGGAGGTCGCCTGATGGACTGGGCGTTGTTCGCCGAGCTTGCGCTGAACGGCGCGATGGCCGGCCTGATGTACTCGCTGGTCGCGCTCGGCATCGTGCTGATCTACAAGTCGTCGTCGGTGCCGAACCTCGCCCAGGGCGCGATGACGATGCTCGGCGCCTATTTCGTGCTCGAGGTCGCCCGCTATGGGCACGTGCCGATGTGGGTCGCGATCCCGATCGCGATGCTGCTGATGTTCGGCGTCGGGCTGGGCATCGAGCGGGTCGCGCTGCGCCGCCTCGCGGGCCGGCCGATCATCATGATCCTGATGATGACGTTGGGCCTCGACATCTTCCTGCGCGCGATCGCGCTGACGGTGTTCGGCAGCAGCGGCCGGCCGATGCCGATCGGCATCCCGGACGACCCGCTCTTTCTCGGTCCGATCCTGCTGAACCGCAGCTATGCGGTCGGCGCCGCAGTCGCGCTCGCGCTGTTCGGCCTGTTCGTGCTGTTCTTCCGCAGCCGGCGCGGCGTCGTGCTGCGCGCGATCTCCGACGACTACACCGCGTCGTGGTCGGTCGGCATCTCGGTCGAGCGCGGCGTCGCGCTGTCGTGGGCGATGTCGGCGGTGGTCGCGACGACGGCCGGCGTGCTGTGGGGCTCGGTGCAGGGCGTCGACCAGTCGCTCTCGATGCTGCTGCTGAAGGGCGTCACGGTTGCGGTGCTCGGCGGCCTCGACAGCATCGGTGGCGCGATGCTGGCCGGCCTGCTGCTCGGCATCTTCGAGAGCGTCGCGTCGGGCTACCTCGACAAGCTGGTCGGCGGCGGCAGCCGCGACCTGGTCGTCGCCGCGACCCTGATCCTGACGATCATGATCCGCCCGCACGGCCTGTTCGGCCGCCACGACATCGAACGGATCTAGGAGGAAGACGCCATGCTGTTTCGCCAGGCCGGCATCCACCACACCGACTACGCGAGCGATCGCGCGCTGTTCCCGGTGCCGGCCGACCGCATCATGATCATCGGCCTGCTCGTGCTCGCCGTCACCGCGCCGCTGACCACCAGCTCGCTGACCCTGAGCAGTTACCTGCTGCCCTGGCTGGTCTGGACCGCGGCAACGCTCGGTCTGAACCTGATCCTCGGCTGGGCCGGCCAGTTCCACTTCGGCTATGCGGCGATCATGGGGATCGGCGCCTACGCCTCGGTGCACGGCGCCCGCAACGGGATTCCCTGGGAGATCGCGGTCGTGCTCGGCGGACTCACCGCGACGGTGATCGGCAGCACGTTCGCGTTCGCGGCGCTGCGCGTCAAGGGCCTCTACCTCGCGCTCAGCACGCTCGCGCTGCAGTTCGTGATGGACTGGGTCATCTCGCACGTGCCGGCGATCAGCGGCGGCACCCAGGCGACGTTGCAGGCGCCGCCGATGAAGCTGCTCGGCCAGGCCGTCACGTCGGAAGTCGGCTTCTACTACGTCGCGCTCGGCTGGTGCCTGATCGTCACGTTGTTCATGCTGAACCTGCGCCGCACCGCGCTCGGCCGCGCGCTCGTCGCGGTGCGTGAGAAGGACTTCGCCGCCGCGGTGATCGGCGTGCACAGCTTCCGCTACAAGCTGGTCGCGTTCGCAACCTCGTCGTTCATCGGCGGGGTCAGCGGCGCAATCCTGATCTTCACGTTCTACCGGGCGGTGACGCCCGAGCAGTTCGCGGTCAACGTCTCGATCGAGCTGCTCGCGATGGTGATCGTCGGCGGCCTCGGCAGCATCATCGGCAGCTACTTCGGCGCCGCCTTCATCCTGCTGATGCCGGGGCTCATGAACAGCCTGATCGGCTGGCTCGCCACCCTGGCCGGCGCGCGCCTCGGCGTCGAGGCGCTGGCCCACATCCCGCACGCGGTCTACGGCGCGCTGATCATCCTGTTCCTGCTGGTCGAGCCGATGGGACTCGGCAAGATGTACGCGAACCTGCGCAACTACCTGCTGGTGTGGCCGTTCGGCTACGCCCGCAAGTAGTCCCGTCGACCGCGATGAACCCGTCCTCACCTGCTGGATCGATGCCGACAGCCCCGGCGGCCGACCGAGGCGCTGACACCGGCCACGGCCACAGCGCAGCGCCGGCCGTTGCCGCCACCGCGCCAATCCTGACGCTGAACAACGTCGAAGTGATCTACGACCATGTCGCGCTCGCGATCAAGGGCGTCTCGATCGAGGTGCCGGCCGGCGGCATGGTCGCGCTGCTCGGCGCGAACGGCGCCGGCAAGAGCACGACCTTGAAATCGGTCAGCGGCCTGCTGCGCGCCGAGCGCGGGCTCGTGACGCGCGGCGAGCTGCAGTTTCTCGGTCAGAGCATCGACGGGCTGCTGCCGCAAAAGCGTGTCCAGCTCGGCATTGCACACGTGCTCGAGGGCCGGCGCGTCTTCGAGCACCTGACCCCCGACGAGAACCTGGTCGCTGCGTCGGCGGTGCGCGGCACGCTCGCCGACATGCGGCGCAACCGCGACAAGGTCTACGGCTATTTCCCGCGCCTGCACCAGCGCCGGACCGCCCAATCGGGCTACCTGTCGGGCGGCGAGCAGCAGATGCTCGCGATCGGGCGCGGCCTGATGACGCAGCCGAAGCTGCTGATGCTCGACGAGCCGAGCCTCGGGCTTGCCCCCTTCCTCGTCGCCGAGATTTTTGAGATCGTCCGGCGTATCAACCGCGAGGAAGGCCTTTCGGTGCTGCTGGTCGAACAGAACGCGATCGCCGCGCTCGAGGTCGTCTCGCACGGCTACCTGATGGAGAACGGCCGGATCGTGATGCACGACAGCGCCGAGGCGATGAAGAAAAACCCCGACATCCAGGAGTTCTATCTGGGCGGCGCCGAAGGCCGCAGCTTCCACGACATCAAGCACTACAGCCGGCGCAAGCGCTGGCTGACCTGACCGCGATGGGGACGATCCCTGTCGGCGGCGGCATCGATCCCCGCGTTTCACTTTCCGGCACCCCCGTACGAGGTGCTTCGGACCCCTTGCAAACCCGTACGACGAAGGAGACATCGGCATGAAGAGAAGGTTGTTGACGGCATTGGCCGGACTCGGACTCGCGCTGCTCGCAGCCGCCCCCGTGGTCGCGCAGCCGGCCACCGGGCAACCGGTCAAGTTCGCGCTCTGCTACGACCTCAGCAAGTCGTACGGATTCGTGACCCCGCAGATCTCGCAGGCGGCACGCGACTACGCGACGATCCTGAACGAGAAAGGCGGTCTCGAAGGCCATCCGATCGAGATCGTCGTGCAGGACCACGGCAACGAGCCGCAGCGCGGCATCGAGTGCTACGAGAAGCTGAAGCGCGAAGGCGTGATGGTGTTCGACTTCCTGTCGACGCCGGTCTCGCGCGCGGTGCTGCCGCGCATCATGGCCGACGGCAACATCCTGCTGCAGTCGTTCGTCGGCCGCGGCGATGCGATCGACGGCGACGTCTTCAAGTGGGTGTTTCCGGTCGGCCCGACCTACTGGGGCCAGATGGCCAACGACATCCAGTACATCAAGACGCAGTCGAAGAACACGCTGAAGGGCGTCAAGATCGGCTTCATCTACCCCGACTACCCGTTCGGGCAGGAGCCGATCCCGCTGATGAAGACGCTGGCGGCGAAGGAAGGCTTCGAGCTGCAGCTGTACCCGAACCCGATGCCCGGCAACGACCAGGCTGCGATCTGGACCCAGATCCGTCGCGCCAGCCCCGACTGGGTGATCAGCTGGAACCTGTCGAACATGCACGTCGTGGCAGCGCGCGAGATGAAGCGCAACGGCGTTCCGATGGACCGGCTGATCACGGTCAATTGGCTCAACGAGGTCGACATCAACAACATCGGCGCCGACAACGCGAAGGGGCTGAAGCGCGGCACCAACGTCGCCGGCGGTCAGAACCACCCGCTGATCCAGCAGATCACGAAGGACCTGTACGACAAGAACAAGGGCGCGGGCGACCGCAAGCACCTGAGCGACGTCTACTACAACACCGGTCTGGCGATCTACTCGAGCATGTTCGAGGCGACCCGCGCCGCGATCAAGAAGGACGGCTGGCCGCTGACGCCGGCCAAGCTGAAAGACGGCCTCGAGAGCCTGCGCAACTACGACGCGAACGGTTTGATCGCGCCGGTCACGGTGACCGCGAAGGACCATGGCGGCGGCGGCAAGACGCGCATCGAGATGTGGGACGGCGCGAAGTGGGTGCCGCAGACCGACTGGTTCAGCGCCTACGACGACGTCGTCTGGGAAGTCGTCAAGCAGCAGTCGGCGGAGTTCGCGAAGGCACCGAAGTAGCTGATTCGAGCGAAGGCACCGGGAGCGCAGCGAGCGGCCCGGTGCTTTTTCTTTGGTGCGGTTGAATCGAGGCTTGCCGACGGTTGCCGCAGTGATTCGAATCCGGCCTAGGCGACCGGCGCGATTAGCTGCCCGCGCGCACCGGCCTGAACCGCGGCAACGTGACCTGATCGGTGACCGGGTCGAAGACCAGCTCGACCGCCATGCCGATCGTGACCGCGGCGTGATCGCCGTCGACCAGCGAGCTGACCATGCGCGGCCCCTCGCCGAGCTCGACCAGTAGCACCGCATACGGCGTGTCGGCCTTGAAGGCCGGACCCGGCGCCCGATGCACGACGCTGTAGCTGTAGACCACGCCGCGCCCGCTCGCGGCGCGGTGCTCGAGCCGGTCGCTGCCACAGACCCGGCAGATGCCCTGCTGGTAGTACTGGACATGCCCGCATGCGAGGCAGTGCTGCAGCAGCAGGCGGCCTTCGCGCATCCCGGCCCAGAACGCAGCGCTGTCGGCATCCGGCGCCGGCAGGGGCTTGCGCAGCGCGTCGTCGGGGTTCATCGCAGTGTGGGCCATCAGAGCGTCGCGGCGGTGCCGAGGATCGTTGTTGCCTGGGTCGCGAAGCCGCCTCCGAGGCTGTGCACCAACGCGAGCTCGGCGCCGTCGACCTGGCGCTCGCCGCACTCGCCGCGCAGCTGGTGGACGATCTCGTCGAAGTGAAACAGCGAGCCCGGCATGCCGGAGTGCGCGAACGACAACAGGCCGCCGTGCGTGTTGCACGGGATCGCGCCGCCGTAGGTCATCTGCCGGTCGGCGACGAAGCGGCCGCCTTCGCCTTTCGGGCAGAAGCCCAGGTCCTCGAGCATCATGATCACGGTGCCGGTGAAGCAGTCGTAGACGCCGGCAACGTCGATCTCGGCCGGCGTGCAACCGGCCATCGCATAGGCCTTCGCGCTCGACCGCACCGCGCCGGTCGTCGTCAGCGACGGCATCAGGAAGATGTGCTCATGGGTGTAGCACTCGCCGCCGCCGAGGATGTAGACCGGCTTCGCGACGCCAAGGGCGCGCGCCCGCTCGGCCGACGTGACGATGAACGCGGCGCCGCCGTCGGAGATCAGCGAGCAGTCGAGCTTGTGGTACGGCGTCGTGACCCAGCCGGAATTCAGCACGTCGTCGACCGTGATCGGCGCGGTCATCTGCGCACCCGGCGTGCGTGCCGCGTGCTCGCGCTCGATCACCGCGACCATCGCGAGCTGCTCGGCGGTCGTGCCGTACTCGTGCATGTGGCGCAATGCGGTCATCGCGAACGTGTTCGCGACCGGGATGCCGAACGGCATCTCGTACTGCTGGTCGCGGCTCTCGGTCAGCGCGCGCAGCGCGAGATCGGGCGTCAAGCCGGTCAGCAGGCTGTCGGCGCCGACGATCAGGATCGTCTCGGCGAGCCCGCCGGCGATGGCCGCGGCGGCGATGTTGAACTGCGTGGCTGCGGTTGCGCCGGAGACCTGCAGCGTGTTCGAGAAGGTCGGCTGGATGCCGAGGTACTCGCTGAAAGCGACGCTGAAGCGGTGAAACGGTGCAGCGAGCGCGGGGCTGGCGAGCACGCCGTCGATGTCGGTCTTCGCGAGTCCGGCGTCGGCGAGTGCGGCTTGGGTCGCATCGGCGGCGAGGAGCAGCGGGCTGCGATCGGGCACGCGGCCGACCTGGGAACGGCCGGCGCCGATGATCGCGGTCCGGCCGCGCAAGGTGCGCTTCATCGGGCTTCGTTCGCCGTTGATGAATGGCTGTGGCGAGGCATCGCGACCGGCGTTGTCATGCTGAGTTCCGCACGCTTGCCGACGGTGACGGGGCGCCGTCAGAATCGACGCTGAACGATGAAGCGGAGCGTGGGGCGCGCGATGGCAAGCCCCACCGAGCGGCCCACCCATTTCGCGCGCCGCTGAGCGGCCGCCGGCGTTCCGCATTGGTCGTGCCGGGGCCGAACGATTCCCGACCTGCTGATCCTGGAGCCTGACGAATGAGCACGTACGATCCTAACCCTAACAAACGTCAGTTTGAATGGGTACCGTCGCCGGAGATCGTCGCCGGCAGCAACCTGACCGCCTTCCTGAAGCAGGTCGACCTGCCCGACCACGCGAGCCTGCTGGCCCGGTCGGAAGCCGATCCGGCTTGGCTGATGCAGCAGGTGTTCGACTTCTGCGACGTTCGCTTCCACACGCCGTTCGAGCGGATGCTCGACACGAGCGACGGCATCGAGTGGGCGCGCTGGTGCGTCGGCGGTACCACGAACATCGCCCTCAACTGCATCGACCGACACCGCGGCACGCCGGTGTGGGAACAGCCCTTCCTGGTCTGGGAGGGCGAGCAGCCGACCGAGCAGCGCTCGCTCACGTATGCCGAGTTCGATCGCGAAGTGTGCAGGCTCGCCGGCGCGTTGCGATCGCTCGGCGTCGGCCGCGGCGACGTGGTTGCGCTCTACCTGCCGAACCTGCCGGAGACGTACATCGCGTTCTTCGCGGTGCTGAAGATCGGCGCGATCCTGATGCCGCTGTTCTCGGGCTTCGGCCCGGTGCCGCTGGCAACCCGGCTGCGCGACGGCGACGCCAAGGTCGTGCTGACGGCCGACGGCACCTGGCGGCGCGGACAGGCGGCGCCGATGAAGGCGGTGCTCGACGAGGCCCTGATCGACACGCCCGGCGTCCGCCACGTCGTCGTACTGCGCCGCATCGGCGCGGCGCTCGACACACCGATGCAGCCAGGCCGCGACCACGACTGGCAGGCGCTGATCGCCCCGATGGCGGACGCGCTCGAGACCGAGCCGATGCCGGCCGAAGCCGCCGCCATCCTGCTCTACACGTCGGGGACGACCGGGCGGCCGAAAGGCTGCGTGTGGACGCACATCGGCTTCATCGGCTCGATGGTGACGCGCGACGTCCACCTCTGCGGCGACTTCAAGTCGACCGATCGCTACTTCTTCATGAGCGACATGGGCTGGATGGTCGGCGCGATGTGCGCCTGCATTCCGAGCTACTTCGGCGCCTGCCTGCTGCTCGCCGAAGGGGTGCCCGACTTTCCCGACACCGACCGCTTCTGGCGCCTCGTCGAAACCCACCGGGTCACCTACCTCGGCGTCTCGCCGACCTTGGTGCGCGGCTTGATGCGGCACGGCCACGAGGCAGTCGCGCGGCGCGACCTTTCTGCACTGCGCATCACGTGTTCGGGCGGCGAAGCCTGGACCGATGCACCCTGGCACTGGTTCTTCGAGCATGTCTGCAAGCGCCGCGTGCCGATCATCAACATCTCGGGCGGCACGGAGGTCGGCGGCTGCATCTTCACCGGCACCGTGCACCACCCGATGAAGCCGGGCTCGTTCGGCAGCCCGGGCCTCGCGATGGGCAGCGACATCGTCGACGATGCCGGCCGCTCGGTGCCACCCGGTCAGGTCGGCGAGCTGGTGTTGCGACTGCCGAGCATCGGCATGACGAAGGGCCTGTGGCGCGATCCCGAGCGCTACCTCGACACCTACTGGCGCACCTTGCCGGGCCTCTGGGTGCACAGCGACTTCGCGCGCCGCGACGGGGACGGGCTCTACTACATCGTCGGCCGCTCCGACGACACGATCAAGGTCTCGGGCAAGCGCACCGGCCCGTCCGAAATCGAGAACCTGCTGATGGCGACCGGCGCGATCTCCGAAGCCGCCGCGATCGGCGTGCCGGACGAGCTCAAAGGCTCGGCGATCGTCTGCGTCTGCGTGCCGATGCCCGGCATCGCGGCCGACGCGGCGCTCGAGCGGCGCCTTGCGGCCGCGGTCGAATCCGGCATGGGGGTCTCGTACCGGCCGAAGCAGGTCGTGCTCGTCAGCGACCTGCCGAAGACGCGCAACATGAAGGTGATGCGCCGCGTCGTGCGCGCGGTCTGGCAGGGCAGCGAGCCGGGCGACCTGTCGTCGCTGGTCAATCCGGAGTCGGTGAAGGAGCTCCGCGACCGCCTAGCCCGCTGAGGCGATCGCTCAGCGACCCTTCCAGACCGGCGCGCGCTTTTCGGCGAAAGCGCGCGTGCCTTCCTGCGCATCCGCGCTCGCATAGACCGCGGCATAGGTGCGCTCGGCAAGGGCGAGACCACCGTCGCAGCCAGCGCTCATCGCATCGACGATCGACTTCTTGCCGGCCGCCACCGAAAGCGGCGCGTTGTCGCGGATCCGACGGGCCAGCGTTGCTGCGCGAGCGCGCACCGCATCGGGCGTGACCTCGACGTGGTTGACGAAGCCGAGTGCCGCGAAGCGCTCGATCGGGTAGCGGTCGCCGGTCAGCACCATCTCCATCACGAGCGGCTGCGGCAGCATCCAGAGCAGCGGCACCGCCCACGGACTGCCGCGGCCGACGCGCACTTCGGTGATGCCGACCTCGGTTCCGGCGAGGCCGACGCGCAGATCGGCGTTCAGCGCGAGCAGCATGCCGCCGGCCAGCAGGTGGCCGGTCATCGCGGCGACGATCGGCTTGGTGACTTGGCGCATCCGGGCGTGGAACGGGTCGCGCATCAACGTCAGGATGTCGATCCCGCGCTCCGCCTTCAGCGCGGCCGCCTCGCGCAGATCGAGGCCGGCGCAGAACGTGCCGCAGTCCGCCGAGGTCAGGATCGCGACGCGGACGTCGGCGTCGCGGTCGATCTCGACCCACAGCTCGCGCAGCCGGTTTGCGGCGGCGACCGAGAGCGCGTTGCGCTGCTCGGGCCGATCGATCGTGATGGTCGCGATGCCGTCGGCGACCTCGTAGCGGACCGGGTCGGTCACGGCCGGCTTGTGCCGAGGCGACCGGCGCGACACCAGGCTCTTGCCGCGCGGGTCGTCCTCACGGATACAGCCCGCGCTCCTCGCGCGCGATCAGGATGCGCTCGCAGGCGACCGCGAACGTCGCGGTGCGCAGGCTGATCTTGTGGCGGTCGGCGGTGTCCCAGATCTTCTTTAGCGCATCGACCATGATCTTGTCGAGGCGCACGTTGATCTCGTCCTCGCTCCAGAAGAAGCTCGAGAAGTCCTGCACCCACTCGAAGTAGCTGACCGTCACGCCGCCGGCATTGCAGATCACGTCCGGCACGACAAGCACGTTGCGCGCCGCGAGCACGTCGTCGGCCTCCGGCAACGTCGGCCCGTTCGCGCCTTCGAGCACCAGCCGCGCCTTGATGCGCTGTGCGCGCTCGGGCGTGATCTGGCCCTCGAGCGCGGCCGGGATCAGGATGTCGCAGTCGACGTCCCAGAACGCCTCGCCGTCGACCCGCTCGGCATCCTGGTAGCCGGCGATGCCTCCGTCGCGGCGCAGCACCTCCATCGTCGAGGCCATCTCGAAGCCTTTCGCATTGACGAGCGTGCCGGTGTGGTCCTGCACGGCGACCAGCGTCGCACCGGCCTGCACGAACAGCTCCGCGGCGGAGCTGCCGACGTTGCCCATGCCCTGCACCGCGATGCGCGCGCCGTTGAGGTCGAGGCCGCGCCGGCGCGCCGCCTCGCGGCCTGTGACGAAGACACCCCGCCCGGTCGCCTTGACGCGGCCGAGCGAGCCGCCCAGGTGGAGCGGCTTGCCGGTGACGACACCGGTCGACGTCGTCCCGGTGTTCATCGAATAGGTGTCCATCATCCAGGCCATGATCTGGCCGTTGGTGTTGACGTCGGGTGCCGGGATGTCGCGCTGCGGGCCGATGATGATGCCGATCTCGCTGGTGTAGCGCCGCGTCATGCGCTCGAGCTCCTTCTGCGACAGCAGCTTCGGATCGCAGCGGATGCCGCCCTTTGCGCCGCCGTACGGCAAGTTCACCGCGGCGCACTTGACCGTCATCCACGCCGACAGCGCCATCACCTCCTCGAGCGTCACGTCGGGGTGATAGCGCACTCCGCCCTTGCCAGGGCCGCGCGACAGGTTGTGCTGGACCCGGTAGCCCTCGAAGTGGGCGACGCTGCCGTCGTCCATCTCGATCGGCACGTCGACGATCAGCGCGCGCTTCGGCCGCTTCAGCGTCTCCGACCAGCGGGCGAGCCGGCCGAGGTACGGCAGCACGCGATCGACCTGCGAGAGGTAGGTGTGCCACGGGCTGGTGGCAGTCGGGTTGAGGTAGGACAGAAAACTCATCGGCGATCTCCGCAGCACAGGATCGGCGTCCGGCCGAACGGCTCCGACACTGTAGAGGCGAAGCGGGCAGTCACCGGGCTGCCGTCATGCCGCCTTTGCATCATGGAAACGTCGCCATCGCATGGTCGCGCGAAGTGCGCCGTCGATCAACCGAACTGGTCACCGAGTTCCCGGGCGCGTTCGCGCGCCGCCTCCAGGGCCCGCACGAAGGCGTCGGCGACGCCCGAGGACTCGAGCGAGACCAGCGCGGCATGCGTCGTGCCGCCCTTCGAGGTGACCCGCTCTCGCTGCACGTCAAGACCGTCCTCGCTGGCCAGCGCCAGCGCCGTCGCGCCGGCGAAGGTGGCCAGCGCGAGGTCCCGACCCTGTTCCGCGCTCAACCCCATCGCGACGGCGGCCCGCACCATCGCCTCGGCGACATAGAACACGTAGGCCGGACCCGAGCCGGACAGCGCGGTGACCGCATCGAGATCGGCTTCGCGGTCGACCCAGAGCACACGGCCGGTCGGCGCCAGCACCGCTTCGACCTCGGCGCGGCCGCTCGCAGTGACCGCGCTGCGCGCATACAGGCCGGAGATGCCCTGGCCGATCAGCGCCGGCGTGTTGGGCATCGCCCGCACGACCCGCTCGCTGCCGGTCGCCAGCGCAAGAGCGTCGCTGCGGATGCCGGCCATCACGCTGAGGTGCAACGCGTCGGCGACGAACGGCGCGGCCGGCGCCGCAGCGCTGCGGAATGCCTGTGGCTTGACCGCCCAGACGACGAGCGCCGCGTCACGAAGCGACGAGTCCGCGGCAGCCAGCACCCGCACCCCGAAGTCGCGCGCCAGGCGCTCGCGTTGCGCCGGTTCCGGATCGACGACGACGATCGTGGTCGGCTCACGGCCGCCGCGCAACAGCCCGCCGACGATCGCGCTGGCCATGTTGCCGCCCCCGACGAATGCGGTGGTACTCATGGAGCCAGTGTACGCAGCGAGCTCCGGCGCGGCATCATCGAACGGTTCCACTCCCGGCCGCGACCATGCACCTCGAAGGCTCCTGCCATTGCGGCGCCGTGCGCTTCAGCCTCGAAGCGAACAGCCCCGTGCCGTTCATGCACTGCCACTGCACGATCTGCCGCAAGACGGCCGGCGGCGGCGGCTACGCGATCAACCTCGGTGGCGCCGCGCCCACGCTGAAGGTGCGCGGCGAGAAGCACCTGGGCCGCTATCACGCGATCCTGCGCGAACCGGGCAAGCGCGCGCGGCGCTCGAAGGCAGAGCGCCGGTTCTGCGTGAAGTGCGGCAGCGCGCTCTGGCTCTGGGATGCGCGCTGGCCGGACCTGGTGCACCCGCATGCCTCGGCGATCGACACGCCGCTGCCGAAGCCGCCGGAGGTCGTCGAAGCGGGCCTCGATTTCGCGGCGCCATGGGTCGACGTGCCGAAAGGCAAAGGTCATGTGGCGTGCAGCGAGTGGCCGAGCGAATCGCTCGAGGAGTGGCATCGGCGGCACCACCTGCTCTCACCGCCTGAATCGGCCTAGGCAAGGCAGTCGCGGGGACCTCAGGGACTCTGGCGCGTCCCGAAGATCGCGGTGCCGACGCGCACCAGCGTCGACCCTTCGGCGATCGCCGCTTCGAGGTCGTCGCTCATGCCGATCGACAAGGTGTCGAGCTCGATGCCCTGCTCGCGGATCGACTCGAACAGGCGCCGCAACGCGCGATGGGACACACGTTGCGCCTCGAAGCCGTCAGCGGGCTCCGGGATCGCCATCAGACCGCGCAGACGGAGCCGCGGCAACTGTGCGATAGCGGTGGCGAGCGCCGGCGCGTCGGCAGGCGCCACGCCGCTTTTAGTGGCCTCGCCGCTGATGTTGATCTGAACGCACACCTGGAGCGGCGGCAGGTGCGCCGGCCGCTGCTCGGACAGGCGCTCCGCGATCTTCAGCCGATCGACCGAATGGACCCAGTCGAAATGCTCGGCGGCGAGCCTCGTCTTGTTGCTTTGCAACGGGCCGACCAGGTGCCACTCGAGCGCCTCGCTAAACGCCCGCAACGCGACGATCTTGTCGACGCCTTCCTGGATCTGGTTTTCGCCAAAGCAGCGCTGCCCGGCCGCTGCCGCTTCGCGCACCGCGTCAGGTGGAAATCGCTTGCTCACGGCGAGCAACGTGACGCTTTCCACAGGGCGGCCCGCAGCGACGCAAGCCCGCCTGATGCGAGCCTGCACCGTGCCGATGTTGTCTGCGATCATTGTCATCCTGCGTCGAGAGTACCTCGCGGCGCGCGGCTGCAGCGCCCGCCCCGGCGCCAACCACTCCGGGAATCGATGGACATCACCCAACTGCTCGCGTTTTCGGTCAAGAACAAGGCCTCCGACCTGCACCTGTCGGCCGGTCTGCCGCCGATGATCCGCGTTCACGGCGATGTGCGTCGCATCAATGTCGATCCGCTCGATCACAAGACGGTTCACGACATGGTGTACGACATCATGAACGACTCGCAGCGCAAGGCGTATGAAGAAACGCTCGAGTGCGACTTCTCGTTCGAGATCCAGGGCCTGGCTCGCTTTCGCGTCAACGCATTCAACCAGAACCGTGGCTCCGGTGCAGTGTTCCGGACGATTCCGTCGAAGATCCTGACGCTCGAGCAGCTCAGCACGCCGCCGGTCTTCGCCGAGCTGTCGCTTAAGCCACGCGGCATGGTGCTCGTGACCGGCCCGACCGGCTCGGGCAAGTCGACCACGCTGGCGGCGATGGTCAACCACATGAACGAGAACGAGTTCGGCCACATCCTGACGGTCGAGGACCCGATCGAATTCGTCCATGAGTCGAAGAAGTGCCTGATCAACCAGCGCGAGGTCGGGCCGCACACCTTGAGCTTCGCGAACGCGCTGCGCTCGGCGCTGCGCGAGGACCCGGACTGCATCCTGGTCGGCGAAATGCGCGACCTCGAGACGATTCGACTGGCGCTGACCGCTGCGGAAACCGGCCACCTGGTGTTCGGCACGCTGCACACCTCGAGCGCCGCGAAGACGGTCGACCGCATCGTCGACGTGTTCCCGGCCGCGGAAAAGGAAATGGTCCGCGCAATGATGTCGGAGTCGCTGATCGGCGTGATCTCGCAGACGCTCTGCAAGACCAAGGACGGCGCCGGGCGCGTCGCGGCGCACGAGATCATGCTCGGCAATGCCGCGATCCGGAACCTGATCCGCGAGAACAAGGTCGCCCAGATGTACTCGGCGATCCAGACCGGCAACAACGTCGGCATGCAGACGCTCGACCAGAACCTCGCCGACCTGGTGCGGCGCAACGTGGTGTCGGCCGCCGAAGCGCGGGCGAAGGCCAAGTTCCCCGAAAATTTCCCGGGTTGATCCCGAACTAAGGCAGACCCACATGGAACGCGATCAGGCCTCCAAATTCGTCAACGACCTGCTGCGGCTGATGGTGTCGCGCAACGGCTCTGACCTGTTCCTCACGGCCGACTTTCCGCCGGCGATCAAGGTCGACGGCAAGGTCACGAAGGTCTCGCCGCAGCCGCTGACCGGGCAGCACACGCTCGCGCTGACCCGCGCGATCATGAACGACAAGCAAGCTGCGGAATTCGAGCGCACGAAGGAGTGCAACTTCGCGGTCTCGCCGACGGGCATCGGCCGCTTCCGCGTGAATGCGTTCATCACGCAGGGCAACGTCGGGCTGGTGATGCGGACGATTCCGCAGACGGTGCCGACGATCGACACGATGAACCTGCCGCAGATCCTGAAGGACGTGGCGATCGGCAAGCGCGGCCTGGTGATCATGGTCGGTGCGACCGGCTCGGGCAAGAGCACGACGCTCGCCGCAATGGTCGACTACCGCAACGAGAACTCGTTCGGCCACATCATCACGGTCGAGGATCCGATCGAGTTCGTGCATCCGCACAAGAACTGCATCGTCACGCAGCGCGAAGTCGGCATCGACACCGACGGCTGGGAAGCCGCGCTGAAGAACACGCTGCGCCAGGCCCCCGACGTGATCCTGATGGGCGAGATCCGCGATCGCGAGACGATGGAGCACGCGGTGCAATTCGCCGAGACCGGCCACCTGTGCATGGCGACCCTGCACGCGAACAGCGCGAACCAGGCCCTCGACCGGATCATCAACTTCTTCCCCGAGGAGCGACGCGCTCAGCTGTTGATGGACCTGTCGCTGAACCTGAAGGCGCTGGTCTCACAGCGTCTGCTGCCGCGCCAGGAAGGCAAGGGCCGCGTCGCGGCGGTCGAGATCATGCTGAACACGCCGCTGATCTCGGACCTCGTCTTCAAAGGCGAAGTGGCCGAGATCAAGGAAATCATGAAGCGCTCGCGCGAGCTCGGCATGCAGACCTTCGACCAGGCGCTGTTCGACCTCTACGAAGGCCAGGCCGTCACCTTCGAGGACGCGCTGCGCAATGCGGACTCAGTCAACGACCTGCGGCTGCAGATCAAGCTGCACAGCCAGCGAGCCCGCAGCTCGGACCTGACCGCCGGCACCGAGCACATGCAGATCGTGTAGCTCGGCGCTTCGCTGAATTTAAAACGGCCTCTTTCGAGGCCGTTGTCGTTTTGTTTTTAGACTACTCGCATGAGCAGTAGAACCTACGAGCCGATCGAACCCCTCACTGTCGCCTTCATCGGCCTGGGCGTGATGGGCTATCCGATGGCCGGCCACCTGGTGCGCGCCGGGCAGCGGGTCACGGTCTACAACCGCAACCCGGCCAAGGCTGCGCAATGGGTCGCCGAGTACGGTGCGGCGAACGCGACGAGCCCGCGGCTTGCCGCTGAGGGCGCCGACGTCGTCTGCGCCTGCGTCGGAAACGACGACGACCTGCGCTCGGTGGTGCTCGGTGATACCGGCGCCTATGCCGGGATGCGTGCCGGCGCCATCTTCGTCGATCACACAACGGCATCGGCGGCGGTCGCACGCGAGTTGAGTGCCGAGGCGGGTACGCGCGGGCTGCAGTTCATCGACGCGCCGGTGTCCGGCGGCAACGTCGGCGCCACCAATGGCACCCTCACGGTGATGTGCGGCGGCGACCCCGCGGCTTTCGCATCGGCCGAGCCGGTGATAGCGGCCTACGCCAAGGCGGTGACCTTGCTCGGACCCAGCGGCGCCGGGCAGCTCACGAAGATGGTCAATCAGATCGCGATTGCCGGCCTGCTGCAGGGCCTGTCGGAGGCGATCGCTTTCGGCGAGCGAGCCGGCCTCGACTTAAAGACCGTGCTCGGCGTGATCGGCAAGGGTGCCGCACAGAGCTGGCAGATGGACAACCGCGGCCCGACGATGATCGAGCGGCGCTTCGACTTCGGCTTCGCCGTCGACCTGATGCGCAAGGACCTCGGACTCGTGCTCGACGAGGCGCGTCGCAACGGCGCGCAGCTCCCGGTGACGGCGCTGGTCGACCAGTTCTATGCCGAACTGCAGGCGGACGGCGGCAACCGGGCCGACACGTCGAGCCTGATCCGTCGACTCAAGGCCACCCAGCCACCTGATTAGAGTCGCCGATCGGCCGTGGGCAGGCGCGGGCGCGCGCCCGTCGGTGTGCGTCTTGCCTTGCCTCGAAGCGCCTCAGGGCTTCGAAACCGGCTTCTGGAGGGAGCCGGCCAGATCCGCTTCGGAGACGACCTCGAAGACCTTGACGACCTTCTGAACGCCCGCGACGCCGCGTGCCACTTCCGCCGCGCGGTTCGCTTCGCGTTCAGTCACCCGTCCCATCAGGTACACGACGCTTTGCGACGTCACAACCTTGAGCGAATTCGAGAACAGGTCCTTGGCGTCGACGAAGCTGGCCCTCACCTTCGTCGTCAGCAGGGTGTCGTTGGAACGCGCGGTGATCGAACTTGGCAACCCGATCGACAACTCGTTGACAACCGACTGCACGTTGTCGATCCGGCTCACGGTCTGCTCCGCCAGCGCCTTGTCGGCCGCATCCTTGACGACACCGGTCAACAGCATGATGCGGTTGTAGCTTGTGACGCTGATCTGGCCGCGATCTCCGATCGCTTCGCGCAGTCGGCCGACCGCCTTCCCCTCGATGACTTCATCCTCGACCTGAGCCCCCGAGGTACGGCGGTCCGTCGCGACCATCGTTCCTGCGACGACGGCGCCGCCGACCAGCACGGCGGCACAAGCGCTGAGCACGACAGCGACCGCACCGATCATCAGCAGCCGCACTGCCCGTCCAAGATTGCGATTCATGTGTTTTCCTGTTCGCCCAAAAGTTGCAGATCGACCGCATCGCACAGGCAATGCAGGACCAGCAGATGGACCTCCTGGATGCGCGCCGTGCGCTCGTGCGGCACGCAGATGTGGACGTCGGTTTCGGTCAGCTTCTCGCGGATGCGGCCGCCGGTGTTGCCGGTCAGGGCGATCACGGTCATGTCCTTGGCACGCGCCGCATCAACGGCAGCCAGCACGTTCGCCGAATTGCCGCTGGTCGTGAAGGCGAGCAGCACGTCGCCCGGAGCGCCGAGCGCCTGCACCTGCTTCGCGAAGATCACGTCGAAGCTGTAGTCATTGGCGACCGCGGTCAGGATCGAGGTGTCGGTGGTCAGTGCGATCGCGGCCAGCCCGGGACGCTCGCGTTCGAAGCGGCCGACGAACTCGGCCGCGAAATGCTGGGCATCGCCAGCCGAGCCGCCGTTGCCGCAGGCCAGCACCTTGCCACCGCCGGTGATGCAGCCGACAAGGGCGCTGACCGCATCGGCGATCGGCTTGCTGAGGATCTCTGCCGCCGCGTACTTGAGGTCGGCGCTGTCGAAGAACTGCTGTTGAATACGCTGTTCGAGCATGATCACGAATGATATGACACGGGTTTGCCGGTCCGGTTCAATCGCAACACGCTCGCTTCAGTCCGCATCGAACACCGCGCGCAACCACTCGACTCGCTCGCCATCGATCGCGACGACGTCGAAGCGGCACGGCGGAAGCGGGTCCATTCCGGCCAGGAAGTGACGCGCCGCCAGCACAAGGCGGCGCTGCTTCGAAGCTCCGACACTCGCCGCAGCCCCGCCGTGCGTCGCGTCCATTCGGCGGCGCACCTCGACAAACACCAAGGTCCCGTCGCGCTCACACAGGATCAAATCGATCTCGCCGCCGCGCGCATGCGGCCCGCGCGCGACGCGATAATTGCGCCGCACCAAGGTCAGCCCGAAACCCTGCAGATGGGCCAGGGCCGCAGACTCGGCGGCGTCTCCCATCCCCTTCGTCGTCAGGCTCCTCGTGACCACGCTCCCCGCCTCGTTGATGCTGCAGGCCGCTGCCGAGGCCGCCGGCGGTCAGCACTATCCGCAGGGCGCACTGTACGTGGTGGCCACGCCGATCGGGAACCTTGCCGACGTCAGCTTGCGCGCGATCCACGTGCTCGCGCTCGTCGATGCGATCGCCTGCGAGGACACCCGCCACAGCGCGCCGCTGCTGCGCCGGCTCGGCCTCGACAAGCCGCTCATCGCGCTGCACCAGCACAACGAACGGACTGCCGCAGCCGCCATCCTCGAGCGGCTCGCGCGTGGCGAACGGGTGGCCTGCATCAGCGACGCCGGCACGCCGGCGATCAGCGACCCCGGCGCGGAATTGGTGGCGGCCGCGCGCGCGGCCGGGTATCGCGCGGTGCCGATTCCGGGTGCGAGCAGTGTGGTCGCCGCGCTCAGCATCAGCGGCGATGCGCAAGGCAGCGACTTCCTGTTCGTCGGTTTCCCGCCATCGCGCGGCAAAGAGCGCGCGAATGCCATCGAGCGGCTGGCCGCGCGGCGCGCCCGCGTGGTCGTGCTCGAAGCACCGCATCGGATCGAAGACCTTGCGAACGGCCTGGCCCGCTGCGCGCCCGCCCGCACGGTCACGCTGTGCCGCGAACTGACCAAGCAGTTTGAGAGCGTCGAGTCGATGCCGGCGGCCGTCCTTCCGGCGTGGCTGGCAGCCGACTCGAATCGGCAGCGCGGCGAGTTTGTCATCGTGCTGCATGCCCTTGCCGAACCGTCGGGTCCTGAAGCCGCAGAGGCCACGGCCGGCAACGATGACAAGACATTGCGTGCCCTGCTCGCCGCCTTGCCATTGAAGCAGGCCGTCGCGGTGGCCGCCGAACTGACCGGCACCGCGCGCAACGCCCTCTACGCCCGGGCGCTCGAGCTGAAGGAGCCTTGAAAACCGTCGGTGAGGGCAGTTCGCCACGGCCAGTCCGTGGCAATGCACGCGTGTCTCCCTGCACGCCGCTGCCTGCTCTGCCGACTTCTACAATCGACCACCCGATTTCACTGGCGAACTCCATGATTTCTCGCGAACCCACGATCGAACGGCTGGCTGTGGCCCGCTCGCTGCTGCTCGATCCGTTCGGCCTGACCGACGCGTCGCTCGCGAAGGCGCTGGCGGCCATCGCGACGCATCGGATCGACGACGCCGACTTGTACTTCCAGTACACGCGCAGCGAGGGCTGGAGCCTGGAGGAAGGCATCGTCAAGAGCGGCAGTTTCGGCATCG
>Ga0207701_10000889_pt1 | contig 31817 bp, 21 predicted proteins | sample KBSSwiSSwithPhiX_FD_184294 | JGI IMG/M metagenome (GOLD analysis project Ga0207701, IMG submission 184294) | Switchgrass rhizosphere bulk soil microbial communities from Kellogg Biological Station, Michigan, USA, with PhiX - S5 (SPAdes) (version 2) | ecosystem: Environmental > Terrestrial >... | reverse complement strand
CCCGAACGGCGCCAATCCCAGACGACGGAAGCGGCGCGCGCTCTTCCGCCCGTGGCGGCTGCGCCCTTTGGGATCGGCGCTCTGTGGGATTGGCGCCGTTCGGGATTGGCGCTGTATGGAATTTCGCGCCGTATCGCGGTTCGCGCCGTTAAGTCCCGGCTCCGCTCCTCGCCGGAGTCAGGACGACGATCGGTGCCGTCCACCGGATTGGTCCCCACTCCATCGCCAGCGTTCCGTGCTTCGCGTCCGACCCCGTGATCGAGATCGTGAACTTCTCCACCGGTGTCGCGACCGAATCCGATTTCATGGGCGCCATGGCGAGGTCCTTGGAGCCGTCGTACTCGGTGCCCCACTGGCCCGTCTGCGTGTTCACGATCAGGTCCGCGCGCTTCGGCCGAGGCACCGTCCAGAGCGTGTAGGTGCCCGCGGGCACGCGCATCCCCGCCAGCATGATCGGCGCCGACGTCGTGAACTGCGTCGCAGCGTTCGCGCCGGTACGCCACACGTAGTCGTACGGCAGGAGCTTGCCCAACAGCGCTCGCCCGCGCACGAGCGGGCGCCCGTAATCGACGGCAAACGTCGCGGCACCGATCGTCGCGCGCGCCGTGTCCCGGACGCTGAGCTGCGCGAACCCATTCTTTGTCTCGAGCGCAGCGAATTGGGTGAAGACCGGTTCCACGGCCGGCGGGTCGCTGACCCGCGTGACGTCGACCTTGTACGTCGTCCGCGCTCCGGAGTAGCCATTGAGATGTCCACTCGAGTCGACATCCGCGACGCCGATCCCTGACAACCAGTCGTGCTGGATCTCGAGCTTCCCGTCCGGCCGCCGCCACACTCGGCCCGTGTGGAGCGGGAACCGGTCGAACTCGCGGTCGATGTAGAACTGCCGCATGTGCGCGGTATCGCGGCCGGTGGCACTTGCCTTCAGCTGGCCTAACGCGGCGTCGAAGTACAGCTCGTAGAGGCTGTACATCTGCGGCAGATGTGCCATCGCGATGCCGCCTTGCGTCGCGAAGTCTCGGCGAACCGTTCCGGCGGAATCGCGCTTCACGATGTGCACGGAATCGCTTGTCACGTCGACGGTAACGTGACGTACCCGCTGCTTCGGCTCCTCGCTTGGCGTCACGATGTCCATCGCGAGGTGACGGATGCCGCCGTTCTGCGCGAGCTCGATCTCGGTATGACGCTGCCGCACACGCGGGAACCGGTCGACTTCGTCGCTCGTCACGCGGTTGCCCTGGCGCGTCACGTTTTCCACGGAAACCGTGTCGCGGCCGAGGCGCGCGATGAACCCATAGCGTTCGGTAGGCCCGCTGGGACGACACGCCCCGAGCGTGAGGCCGGCGAGAAAGAGGAGTCGTTTCATGCGACAACCTTTGAGGGCCACGTGCTTCGGCGCAAGGGCGTTGGGATGAGGTGTCTAAGCGCAGCCTCGAACGTACATTGTACCGCGAAAAAGCAGCCCGGCCCTGACACCCCGCTAACGTTCGCATTGACCAGCACGCCCTTCCTCCGCGCGGCGCCGCTCGGCGCGATACTGCTGCTCGTCGCATGTCGCGCGACGGCGGCCGACCGCGCCGCCAACCCACCGCTTCGCTGGGGTGGGGACGCCGAGGGCGGCGCGCCGTTCGTGGAGGCCGACGCCAACGATCCGTCCCGCGTTAGGGGCTTCGACGTCGAGATCGCCGACCTGATTGCCCAAGGGCTCGGGCGTCGGCCGCAGTTCGTACAGGTGGCGTGGGCGTCGATCGCCCAGTCGGTCGAGCGCGGTGACTTCGACATCGGGCTCTCCGGCATCGAAGACCGTCCGGAGTTTCGAGAGCGTCAGGCGCTCACGATGCCGTACTTCGAGTTCCGCGAAGTGCTGGCGGTGCGGCCGGCGGACCGTGATCGCTTTCGCACGCTGTCGGACCTCGCCGGCCGGCGCATCGCCACGTTAGGGTCCACGACCGCCTACCAGATCCTCCTCGACGAGCAGGTACGCGCGAAGGTCGTTCCGGTGTCGTACGACGACGACGTCCACCCGTACACCGATCTCGTTGCGGGCAGGGTGGACGCGGTGCTGCTCGATCACATCATCGCGGAGCGACGGCTGCGCGTACTGGGCGGCTTCGTGATCCAGCCGGAACCCGTTGCGACCGGGCGTTACGTCGGTGTGCTCGCCAGGGCGAATGTCGCACTGCGGGACTCGGTGAACGCGATCCTCCGCGAGCGGATGCGCGACGGGTCGCTCGAGAAGATTTTCCGGAGCTGGGACGTCTGGGACGACGCCCAATCGAAGTACTTCGCGCGCGTGCTGGCGGATACGTCAGCGGCTGCGGCGCGGACTGCCTCGAGCGGTGCCACGTCGGCGCTGTCGTACCTCCCGTCGCTTCTGCGGGCGGCAGGCATCACGCTGGCGCTGTCGATCCTCTCGATGGTGCTGGCCGTGACGATCGGCACCGCGATCGCGGCGGGTCGGGTCTACGGCTCTGCGCTCGTGCGTGGCACACTCACGGTGTACGTGGAAGTCGTACGCGGCACGCCGGTGCTGCTGCAGCTCTTCGTCATTTACTACGGTCTGTCAGGTGTCGTTCGACTCCCGGCGTTTCTCGCGGCAGTCATCGGGCTCGGCCTCAACTACGCGGCGTACGAGTCGGAGATCTATCGTGCCGCGCTGGAGGCGATTCCGCGCGCGCAGCTCGAAGCGGCGCGCACGCTGGGACTGTCCGAAGGACAGATCCTGCGACTCGTGCGCGGACCGCAAGCACTGCGACTTGCGCTCGCGCCGATGACGAACGATTTCGTCGCGCTGCTCAAGGACTCCTCACTCGTGTCTGTCATCACGGTTGTCGAGCTCACGAAGCAGACGGCGATTTACGCGACGAACATCGGCAGCTGGGTCGTGCCCGGGATTTTGTGTGCGCTCGTCTACCTCTCGTTGTCGCTGCCGCTGTCGCGGTTCGCACGGCGTCTGGAGCGTCGATGGAGTCTCACGTGACCGCGCCTGCGCTCACCGTGCGCGGATTGCGCGCGATGCGTGGCAGCACGGCGGTGCTGCGCGGCGTCGATCTCGACATCGCGTCAGGCGAGATCTGTGCGCTGATGGGCGTGTCGGGCGCCGGGAAGTCGACGGTATTGCGGGCGATAGCGGCGCTTCAGTCGTTCAGCGAAGGCAGCATCGTGGTGGATGGATTCGCATTACAGCCAGGTCCGGTGCCGCCCGAGTCGCGATTGCGACCCCTCCGAGGCAAGGTCGGCTTCGTGTTCCAGGCGCACTCGCTGTTCGAGCACCTCACGGTGATGGACAATGTGACGCTGGCGCCGATCCATGCGCAGGGGTGGACGCGCGAGCGCGCCCGCGGGGTGGCCGCGGGCCTGCTCGAGACGTTAGGTGTCGCGGCGCGATCTGCGGCGTATCCGCGCCAGCTGTCCGGTGGTGAGGCCCAGCGTGTGGCGATCGCGCGCGCGCTCGCCCTGGACCCCAACCTGCTTCTCATGGACGAGCCGACGTCGGCCCTCGACCCCGCTCGGCGCGGCGCGTTAGGCGAGACGCTGTCGGCCCTGGCGAAGCAGGGGCGAGGGCTGTTGATCGCGACGCACGACGTGGACTTCGCGCAGGACCACGCGGATCGCGTGGCCGTGTTGGCGGACGGGGTGCTGGTCGAGCATGGACCGGCGCGTGAGGTGCTCGCGAACCCCACGCATGCGGCGACGCGGGCGCTGCTGCAGGCGACGGAGGTTTCGCCATAACCTACCGTACAGGAACCGCGAACGCTGGTAACGCTGACGGCGCGTCGCGCCGCCGCGGAATACGCTGAGTGTTGCTCTTCTTTTGGTACAGCGTCTCCAGCGCCCGGCGCGAAGCGCCGTCGGCGTGCTCAGCGTTCGTGGTTCTGCTGCTCTGGTTGCGAACCTTGTGTCGAGCTGGCGAACGCGTCTCTGAGCCAGTCCAATCGACTACGGGCCGCCGACCAGGTGCAGATGCACGTTCTGCACGACGCGCTTGAACGAGCCATCCGGGAAGATGAGATCATGCAGCTCCGCATTGAGCCGATACGTCTGGCCGGCCGCATCCTGAACCCCGCCCTGGATGCGCAGCCCGAAGCTGTTCGTCCGCGTGAGGCTCGTGAAGAGATCATTGTCCGTCCGGATTGCGTGACCGCTGCCACTCGCGAACGGCGTGGATGCGCAGATGCCACGGAACCCCGCGATCTGGTAAACGAACACATTCAGGTCGGAGCCCATGCGGAGGTCGTGCAGAACGCCGCTCAACTCACCCTCGGTCATCTCCGATGATGTCTGGACGGGCATCGTCCCGCCGCAGATCGTCAAGGACTGCGGCGGCGTGGGCAGGCCTGCCATCACGATGTATCCCGTCGATGGATCGCGCATCGAGAAGCCCGCGCTGACCGCCGTGCGGAAGACGTTCGGCAGGTCATCCGGTCCGTTCAGGAAGTCCAGGTTCACCGGAGGAACCTCGACGACGGCCGTGGGCGGTTGGTCGCAGGCGGTGACGGCGACCGTGAGCAGCGCGAGGGCGACGGCGTGAACGGCGGACATCGGGCCTCCTCGTTGAAGGTTGTCGGTCGAGCGAGGCGCCGGAGAGATCACGGTTCCGCGCGGCGCCCTTTCCCTCCAACAACGGATTCGTCGGTCCCTTTTGTGGGAAAGGCCATCACCTGGCGCGGCATCTCTGAATCACTACCGACCGGGAGCACCGTAAGGACGGGTTTCGGATGTCCATCAGCGATACCGCCCGCCAGGTTATGCTCGTGGCGCACGGCCAGTGGGACCCTTCGCATGGCAACGTGAAGTTCCCGAAGGATGTGCGTGTCATCCATTTCTACGCCGTGCATGAAGAGTACGGAAAGATCGCTGCGGCCTATGCGGTGCTCGACGCGCAGCCCGCCAACGCCTACCGGGGGCTGGCCGACCCCGTGAGCGGAGTCACCGCGCGCTCGGTCGTCGACCTTAGCGGCGACACGAAGGTCGCCAACTACGATCTCGGGTGGCCCTATCAGGTGATCCACTGCTGTCATTGTCGATACGTCGCGCCATCGTGACGGTCGCTGGGACTGCTGGCGACCGCGGTCGACCCGCGGCCGCGCCTAACGCCGCTTGGTCAATCGTAGCAGCCAGAGAGCTCGCGTCGCGAGGATGACCGAGAACGTGCCGATGACGCCACACACGATGAGCGTCCACACGAAGAAGAACCCGCCGCTTGAAGTCGCGATCGCCGGATACCTCGTCCCCCTCATGTGAAGGACGGGCATTGCCGCCGTGAAAAGCCCACCGACCAACATGATCACTAATCCTGACCGGCGCTCGGAGAGCAGCAGGGTTCCGACGAGCCAAATGAGGAAGATCACCACGGCCCCGAGGTTGTCGGCGGCTGGCCGTGAGATCCCGCGCACGATGTCGTCCGTGACGTGAAGCGACACGAGGAGGATCGAGAGCAGTGACGTGACCGTCAACAATCGGTTCTGGTTCATGGGCTGTTCCATGGTCGGGTCATAGCGGACTCATATGGTTATCCAATACGAGCGACTCGTTGACCCGGTTTCACCCGTTCGTCGATTCACGGCCATTCCGGAGTAGCGAAGCGCATGGCGCGTCGGCAGGTTCCGTCCATCGCAGCCCGGCGTGGCTCACCGGTCACTCATGCATCGCATCTCGCTAGCGCTCCGCGGATTTCGCCGGTCGCCCGGCTTCTTCGCTACTGCCGTGCTGATCGTCGGGCTCGGCATCGGGATGTCCGTCGCGATCTTCAGCGTGTTTCGCACGGTGCTCGTGCGGCGGCTCCCGGTCGTCGATCAGGACCGCATCGTCGTGATGTGGACCTACGTCACCGACCCGAACACCGAGGTCACGCTGGGCACCAGGGAGCTATCGGTCGTACGCCAGGAATCGCGGACGATGCGCGACATCGCCGGCATCGCCCACTGGCCCGCGGCGTCCCTGCCGTTCGAGTACGGCGACGGGTCCGTCGAGCTCAATCGGGGAATGGTGACCGGCAACTTCTTCGACGTCCTTGGCGCGCGGCCCGCCCTTGGCCGCCTGTTCCGCCCGAGTGACGACGAGGTCCCGGGCATTTCCCTGAGAGACACGCAGACACTCGCGCTCGTGCTCAGCTATCGCGCGTGGCAGGACAAGTTCGGCGGCGACTCCGCCGTCATTGGGCGCGACCTCATCGAGCCGCTGCTGCGCACCCATTACAGGATCATCGGCGTTGCGCCGCCGGGTCTGTCGTATCCCGCGGGCGTGGACTATTGGATCCCGATGTGGACCGGCTGGCAGGGCACCGTTTCATCGTTTGCGGTTGCACGCCTTGCGCCTGGTGCGACCGTCGCCGCCGCGCGGAACGAGTACCTCGCGATCGAGCGGCGCCTAACGCCGAAAATGCGTTTCGGCGGCGCGCACGCCGCCACGTTCACCGAGACGATCCTCGGCGACGTGCGCCCGGTGCTGACGCTGCTCACAACGGCGGTCGCGTTGCTGCTCCTCATCGCGTGCCTGAACGTCGGCAACCTGTTGCTCCTGCGCGCCTCCACGCGCGCGCGCGAGCTTGCCATTCGCCGAGCGCTCGGCGCGAGCTATGGGGATCTCGTCGGTGATCTACTCGTCGAAGCGCTCGCGATCGCGGTTGCCGGTGCGGCGCTCGGGCTTCTCGTCGCAGTCGGTGCGCTTCGGTTGCTCGTCGCTTACGCGCCGGCGCATGTCCCGCGTCTCGACGATGTCCAGCTCGCCGGCGCTCCGATCGCTGTGGCCGTGGCAGTTGCCTCCGTGGCCGTGCTGCTCTTTGGCGTCGTGCCGGCCCTGATCGTAGCGCGCGGCCAGCTCGCTGCACCGCTCCGACTCGATGCGCGCATCGTGGGCGAGACATCACGAAGGCGCTTCGTGCGGCATACCCTCGTGGCCTCGCAGATGGCGCTCGCGATGGTGATGCTCGGTGGGGCGGCGCTCCTAACGCGAAGCTTGACGCGTCTCCTCACGCAGGACACTGGCTTCGTGAGCGAGCATCTGTCAGTCTTCTGGTACTCGTGGAACGCGCGGAAGGACAGTACCCTCGCGAGGATGACCGCGTTAGGTGACCGTGTGAATCGCCGGGTTCGCGCGATTCCAGGCGTGACGGCGTCGACGCAGCTCGTCGCGCCGCCGATGCTCGGGAACGGGGTCTGGCAGATTCGATTCGAGGTCGACGGCCAGATACCGACCGACGCGGCAACGAACCCGCTGTTCGCGACCGACATGGTGGGGCCGGAGTTCTTCAAGACGTTCGGCGTCAAGCTCGATCGCGGCCGCGCGTTCACCGGTCGCGACGACGCCGCGTCGCCGCTCGTGGCAATCGTGAGCGAGTCGGTCGCGCGCAAGCTCTGGCCGGGCCGCGATCCGATCGGCCAGCGGGTTCGTGTACCGGGCGCAACGCCTGAGAGCATCGTCGGCGGAGACGGGTGGCGGACAGTGGTAGGGGTCGCGCACGACACACACCTGCGCCTCCTGCGCGAGGTGTCCCCGATGGTGTTCCTGCCGTCGGTTCAGGGCTACTGGCAGGGTTCGATCGCGATCCGCAGCACGGTGCCGTTGCATGCGCTACTGCCGGCGTTGCGTGTCGCCGGTCGGGAGACCGACCCGGACCTCGCGCTCTGGAGCCCGCGGACGATGGATGAGATTCTCGGCGAACCGCTCGCGCAGCCGAGGCTCGGCGCGCTGTTGACGTCGACGTTCGGGCTCGTGGCGCTGCTGCTCGCGGCGATCGGGTTGTTCGGCGTGATGGCGTCGCTCGTACGTGAGCGGACGCGCGAGTTCGGGATTCGCATGGCGCTTGGCGCGTCCGCCGGACGCGTACGGATGGCCGTACTGCGACGTGCGGCGCTCGTTGCAGGCTCCGGCGCGGTCGTGGGTCTTGTGGTGGCGCTGGCGTCGTCACGGCTGCTGACGGCGCTGCTCTTCGGCGTGAGTCCAACGGATCCGATTGCGCTCGGTGCGGCGTGTCTCGTGTTGCTGGTCGTCGCGGCGGCGGCTGCGTATCTGCCCGCGCGCCGGGCGACGTCGATCGACCCTGTTCAGGCGTTGCGGTCCGACTAGGCGGCAGGCGGCAGGCGACTGCTGGGGACGGGCGACGGGCGACGGCTAGGAAGCGGAACCATCGGGCTGTTCGAACAGCCAACGTCAGCCAGCACGAGCAGCCAGCAACCAGCCGCTGTTTCCCAGTCGCCTGCCGCCTGCCGCCTGCCGCCTGTCGCCCGTCGCCTGCCGGATGTCGGGTCATCGCGGGGTTCTGCGCATGACATGGAGGATCCGATCGCCCACCACTCGGAGGCTCCATGCAACCGCATCGTACCTGTGCCCCTCTGCTCCTTCTCGCCAGCCTCGCCGCCAGCGCGTGCATGGAGCAGACCACCCCACCTACCGCCGTCGCCGTCGGCGTGAACGCCACGGTGAGCGCGGCCGCGGGCGCAAACAATCAGAAGGTCAAGGTGAAGACGCTGCAGCTCAGCTCCAACACTCTGCGGATCGACGGTCCGTCGGTGAGCGGGAACGTGACCTTCGGTAATTCCGGTCTGGCTATTCCGAACAACGTCGTCGTGAGAGCTGAGATCACGCAGGGTGCGGCGTCGAGACAGGCGGTGAACACGCCAACGCAATGTGTGTCGGAGGTTGCGGGCAAGCTTCCGACAGGGTCGTGCGATATGACGTTCACCGCGTCCGCATCGAACCTGGCGCCAGGCAGCGGAACGCTCAGTGCCGGCTCCGCAACGTTCACGTTGCACGTGATTCAGACGAGCGATGCCGGTGACACCGAGCTCGCGAGCAAAAGCCTCCTCGTGAACCTCGTCGGAACTCCCAGCATGACGGTGACGATCTCACCGACAACGGTCCTGATCGATGGGGCAGCCGCGACCGCCACCGCCGTGATTCAGAATCCGGCGAACAGCTTGCAGGGTGTGCTCCTGCAGGGCTGGATCGTTCAGGGCACCGCGCCGAACCAGATTCGCCATCCCAGTGGTGGATCCCTGGTCACGTGCGGCTCCAACACGGGCGTGCTGCCGCCCGGCACCTGCACCATGACGATCTCGGTATCCGCTTCGAACGGCGGTTCGAGCACCGGTCTACTCGCTGCGGGTCCGGCCACGTTCGAGCTCGACCTCATTCAGACCTCCGGGTCGGCGAACACGACGCTCGACGTCGAGACCGTGCCGATCACGCTCGTCGCTACGGTAGCGAGCATCGGCGGCGTTAGGCTTCCGAGAGACTTCCCGCTCGGTTCCGTCACTGGTATTTCGGCGGTACTCCTGAACACCGGACCGGCTCTCCAGGGCATGGTATTTCGGAGTGCGATCATTCAGGGAACCGCGCGTCGCGAGACTGGTGAGCGACAGGTCCAGTGCCCCGGCCGTCCGGTCGGTGAGCTCCCAACGGATGGGTGTACGTTGGCCGCGACCGTGTTCGCGATGAATGCCCCGAACGCGGGAACTGGCACGTTGATTCCGGGACCCGCGACGCTCGAGCTCGACCTCGACCAAACGACCGGCGGCACGACGACCAACCTGCACCAGCGGCTCATCTCGATCAACCTGGTGATGTCGGCGCCGGGTATCATTGGTCTCGAACTGTCGGCGCCTAACGTGTTGATCGGAGAGTCGATCGAGTACACGGCCACGCTCTACAATCCAACCGGCGCGAGCATCTCAGCGGCAGGCATTCAAGGCTACCTGAGCCAGGAAAGCATTGTGGACTTTGGCGCTGGCGGGACGGACCTGACGTGCAGCGGTGCTGGCCAGGCGGAGCTTCCGCCCGGCGTGTGTCAGGTGACGTTTACGCTCAACACCCGCAATGTTTTCGGAGCCCCTGCGTGGGTCCCTGGGGAAGCGACATTCCGTCTCGAGCTGACCGCGGGCGATACTCTGCTCGATTCGAAGTCTGTCACGGTGTTTCTGAATATCATCCAGTAACCGCGGCGACAGGCGACAGGCGACTGGCGACGGAGAACCCTCGGGATGCATCTCGCTCTGAGACAAGCATCCGGAGGGTTTTCGCTTTCTACGCGCCGCCTGCCGCCTGCCGCCTAAGCAACAAACCGAGGAAGCGCCGGGTTCAGGTGCATCAACAGGTCATACACGGAGCCAGTGACCCGCGCGACCTCGTTCGGGTGAATCTCCGGGCGATCGGGACCGAGGAACGTCGCGACGTCGCCTATGCGCACGAGCTCATCGTCGCCCACCTCGATGATCGAATGGCTCGCGCTCACGGCGCCGATCACCGGGTACAGTCGGTCGCCGACGAGCACCTTGGCGCCCTTGACTGCCGTACGCGCATAGCCGTCGCCGTGGCCTAACGGGATCGTCGCGATCCACGTCGGCTTCGTCGCAATGTACTCGCGGCCGTAGCTCACGCTGTCGCCCGGGCGCAGACGATCCGTCCGCACGACACGCGCGCGCAGCCGGAACGCCGGCCGCAGCTCGGCCATCGTTCGCTCCTCATCGAATTTGTCCGGATAGCCGCCGTAGAGTGACATCCCCGGTCGCAGCAGATCGAAGCCGACGTCGCGGTGATGGAAGATCGAGTGTGACGACGCCGCGTGCAGCTTGCCGAGCTTCATTCCGGCTCCGGTGGCGTCTCGCGTTAGGCTCTGAAACCGCGACAGCTGCTCGCGATCGAAGTCGGCATCCTCGGTGAACGTCATGAAGGTGCCCGCGAGCCTGCACTGTCGCACGTTGGCGAGCGCGCGGAGGAACGGCATCGCCCGGTCGTACCGGATGCCCATCCGGCTCATTCCGGTATCGATGTAGGCGTGGACCGGCGTCGGCTTGCTGACGCCGAGCCGGCCGAGGCGTGATGGATCATCGTCCGCGTAGACGGCGAGTGTGATGTCATGCGCCACGAGGTCCTTCATCATCGCGTCGGTCACGCGCGCCATGAGGAGAATCGTTTTCCGCACGCCCTGCTCGCGCAACGTCAGCGCCTCGTCCGCCCGCACGAGCGCGAAGCCCTCGATCTCCGGCTGCGGCTCGAGCAGCCGGGCGACGACCCGATAGTCGAGCCCGTAGCCGTGATTCTTGATGACAGCGAGGATCGGACTGCCGCCGAGCTGGCGTAGTGCGGTCGCGTTATGCACGAGGTTGGCCGGGATGACTTCGATCCACGGATCGAACCGATCGGGCACTGGCGCCGGGCCTCGATGCGTCGCGAGCCCGCTCGTTTCGGGCGTTGTTGCGCCGAGCAACCGCGTCGCCGGCGTGAGCGACGCGGCAGTAGCGGCGGCAGACTCCAAGAACTTGCGACGAGAAACGCTCATGACTGCCTCCGGAATCACTCTCCGCCGTCTGTCGCCTGTCGCCTGTCGCCTGCCGCCTGCCGCCTATTTTCGCGTCAAGATGATCGGCGCGATCGCCGGCTCGAACGGAATCGCCACGCGATCGATCTTCCCATCCGTGTTCGTGAGGAATTGCACGAGACCCGTCACCGGTGCGCCCTTCAGCTGCGTCGGGTCGAGGAGAAAGACGTCATAGTGGTAGTGGGTCATCGGCCAGCTGGTGCCCTCGTAGACGAACGCCAGCCCGTCGTCCTTCGACTGCACCTCGAACGTCCCATACCCCGGATGGCTGTACTTCCCGGCGTAGTCGCTGAGCGGATGCGACGGCGACGTGCCGGCGACGCGCTTCGACTGGATCGCGCGGGTCGTGGAGTCCGCGGCGTTCTTGGCCCGCTCCGCGTCTTTCCGGGCGCGCGCATTCCAGTCGACCGGCGGAAGTCCCAGCAGGTCGTCGAAGACCCGCTTCACGACGACGTTAGGCACCGGGTTGGCCGGCCCGGACATGTTGGTCAGCACCACCACGCCGATGCTGTCATTCGGCAGCCAGGCCATCTGGGAGATGAAGCCATCGATGCCGCCGCCGTGCTGCACCCACTTGTGACCGCGGTAGCTGCTCACCCAGGTCGCGAGCCCGTACGTCTCCGGACCGAGCTCCGGGTCCGCCATCCGCTCCGTCACCACCGACTGCGGGCTCTGCATCTTGAGGTCGTTCTTGGCGGAGAGAATTCGCTTTCCGTTCCATTCGCCCATGTTGAGATGCATCTGGACGTAGTGGAGCATCTCCTCGACGCTCGAGTTGATCGAGCCCGCGGGGCCGGCATTGTCGATGTTCCGGAATGGAACCCGACCGATCTTTCCGCCGAACAGGAGATACGGATACGAGAAGTCCCCTGAGGCCGGCATGTCGTTGGTCGACGTGTTCGTGCGTGTCATCTCGAGCGGCTTGAAGATGCGTTCGCGCACGACCTGGTCCCACGGCTGCCCTCTCAGCTGCTCGACCAGCAGTCCCGCGGTAATGAACATCAGGTTGTTGTACTGCCAACGACCTCGGAAGGAGGTCGACGGGTCGAGATACTTGAGGTGCTGGAAAACGTCCTTCCGGTTGTTGGTGCGGCCGTACCAGAGCGCGTCGTGTCGCGGCAGTCCGGAGATGTGCGTTACCAGATCCTTGACGCGGAAGTTCTTGGTGGCGTAGTCGTCCTTCAGCTGGAAGTCCGGGAGGTAGTCCGTCACCGGCTTGTCCCAGTCGAGCTTCCCCTCGTCGACGAGCTGGCTCAGGAGGACGACCGTGAACGACTTCGAGTTCGAGCCGATGGCCATCAACGTCTGCGGGGTGACCGGCTGCCTGTCCTCCAGATTGCGGTACCCGTAGCCCTTGAGGAGAACGACCTTTCCACCCTTGATGGCGCCGACCGCCATCCCGGGGATGTTCCATTCCTTCAACATGCCGTCGGCCCACTGGTCGAACCCGTTAGGGTTCGGCGCCGCGACAGGAGCCGACGTGCTCGCGCGGGCACCGCTCTGCGCGAGCATCGGGAAGTTCGAGGCCGCGAGCAGCAGGCCGGCCGAAAGGATCGCGAGTCGCCGTGACATAGCCCCTCTCCGATCGATTTGAGGTGAGACGAAGATACAGCCATTTTCCAGGGCTTCAACGCGACCACACCCCAGCCGACTCGTATGGCACCGCATCCCGATCGAAACATCTCGCGACGGACGGCCCTCGGCCGACTCGGAGTCACCCTCGTTGCTGCGCCGGCGATTCTCCGCGGCCGCTTCCGCGTGTTCACCGGCGCGGCCACGGAGTACTCTGCCCGGTGCATCAAGCTCATGGAGGAGAGCATCGTCGTCGACCTCCTGAATCAGTTCCGCTTTCAGGACTTCGCCGAGAAGCCGCCGAGGATCGAGCGGTGGCTCAAGGAGCCCGGTGCGCTCTCCGCCGCCGACGCCGACATCTACCGCGGATCCCGGATGACCGCCGTCGCGCTCGGCCACTCGCCGGCGGACTACGACGAGGGTATCCGGTTCTTCGCGGACTGGAACGGACTGCTCGCCGGTTACAGCGATTGGTTCACGCGCGTTGACGACGCGAGCGACTTCGCGCGGGCGAAGGCGGCGAAGAAGCTGGGAATCATGATCACGTTCCAGAACTCACAGCATTTCCGTCGCGCTGACGACGTGAACACGTTCTGGGGACTGGGCCAGCGGATCTCACAGCTGACGTACAACATGAACAACGGGATTGGCAGCGGCTTCCTCGAGCAGCGCGATGGCGGGTTGTCGATGTTCGGACTGTCGATCGTGGAGCGGATGAACCAGGTCGGTATGGCGGTGGACCTCTCCCACTGTGCCGATCAGACCACGATGGACGGCATTGCGGCGTCGAAGCGCCCCGTGGTGTTCACGCACGCGAACTGTCGAGCCCTGGCGCCGAGCCTAACGAGGCTCAAGACGGATGAGGCGATCAAGGGGATGGCGAAGACCGGTGGTGTCATGGGCGTCGCCTTCATTCGCTTCATGGTGCGCGAGCAGGAGCCGGTCACCATCGAGCACGTGCTGGATCACGTGGACTACGCGGCGAAGCTGGTCGGTGTCGAGCATGTGGCTGTCGGGAGTGATCTCGACATGGTCGGGAATCCGAACCCGATTGGCGGCGGGATGGACCCGAAGAAGCAGCCGAACTTCGACCGGTATCACTTCCACACGGATTCGGCGGGGAAGCTCACGATTACGGGGCTCGACCATCCGAAGCGAATGTTCGACCTGACCGAGGGACTGATTCGTCGGCGGTACAACGACGCGGATATCACAGGCATCATCGGCGGAAATGCAGTGCGGGTTCTCACGCGGATCTGGCAGGCGTAACCAGTTTGAGTTATTCAGTCCGAAGTGCGGTGATTGGATCGGCCCGCGATGCACGAATGGCGGGGATGACGCTCGCCACGAGAGCGACGACCGTCATGGCTGCGCTCGCTCCGGCATAGATCCACGGATCCGTCGCTGACTGCTGAAAGAGAAGCGGCTGTAACCAACGGGCCGACACCACCGCGAGAGCGACGCCGCCGGCCGCGCCAATGAGCGCGACTTGGACGCCCTGGCGCGTCACCATCCGGACGACGTCGCTCCGCTGGGCACCTAACGCCACACGCACGCCCAGCTCGTGCATCCGCTGCGTGACATTGTAGTTGATCACGCCGTACAGCCCGATCGACGCGACGACGAGGGCCAGAAACCCGAACGCCACGAACATCGTGGCGCCGAGTCGCCACGAGCGCTGCGCGTCGGCGACGATCTCAGACAGCGGCTGCACGATGACGTAGGACGTGCCCGGCATGACGCGCTGGAGTGCCTTGCGGATGCTCTCCGCCTTGACCGCCGGGTCACCGCGAACGCGCAGCACGAGCCCGTTACCCCATGTGCGCGTGTATTGATCGATCGACACGTAGTAGTGCAATCGCTGCGTGCCTGCCAGGTCACGCTGCACCATGTCCTCCGCGATCCCTACCACCGTCAGGCACGGCGCAGTCGCCTCTCGCATGCGAAAGCACTTGCCGAGCGCGTCCTGACCGGGCCAAAGCGTGCGCGCCATGCTCTCGCTCACCACGGCGGCGTTAGGCGCTCCCGCGCGGTCTTCGGGCATGAGCGGCCGGCCGCGGAGAATCCGGGTACCCATCGTCCGGAAGTAGTCCGGCGTCGTGGCCTGGTAGCTGAAGGACCCGAGCGCGTCGACGGAATCGATTCCGACCACATAGAGTCGTGTACTCGACGTGCTCACGAACGGCGCGCTGCTCATCCACGCCGCGGACTCGACGTCGGGCAATGCGCGCGCGGTCTCGAGCAACCGAAGGCGGAGCAGTCGCTGCGTGCTGTCGTTGAACCCGTCACGCTGGATCACCCGATTTACGAGGAGCACACGGTCCGCGTCGTAGCCGATCCGCATTGACTTCACGCGCTCCACGCTGCGTACGAACAGCGCCGCTCCGATGAGGAGGGCCACCGAAAGGGCGGCCTGCGTGATGAGGAGTCCAGCTCGAAGGCGAGCGCGCTCCGCCACGCCACCGCGGGCGCCACCCCGGAGTGTCTGGCTGAGGTCACCACGGCCCGCCGACATCGCCGTGGCAAGTCCCACAAGGATCCCCGCGGCCGCCGCCAGCGCGATCGTTAGGCCTACCGTTCGCGGGTCTGTGAACACGGAAGGGGACGGAGCAAGTGCCATGACAAGAAGAGTGCGGATCGCGGCGCCAGCCCACTGGGCGATCAGGAGCGCAGCGCCCGCGCCCATCAGCGAGAGCACAAGGCTCTCGGTCATGGCCTGCATCACCAGTCGGCCTCGGCTCACCCCGAGTGCGAGCCGGACGACCGTCTCGCGACGACGGCGGAAGGATCGCGCGAGGAAGAGGTTCACGACGTTGGCGGTCGCAATGACCAGCACGATCGCCGCGACGACGCTCACCCACAGCGCCGTACGCGCCTCGAGGGCGGGCTGCGGGCCTGCGCCAGGACGCACGGCCGATACGGCGACATGCGGGCGCGCGGATTCGATCGGCGGGGTCGTCGGGTCAAGAGCTGCGCTCGCCAAGAAGCTGCGGCGAAACGCCTGGGTCGCATCCGATTCGGCCGAGGTGAGTGTGACGCCGGGTGCGAGGCGTACCATCACGTTGACCCAACCCCACTCGTAGTGCGTGTAATAACGCTTTGCGTCGTTGGTTCCGCCGCTCGCGGCGTACGTAGTGATCGGGACGTAGACGACCGGCGGGTTCGCGTCGTTCACTCCGTCGAAGCCGTGCGGTGCGACGCCGATGATCGTCGTGCGGATGTCGCCGACACGGAGCACCTCGCCGCGCACGTCACGGCCGCCAAACTCGGATTGCCAGAGCGCGTACGACAGGACCGCGACATCTCCCCCTCGAGGCGTCACGTCTTCGTCTCCGGTGAAGAAGCGACCGAGAGCAGGGCGGGCGTTGAAGAACTCGAAGAACGACGCGCTGACCGCACCCACCCGCCGCTCCCGCGCGCGCTCTCCGTCGCCCACGGCGAGGCTGCGCTCCGAGAACGCCGCGAGCTGGCTGAACGAGCGCGTCCAGCGCCGGAGGTCGAGATAGCGGGTGTAATACGTGGTCTGGGTGGTGCGTGTCGTGCCGCGGTCGTCCGACTGCCAATAAATGCGGCGAACGGAGCCGGGGTCCCTGAGGTAGGTGAGCGGCCGGAACATCAGCCGGTCGACGACGTCGAACATGGCCGCGTTCGCGCCGATCCCGAGACCTAACGTGGCAATGACGGTTGCCGCGAACGCGGGAGATCGGCGCAGGCCGCGGAAAGCGTATCGGACGTCCAGCCAGATGTTCTCGAGGGTCGCCATTGGCCGAACCTGGGAGGGTCGAGTCTCCGGAATAGACACTCGCTCCAATGGTTTGGTTGGCGGTGCACCCCGATGCTTCTTTGGGGGTCAGACTCCGTTTACATCGTTTCAGCGCGCGTTCGGCGTCAGGTGTCGTGCGTGGTTATGATGAATTGCGACTCTGACCCCCAACGAAGCATTCGACTCCGACCGCAATGAAGCCGCTGCCAAAGTCCGACCAGGCGCTGGTTGTCCGAACGGACTTCTCGGACGACACGGCGTGGACCAGCGTTGTCTCGGCGATAAAGCGACCGGTCGATGGCTTCTTCGCCTATGTCGATTTCGTAGATGACTCGGCGTTCGGCGGGCTGACGGTGGAGCAGCTCGTGGCGCTCCGCGACGGTTTGTCGAAGTCGTACGTGATCGTGGCGGATGCCGTTACGATGAGTGCCCCGGAGCCCTCACTGCTCGTCGTCGACCTGTTCGAGGAGCCCGGTCGAACGTTCCGCGCCGTCCCATCCGCGATCCAGTCGATCGAGAACAACCTCTCGATCGCCAACATGGACTTTTGGGAGTTCGCCGACAACGTGGACGCCGACGGCGTGTTTCGCGACTTCAAATGACGGCGTCGCCGCTGCCTCGGCCGCCCTAACGCGGTGCGTCCTCCGCCTCCGGCACGGCCAGGCGGGCGCTGACCTGTGTCAGCGCGTCGTGATCGGTCAGGTCGAGCCGCAGCGGCGTGAGGGCGACGAGGTTGTTCCTGACCGCCCATCGGTCGGTCCCCTCTTCCACCTCTTCGAGCGGTCGGATGCTGATCCAGTACAGCTTCCGGCCCATCGGGTCCTCGTCAGGCACGACGCGTCCGTCATAGTGTCGGACGGACTGCCGCGTCCACTGCAAGCCCGTGGGCGCCTGCGGAAAGTTGACGTTCACGAGCTGTAGCGCCTGTTCGGGGATGAGCACCGACAACACCTGCCTCACGAACGGCTCGAGGCGCGCGAAATCGGGCTCATCGCCGCCCGTGCTGGCGCTGAGCGCGATGCCGCGGGTTCCGAGCAGTGCCGCCTGTTTCGCTGCTGCCAACGTGCCCGAGTGCCACATCGAATTTCCGAGATTGTAGCCGAGGTTGATTCCGGATAGCACCAGGTCCGCGCCACCCCATCCGTCGACGCCGAGCGCGACACAGTCCGCCGGCGTTCCGTTCACGCGATAGGCGTCGAAGTCATCGATGGGGGTGCGTCGAATGCGAAGCGGGCGGGAATGCGTGATGGCGTGACCCATCGACGACTGCTCGACGTCGGGCGCGACGATCCTTACGTCGCCGAACTCGCGAGCGGTGTGCGCCAAAGCACGGAGCCCGGGGCTGTAAATCCCGTCATCGTTGGCAACAAGAATTCGCACGTAGGCAGCCGAGGGCAGAAGACCGTCACGACCCAAGGCAACAAGCGGGCCCGCCATGTGCATAGGTCCCGGCTTTGCACCGGTCCCTTCCATGCGAGTTACCGTCGTTCATAATCCCGACGCCGGCTCCGGCGATCACCTTGGCAGTGAGTTGCTGGCGCGCCTTCGCGACGCGGGGCATGCGCCCGCGTACGCGTCCACCGAAGCCGCATCGCTCACTCAGGCGCTCAGGGCTGCGCCCGACGTGGTGCTCGCCGCCGGCGGTGACGGCACGGTGGGCGCGGTCGCTCGCCTGATGGCGGCGACGACGCCGGACATCCCCATGGCGATCCTCCCGGTCGGGACGGCCAACAACCTTGCCCGCGCGCTCGGCGTGAGCGGCACGGTAGACGAGATCATTGCTGGCTTGGAGTCGGGAGCAATGCGACGCCTCGACATCGCGACGGTGCGCGCCCCGTGGGGAACCGCGAGGTTCGTCGAGTCGGCCGGCGTTGGTGCGTTTGGCGCCATGCTGCGCGACGCGGAGCGGGAGAACGCGGGACAGCCGCCCGCTTCACCGACGCCTAACGGCCGCGGGTCTCGCCTGCGACGCGTGCTGGAGCGTGCGCGCCCTCGCCACCGCCAGATCGATGCCGATGGCGAGGACCTGTCCGGCACGTACCTGCTGGTGCTCGCGCTGAACATCGCCTACGTGGGCCCCGGCTTGGCGCTAGCGCCTGACGCCGATGCGGGCGACGGTCAGCTCGATCTGCTGCTGGTCGGCGAAGCCGACCGCGATGCGTTAGGCAGCTATCTCACCGCGATCTCCGCCGGCGAAGAGCCGACGCTGGCGATCCGGACCCGTCGCGTCACCCGCTTGCGCGTGGAGTGGAGCGCGGCGTCCGGGCACGTCGACGACCACCTGTGGCCGGAGCGCAGCGGTGACGCGGAATCGCTCCCGACCGGAGACGCGCGACCCGAGATCGACGCGGTCGGATCATCCATTCCAGTTCTCGTTCCAACGACATAGCGGCGTCTGACCCAGGCATCATCTCGGCCGCCAAAAGCAGGAACGCAGATCTCGCAGACGCTACGGCCCACAGACGGACGCAGAGGCTCCGCTGTCATCCAGAACACTTCTCACCAGAGCCTTTTTGTGAGGGGAACAGCCTCAGGACGCTCATACCGCGGTCGGGGCTCGGCGCGCTCCCAGGCGTCGCGGAAGTGCACCCCGAAATGGCCAAAACGAGATCGAATCGAGCGAACCAATGTGAATACATTCGTTGATGGGTGAAGGCCAAGAGATCATGCGGCGCTGAACAGTAGCGCCGCAAGCCGATACGGCGCAGGGCGCCGCTGTCGTGCTGCGCTCCTCGGGCGTTGCGCGGTGTGGCCTTCGCGTCGTTTCAAGGAGGTCGTCGGTGTTGACTCGTTCTAAGCTGGCTGCGGATCTTGCCGCGTTAGGCCTGGCTGCCGGCGATTTGGTGATGGTGCATGCGTCCCTCAGAGCTGTTGGCGAGATCGCCGGCGGCCCTGATGAGGTCCACCTTGCGATCAAGGACGTTATCACCCACCGCGGGACGATGTTCATGTATGCCAGCTGCCCAGCCTACGTCGATGAGGTCGGGCGCGGCAATCTGACGCCGGCGGAGGAGGCGGAAGTGCTCGAGACGCTTCCAGCGTTCGACCCGCACACCGCGCGCTCCGCTCGGGACAATGGGGCGCTCGTCGAGATGTTCCGGACCTACCCCGGCTCGCACGTGAACGAACATGTCGCGCGATTCGTGGTGTGGGGCGAGCATGCCGACCATCTCCTCACGCCGCAGCCCTGGGACTACGCGTTCGGCCATTGGTCATTGCTCGAGCGATTTGTGGAGCTCGACGGGAAGATCCTTCTCCTCGGGTCCGACCACGACAACGTCACGTTCCTGCATTACGCAGAGCACATAGCCAACATCCCCGACAAGCGCATTGCACGTTTCAAGGTGCCGGTGCTGGAGAACGGCGTTCGTGTGTGGCGAGAGGTGGCAGAGGTCGACACGTCGAGCCAGGGCGCCCATGCGAGCTGGCCCGATCGGTTCTTTGCGATGCTGGTGGACGGCTATCTCGCGGCGACGGTCAACTGCGGCGGGCGCGTCGGCGGAGCGGAGTCGTTTCTGTTCTCCGCGCGAGGACTGCTCGAGCATGCGCTGCCGGAGATGGAGGCGACTGCGGCGCGCGGCCGCTGATGGCTTCTGCGCCACGTCACGCGCTCGTTCGCGAAAGAACACGACGCGGCGAGGGATGCAGACGAGACGCGCGCCGAGCGCGGACGAGCGCGTTGGCAGTTCGCCCCGGCGTTAGGAAGGGCGGAATAATCTCGCGCGGCAGCGCCGAGTCCGCGGGGACGCCAGGCAGCGATGCTACCGGGCCGGCGACATGCTCGCGAGTGAGTGGAGCCAGCGAAGCGGATTCTCTTCAGCGCCGAGACCACGACCCGAACTGCTCGCGTTGGCAACCACGCTCGTCGCGGCGCTGTCCGCCAGCGTGACCGGGTCCCGAGTGCGGGAGTCAGGCTCCAGTCCGACGGTGCCGAGCGCCCGTCGGCCAACGCGCCTCATCTAGCTCAAACACATGTCTCGACTCGACTTCCCGTTCCGGACCGCGATGCTCGCGGCGTCTCTGCTGCTTGGCGCATGCGAGGTCTCCGGGCGCTCGACCCGGCCAACCGCGGCCTCCGCGGCTCAACTCGACCGACGAGTCGACGCCTTGGCCGACACGGTTCTCACCGCGCTGTTCGACCACTTCGCCGACTGGGGCACATACTTCGGCGTGCCTAACGCGCGACACGATCGCCTCCCGGACAACTCGCTGGCAGAGTTGCGGCGCTGGCGAGCGCGCGAGGACGCATGGCTCGCCACTTTGCGCGCCATCGATCCTCGAGACCTGGCCGGCCGCCCCGCGTGGGTGACGTACGGGATGCTGCGTGAGGGCGTCGAATCCTCCGTTGCGACACGCACGTGCAATACCGAGCTCTGGAAGGTGGACCAGCTGGGTGGCTGGCAGGCGACGCTCGCTTATCTCGCGGACGCCCAACCGGTCGGTACCGACTCCCTCCGAAGCGCCGCGCTGCAGCGGTGGAGCGGGCTCCCGGCGTACATCGACTCGGAAATCGAGAACTTGCGCGAGGGGGTGAGACTCGGCTATACCGCGCCGCGCGGGAATGTCCGGCTTGTGATCGGCCAGCTGGATGAGCTCATTGGCACGCCGACAGATCGCTCGCCTTTCTTTGCACCGGCGCTCCACGACTCCACGCCCGCCTTTCGTTCCGCGTTCGCCTCGCTGGTGCGTGACCGTATCACACCCGCGCTTCGCCGATACCGAGATTATCTCGATCATGAATACCTCTCGTCCGCGAGGACCACGATTGCTCTTGCGGCCGTCCCGCAGGGTGCGGAGTGCTACCGCGCGCTCGTGCGAAGCTACACGACGCTGGACATAGCCCCAGACTCGGTATTCAGCCTCGGCCAGCAACGGGTTGCGGCAATCGATGCCGAAATGCGAGATATTGCCCGGCGGACGTTTGGCACCAGCGACGTTCCCGCCCTGCTCCACCGTCTGCAGACCGACACCGCGTACACATTCCGGAGCCGCGACGCCATACTGGCGTTCGCGCGCGATGCGATCGCCCGGGCGGACGCCGCAGCGCCACGCTGGTTCCGGCGACTGCCGAAAGCCGGCGTCACTGTCGAACCGTACCCGGAGTTCCTCGAGGCGACATCCGTTGCCGAGTACAAAGCCCCGGCGGAGGACGGTAGCCGAGGCGGGACGTTCCTTCTCAGCACGTACGAGCCTCGGAAGCGGAGTCGATTCAATTTGCAAGCGATCGTGTTCCACGAGGCCATCCCTGGCCACCACGTCGCGACCGCTGTAGCCCTCGAGGGCCGCGACGGCCGACACGCCATCACCCGGTACCTGAACAACTCGGGGTTCGTGGAGGGGTGGGCAGTCTACAGCGAGCGTCTTGCCGACGAAATCGGGCTCTACTCATCGGACGTCGATCGCTTCGGCATGTTGACGGAGCAGGCGTTTCGCGCCGCGCGGCTCGTCGTCGATCCTGGAATTCACGTGAAGCGCTGGACGCGCGAAGCGGCTCTCGATTACCTCGTCGCGCATTCCGCGCTGAGCCGCGACGAGGCGGCGGCGGAAATCGACCGCTACATCATCATGCCTGGTCAGGCGCCGGCGTACATGCTGGGAATGCTCGAGTTGCAGTCGCTGCGCCGCGACGCGACTCAACGGCTGGGCGATCGATTCGACATCGGGAAGTTCCACGACGCGGTGCTCGAGGACGGCGCCGTCACGCTGCCCATGCTGCGCGCCAAGATCGCGAGCTGGTCGCCGCGCTGATGGGCCGCGTCGCGGGTAGGCCCGCGAGGTCGCCTAACGTGAGGCCGTGCGAATACCCAGGGCGTCGCGCGGCGTACGTTCACCGGGCGCAATACTCCACTCGGGAAGACCGGCCCACCACGCATCCGCCCGCATGCCGGTGATCCGGAGGCGGCGGTGGGCCGCGGCGGTGAGACGCAGCTCGTAGAGCCAGATGGCCGGCGCGTCGTCGATGATCTTCTCGTACGCGCGCCGGAACAGCGCTCGACTCCGTGCCGGATCGAACTCGGCGGCAGCGCTGTCGACCAGCGCATCGAACGCCGCGTTGCGATAGGAGACGAAGTTTGCTCCTGACGGAATGGCCGCCGCCGTTGCCCAGGCGTCGCGGATCGACGACGGACTCGGATCGGCGTGCCACGCGTTGAGCATCGTGTCGAATCGCCCATGGGCCGCGCGATCGTAGAACGCGGACATGTCGAATGTCCGGATCCGGACGTCCGCCCCGATGTGTCGGAACTGCTCGTGGAGCAGAACGCTCATCTGCATTCGCACAGCGCTCGAGGTCGGAACAATCATCTCGAACGCCAGCGGTCGTCCACCGCGGTCGCGCACCCCGTCACCATCCGTGTCCCGCCAGCCTAACGAGTCGAGCGAGCGCGATGCGGCGGCAGGATCGTACGGCACAGCTGGCATCGTGGTGTCGGCGGTCGCCTGCGCCCGAGTCAGCGGCCCCAATGCAGGGTAGCCGAGCGTGTCTGCGACGTTCCGAATCATCGCTCGCCGATTGATCGCCATGCTGAGCGCGCGACGCAGCGCACGATCGCCGAACAGCGGGTGCGGCCGATTCGGATGATCCGGATCACGCAGGTTGAAGCCGAGATACCCGTACTCGAGGCTTGGATAAGAAACGACGCGCAGAGTGGGGACCGAGCTCACCTGCTTGAGCGCTTCCCCCCGCACGAGATCGGTGAAGTCAGCTTCGCCGCTGGCCAAACCCGGCACCAGTGACGCGGGATCGCCAGTGATCGACCAGATGACGCGATCGAGCTTCGGCCGTCCACGCCAGTTCGCGGTGTCCGCAACGAGCTCGATCCGGTACCCGGCGTCCCAGCGCACGAACCGGAAGCGTCCGGAGCCGACGGGCGAACGCAGCACCGGCGACGTTGGCAGATCACGCCGCGGTATCGTGCCTAACACGTGCTCAGGAACCACCGCCAGGTTGTACACCGCTTCGAAGAACTGCTCCGGCGCGCGATGTTTGAACCAGAGCACGGCGGTGACCGAGTCGGAGACCGACACGGAATCGACGTTCGCCAGTGAGGCGGCACGCGGTGATGCGATGACTGGGTCGGTGATGAGATCGAACGTGAAGCGCACGTCCGACGCGGTCACCGGTCGCCCATCGTGCCACCTCGCTCGCGGGTCGAGCTGGAAGGCGATCGATAGAGAATCCTTTGCCCACGTCCAACGTCGCGCCAGGCGAGGCGTAAACCCCGAGTCACCAATGGTGTTGAGGTTCTCCGGCGGGTCGGCGAGATAGTCGTAGACGAGATCGACGACCTGCTTGCCCTGCGTTCCGACGACGAGCGGCGGGAACAGGTGGTCGGCGTCCGCCGCCGCGGCGATTACGATCGTGCCGACGCCCGACGAGCTGGAACTCGCCCCGCGCTCTCGGCTACACCCGAGTGTGGAGGCAGCAAGGACGAGCGCGCGCACCGAAGCCGATCGATGCAGTGCTGGACGCAGCATGAGATTCCATCCTTCGGATGGCAATGGGTGGTGCGAAGGAGACGGTACCCGCGCAACGCGCGTAACACCGCGAAGCCGACACCCGCCTAATAAGCGTCGCGCCGATGGCCCGTCGTCACACCCGTTGATGATCTCGCGTCACACTCGCGGCGCGCGAGACTCTGTATGCAATGGGTCGTCTTGATCTTGACGCCGCTGGACCCCCCCTCCACCCTGAACGAGGCCGTGACGCGCCCAGGCTCTGCGCCCAAACCGGGCCTTCCGCCGCGCACGCGGCTTTCGCTGGTGACCGGCGACGGCGACGAGCCAACAGCAGCGCTGGTGGAACAAGCCAAGGCCGCGGAGCGAGCAGGGCGTCGAGACGAAGCGAGGGTGCTGTACGAGAAGGCGCTTCACTCGCGGATCGATCCGCCCGACGCCGCGCTCGCGACGTCGTTGTTCCGATGGATCGGCAGCACGTACCGGGTCGACGCGAACCACGAGGCGGCGCTCGATTGTATCGAGGTTGCCCTGGCGGTGGCCGAGCTCGCGGCAAACCACGGCGCCATCGGCCATGCCACGAACCTGCGTGCGATTGTCCGATGGCAGCTCGGCGACCTCGACGCGGCCGAGCGAGAGTACAACGAAGCGCGGGCCAGCGCGCTGCGGGCCGGCGACGCGCGCCTCGCAGCGATGATAGGCCAGAACCTCGGCGTCATCGCGAACATCCGAGGCGATCTCGATGTCGCGCTGCGCTACTACGAGGCGAGCCTCGCCAGCTACCGCTCACTCGGCCTCGCAAACGATGTCTGTGTCGCGCTCAACAACCTGGGAAAGCTTCACACCGACACGGCCCGGTGGGCAGACGCGCACCGCGCGTATTCGGAAGCACTCCAGATCAGTGGCGCCATCGGCGATCTGCCCTCGCAGATCCTGTTGCACGTCAACGTCGCGGAGCTGTACGTCGCGCAGTCGCTCTACGACGAAGCGCGGGACGAATGCGACCGCGCGACCGATCTGACGCGACGGACCGAGGATGACAGTGCGTTAGGGGAGATCCATCGCCTCTACGGCATCGTCGCGCGTGAGACCGGCCGCCTCACCGACGCCGAGCAACGGTTTCTCGCGGCGGAACAGATTGCAGTCGAGCGACAGGAGACGTTGCTTCGCGCTCAAACGGCCCGGGAGCTGGCGTTGGTGTACCGTGAGCTCGGACGAAACCGCGAGACGCTCCAGTGCCTGAATCGCTCACACGCGCTGTTCTCGCAGCTCCGCGCGCGTCGCGATCTCGCCGACATCGCGAGCCGAATGACGTCTCTCGAAGGCGAGTTCCTGGAGGTCGTCCGGCGATGGGGTGAATCGATCGAGTCGAAGGACCGGTATACGCAGGGTCACTGCGTGCGCGTGGCCGATCTCGCGTGCGCCCTCGCCATGCGCACCGGGATGGACAAGCAGACGCTCTTCTGGTTTCGCATTGGCGCGCTGCTCCACGACGTCGGCAAGCTGGTAATTCCCGAAGAGGTGCTGAACAAGCCGGGGCGCCTCACGGAAGACGAATGGGCGCTCATGCGCCGTCACCCGACGGCGGGCGTGGAGATGGTCTCGGAGATCGTGTTTCCCTGGGATATCCGGCCGATCATCGAGCAGCATCACGAGTGCTGGGACGGTTCGGGTTACCCGAACGGGCTGAGCGGAGAGCAGATCGCGTTCACGGCGCGGATTCTCGCCATCGCCGACGTATACGACGCGCTCACGTCGGAGCGGAGCTACAAGAAGGCATTGGCTCATGAAGACGCGATGACGATCATGCGGCGCGATGTGGGCCGCCAGTTCGACCCGGCCCTTTTTCGCGCCTTCGATGAGTTGGTACAGGATAGCGATGACCCGGCGCTTGCACGGCTCCTCACGCCGCGGGTTATTGCGCCTCAGCCTGCGCCGCAGCCGCCGGGCGGCGCGCCCGACGAGCTGACCGGCCTGCCCCTACGGCGAGCGTTTTTCCATCGCGCTGAATCCGCGCTCGCCACGCGATACGGCTCGAACGCCGACGTGTCACTGCTCGTCCTGGACGTGGACCGCTTCAAGTTGGTCAATGACACGTTCGGGCACCTGCAGGGTGATGATGTCATGCGTTCGGTGGCGACGACGCTGAAGGCGTCCCTTCGGACCAATGACCTCCTGGCACGGTATGCGGGCGACGAGTTCGTGATTCTCCTCCCGCAGACGTCGTGCGCGGTCGCGGCCGAAACCGCGGAGCGCCTGCGTCGCGCCGTCGAGCGCTGTCAGGTGCCGGTGCGAGAGGGCGCCGGCGGGATCTCGGTCACGGTCTCCATCGGGGTCGCGACCGCGCCGAACCACGGAGAGGCGGTGGAAACGCTCTTCGCGGCGGCCGATCGCGCCCTGTACGACGCAAAAGCGGCCGGCCGAAACAGGGTCGGTGTGGCGAGCGATTCCGCACCGGCAGCGACGCCGGATCTACGCCTCGAGCGGTTCGTCGGTCGAACCGAGGAGCTCCGGTCACTCGTTAGGCATCTGGACGCCGCGACGCGCGCCGACCCGCGCGTCGTTGCCGTGATCGGTGAGGCCGGCATTGGCAAGACCGCGCTCGTCCGGGAGCTCGAGCCCGACGCCCGCCTGCGCTCCGGCTTGCTCGTCCTGGGCCGCTGCTTCGAGGCGGACGTGAAGCCGCCGTACGGGGCGTGGGCCGACGTGATTCAGTCCATCCATGCACTCGGGATTGCACCGGATCGCGACTGGCGCGAGCTGTCGCGCATCGTCCCGGCGCTCGGGCGACGCGACACCGACACGGAATCGGCGCTCGGCAAGTACGCGATCTTCGACGAGATCACTCAATTCCTCACCATGGCGGCCGCCGCCCGACCGCTCGTCGTCCTCCTCGACGACATGCAATGGGCCGACTCGGCGACGTGGGACGTGCTCGAACATCTCCTGGCGCACCTCGGCCAGGAACGGATTCTCCTCTGCCTAACGATTCGAACCGAGGACATCGCCAACGTCGGCGCGCGGTTGCGTCGCCTGTCGCGGGACGACCGGTTCCATGAGCTGCGCGTTGCACGCCTCTCGATGCCCGACCTCCGGCGATGGATGGAGGCCGTCTTCCACCAAGGCGACCTGAGCAACGAGTTGCCCGAATTCGTGGATCGGTACGCCGAGGGCAACCCGCTCCTGATCATGCACGTCCTGAGGTCGCTCGCCGACGATGGAGCGGTGTGGTACGCCGGGACGCGCTGGGAGTGGCGGCCGGTCGCGGAGTTTCGACTGCCGGCCGGTGCGCGCGACCTGCTTGCGCGCCGTCTCGAGCGTCTCTCACCCAGGGCGCGTCAGATCCTTGGCGCAACGGCGGTGCTCGGCCGCACCTTCGAGGTGGACATAGCGCTCGAGGCGGCAGGCTGCTCCGAGGACGATCTTCTCGACGCGATCGACGAAGGGGTCGCCGCACACGTGATCGCGAGCGCGGTCGGCCCGTCCAACGACTGCTACGCGTTCACACACGGCCTGTTGGCCGATGCGGCCCGAGCCGCGCTGAATCCGCGCCGGCTACGCCGCACGCACGAACGCATCGCACAGGCGCTCACGCGTCGAAACCCGGACGCCCACGCTGAGATCGCCGCGCATTACGCCGCCGCCGATTGCGCGGCAGACGCGTTCCGCTACGCGACACTCGGCGCCCGCCGCGCAAAGGAACTGTACGCCGGGGAGGAGGCTCGCTCGTTCATCGAGCTGGCCCTTCGGTGCGCCGCTGCGCCGGCTCAGCGGCTCGAGGCTCACACGCTCGCCGCCCACCTCGCCGAAACGATGGGCCGCTACGCTGACGCCGAGGCGCACTGCGTGGAGATCCTCGGCAATGATGACAGTGTGGTCAGCGCGCACGAGCGATTGGCGATCGAGCGGCTGCACGCTCGCCTGCGCGCCCTGCAGGGCACGCCACCGCGCGACACGATCCGCACGTGCTCCGACCTCCTGGAGCGCGCTGAGCGCGCCGGTAACGCGGCCGAGCGGGTGCACCTGCTCAACATGCTCGCGGTTGCTCGTGGTCGGCTCGGTGACTCCGCGGTCGCGCAGCAGCTCGCCAGCGAGAGCGTTGCCGTCGCGCGCGACCTGGGCGATGAGCGACTGCATGCCGACGCGCTGCTGCGTCTGGGCTCGGCCCTTCTCGAATCCGGTTCCGCGCAGGCTCTCTCGGAATACCACAGAGCGCTCGAGATCTACGTGCGTCTCGACGACCGGTACGGGCAGGTCCGCTGCCGTATCAACATCGGCATCGCCTATTCTCGCGCGGGCGATCGGGGTGCAGCTGAAGAAAGTTATCACGCCGCCATCGCGTTAGGCAGGAGCGCCTCCGCGCCCGACCTTTGCGGTCTCGCGACGCTCAATCTCGGCGTGTTACACTCGCAGCGCGGCGAATGCGCGCCGGCAGCGACGTGCTTCACCGAGGCATTTGCGTTGTTCACCACAGTGAAGAACGAAGTCCACTGCCTCGCCGCGCAATACAACCAGGCCCGCCTGGAGCTCGAGTCGCAGCGGCCGCAAGCCGCGTTGTCGCTGTTCAACGCATCGATCGCGCTCGCGGTCCAGGTGGGGGCGGAGGATGTCGAGATCGGCGCGCGAGCCGGAGCCGGCCTGTCATCACTAGCGCTCGGCGACGTCTCGGAGGCAGTGCGTTTGCTGGCCGCATCCAGTCTGCCGCTGACTACCCGCGGCGACTGGTGGTTTCAGGGCCGCGAGCTTGTCGAAGCTTTGGCAGTGCGAACGTCGCTCACAGCTGGTGACGTGTCCACCGCCGCGGCGCGGTTCTCGACGTCGGTCGAGCGTGCGCATCAATTCGATCCGTTCGCCGCAGCGTGGCTCGTTGCCGAGTGCGGTTTGGAGCTCTCCCGATATGCCGCCGCCGAGGTCGCCGAGGCAGCGGCGCGCGTTGCGCCGACGGCGGTGCGTTTGCGCAATGGCAAGGTGGCGGAGCAGTGCACGGCGCTCCTCGAGCGTGGCCATCGCGGCGAGCAAAGCTCAGTGCAATAGCTCGGGGCGCAAAAGCTCGGCGTTGGAATGCCGCTTGCCTAACGAGGGCGTGCCCGCCCCGCCGGAGTTTCCCCAGCAATCAGCATGGCCGGCGCGCGTGTCGCGCGCCGGCCGCAGCTTCGTCGGGGCCGAGCCGCCTCAGCGGCGACCCGAGGAAACCATGTATCCCGAAAAGTGCGGGATCGGGAACGTGAGCGTCGCGCCGGAGACGTTGACATTGGCGGGCAAGAGCTCGTTGACGACCGCGGTACCGGTCAGGAGGTCGATCTGGCTCTGGTCCGCGAAGTACGCGCCGTTCCAGTCTGGCTGGAAGCCAGCGGGAAGCTTCAGGTCCTTCCAGTTCGTATGACCGAGCTGCTGTACGAACCTGAGCGGCTTGAGGAACTTGTAGCCGTGTGGCTGGAAGTCGTAAGCGACCACGTTCCCCGCTAGCGCGGTGATCGTGAACGTCATCGACTTGCCGGTGAACGCGCCGTTCGGGACCTGCAGCTGGAAGTCCGTCCCCGGAACGGTGATTCCGCCGCCACCGCTCGAGAGCGTCTTCACGACAACCACGGGAGCCGAGAGCGGTACCGTGCGGAGGAGTCCCTGCGCGAGCAGCCTCTCCTGAGTCGCTGTGAGGATTGCCGGGTTCTCGGATGCGGGAGGGGCCGGGTCGGTCACTGACTGGTCCGAGCAGCCAGCCAGGAGGAATGCCGCCGCAGCGACACTCGCCAGGACAGTGTACGGAGGCCGCATGGCAAGGCGGGCGGACAGCTTGGACAGGTAGGACATGTTCGAGGTGGTTGGGTTTTTAACCTTCTTGATCCGACGGCACCGTGCCGCACGGCCACGGTAGAGGCAGGTTCGGGGCCCTAGTGTCGAGAACAAACCGCTGACTGGGGTGAGGTCAGACTGACCGACCATGCGCCGTGCCGGCGCGTTCTGTCCCGTCGCTCTGCCCGGATTGCCCTTACCAGCGAGCGTTCGACGGCTGGATTTCGGCTGGCACGCCTGTGCGAGTTGCGTCGCACGCGCCACACGTCGCTGCTCCGGCACCCCAGGAACGCGATCGCGCGGTCGGACGATCACTCGTTAGGGTGTGCGGTGGAGCACGGGAGCCTTGTGATGCACGTCCCCTGGCGCCTGCAGGGCGAGAACCCGGTGCTACGGTCGCTGCCGGCCGACGGCCAGCCCTTTGTGAATGGCTGCAACCAGCGTCCCGTCATCGCCGCCGATCTCCCACGCCATGACACCGCCCAGCCCGTGCGACCGGACGTACGCGGCCTTCTCAGCGACGGACTCCGTGTCGTCGTACGTGATCCATGTCCCCGTCATCGCGTTGAACAGAAACGGCACGCGCGCTTCGGGATGCATCACGCGACGGAACCCGAGGGATTCGGGGTCACGCCTAACGATCGACCGGTAGTCGGTGCCGCTCCGCCACTCGTCAGGCACCGGCCCTGGCGCTGGCTGGAACAGGCCGTCGTTCGCCGGACCCACGCCGCCATACACTCGGCCATAAAACGGGACCCCGACGACGATCTTCGCGCGCGGCACGCGTGCCGCGATGTAGCGCTGCACCGTCGAATCCACCGTGTAGGACGGCGTGGGGTCGCCCGACGCCGTGTAGAGCGGCGCGTTGAAGTGCGCGATCTTGGAACCCGAGTGGAAGTCGTACGTCATGACGTTGAACCAGTCGACGATGCCGGCCACTGTCGCGAGATCGAAATGCCTCGGCGCCGACGGCCCTGCGATCGTGGCGATGGACAGGAGATACCGCCGCCCATCGCGCTCGCCTTGCGCGTCGAGCTCGCGACGCAGCTCGAGCAAGAGGAGGGTGCAGTTCTCGTAATCCACGGGGCGGGCCGCGTTGCTCGGCAGCCCGCCACCGACCGGGTACTCCCAGTCGACGTCGATGCCGTCGAACAGTCCCGGCGAGCGCCGAATGGCGACATCCACCGCCGATTGCGCAAACGTGCGGCGAGATTCCGGTGTGAGCGCGACGTCGGAGAACCGATCGGACCCCGTCCATCCCCCCACGGCGATCAGAAGCTGGAGATTCGGGTAGCGCTCCTTGAGCCTGCGCAGCTCGGCGAAGGTGCCGCGGTCGGTGGAGGGAAGGGGAGCGCCCGGCGCCGCGCCGCACTGGCCGACGTCGATGCACGGATCGCCTAACGCGAAACGACCATCCTCGGTGATCCGCGCGAAGGCGTAGATGATGTGCGTGAGCTGGTCGCCGGGCAGGTCGGCGATCCGGATACCCTTGGGCCGGACACCCCACGAGGCGAGGTACCCGATGATCCGCGGGCCCGGCGGCGCTGGCTGTGGGGCCGGACGGGTGCCGTGCGAGCAGGACAGCGCAGCAGTGGCGAGCAGGACTCCGATCCGGAATCTCGGCATGTTGACGACGATGTACCGAGCTTCGGCGTCGAGTCAACATCGCCGTCATCGGTTGCCGCAGCGCATGGCACTCGGTAAGCTCAGGTAGAGCGCCAGGGGCGCCACCGGTCCGCGGAAAGGGCCATGCCCACCCGTCAGCATCCAGTCCGAAGGTACGAACCTTCTTTCCTGCCCGATTGCGTGCGGACTCCGGGCGATCTCGCGAAAGGAGATTCGTATGCAACCGCGCGGCACCGACGCCATCCCGCTCCCGCCCAGAGCGAACCTCGAGCAGTACCACAGCCGGGCGAAAGG
>Ga0207701_10000888_pt1 | contig 31825 bp, 30 predicted proteins | sample KBSSwiSSwithPhiX_FD_184294 | JGI IMG/M metagenome (GOLD analysis project Ga0207701, IMG submission 184294) | Switchgrass rhizosphere bulk soil microbial communities from Kellogg Biological Station, Michigan, USA, with PhiX - S5 (SPAdes) (version 2) | ecosystem: Environmental > Terrestrial >... | reverse complement strand
GATGCCGCCAAAGATATTGATGAACACCGCCTTGACGTTCTTGTCGGCCATCAGGATGCGGAACGCGTTCTTGATCTGTTCCGCGTTGGCACCGCCGCCGACATCCAGAAAATTCGCCGGCTCGCCGCCCGCCAGCTTGATGATGTCCATCGTCGCCATGGCGAGGCCGGCGCCGTTGACCATGCAGCCGATGTTGCCGTCGAGACGGATGTAATTGAGCGAGAACTTCGACGCGTCGACCTCCAACGGATCCTCTTCCGTCAGGTCGCGCAGCTCGCGCAGGTCGGGGTGCCGGTACAGCGCGTTGTCATCGAAGGTGACCTTCGCGTCGAGCGCCAGCAGGTCGCCGGACTTGGTCAGGATCAGCGGATTGATTTCGATCATCGAGGCATCGGTCTCGAGGAATGCTCTGTAGATCGATTCGAGCACCTTCACCATCTTCCCTGCGGGTCCCGCCTCGAGTCCGATAGCGAAGGCGAGCTTCCGCGCCTGGAACGGAATGACGCCCGTTGCCGGATCGATGTGTTCGCGAAGGATCTGTTCCGGATGCGTGGCGGCCACTTCCTCGATGTCCATCCCGCCCGCGGCGCTTGCGATCACGACTGGCTGCCCTGCCGCACGATCGATCAGGATGCTGAGATACAGCTCGCGTTCGATCTGCACGCCCTCTTCGATGAGCACGCGGCCAACCTTGCGGCCTTCAGGACCAGTCTGGTGGGTCACGAGCGTCATGCCGATCATCTGCTTCGCGAGGCGCTCGGCTTCGTCGGGAGACTTCGCAAGCTTCACCCCGCCGCCCTTGCCGCGGCCACCTGCGTGAATCTGCGCTTTCACGACGACAACGCTGCCGCCGAGCCGCTCGGCGACGGCGGCTGCTTCGGCGGCATTGAAGATCACTTCACCGCGCGGAACGGGAACACCGAACCGGGCGAGAACGGATTTGGCTTGATACTCGTGAATCTTCAAAAGGGTGCGGGACTCCTGCGCGTGGGAAACCCACCCATGCTACTGGGAGGCACGCAAAAGCGTCAACGCTGTGCGGCGAATTGCGGTAGGATTCACGCACATTTTCTGTCTCTGCAGTGGAGGGTATGTGATGCAGCGATACCCGGTCGTATCCGCGCTCATTGGCGTCTTGCTGGTAACGGTGATGGTTGCGGCGCAGCAGGCCCCCGCGGGCGGCGGCCGCGCTGGTGGTGCGGCACCCCAGGGTGGCGGCGGTCGCGGCGGCGGCCCGCAGGTACCGACCCCGAAAAACCTCCAATTCTTTCCGAAGGACATGACGGGGCAACAGATCCTGCCCATCATGCAGAACTTCAACGCGGCGCTGGGCGTGAATTGCACCTACTGCCACAACTCCGAGCCGCCGGTCGACAACCCGAAGAACGACTTCGCCTCCGATGAGAAGGAGACGAAGAAGAAGGCGCGCGTGATGCTCGCGCTGGCGCGCGACGTCAACATGAAGCTGCAATCCGAGATGGGAAAGCCGGCGAATCAGCTGACCAACGTGCAGTGCGTCACGTGTCATCGCGGCGTCGCCATTCCCAAGCAGCTGACCGCCATCATGATGGAAACGGCGGGCAAGGATGGCGTCGCCAAGGCGCTGCAGCAGTACCAGGAGCTCCGCAAGCAGTACTACGGCGCGCAGGCCTACGACTTCACCGATGCGTCGCTGTTCGCTGCGGCCAACCAGTCGCTGGCGGCCAACAAGCCGGATGACGCCATCGCGTTCGCGCAGCTCAATCTTGCCTTCCACGCCAACTCGGCTCGCAGCTATCAGGTGATGTCGCAGGCGTATCAGCGCAAGAACGACAAAGACAAAGCCATCCAGGCTCTGGAGAAGGCGGCCGAGATCGACCCGATGAATCAGGGCTTCAAGAATCAGCTGCAGCAGTTGAAGGCAGGAGCCTGATCGCCGTCTGTCACGCCCAACCCCCGAGCACCGTTCCCGGGGGTTGGGAGTGGGTGGGAGTGACGGCCCGCGACACTGCCGGGGCCAGGAGTGTCGCAGGTTAGCGGTAGATGAACTCGTGCCCGGTGGAATTGCCGATCTCGTACCACGCCGCGATCGGAGGCGCTTCGTTCGCCGCCGCCTCGCCGAACGCAACAGGCATCTGTGCAGACATGTGGCGCGGACGCGTGACCGTCCGCGTGAACCCCATGTAATACAGCTTGTCACGGTTGGCGCTGCGAACGACCACCACGTCGAGCGCCGTCGGACTCACCACATCGAACGAGTACGTCCCTGCCTCCAAGACGACGCCTGGCAGCGCCACCGGCCGGCTAAACTTCACCGTGTTCTCGTGGCTGAATCCCCACGCCTGCGCGGCCGCCGCCACGCACGTTAGTGCCACGGCCGCCAGTCCCATCCGGATTGCCATCCTTCTCGTCATCGTCATGTCCTCCTTGCCCATAACAACGCGCGGAGGTCGGCGTTCGTACAGACGTATGATTACGCGCAACCCAATAACAGACCCGGATTTCGCATGACCGAATCGCTCGTGGGTACCACCGTCGCTCACTACGAGGTACTCGGCAAGCTCGGTGGCGGCGGCATGGGCGTCGTCTACACCGCACGCGACACGAAACTGGGACGTCGCGTTGCGCTCAAGTTCCTTCCGCCCGAATGGAGCCACGACGACAGCGCCAAGCAGCGCTTCATCCGCGAGGCGCAAGCTGCCTCGGCGACCGACCACCGGAACATCTGCACCATCCACGACATCGACACGGCGCCCGATGGCCGCCTCTTTATCGTGATGGCGCAGTACGACGGACCGACGCTCAAGCAGAAGCTCGAACGGGGTCCGCTATCGACAGAAGAGGCGATCGAAATTGCCGCGCAGCTGGCCGAGGGACTCGCGCGAGCGCACGCGCAGGGCGTCGTCCACCGCGACGTCAAACCGGGAAACATCATCCTCACTGAGGATGGCCTGCGGATCCTCGACTTCGGCCTCGCTCGCTTCGCAGGCTCGTTGAACCTGACGTTCGAAGGGTCGACGCTCGGGACTGTCGCCTACATGTCGCCAGAGCAATCTCGTGGCGATGATCCCGATGGACGCAGCGACATCTGGTCGATTGGTGTGGTCCTCTACGAAATGCTGACCGGCGACCTTCCGTTCCGGGGTGGCTATCCAGAGGCGATCACACACGCGATTCGCACGGAACCGACGCCCGCGCTGCAGAGGCGAAGCGGCGAAAATCTCGATGCGGTCGAACGCGTGATTCGCCGCGCGCTCGAGAAGGAGCCCGCGCTGCGCTATCAGAACGCGCGTGACCTCGCCCGGGACCTGAGACTGATCCAGGGACGAACGCTCCCGATCGATCTGCGCACCGGCACGCTCGACGTCGGTAACCTCGGCGCGCTGACTCCACCGAAACAGGCCTGGTGGCGGTCGCGAACGGCGCTAAGTGTCGCCGCAGCGCTTGTTGTACTTGGCGTTGTAACGCCCGTCTGGTTGTTCTGGCCATTCGAGCGCATGCACATTGCCGTGGCTCCCATCGTGAATCAGACGGGGTACCCGGAGCTCGACGGCTATCGCCTCGCGCTGACACAGGAGCTCGTCGGCGAGCTGGCCGACTCCGCTGCGGTATCCGTCTTTCCCTACGATCGCGAGCTGCACATCCTTCGACGATTCCGATCTGCGGGCCAGGATGTATCGAGCCGCGAAGCCGTCCAGGCACTCACCACAAACAGCGGCGCACAGATCGTTGTCGCGCCGACGTTGTTGTACGAGAACGGCGCCTGGAAGGCACGCGTCGAGTTCCGCGACCCAGCAACGGCAACCAACGTCGCCGTGCACGAGACAGACCCGATCGTGTCTTCGCTCATGAAAGACACGGTGCATGCACTCATGCCACAGGTGGCTGCCGCGGTCGAGAGTCAGTTCGTCAGAATCGGGCCACTGCGCGTCAGGATCGCTCATCAGCTGAGGCGACTCGCCGGACGCGGAACGCCTGCGCCCGAACTGTTGACGCGATCGCTCGATGCTGCTGCCCATCTCGAGCAAGGTCTCGACTCGTACGACCGTCTGGAATACGACGCGGCGCTGGCCGCATTCACCGACGCCGCACAGGCCGACCCTCGAAATGCCGTTGCGGCAGCCTGGCGAAGCCGCGTCGCCACCGTCATGCGGCACGACGCGGAAGCCGAGGAAACCGCCGATCAGGCGACGCGCCTGCTCGCGGATCGTCCTGCCACCACGGCGCGATCGTGGGTACGAGCGGTCGCGGCCGAAGGACGTGGCGACTTTGCGGCGGCCGAGACGCAATATCGGGCGCTCGTCGATTCAAACCCTGCCTCCGCATCATGGTTGATGGAGCTGGGCTTCTTTTACGATCGACGCCTGAAGACGCCGGAGGCGATCGAGGCCTTTACCGCGGCGCTCGCCGCCGATTCTCGAACCGCGAGAGCGCACCTCGAGCTGTGTCGGATGTACAGTCCGGCGCGCCAGAACGAACCGGCAAATGCGAAGACACACGGAAACCAGGCGCTGTCTGCCTACCGGGCCACGGGTGATCGCAGCGGCGAGGCACAAGCACTGCTCTGCCTCGCAGATACGCTCCGCGTGGGAAATGCCGACGACCGTCAGGCCGCGCGCCAGAACGCCGAAGCGGCTCGCACGATCTTCGAGGAGACAGGGTCGAGTTACCAACTGCCCCGCGCCGACTATTACGTTGCACTCGTCGAGGGCGCAACCGGCAACATGCCGGCGGCTGTCGCGGCGTTTGAACGCTCCCTGGTGAAAGCGAAGGCCGGCTTCAATACGGTGCTGCAGCCACTGCTTCTGATGAATCTCGGCGTCGCCCACAATGCACTCGGGCATCGAGGCATGGCCGCCACCTACTACCGCCAGAGCGCCGCCGCGTATGAGGCGCTCGGCGACGAACAGCGTGCCGCACAGCAGCAGGCGAACGGAGCGGCAGTGGCAATTGAGTACGGACCCGAGCCCGCCCAGGGACTCCGCGATGTGCAGAACGCGCTTGCTGTCTTCCGTAAGCTTGGCGACAAGAATTTCGAGGTGTTCTGTCTCCAGCTGATCGCCGCGCAGCAGCGCTTTGCCGGCCGTCATGATGAGGCGCAGCGGACGTTGAATCAGGCGCTCGCGATTTCACGCGAACGGAACCTGACGCATCGCATCGCGCCTTTAACGCTCGACATTGCGAAATCGCTGATCGAAACCGGCGACGATACCGGAGCGAAAAAAGACCTCCTCGAAGCGCTCGGCGACGGGAGCGGACCGGCAACGAGTGAAATCCGGCTGTATCTGGCGCGCGCCGCGGTCGGTCTTCATGACTTTGCGGGCGCACGGGAGCAGCTCGATGTAGCCGCCCGCGACATCGAAAGTCACGGCGACGAGAATCTCGCGCCGTTGCTGCACGAAACTCGCGGCGAGCTCGCCTACGCATCGGGCAACCTCGTGGAGGCACGGAGGCATTTCGGCACCGCATCCGCTTTGTGGGTCGACGACACTCCGGACGCGGCAAGCGTCCAAGCGCGCGCGTACCTTGGTCTGCTCGACGGCTTGGCGGGAAAGCTTGATACCGGTCTCGCCACGCTTCGTCAGAGCCTTGACCAGGCGCGCCGGATGCGGCGCGCTGTGATCGAGCGCCGCATCGAAGACTTCCAGGCGCGGGTCGCGCCACGGGCACGCAGGTAAGACCGGACATCCCCTAGCGTTCGGACCAATCACGGCAAACGTTTTTCATTTCGAGACCGCGGCAGCACGGTCTGCGACGAGGTCTGCGAGGAGGACTCATGGGCTACGGCGAATTCGGCGGCGGCGGCAGCGTAGATTGGGAAGTAAATCAGGAGAACACGACTCATCCGGTACCACCGACCTCCGCGGGTAAGGCGAGCGGCCGCGATCCGATACCGGTCGCCGACATGGGTGGCAAAAAAGGTGCGCCCGCAGGTCACTTCAGAGTTGAAGTGATGTACGCCTCGGCCGCAGACGCCGCTGCAGCGCTCACAAGTATCGCGGTCCAAGGCGCCTCCCTTGTTTTCTTTGTCAAATCGAACACAGCGGTTCCCGGAGCCGGAGCGAAGATTCCGCCACAAGTCCGCGTCAGTTGGTGAAGGAGGAGCGATGGGATACGGAGAATTCGGCGGCGGCGGCAGCGTCAACTGGACGGTTGCTCAGGGGGGCAATAACAACGCGAAAATAGATCCGGCGAATCCGAAAAGGGCTGGCGGCAACGATAGTGCGGGCAATGGCAAGTTCTCGGTCTACGTCAACGGTGTGAAAGTGGCCGAGGCGGACGTCGCCACCAGCAGAGTCCTGGTGGTCTGGCCTGGCGGCCCACAACCGAGTAGCGCTGACCAGAATGTGACGATGCCGACGGATGGAAACATCGGACACATCGCCAAGCCGGGTGGTGGCAGCCAGGCCGTGTAGGAATATCTGTCAATCCGAAGTTTGTAGTCGGCGCAGCGCGCGCGCCAGCGGATTCTTTCTTGACGGTAGCCTGAGGTCTTCGATCAGCGCGGCTGCCGACTGGTATCGATCCTCCGCGCGTTTGGCGAGAAGACGGTCCACGACGCGGGCCATTGCGACCGGGCGGCGGGGCGATAACGCCAGCAGCGGGGCCGGCTCCTTGTCGAAAATGTTCGTGACGGTCTCAAACGGGGAGGCGCCTGCAAACGGGAGCCTCCCCGTCGCCATCTCGTAGATAACCACCCCAAGCGAAAAGAGATCGCTTCGGGGGTCGAGCGGCCCCTGGGCAATCCGTTCCGGCGCCATGTAGTTCGCCGTGCCGAGCGGACGGCCCGGTATCGTCGATCCATACATGGTGACCTCGCCGGTCTCCGGCATCATGAACCGGCGGGCCAATCCGAAATCCAGCACCTTCACGACCCCGTCGGTGCCAACCATGATATTTCCGGGTTTGATATCGCGGTGGACGATGCCCTTCTCATGAGCCGCCTGGAGCGCCAGTGCGACCTGCCGCGCGATGTCGACGATCTCCTGATCGGAGAGCGCGGTCCTGGCCATGTGCAGCTTCAAGTTCTGGCCGTTCACGCGCTCCATCGCGATGAACCGGCCGCCGTCGTGTTCGTCGATCTCGTAGATGGTGCAGATATTAGGGTGATTGAGCAGTGCAATCGTGTCGGCCTCGCGCTGCAGCCGGCGGGACGCTTCCGCATCTCCGACGAGCTCCTGCGAGAGGAACTTCAGGGCGACACGGCGCGGCAGCTTGGTATCGTCCGCCTCGTAGACCACACCCATGCCGCCGACACCGAGCTTGCCGACGATGCGGTAATGCGAGACGGTTGTGCCAATCATGCCGTCAGAAATGATCCTGAGGCGCAGTACGGAATCGCCCAAGAGAATACCCCGGCTGTAAGAACGAGACCGCGGCGTCGTTCTTACAGGTATCAGGCCGACTATGCACCCCCATTCAGGAGGCGCCAAAGGGCCTTGCGCGGAGATTCGCTATGCTTCTCAATGCGCCGGAACCAACGATGGATCACTCCGACCCGGAGCCGCATCCGCCCAATACCGCCGCGACGCTATTAAGCGACGAACCCACCATCGAGTTGGTGATTTCCGCCCGCGCGGGCGATAGGCTGGCGCTCGAGGCGTTGCTCGAACGATGTCTGCCTCCGGTCAAACGATGGGCCCACGGCAGGCTGCCGGCGCACGCGCGTGGGGCCCTGGACACCGGCGACCTGGTCCAGGAAGCCGCGATGCACGTCCTTGCACGGCTGGACAAATTCGAGCCGCGGCATGTCGGAGCGATGCAGGCATATCTGCGGATGTCGGTCGTCAACCGGATTCGCGACGAAATCCGTCGTGTCGGCCGGCGCCCCGAAACCGTGGAAATGACGACGGAGCCGATTTCCGACGCGACGTCGCCGATCGAGGCTGCGATTCGCGTCCAGGCCTACGAGCGGTACCGTTCCGCGGTCGCGCAGCTTCGGCCGCGCGATCGCGAGATGGTGGTCGCTCGCGTTGAAATGCAGTGGGGCGTTGAACAGATCGCGCAGCGGTTCAGCATGCCGTCGCTCGATGCGGCACGCGTCGCCGTCAGCCGTGCGCTGAAGCGCCTCGCTGCGATATTAAAGGTTCAACAATAGGTCCGAGGGGGTCATGGGGTTCGAAACCCCATGACCCTTGGAACCCAGTTACATCCCAATCACGTCGACGAGTTCCTTGACGGCGGCGGCCGATTTCTTCAGTGCCGCGTCTTCCTCGGGCGTCAGCGTGATTTGAATGATCTGCTCGAGGCCTCGAGCGCCCAGCTTCACAGGCACTCCGACGAAGAGCCCCTGAATTCCATATTCCCCTTCGAGGTACACCGAGCACGGGAGAATCTTCTTCTTATCCCGGAGAATCGCTTCGACCATCTCCGTGGCCGCCTGTCCCGGCGCGTACCATGCGCTGGTGCCGACCAGCTTCGTGATTTCGAGGCCGCCACCCGCGGTGCGCTTCGCAATCGCGTCGATCTTGTCCTTTGGCAGCAGATCAGTAATGGGAATGCCGGCAACGGTGGAATAGCGAGGCAGAGGAACCATCGTGTCGCCGTGACCGCCGAGCACGAACGAGCTGACATTTTCGACCGAGACGCCAAGCTCCATCGCGATGAACGTGCTCATGCGGGCCGAGTCCAGCACCCCGGCCATGCCGATGATCCGTTGCTTCGGGAACTTTGTCAGCTTGAAGAGCGCCTGGGCCATCGCATCGAGCGGATTGGCGACCGGGATGATGATCGCGTCCGGGGTGTGCTCGACGAGCTTGGGCGCAATGCTCTTCATGATGTTGAAGTTGTCGCGCACCAGATCGTCGCGGCTCATATTGGGCCCGCGCGGCTTGCCCGACGTGATCACAACAATGTCGGAGCCGGCCGCCGGTGCCCAGTCGGACCCACCGATCACCCGCACATCCGATCCGATAATCGGGCACGTCTCGTAGATGTCGAGGCCGACGCCGGCGGCTTTCGATTCGGCGATGTCGATGATGACGACATCGGCCAGCTCCTTCTCCGCGATCTGGCGGGCAACGGTCGCGCCCACGTTGCCGGCGCCTCCAACGACTGTCACTTTGCGCTTCATGCTGCTCCTTCGCGGTTGGTTAGTGGTGGGCAGTTGGTGGTTGGTGTGTTCGCGGCGTCGAGGAAAAGGCTGAATGCTGCCTCCTCAGGAAACGCGAACCCAACCACGAACCACTAACCACGAACCACCAACCAATTAGGTCGGCTTCCCGCACACGACGTGCGGGTTACTCACAGTTTCTGTTGAAAACTCTGTTGAAAAGGTCCCGCCGTGCGCGCGGATCACGTGACGATTCCGAGCAATTTAGCGGTTTGCACCATCGTGGTGCGCCGCCGACACAGCAGCCGCAGATTATACTTGCCCTCATCAACGCGTCGTGACGCCTCATTTCGGATTCCAACATTGAAAATCGTAGTTGCCGATGACCTTCCTCCTTCCGCCCTCGATGTGCTGCGAGCGGAAGGATGGAACGTCGATGCTCGTACGGGCCGGGCGCCCGAACAACTCGCCACCGACGTCGCCGACGCCGAGGCGATCGTGGTCCGCAGCGCCACGAAAGTGACCGCGCCGCTCATACATGCCGCCCCACGGCTGCGCGTCATCGCGCGGGCCGGCACCGGGGTCGATAACGTGGACGTTCCTGCCGCCAGCACCCGCGGCATCGTCGTCATGAACGCGCCTGGCGCCAACAGCATCAGCGTGGCGGAGCTCGCCCTCGCGCTCATGCTCGCGCTGGCGCGCCACGTGCCCGCCGCCGACGCGGCCATGAAGCAGGGAAAGTGGGAGAAAAAGAAGTTCCTCGGGGAGGAGGTCCGCGAAAAGACCCTCGGCCTGGCCGGCCTCGGGCGCATCGGACAGGAGGTCGCCAGACGGGCCGCCTCGTTCGACATGCGAATCATCGCGCACGACCCGTTCATATCGGAGGACGTCGCCGGGGATTTGGGCGTGGAGTTGGTCTCGCTGGACGACCTGTTCGCCCGATCCGATTTTCTTTCGCTCCACATGCCCTCGACGCCAACGACCAAGAACATCGTCAACGCCGAGCGGCTGAGGAAGGCGAAGAAGGGCATCCGGATCATCAACACCGCACGCGGCGATCTGATCGACGAAAGCGCGCTGGCTGATGCCATCGAATCCGGTCACGTCGGAGGCGCGGCGCTCGATGTGTTCCAGAAGGAGCCGACCGTCGACCATCGACTGCAGACACTGCCCCAGGTCGTCGCCACACCGCACATCGCCGCATCGACGCGCGAGGGGCAGGAACTGGTGGGAATGGAAACGATGGCCGCGCTGCGCGACTTCCTGCGAGACGGCATCATCCGAAACGCCGTCAATTTCCCTTCCGTCTCGCCCGAAGAATTCAACCGTCTCAAGCCATTCCTCGACCTTGGCGAGCGTTTGGGGCATTTCATCGCGCAGATGAACGAAGGCCGGGTGAAGGCGCTCGGCGTGCGGTACTACGGCGAACTGGCTGCTGGCCGCACGGATATGATTGCCAACGCCGTACTGGTCGGGCTGTTCAAGCCAATGCTCGAAGCAGGCGTGACCCCGGTCAACGCCCGAAATGTCGCTCACGAGCGCGGCATCGAAATCATCGAATCGCGCAGCACTCGCAGTCGGAACTACACCAGCTTGCTGTCGGTGAAACTCCACACGCCGGATGGCGAGCGCTGGGTCGAAGGTGCCGTGTTCGAGCGCACGAGCCCGCGGCTGGTGCTGCTTGACAGCATCTCCGTCGAAGCGCCGCTCGAAGGCACGCTGATCGTGATCCGCAACACGGATCAACCGGGAGTCATCGGCGCGATTGGGACCATTCTCGGCCGGCACAATGTCAACATCGCGAACTTCGCGCTCGGCAGGCAGGGCGATAGCGCCGTCGGCGTGGTCATCGTCGATACACCGTCAGTTGCTGATAGGGTGCTTGACGAAATTCGCGAAGTTAAAGGGGTTCGCGAAGTCCGACTCGTTCGCGTGTAGCTGAAGATCTCGGTGGGGTCCGGCGAGGCGGACCTACCGCAATCCGAGTCGCAGCACCGATCCATCGTCGATCTTGACGAGTTCGACGGCATCAGCGGCGATTGTCTGCACGCGGTATCCCACGACCTCGTCCCCTTCTTTCGCGAGAACGACGCCAGCGTCGGTGTGCAGGATCGCCGTTCGCTGCGACTGCGCATCCATCGTGTCGGCGGCCACGCCGTCGAGCGTGATGCGTGGTGGGGGTGGCGGAAGGACGACGGGCGGTGGGGCGGGGGCAACGCCCACTGTCGCGCGCGGCGGTTCGCGGGGCGCGTTAAAGCGAAATGGATTGCGCGACGGCTCCGTGTAGCGCGGCTCGTCGGCCCGATGCACCTGCAGACGCGCGGCTTCTTTTTCGATGTCGATTTGCGACGTGCTGACCTGCGGCACACGTGCGACGGGCGCAACGGCACGCGCCGGCGCCGAGGTCGGCGGCATCGAGAAAAACCACGTGGCGAGAATGCCGGCGCCCGAAATGACCGCCGTCGACTTCCAATCCATGCTCGAAAGAAACACGTCTATTTTAACATTTCGGTCCTGCCGGCCCGCGGCTACACCCCGAGGGTGCGTGCTATGATTCGTCGTGCACCCTGTCGGATTTCCTGATCCGTTCGACAGAACACTTCCCCCGCCACAAGTCGTCGCCGTCATCCCCGCTCGATACGAGGCCACACGTCTGCCCGGAAAGCCGCTCGCCGAGATCGCGGGGCGGCCAATGATCGAGCATGTCTATCGGCGCGCGGCTGCGTCTCGCGGCGTCGATGCCGTGGTGGTCGCCACCGATGACGAGCGCATCGCCTCAGCGGTAAGAGGCTTTGGCGGAGTCGTCGCGATGACGAGTGCGGCGCATCGCACCGGCACCGATCGGATCGCGGAGGTTGCGGCCGGTCTCCCATGCGAAATCGTTTTGAACCTTCAGGGTGACGAGCCGCTCATCGAATCAGAGACGATCGAAGCGGTGATTGCTCCCCTGATGAGCGACCCAATGCTCGAGATGTCGACGGTCTGCGTCGCCATCTCCGATCGATCCGACTACGACAACCCGAACGTCGTAAAGGTCGTCAAGGATCGGAGGGGCCTGGCGCTGTACTTCTCGCGCGCGTCGGTCCCGCATTTTCGGAGCGGTGCGGCTGAAAGCGGTGGACCGGCTACAGCCGGCCCCTACAAGCACATCGGCCTGTACGGTTATCGCAGGACCTTCCTTCTGAAATTTGCCGCGCTCGCCCAGACGCCGCTCGAGCGCACCGAGTCGCTCGAGCAGTTGCGCGCGCTCGAGCACGGCTATCGCATTCAGACGGTTGAAACCCGATACGACTCCATTGGCGTGGACACACCTGAGGATCTCGAGCGCGTTCGCCGCATGTTGATGGCGGAACCCGCGCGCACATGAGGCGGCATGACACATCGACCTGAGGGACGGCCCGTGAAATACATCTTCGTGACCGGTGGCGTGGTTTCCTCACTCGGCAAAGGACTGGCGGCCGCTTCGATTGGACGGCTGCTCGAAGACCACGGTTACAAGGTGGCGCTGCAGAAGTTCGACCCGTACATCAACGTCGATCCGGGCACGATGAGCCCCTATCAGCATGGCGAGGTCTACGTCACCGACGATGGGGCCGAAACGGATCTGGACCTCGGGCACTACGAGCGCTTCACGAGCATGGTGGCGTCGCGCAACAGCAACTGGACGACGGGTAAGATCTATCTCTCGGTCATCCAGAAAGAGCGACGCGGCGATTACCTGGGCCGCACCGTGCAAGTCATCCCGCACATCACCAACGAGATCAAGGATGCGATTCGTGTGGCCGCGCGCGACGTCGACGTCGTCCTCGTCGAAATCGGCGGCACGGTCGGCGACATCGAGAGCATGCCGTTTTTGGAGGCGATCCGGCAGTTCCGCCTCGACGTCGGGCGCGAGAACACGATCTTCATCCACCTGACGCTCGTGCCCTTCATCGGCACGGCCGGCGAACTGAAGACGAAGCCGACACAACACAGCGTTCGCGACTTACGGTCGATCGGCATCCAGCCGGACATCCTGCTCTGTCGCACCGATCGCTTTCTCGACACCGACATCAAGCGGAAGATTGCCCTGTTCTGCGACGTCAACGAGGAGGCGGTCATCACCGCCAAGGACGTCGAAACGATTTACGAGGTGCCGCTCGTCCTCTCGGCAGAGGGACTCGATCGGATCATTCTCAAACTCCTTCACCTGCCCGAGACCGAAGCGCGCACGGCGGCCTGGCAGGAGCTCGTCCATCGCATCAAGAACCCGAAAGACGAACTGACGATTCACATCGTCGGCAAGTACACGGGATACGAGGACTCCTATAAGAGCCTCAACGAAGCGGTGTTTCATGGTGGCTTCGCGAATCAGGTCAGAGTGCGCCTCAACTGGGTCGAGGCCGAGGCACTGGAGAAAGAGCACGGTACGCGGCTGCTCGCCGACGCGGACGGCATTCTGGTGCCCGGCGGTTTTGGTTCGCGCGGCACGCGCGGAATGATGAAGGCCGCCGAGTACTCACGGACGCATGGCGTGCCGTTCTTCGGGATCTGCTACGGCTTCCAATGGGCGACGGTGGAGTTCGCACGAAACGTCTGCGCGCTGGATGGCGCCGATTCGACCGAAGTGGACGAAAACGCGCCGCACAAAGTCATCTACAAGCTGCGGGATCTACTCGGTGTGGACGAGCTCGGCGGCACGATGCGGCTTGGGCGCTACGCCTGCGAGCTCGTTCCGGGCTCGGTCGCACATCGCCTCTACGGCCAGGATCTGATCTACGAGCGTCATCGTCATCGCTTCGAGTTCAACTGCCTGTACGAGCCGGCGCTGTCGGAGAACGGCATGAAGGTGTCGGGCCGCTCCCCCGACGGAAAGTTCGTCGAGATCGCGGAGCTCCCGTCGCATCCGTGGTTCGTCGCCGTGCAGTTTCATCCGGAGTTCCAGTCGAAGCCGTTGCGGCCGCATCCGCTGTTTGCGAGCTTCATCGAGGCGAGCTACAAGCACAAGACCGGTCAACTCGATACGGTGAACGTCACAGCTGCGGCGAACCGCTAGAATAGGGCGGTGAAACCGGTCCGAATCGGTCCCTTTTCCGTCGGCGGCGGGCACCCACTCGCCTTCATTCTCGGGCCGTGTGTCATCGAAAGCGCCTCTCATGCGCTCGAAATGGCTGCAGCCGTGCGCGAGGTTGCCGCCCGTTGCGGGGTGCCGGTCGTCTTCAAGGCGTCCTACGACAAAGCGAACCGCACATCGATTACCTCGTTTCGCGGCCCCGGCCTCGATGCAGGACTTCGGATTCTTGCCGACGTGCGCGCGCGTACCGGGTTGCCGATTCTCACCGACATTCACGAGCCGGCACAGGCTGCGGTCGCGGCCTCGGTCGTCGATGTGCTGCAGATTCCGGCGTTCCTTTCACGCCAGACCGATCTGATTGTGGCGGCCGCCCGCACCGGGAAAGCCGTCAATGTGAAAAAAGGCCAGTTTCTCGCGCCGAAGGACATGAAGCACGTCATCTCGAAGGTCACCGGGGAGGGCAACGAGTCGGTGCTCGTCACGGAGCGCGGCGTCAGCTTTGGGTACCACGATCTGGTCGTCGATATGCGCGCGCTGCCGATGCTTCGCGAGCTGGGTTACCCCGTCATCTTCGACGTGACTCACAGCCTGCAGCTTCCTGGCGCGGGCAATGGCGTGACCGCGGGGCTGGCGCAGTACATCGAACCGCTCGCATCCGCTGGCGTGGCTGCGGGCGTCGACATGGTGTTCATGGAGGTTCATGCCGAGCCGTCTCAGGCGAAAAGCGACGCGGCGAACGCTCTTCGGCTCGACCGCCTCGAACCGCTGATTCTGAAACTGAAGCGGATTGACGCGGCGGCGCGAGAAACCGCCGAGACCGCATCCGGAGCCGCGCGCGCGTGACCCGGATTAGCGGCATCGACCTCGCGCTCGCGCGGAAGGTCCTGCAGACCGAGGCCGAAGCCATCCTGGCACTCGTCGACCGCCTCGACGAACGGTTCGAGGACGCGATCCGCATTCTGCTGGACTGCCGCGGCCGAGTGATCGTGACTGGCATGGGCAAGTCGGGCATCATCGCGCGCAAGATCGCCGCGACACTGTCGAGCACTGGAACCGCTGCGTTTTTCCTTCACCCGGCCGAAGCGATCCACGGCGATCTTGGAGTGCTGCAGTCCGACGACGTCATCCTGGCTCTGTCGAACAGCGGCGAAACCGAGGAACTCCTTCGGCTGCTGGAAACCATCAAACGACTCGGCGCACGCATGATCGCGATAACCGGCGACTGCAAGTCGACGCTGGCGCAGGCTGCGGATGTCGCCCTCGATTGTCAGGTCTCCGAAGAAGCGTGCCCGATGAATCTCGTGCCGACGGCAAGCACCACCGCGGCGCTGGCCCTCGGTGACGCGGTGGCGATGACGCTGTTTGTGGCGAAGGGTTTCCGGCAGGACGATTTCGCGAACATCCATCCGGGCGGGAAAATCGGCAAGCGGCTGATGCGGGTCGAACAGTTGATGCATGACGGCGATCAGCGGCCCATGGTGTCGCCAGCCACCCCCATGCCCGACGTCATGACCGAGATGTCTCGCAAACGGTTCGGCATGACGTGCGTCGTTGAGGGCGATCGCCTCGTCGGCATCATCACCGACGGCGATTTGCGGCGCCACATGATCGCGGCGCAGCAGAGTGGTGGCCGATCGATTCTGGAGCAGACGGCGGCCGAAGTCATGACGCGGACGCCCGTGACCGTGACCCGCGGCATGCTGGCGGTCGAAGCGCTCCACCTGATGGAACAGCGGAAGATCACCTCGATCGTCGTCGTGGGATCGTCGCAGGACGTCGAGGGGGTCGTACACCTACACGACCTCTGGCGGACGCAACTCTTCTAGGTGGTGGCATGCGCGACTACCTGCCACTTCTCGCGGCGCTGTTCGCGCTGTTGCTCGGCCTGATCGTCGGCAAGGGGTGGGAGCGCTACAAGCTGCGCGACGGCCGCTGGATCGACCGCCGACGCCTGCGGGAAACGCCGCACTACATGCTCGGTCTCAACTTCCTCGTCGACAACCACGTGGATCAGGCGATCGACGAGCTGACGCAGGCGGCGAGCACGGGCACCGATGCGCTCGAGATCCAGATGATTCTGGGCAACCTGTACCGCGCAAAAGGGCAGGTCGGCCGCGCGATCACCCTTCACCAATCGCTGCTGCAACGGCCGAATCTGACCAAGCTCGAACAGGCCTACGTGCAACTGTGCCTCGCGCTCGATTTCCGGCATGGCGGATTCGTCGATCGCGCGCTCGAAGCATTTCAGGAAGTCGTACGGCTCGATCCGCACAATCGATATGCGCTGGTCAACCTGCAGAAGCTCTATGAAGAGCAGCACCAGTGGTCCGAAGCCCTGCGCGTCCGCAGCGACATCGCGCGCCTTGACGGCCGACATCGTACCGAAGATCAGCAGATTCTCGCGTTCCTGACCAACGAAATCGGCATGTCGCAAAACCGCAACGGCGATGCGGCTGCGGCCGGTCGCGCGTTTGCCGAGGCGATCGACATCGATCCGCGTACGGCTCCGGCGTATCTCAATCTCGGCGATGTTCGAGAGCAGCAAGGCACCATCACGGGAGCGATCGAGGCGTGGGAGTCGCTCACGCGCGAAGTTCCCGATCGCGCGCATCTCGCGTTCGAGCGTCTCGAGCGGGCGTACGCACAGGTTGGGGCGCCGAGACGGTTTGGGGAACTGTGCCAGCGGCTCATCTCACAGAGCCCGCAGGACTGGCGGACGCGCCTTGCGCTGTCGAAGCATCTCGCCGCGCAATCGCGCCACCGTGAGGCATTCGAGCTGCTGCTCGACGCCCTCCCGCACAACCCGCACGGCCTCGCCATCCACGAGCAGGTCTGGCAGGCACTCTCCGCGCTCGGCCTCGAGCCCTCGCTCGTCCGGCGCTATACGACGCTCACGAGCGACGCGGTGTTTTACCTGGATCCGCACGTCTGCACCAGGTGTCGGTACCGCAGCACGGAGCTCCTCTGGCAATGCCCGCAGTGCCACGAGTGGAACACGTTCGTGGAGGAACGGCTATCGCCCGCCAAGGACTCGCCCACCGCGGAACTCGAACCGACCGAGCCCTGACGGCCGCAGACAATTGCCACGAATTGTGCGGAAACAGATCGCCGGACGACGTGTACGACGCGTGGCGCTCACCGGCGGCATCGCGACCGGCAAGAGCCACGTGCGCGCACGCTTCGAGAGCCTCGGCATTCCGACGGTCGACGCAGACATCCTGGCGCGTGATGCCGTGGCTCCCGGCAGTGCGGGACTGGCCGCAGTCGTTCACCGGTTCGGCACCGAGGTTTGTGACGCCGATGGCACGTTGAACCGCAGGAAGGTTGGCGCCATCGTGTTCCGCGACCCGCAGGCGAGGCGCGACCTCGAACAGATCGTCCATCCATATGTGCGCGAGATGACGGAACGCTGGTTCGCTTCGCTCGACCCACAACGCGTTCCGTTTGCGGTGGCGGACATCCCTCTGCTGTTCGAAGGGCGCCGCGAGGCGGATTTCGAGGCGGTGATTGTGACCGCGTGTGAGCCGGCGACGCAGCTGAATCGCCTGATGGCGCGCGACGGACTCGGCGAAGCAGAAGCGCGTCAGCGCATCGCGGCACAGTGGCCGCTGCAGAAAAAGGTCGCCAAGGCCGATTACGTGGTCCGCACCGACGGATCGCTCGACGATACCAATCGACAGGTTGACGAGATCGCGTCGACGCTGCGCGCTCAGCCGACCGGCTGACCGACGCGCGCCTTCGCGGCGCGCAGCGTGTTTCTCATCAGCATCGTGATGGTCAATGGCCCGACGCCTCCAGGAACAGGCGTCAGGGCGCCGGCGACGTCGGCGACCTCGGGATGAACGTCCCCCACCAGGACGGATCCCTTCAAACGGAAGAGCGCAAGCCGAGGATGTCCCTCGCCAAACAGCGACGTCGCAACAGCTGCATCCGTCACCGTGTTCATGCCGACGTCGACGACCGCTGCGCCCGGCTTGATGAAGTCGTTGGTGACGAGGCCCGGCTTCCCCACCGCGGCGACGAGTATGTCTGCCTGGCGGCAGATGTCCGCCAGGTCCGGCGTCCGTGAATGGCAGACCGTTACGGTCGCATCACGATGCAGCAGCAGCAACGCCATCGGCTTGCCTACGATGTCACTGCGTCCGATGACGACGGCATGCCGGCCTGCAATCGGGATCTTCTCCCGATCGAGCAGCTCGATAATCCCGGACGGCGTGCACGCGACGAGGATCGCCCGCTTCTGCACCAACCGGCCGACGTTGAGCGGCGTCAGCCCATCTACGTCCTTCTCGGCTGCGATCACGTCGAACACGCGCTGCTCCGCCCCGGCTCCCATGGCTTTCGGCAGCGGCGACTGAACAAGAATGCCGTCATGGAGATCGCTGCGATTGAGCCGTTCGACGAGCGCGATGGTGTCGGAGACGGTGGCGGACGCGGGCAAACGTTCGAGGTCCGCCCGAAAGCCGATTTCAGCGCCGGCCTTGAGCTTGTTGCGAACGTACACCTCTGACGCTGGGTTGTCACCGACGAGCACGATGCCAAGTCCGGGGGGCCGGCCGTGCTGTGCGGTGAACGCCGCGACTTCCGGCCGAATCTCTTCCCGCATCGCCTTCGCGAGCGCCTGGCCGTCCAGTGTCCGCGCGGTCATGCGACGACACCTTTCTCGAGTGCTTTGACGCTTTCGGTACGCCCCAGCACGACGAGTTCGTCTCCAGATCGCATGACGGCTTCGGGAGGAGGATTGAAATCCATTCCGCCGCCGGCGCGTTTGATTCCGACAACGATCACACCGAACCGCTGACGGATGCCGGCATCGACGATGGTCTGATTCGCCAGAGGGGAGTCGTCCTTGATGTGCACCTGCTCCATTGAGAGGTCGAGGCGGTCGGAGCTGGTAGCCAGGTGAAAGAAGTCGACGACTGCGGGACGGAGTGCCGTCTGCACCATCTGTGTGGCGCCGATCTGGTAGGGCGAGATGACGCGGTCCGCACCCGCGCGCCGCAGCTTGTGCTCCGCATCGTCGGACTCGACGCGCGCGATGATGAACAGGTCGGGCCGCATGACGCGCGCGGTCAGGACCGTGAAGACGTTTTCGGCGTCGGTGCCGACGGCCGTGATGAGGCCACGGGCGCGGTGAATGCCAGCCTTCGCCAGCACTTCTTCACGGCTGGCGTCGGCTTCCAGCGCCAGCCATCCTCGGTCGACGGCCTGACGAACCCGTTCCGGATCGCGCTCAATAACAGCGAGCGGAACGCCCTGTTGATGCAGCTCGGCGGCAATGATGCTGCCGATTCGCCCATAGCCGCAGACGATGAAATGATCTTTGATGTGTTCGAGCATACGCGCGGCGCGGCGCTGTTCCAACCGTCGATGCAGCCCGCCTTCGACAATCATGGTTGCCAGCAGCGTCACGGTGTAGAGCGCCGTCCCTACGCCGCCGAAAATCAGCGCGACCGTGAACAGTCGGCCGCGCGGTGACAACGGATGTATCTCGCCGTAGCCCACCGTGGCGACCGTCGTCACGGTCATGTAGAACGCGTCCCAGACGTTCCATCCCTCGACGAGCATGTAGCCGGCGGTGCCGCCGGCCAGGACGGCGAGCAGCAACGTCGCCGCCAGCCGCGGTCCCCGCAGGATAGCTCCCAGCAAAATCCGTCAATTCGCGAACTGCCGCCGGCCGACGGCGAGCTTGCTGTGCGATTTCGCGTACCCGAAATAAAGCAGCAGTCCAATCACGAGCCAGGCGGCGAGCCGCAGCCAGTTCGTCCAGCCAAGGCCGTAGATCATCGCGCCGCACACGATCACTCCGAGCGTCGATACGACGGGCAGCGCGGGCACCTTGAACCCGCGCGGCAGATCGGGCCGGCGCTGCCGGATGATCCAGACGCCGATGCATACCAGGATGAACGCAAACAACGTCCCGATGCTCGTCATCTCGCCGACGATGTCGCCTGGAATGAACGCGGCAAACAAGCCGGTGAAGACAAAGAAGATCATGTTCGACTTCCACGGCGTCTTGTAGCGCGGGTGGACATCGGAAAAGACCTTCGGGACTAACCCGTCGTGACTCATCGCATAGAAGACCCGTGACTGCCCGAGCAACATGACGAGAATCACGGACGAGAAGCCCGCCAGAATGGCGATGGTCACCAGCCTTGACAGCCACTCGAAGCCAGCCATGTATTTCGTGATGGCGAAGGCGACCGACGCTTCGCGGCCAGCGGTCCGGAAGTCGTCCACCGTTGCGATCCCGCTCAACACGTAGGAGAACAGCACGTACAGCACCGTGCAAACGACGAGCGAGCCCAGAATGCCGATGGGCATGTCCCGCTTCGGGTTCTTCGTCTCCTGTGCGGCCGTTGACACGGCATCGAAGCCAATGAAGGCGAAAAACACGACGCCGGCACCACCGAGAATACCCAGAATGCCGCCGTAGTTGTGCGTCACTCCTTCAGGCGTGACGTAGGTCGTCGCCGGCGGAATGAACGGCGTGTGATTGGCAGGGTTGATGAACTCCCAGCCGAACACGATCACCATCACCACAATCGTCAGTTTCGTAATGACAATCAGGTTGTTGACCAGCGCCGATTCACGTGTGCCGCGAATCAGCAATGCCGACAGCAGCGCCAGGATGACGACCGCGGGAATGTTCATGATCCCGGGGACGCCATCTGCCATTTCAAATGGTGAATGGCGCCATTGGTACGGGACCTCCAGGCCCAGGTAACTCAGCACACGATTGAAGTACTCGCTCCACGCGATGGCCACGGTGGCCGCACCGATGGCGTATTCGAGAATCAGGTCCCACCCGATGATCCAGGCGACGAACTCGCCCATCGTCGCGTACGAGTACGTGTACGCGCTTCCGGCTATTGGAATCATCGATGCGAACTCCGCATAGCAGAGGCCCGCGAACGCGCAGCCGATGCCCGCGACAATGAACGCGAGCGTGACCGAGGGGCCCGTCCGCTCGGCGATCGCGGCGGCCGTGCGAACGAAGATGCCCGCCCCGATGATGCCGCCGATGCCGAGCGACACCAGGGACCATGGACCGAGCGTCCGCCGCAGCGAGTGCTCCTGCGTCGAGCGCGCGACGACATCCGGTGATTGGGAACCCACTTCTGGCGCGTGGGCATCCTTGAGAAGCTGGTCGATTGACTTGGTCCGGAACAGTGAGCCAGCCACTCTGCCTCCTGGTTGGTGGTTCGTAGTGGTGGTTGGTCGGCTGCGAAGACTATACGCGATTTAGGACGTCAGTCTCTGAAGGAAGGCCTGCGTTCGGCCGCGCGGATCGTTACCCCCGAGGAGATCGCTGATCACGGCAACGGCGGCTGCGCCCGCGTCGATCACCGACCGGGCGTTCTCGAGGGTGATGCCACCGATCGCGACGACTGGCATCGTCCCCGCCAACTGCGCCGCAGCACCGACGAGCTCGAGACCCACAGCGACATAACCCGTATCTTTGGTGCGAGTGCCGAACACCGGTCCGACCGCTACATAGCTAATCGGTTCGCGCAGAGCGCCCTCGACTTGGGCAACGGTGTGTGTGGAAAGGCCGACGATCGCTCCTTCACCGAGCAGCCGCCGCGCGGCCTCGGGCGGAAGATCGTCCTGACCGACGTGAACGCCCTCCGCGGCAGAGATGAGCGCGATGTCAGCGCGGTCGTTGACGATGACGTTCGCGTGATAGGGATGAGCGAGCCGTACCGCCGCGTCCGCGAGATCGAGCAACGCCGCCGACCCGAGCTGTTTGGCGCGGAGCTGAATCAGCGTGGCGCCGCCGTCAAGGTAGGCCCGCGCAAGATCGATCGGCGTCCATCCGGCTCGCGCTGCCAGATCGACGTCCACGATGGCGTGGAGGCGGCTCGTAGCTAGGCGCTCTCCGCCAGGGAACTGCTTGCTTTTTTCGATGGCGCGAACCGCTCCATGAACGACGTGCTCAGCTTCCCGGCGATGAAGTCGGGTTCGTTGATGATCTTCAAATGCATCGGTACCGTCGTTTTGATTCCTTCAACGACGGTCATCTCGAGCGTGCGCCGCATCCGGGCGATGGCTTCCTGCCGGTCTCGGCCGTGCACGATGATCTTGGCGATCATCGAATCGTAGTACGGCGAGATCGTGCACTCGGGATGGGCGGCCGTGTCGATGCGCACGCCGGGGCCACCGGGTACGCTGAACGCGTGGATGACGCCGGGAGATGGCGCGAATGTGTCCGGATCTTCGGCGTTGATGCGGCACTCAATCGCGTGACCCGTGAAGGTCACCTCACTCTGTTTGAAACCGAGGCGCTCGCCCGCGGCGATCCGGATCTGTTCCTTGACGATGTCGATGCCGGTCACCATTTCGGTGACTGGATGTTCGACCTGGAGGCGCGTGTTCACTTCCATGAAGTAGAACTTGCCGTCCTTGTCCATCAGGAACTCGAACGTCCCCGCGTTCGTGTATTGGACCGCTCTCGCGGCGTCGGCGACCAGTCCGCCCATCTTGCGGCGAATCTTCTCGGTCAGCGGCGACGCCGGCGATTCCTCGAGCAGCTTCTGGTGACGGCGCTGTATTGAGCATTCGCGCTCGCCGAGGTGCACGAGATTGCCGTGGTGGTCGCCGAGCACCTGGAACTCGATGTGCCGCGGGTTTTCGAGATATTTCTCGACATAGACGTCGCCGACACCGAACGCCGCCTCGGCTTCACGCTGCGCCGTGCGGAGCTGGTTGCCCAGATCTCCCGGCGACCGCACGATGCGCATCCCGCGGCCGCCGCCGCCGGCAACCGCCTTGATGATCACGGGGTAGCCGATGTCCTTCGCACACTTCAGCGCCTTTTCGTCGCTGTCGATCGGCCCATCGCTGCCGGGCAGCATCGGCACACCCGCCTTCTTCATCGCGCGGCGGGCACGCGCCTTGTCGCCCATCAGCTTGATCACAGTCGGGTCCGGACCGATGAACCGGATGTGGCACGCCTCGCAGACTTCGGCGAGGTACGCGCTTTCGGACAGGAATCCGTAGCCCGGATGGATGGCATCCGCGCCCGTGATTTCGGCGGCGCTGATGATCGCCGGTACGTTCAGATAGCTGTCGGTGCTGCGCGGCGGCCCGATGCAGACGTCTTCGTCCGCATACTTGACGTGCAGGGAGTTCTCATCGGCTTCGGAATAGACCGCGACCGTCCGGATCCCGAGCTCGCGGCATGCGACGATGACGCGCAGCGCTATCTCTCCACGATTGGCGATCAGAATCTTCTTGAACATGCTAGGAAGGCTTGATCGCAAATAACCGCTCACCGTACTGCACCGGCTGGCCGTTTTCGACGTAGCACTTGATGATCTCGCCGTCGCACTCCGCGTTGATTTCGTTCATCAGCTTCATCGCCTCGATGATGCACAGCACCTGGCCCTTGCGCACGATGTCGCCGACTTCCGCGAACGCTTTCGCGCCGGGCTCCGGCGCACGGTAGAACGTCCCAACGATCGGAGACTTCACGACCGCGAGATCCAGCGCCTCGTCTGCTGGTGTCAGCACCGGCGAGGCATCGACGGCAGCCGCCGTGGCATGGGCGGCAGCCGGCAACGGCGGCGCATACGGCGGCTGCGATGACGCTGGCGCCACGCTCCAATGCCCGACCGCACCCTTCCGCAACCGTAGCTTGACGTTGTCGCGCTCGAGCTCGAACTCGGCGATGTCGTGCTCCCGCATCATGTCGAGAATCTGTTTGATCTCGTCGAAATCCATGGACATTACAGTGCGAGCAGCTCCTGACGCGGCACGCGGGTGAGCAGCTCACACCCGTCCTCCGTCACGAGCACGTCGTCTTCGATGCGAACGCCACCGAAGCCGGGCAGGTATGCACCCGGTTCAATCGTAAAGACCATGTTTGGGGCGAGTGTGACAGGTGGAAGATCCGTTCGCGGTTTGCCGACGCGCGGCTCTTCGTGCACGTCGAGGCCGAGACCATGGCCGGTGCCATGACCGAAGGCGTCGCCAAGGCCGCGGTCGCGCAACAGCTCACGCGCCGCCGCATCCACTGCCGATGCGTCGATGCCAGGCTTCACGGCGGCCACGGCCGCCGCATGCGCGTCCCGGACTGCATCGTATACGCGCCGCACCTCGCGCGAGGGCGGACCAATCGACACGGTGCGGGTCAAGTCGCAGCAGTATCCGTCCAAGACGCCGCCAAAGTCCAGCACGACGAGGTCGCCGGACGTGAGTACGCGCGTACCTGCGCGGTAATGCGGCATCGCCGAATGAGGGCCGGACGCCACGATCGTGTCAAACGCCATCCGCTCGTAGCCAGCGTCGCGCATCGCCATCTCGATCACCGCGGCGATCCCGCGCTCGGGTTCGCCGGCGTGCACGGCCGCCAGCACCTGCGGCATTACGGTGTCGAGACGCGCAGCCGCCTCTCGCAGCGTCGCGATCTCGAACGAGTCCTTGATCAGCCGCGCCTGCTCGACGACCCGCTCCGTCGCACGAAGCGTGATGTCGAGTCCGCGCCCGGCAATCGTCTCGCGCCACCATTCGTAGCGAGCGACCGTGACATGCGCGGCCTCGAAGCCAACGGTGGTGGCGCCAATATCGACCAGACACGAAACCAACGCTTCGTCATAGCTGGCAGGCACCTCCCACAGTTGAAGCGCCGGGCACGCGGATGGCGACGCCTGCAGCGCTCGGACGGCTTCGTGATAGCGGAAGTCGGCCAACAGGTGCACGGCATCGCGCGTGATGACGAGGATGCCAGCGCTCCCCGCGTGATTCGACAGGTAGCGGATGTTCGACGGGGGCGTGACGATCAGCGCATCAAGGCTGAGTGTTTCGAGTGATTCGCGAATGCGATCGTGGCGCTGTGCCAGCGCGGTAGTCGAAGGCGCAGCCACACGTCACCGCGAATGCGCTCGATCCGCCACAATGGCGGCCAGCCAATGTTCGAGCGCGGGAAGCGTCGGGTCAGTCTGTTGCACCATGGGGATCTCGATGTCCGGAAATGGTGGGGCAATTGCCGTCTCCGGTGCCGCCGGAGCCTCAACGATCCCCTCCGACATTGACGGCGACTCCACGCTGGGATCAGGCGCAGCAACCAGACCGATCGGGTCCGCGTCTCCGAGGTGCTCGTGAATCCCGGCCAGTGCCCGAATGGCAGCCAGATTGTCCGGGGCGACGCGCAACACGGCCTCGAGCTCCTTCCGCGCCTCACCGAACTGTTCCAGCTCGATGAGCGCGCGCCCGAGCGTGACCTGCGCCGACAGGTACCCAGGATGCCGCGCCAGCCCCTCGCGGCAGATCGCGATCGCCTGCTCGTAGTCGCCACCGCGCCGGTACTCCTCCGCGAGCTGTGCAAACGCGATCGACGCCGGGTCCTTGTCGACCCGGCGGCGCAGCGCTTCGATGCGCGGATTGTCATTCATACCCGTGGATTCTATGTTGGCGTGCACTCGCACCAGCAATCGGGCGAACGACGCCGGCTCCGCGCCGGAGCCGCGATGGGCTCCGGCGCGGAGTGAGCGGAATGTCGAGCGAGCTACGGTACCACGTCAACGTTCTGGCGTGTCAACGCCGTCCGCCCTTGTGAGTCGACGATCGTCAGCTGTACGACGTATCGGCGGCCGCCGTTCCCGAACGAATGCGTGATGATTGAATCCGACGTTTCGTCCGTCGAGCCATCGCCCCAGTCCCATTTGTAGGTCGAGATCGTCGCTCCGTTCGAGGGCGTCGAATTCTCGGCATGGAAGTAGGTCGTGACGTTGGCGAAACCGGAGCCGCTCGAATTCGTCGGTGTGAAGTAGAACGTCGCGTTGATGCCCGTCGGCACACCGGTCGTGAGATTCAACTGCAGGCTCGCCGACCCTGCCCGACCCAGATCATCGATTGCGCGAACGGTGGCTGAATAGATCCCTCGAGCGGTATAGGTGTGCGCCACATTGCCACCGACGGTCGTGGTGTTGCTGCCGTCGCCGAAATTCCATTCGTACCGTACTACCTGATGGTTTACCGCGGCTGTTCCAACCGCGTTGAACGTCGCCTGCTGGTTCACGACCGGCGGGTTCGGCGATACGTTCAGCGTGACTGTAGGCTCGGCAGGCATCGACGGTGTCACCAGCTGACGGATCGCGACGACCAAACCGGCGGCATCAGTGACCGTCAGCTCCACGTTGTACGCGCGCGCGACCGTGAACGAGTGCGTAACCACGCGGCCAGTGGCCGTGGTTCCGTCGTCAAAGTTCCAGGCATAGGAACAGTTGTCGAGACACTGCGCGCCTTCATCCGTTGTGGTCGTCGCATCAAAGGTCGCAACCTGATTGATTTCAGGATTCTGAGGCGTCACGGTGAATGCCGGCGCAGGTGCCGTCGAATTCGACACGCCCATGAGCGCAATCGAAACCCTTCGTGGAAGCGCGTTGTCAGCGTTCTCACCCACCGGAGTCACCGACACGACGATCTGGTTGCCGGGTACGATGATGTTTTGCGCCGGCGCCGTCACCGCAAATGTCGCGCGGCCGTCTGCGTTGGTCGTGACCGATTCCTGCGACGGTGTCCCTCCGACAACGACCACCGTCAACCGCTGTCCTGCCCTCGGCCGGTTGTCGGGGTCGCGCGACGTCACGGTCAGGATGGACTGCGAACTGCCGTCGCGCGGCAGCTGGTCTGGCGAGGCCGTTAATGAAACGGACGATCCGAGACCGGACGGTCCAATCAGCGGAGGTGGTGCCTGACTGTCGAGCCCGCAGGCCGTTGTCACAGCAGCGACAATCGGCACAACCACCAGTGCGACGCGCGTGCGAAATCTCGTGATTTCCATTCCGTTCACCTAACTCGTCGAGTCGCCGAAGTTCGCGAACGTGACGCCAATCGACCCTGTCACCGCGACATCGTTGTTATGCATGTCCTTGCCGTAGAAGGTGACATCGGCAATGGCGTCAATCGTCAGACCATTGGTGGCAAGTGCCAGCAAAGGCGGCTCGAGCTTCGCCGAGACGCGCACGATGTCGAACGTCTGCTGGACCGCACTTGAAATCGGCACGGAAATCGTCATGCCGGAGTCGAACGCATACGGCACGTCCAGGCCCTGGACGTTTCGCCCGTCCGTGCGTCGATACACGACGCGGTAGCGCGTGAACGTCACGGTATTGAGTTCACTGGGGGTGTTCGCGACGCCTGGCGCACCAGCGTCCTTGAGTCTCAGCGACAGCGTCACTCGACCAATGTCATTGAACCGCGTCGGCACCGCCGTGCCCGACACGGTGATGTTGGTGACCACATCCGAATGCAGATACCCGCCGAAGCTCTGCGAGCCGGCCCCAGATGACGCGGAAAGGTCGTCGATCCGCATGACCACCGGCGCGCGACCCTGATCGGCGACGCCGCATCCGGCGGTCGCGGCGGCCAGTGACGTCAGCAACGCAAGCGTGATGGACTGCCTAATCACGGTTCTCTCCTACAGCGTCAGAATGCGCGGCGTGATGAAGATCAGCAGCTCGCGGCTTTCGTCGTTGACGCCTTCGCGCTTGAACAGCCACCCGAGCAGCGGGAGACGGTTGAGGCCCGGCGTGCCGTCCTTGTTGGTCTGTTCGCTGCTCACATAGATGCCGCCAATGACCGTGGTGTCGCCGTTGTTGACGAGCACCTGCGTAATCGCCCGCTGCGTGTCGATGGGCGGAATGTTGTTGACGGATTTGCTGTAGTCAGGCGCGGCGTTTTCGAGCGAGACGCGCATGATGACGGTGTTGGCGGCGGTGATCTGTGGCGTCACTTTGAGCGTCAATGCGGCGTCCTTGAAGGTCACGGTCACCGTGTTGTTGGCAACCGTCTGAATCGGAATCTGGACGCCCTGCGTCATCTCCGCTTCCACGTTGTTCTGCGTGGTCACACGCGGTGTGGAGAGCAGGCGACCCTGGCCTTGCTTCTCCAGCGCGGACAGCACCACGTCGAGGTTGAGCGCACCATTGACCGAACCCATCGCCAGGCCAACCGCGGAGCTCGCGCCAGTCACGCCGAGATTGACCGCGGTTGCCGCCGAGTCGAACTGCGGCTCCGGCGCGGGCGGCCCCTGCGTGGCACCCGTGCGGCCCGTGATGCTTCCCTGATTCGGAAACGCGAGACCGGTGGTGTTCCCGATGGTGTTGCTCGCGCGGCCGTTGATGCCCCACTGCACGCCAATCGTCCGTGCGAACTGCCGCGTGGTCTGGACGATGCGCGCTTCGATTTCGACCTGCGGCTGCGGCGAATCGAGCGTCCCGATCAAATCGCCGGCGCGCTGCAATCGATCAGGCAGATCGTTGATGATGATGGTGTTCGTCCGCGGATCGGTCTGAATGGAGCCGCGTGAGGAGAGCACCGTGGCCGTGAGCAACGGTCGAAGGTCTTCAGCGCGCGCGTAGCTCAGCGATCTCGTGTACACGCGTAGCTCCCCTGAGAGCGCCTGCTCGTCGGCGAGCTTGCGGCGCTGCGTCTCTTCGTCGGCAAGGACCGCCAGCGGCGCCACTCGCACGATCGTGCCGTCGACGACGTAGCCCAGCTTGTTGGCGCGCAGGATGATGTCCAGCGCCTGATCCCAGGGCACATCGCGGAGCGATACGTCGACGGTTCCCTGAATCGTGGGATCGATGACGATGTTGAGCCCGCTGATTTCCGCAAACGTCCGCAGAACCGCCCGGAGGTCGGCACCCTGAAAATCCAGGCTGACCGGATGTCCCGTATACCTCGGCGCGTTCGGCCCAATCTGCGTCGTCTGCGTACCGGGCGTCGGCGTAGCGGGTGGCGTCGTCTGTGCGGGCGCCGGTGCGACTGGCGGCGCAAACACTGCGGTCGGAGGCGCCTGTGCCTGCGCCATCTTGACCACGACGGGCTGCGGTGCGGCGGGCTTTGTCGCCGCAGCGAGCATGGCGACAGCCTTCGCCTGCGGAGTCGGCGCCGCTGCATCGTCGATGACCATCGTCAGCGCCTGGCCATCCGGTGACGGTTCCAAGTGGAACGCGGAACGTCGCGACATCTCGATCGCGACGCGCGTGAGCATCGCGCTCTTCTCGTTGATGCCGATGCGAACGCTTTGCACGGCGCCCTGTCCGACCGGCGTTATTCCTGGCAGCGCGGAGGTGGCGTTTGCGAGATCGACGTAGAGACGGGCGGGCCCTTCCTTCGATTCCTCGACATTGGTCGTCACCAGACGCCCCGTCGCCTGAAGCGTGATTGCCGTGGATGCGCCACGGCGCTCCACCTGGAGATCGCGGATAACGGTCGACGGGCCTACCGCACTGATGACACCTGCCGCGGCCCGGTCGAGGCGATCCGCCTCTACGAAGATGACATTGCGCGCGCTGCGGACCCGCGGCCGCACTGGCTGGACGAGATCCAGGCTGACGCGCGCCACTGACGAACCGTCGAACGCACGCCCGTTCTCCACGCGTACGGCGGCAACCGGTACCCGGGGATCGACCTTGAAGTTGTCTGCAAAGCCGGCGGCCACGACGTCGCGCATCTCGACGACAAACGTGCGCGGGTCAGGCTGCGAGGCGACATACGGCACCGGGTCGGATGCCTCGATGGAAATCACGCCGGCACGGTCGTCGACCCGGGACGCGATCCGCTTGAGCATGGCGGTGTCGGTGCTGCTGGCGCCAAGCTGCGCGATGGCAATGAGCGCGAGAAGCGCGCCAACCAGCAAGCCGGAACGTGGGAGCGTGGACTTGCACATTCGGGAGTCCATTACCTGCCCTCTTCGGTCTGTCGGAGCACCTTGCGCACCTCGCGCTGTTTCTCGAGCGACAGCGGATCGGTCACCTGTTGCGCGATCACCATGCTTTCGGGGTTGATGACGCGGATTGTTCCGTCGAGCAGCTTGTCGCCGGCCCTGACGATGTAGGTCTTGTTGTCGGAGCCCTGCACGATGCCGACGAAGCTCCCCTGGGTCGCGATGGTGCCTTTCAGCGTGACCTCACTGGTTTCGAGGCCCGCCAGTCCATTGGGTCTGTTGCTGCCTGACATCCGTGGCACGTCGCTGCCGCGGCGCAGCAGGCTGACGAACGGATCGCGCCGACCCTGCGGGTCATACGTGTAGCCCTGCGGCTCGAGCGGAGCCGCAGGCGCGGCCGCCGCAGGTGCAGGCGCAGGCGCGCTTGCCGGTGCCGGCGCGCTCGCAGGCGCGTTCGTAGCCGGGCTCGCAGGCGCGTTTGCAGCGGGAGGCACAGCCGGAGTGCCGGGCGGTGGAGACTGTGCCGCCGAGACAACTGGCCCCATCCAGGCAGCCAACAGCACCGCGAGCGCGAGCGCACGAGACGTCGTCTGCACGGCTACGGAGTCCCTGTCCCCGTCGTGGCAACCGGCGTCGCGGGCTTCTTCGGTTCGATCAGGACGAACGTCGTCGCCGTGCATTCGGCGCTGATCGAATTCGCCGACCCCACGCCGTCCTTGGTCGCATACGTCTTGATGTGAATGCCGTTGACGTTGATGATGCGGGGGAACTTGCTCACCCGCTCGAGGAAGTTCCCGAGGTTGTGGTAGGTCCCCTCGACCTGCAGGCCGATCGGCCACTCCGCGTACATCTGCCGCGTTGCGACGGCCTGCGGTGCGAATCCGCGAATCGTGAGATTCGACTGCGTCGCCATGCCCTGAATACGACGCAGCAGATCCGCGACGTCCTTCTCACTGGGAAGCACCGGACGCAACCGTTCGAGCTGCGCCTCGAGATCGCGGACCTGACGACGGAATTCTGGCAGACGTCTCGCCGTGCCCAGCCCGCGCTGAATCTCGGCCTGGATGGTCGCGAGCTGTGCCTCACGCTGCGAGATGCTCTCCTGCGCGGGCTTCGCGTAAAAGTTCCAGAAGACGCCGGCGCCGGCAATAGACAGGAAGGCAAACGCGCCAACCTGGCCGTACCACGGCATCTTGCTGAGACTGAGGTTGATCGCCATCGTTAGCGCCTTCCGCCAGGAGGCGGCGCAGGAGGCGCTGCCGGGCCTGCGGCCCGTCCGCCGGCAGGAGGCGGTGTCTTCGGACCATTGGCAAGCGTCGCTTTCACGGTGAACTTGATCAGATCGACGCCCGCGCCGCTCTTATCTGCCTGGCCGGTCGGCGTCACGGTGTCGACCTTGCTGTCGACGATCTCGATCGGTTTCTGTAGAAATGGCGTGCTTCCGAGATTGCCGACGAAATCGGACAGCGCAATCAGCGTGGTGCTCTGGCCTTGAATGGTGACGTCGCTTCCCTTCTGCTCGAGGTCGGTGAGCCAGAGCATGTCGGGCACGCTCTTGCTCACAATGTCGAGCAGCTGCACGGGGAGGCTCTGCCCACTTCGGAGCTGTTCGATCAGCCCGACGCGCTGCTGCAACGCGGCGCGCTCCTGTTCGAACTCGTTGACTTCGCGAATGATGGACTGCAACCGCAGCTGCTCCTGCTGCGCATGTGCGATGTCGGCGTCAACCTGTGTCGACCGCTGCTGGAGCGACCAGTACCAGTAACCGATGCCCCCCGCGGCGACGACGAGAATCAGGCTGCATGCGAGCGTCAGCCGCTGGCCGATGTCGAATGCGACCGCCTTCTTCTTGGCCTGACGTTCGCCGCCGAGCAGGTTGATGCGAATCATCGGTCGCTCATCTTCCGCAGGGCGAGGCCGACGGCAACCGCCGCGGATGGCGCCATGTCGGCGGGCTCTCCGCCCAGCTTCTTGGCATCCCACGCCACAGCGCGGAACGGATCGAAGTCTTCAACCGGCGTGTTGAAGCGCTCCTGCACCATCTGATGGAAGCCGTCGACGCGCG
>Ga0207701_10000887_pt1 | contig 31829 bp, 22 predicted proteins | sample KBSSwiSSwithPhiX_FD_184294 | JGI IMG/M metagenome (GOLD analysis project Ga0207701, IMG submission 184294) | Switchgrass rhizosphere bulk soil microbial communities from Kellogg Biological Station, Michigan, USA, with PhiX - S5 (SPAdes) (version 2) | ecosystem: Environmental > Terrestrial >... | reverse complement strand
CCATACCGCTACGACTTCTATCAGACGATGCGGCGGCTGGAGTGCCTGTTCGCCGATCGCCCGCGATGGGGCAGCGCGCTCCGCCCGGTCGATGAGCCCGTGCGTCTCGGGCAGGATCCGGATCTGTCGTTTGCGCCGGCGCCGTTGTCGTCGTTCGAGATCGGCCGCGACGGCCAGCCGCCCAGGTTGCAGGTCCTCCTGTTTGGCCTGCTCGGCCCGAACGGTCCGCTGCCGCTGCACCTGACCGAGTTCGCGCGCGAACGCCTGCGCAATGCGGGCGATCCTACCTTCAGCCGATTCCTCGATCTGTTTCACCATCGCTTTCTCGCGCTGTTCTACCGCGCGTGGGCCCAGGCACAGCCGCACGTCAGCCGCGATCGGCCCGCGGAGGACCGCTTTTCCGTCTACCTGGGTGCGTTCGCCGGTCTGTCTTCGGCGTCGTTCCGCGATCGCGACGCGCTCCCGGACCTTGCCAAGTTCTTTCACGTCGGCACCCTCATCCGTCACGTGCGAAACGCAGAAGGGCTGGCCGCGATCATCGAACACTTCTTCCGGGTACCCGCACGAATCGAACAGTTCGTCGGCCACTGGTTGTTCATTCGCGAGCACGAGCGCACGCGTCTCGGACGCGCCGGGGCGATGCTTGGCGCCGGGGCGATCGTCGGACGCGGCGTGTGGGATCGCCAGCACAAGTTCCGGATTCACCTCGGTCCTCTCACCCTGGAACAATACGAAAGCCTTCTGCCCGGAGGCAGGCTGATCGTCAAGCTCGTGGACTGGGTGCGGCTGTATTTGTGTTTCGAACTCGACTGGGACGTGCGTCTGCGGCTCAAGCGCGACGATGTTCCCAGGTTGGAGCTTGGCGCCGGACGCCGCCTCGGATGGACCACCTGGCTCGGACGCCGCCAATCCGACACCGACGCAGTCGACTTGTGCCTGGACGCCGAGGCATTCGTTCATCGAGGTCGTGCAACCGCATGAGTGAAATCAGCCGCACGGCGCTGTTTGGCAAGCTGAATAGCCTGGCATACAAGGCTATTGAAGGGGCAACCGTCTTCTGCAAGCTGCGGGGCAATCCGTACGTCGAGCTGGTCCATTGGATCCAGCAGATCGTGCAGACGCCAGACTCGGACTGGCACCGGATCATCCGCCATTTCGAGATCGATTCGTCGCGCCTCGCAAAGGACATCACCGATGCGCTGGATCGCCTGCCTCGGGGAGCGACATCGATCTCGGATTTGTCGACGCACGTCGAGAACACGGTGGAGCGGGGCTGGGTGTATGCGACGCTGATGTTCGGCGACGATCAAGTGCGGACCGGTTACCTGATGATCGGCATCCTCAAGACGCCGTCGCTGAGGAATGCGCTGGTCGCCATCTCGAAGCAGTTCGAGCGCGTCAAGCTGGATACGCTGACCGACGAATTTGGCAGGATCGTCGGCGGCTCCCCCGAAGAGACGCTCGCGGCGACCGACGGCTCGTCGCTGGCGGCTCCGGGCGAAGCCAGCAGCGCGATCGCGCCGGCGCAGATGGGCAAGCAGGAGGCGCTCAAGCGATTTGCGACCGATCTGACCGACCGGGCGCGCAAGGGCCAGATCGATCCCATCAGCGGCCGGGACGAGGAAATTCGACAGATCGTCGACATCCTGATGCGCCGCCGCCAGAACAATCCGATCCTCACCGGTGAAGCCGGCGTCGGCAAAACGGCCGTCGTCGAGGGCTTTGCGTCGCGGGTGGCGCGAGGCGATGTGCCGCCGCCGCTCCAGGACGTCTCGGTGCACACGCTCGACATCGGGCTCCTGCAGGCCGGCGCGAGCATGAAGGGCGAGTTCGAGAATCGGCTGCGCCAGGTGATCGACGAGGTCCAGGCATCGCCGAAGCCGATCATCCTGTTCGTCGACGAGGCGCACACGTTGATCGGTGCGGGCGGGTCGGCTGGCACGGGTGACGCCGCCAACCTGCTCAAGCCCGCGCTCGCGCGCGGAACTCTGCGAACGATCGCAGCCACGACGTGGGCCGAATACAAGAAGTACATCGAGAAGGATCCCGCCCTGACGCGAAGATTCCAGGTGGTGCAGATCGCCGAACCCACCGAGGAGAAGGCGATCCTGATGGTCCGCGGTGTCGCCTCGATTCTCGAGAAGCATCATCGCGTCCAGGTCCTCGATGAAGCGCTCGAGGCGGCCGTGCGGCTGTCCCACCGCTACATTCCCGCTCGGCAGCTGCCTGACAAGGCGGTGAGTCTGCTGGACACGGTGTGCGCACGCGTGGCCATCAGCCAGCATGCCGTGCCCGCGCAGCTCGAAGACTGTCGCAGAACGATCGAAGCCTTGCACGTCGAGCTCGACATCATCGGCCGCGAGGAGGCGGTGGGGTTGGACGCCGCGGAGCGGCGGAAGACCTGCGAGGAGAAGCTCGCAACGGCCGAGGCCCGCCGTGTGGAGTTGGAGCAGCGCTGGCAAGCCGAGCGCGAGGTCGTCGATCGCAGTCTCGCGATTCGTGCCAGGCTGAGACAAGGAGCCGAGCGCGTCGAAGGCACTGGCAGCGCCCTCGAAGAGGCGGCCCAGTCGCAGAAGGCCGCAGTCGCAGCAGCGGGCGGTGTGCCGGCTGCGGCGGGCGTTGTGTCGCCTGCGGCGGTCGTCGAGGGCGTGTCCGCCGACGAGCGGAGCACGCTGCTCGTGGAGCTTGCCGGCCTCCAGGCGAAATTGAGGGATCTGCAGGGTGAGTCGCCGTTGATCCTGCCGAGCGTCGACGAGCAGGCCGTGGCGGCGGTGGTCGAAGACTGGACCGGCGTCCCTGTCGGCAGGATGGTGAAGAACGAAATCGAGACGCTGCTCAACCTGGCCGACACGCTCAACAAACGTGTCATCGGCCAGCGGCACGCGCTGGACATGATTGCGCGGCGCATCCACACGTCGCGTGCGAAGCTCGACAACCCGAACAAGCCGATCGGCGTATTCATGTTGTGCGGACCTTCGGGCGTCGGCAAGACCGAGACGGCGTTGACGCTCGCCGAAGCGCTCTATGGCGGCGAGCAGAACGTCATCACGATCAACATGAGCGAGTTCCAGGAGAAGCACACCGTCTCGACGCTCAAAGGGTCGCCTCCGGGCTATGTCGGCTACGGCGAAGGCGGCATCCTGACCGAAGCCGTCCGGCGGCGCCCTTACAGCGTGGTGCTGCTCGACGAAATCGAGAAAGCGCACCCGGACGTCCATGAACTGTTCTTCCAGGTCTTCGACAAGGGATGGATGGAGGATGCCGAAGGCCGGTACATCGACTTCAAGAACACGATCATCCTCCTGACGTCGAACGTCGGGACGGAACTGATAGCGAGCATGTGCAAGGACCCCGAGCTGATGCCGGCGCCTGACGGAGTGGCCAAGGCGTTGCGCGAACCGCTGCTGAAGAAGTTCCCTGCGGCGCTCCTCGGCCGGCTCGTGGTCATCCCCTATTACCCGCTCGGCGATGCCATGCTCGGCACCATCGTCCGCCTGCAGCTCGGTCGGATCGCGAAGCGCGTGGCCGAGAACCATAAAGTTCCCTTCAGCTACGACGATGAGGCGGTCAAGCTGATTGTGAGCCGCTGTACGGAAGTGGAAAGCGGCGGCCGCATGATCGACGCGATTCTGACGAACACCGTGCTCCCGGCGATCAGCCGGGAGTTCCTGACGAGGACGATGGCCGGTGCGGCGTTGAACGGTGTCCGTCTCGCCGTGGCGAGCGGCGATTTCGAGTATCGATTCGAGTAGGTTCGGCGTGTTCCCGATCATGGAAGAAGAGACGACGACCGAGCCGCGCGAAATTACCCTCGACGAGGCCGTATCGCTCGCGATCGTCCTGCAGAACAACGAGCGCGTCGCGGATGCTGAGCAGTTGTATCGCCGCGTGCTCGAACTCGCGCCAGAACATCCGCACGCGTTGCACTACTCCGGCGTCCTGGCCCACCAGCAAGGGCGGAACGAGGAGGCGCTGGCGCTGGTGGGCAGGAGCCTGGCGCTCGAGCCGGACCGGGCAGACTGGCACAGCAACCTCGGTAACATCCTGCAAAACCAGGGCAGGTTCGAGGAGGCCGTGGTCGCCTATCAGCGCGCGATTGCCCTCGAGCCCGAGCACGCCAATACCTATTGCAATCTCGGGGTGCTGCTCAGGGCCGAGGGAAAGCTCGCCGACGCCGAGGCTGCGTACCGCACGGCGATTCGATTGAACCCGGAGCACAGCGACGCGTACCGGAACCTGGGCATCCTCCTGAACGCGCAGAAGCGCACGCAGGAAGCGGTGGCGTGCTTCTGCAAGGTCATCACGCTGCGGCCGCGCGACCCCGAAGCGCGCCGGCTGCTGGCGCTGGCCCATTGCACGGTCGGAGAAGTGGAGAAGGCGATTCAGATCTACGAGGAGTGGCTTGCCGAAGAGCCGGACGAGCCGATCGCGCGGCACATGCTCGCGGCCTGCTCCGGCCGGGAGGTGCCGCAACGCGCGTCGGACGGGTTTGTCGAGAGGGTCTTCGACAATTTTGCTGCCAGCTTCGATTCCAAGCTGGCCAAGCTGGAGTACCGCGCGCCGGCGCTGGTGGCCGCGATGCTGGAGGAGTCAGGTCTGCCGGCGACGAAGAGCCTCGACATCCTCGATGCCGGCTGCGGCACGGGCCTGTGCGGTCCGCTGGTCGCTTCGTATGCGCGGCGACTGACCGGCGTCGATCTCTCTGCCGGCATGCTGGCTCGAGCGGAAGAGAAGCACGTGTACGACGCGCTGCTGAAACGCGAGCTGACGTTGTATTTGCGTGAATCGGTTGCTGCGTTCGATGTGATCGTGTCGGCCGATACGCTGGTCTACTTCGGCGCCTTGCAGGAGGTGCTGGCCGCGGCAGCGGCGGCGTTGCGGCCTGAAGGGCTGTTGATCTTTACTCTCGAAGCAGCCAGCGACGACGTCGTGAGCGAGTATCGACTCGAGTCGCACGGACGCTACGCGCACTCGCGACCGTACGTCGAACAGCTCCTGGTCAGTGAAGGTCTCACGACAGAGGCGGCGCCTGCGGAATTGAGAATGGAGGCGGGAGCGCCCGTCGCCGGGCTCGTGATTCGAGCGACAAAGCCGACAGCCGTTGCAGGTCGTCTCGGCACCGAGACGGAACGAGAGAATGGCCTCGTCGGCCGGGTAACCTCAGGAGAACACGATGGCTAGAACGATGGAGATCACCACGCCACTTGGCGATGACGTCCTGCTGTTTCACAGCATGCACGCGCGCGAGGAGATGGCGCGATTGTTCGAGTATCAGCTCGACTTGCTGAGCAAGAAGGTCGACGTGGACATGGACGACGTACTCGGCCAGAACGTGACGGTGAAGCTGGCGCTTCCCGACGACAGCACTCGCTTCTTCAACGGTCATGTGACGCGCTTTTCGCAGAACGGGACCTACGGAGGCTATTACCGCTACTCAGCTGTCGTGCGCCCGTGGCTGTGGTTTCTGACGCTGACATCCGACTGTCGCATTTTTCAGGACATGACGGTTCCTGACATCCTGAAAGCCGTGTTCTCTGAGCACCCAATGGCCGATTTCAAGTTCGAGCTGACGAGCCCTTATCGGCAGTGGAAGTACTGCGTGCAGTATCGCGAGACGGACTTCAACTTCGTAAGCCGCCTGATGGAGCAGGAAGGCATTTATTACTACTTCCGGCACACGGATGGTCACAACACAATTGTGGTCACGGATTCCTATGTCGGTCACAAGGCGTCCCCGGGCTACGAAGAGATTCCATTCATCGCTCCCGACCGTCTCGTTCGCCCTGATACCGAACACATCATCGACTGGGACTTCTCGCGCGAGGTTCAGCCGGGTGTGTACGTGCACGACGACTACGATCTCGAGCGTCCGAGCGTCGAGTTGAGAACTCGGAAAGCGCTGGCTCGGAACTACGCAGGGAGCGACTATGAGATGTACGACTATCCGGGACTCTATCTCGAGACCTCGGATGGCGAACAATACGCCGAAGTGCGAATCAACGAGTTCGGCAGCCAGTTCGAAACCGCGAAAGGCGTCACCAACGCCAGAGGACTCTCAGTTGGGTCGCTCTTCACGCTTCAAGAATATCCGCGGGCCGATCAGAACCGCGAGTACGTCGTCCTCGCTGGCACGTTCGACCTGGAGTTTGGCGATTACGAGGCGATGCCACCTGATGTCAGGACCGATTACCGCGGCTCCTTCGTCGCCATGTCCAGCCAACAGCAATTCCGCCCGAAGCGGCTGACGCCGAAACCATTCGTCCAGGGACCGCAGACTGCTGTCGTCGTCGGTCCGTCGGGAGAAGAAATCCACACCGATCAACTGGGACGCGTCAAAGTTCAGTTCCATTGGGACCGTTACGGACAGAACAACGAAAAGAGTTCGTGCTGGATCCGGGTTTCTCAGCCGTGGGCGGGGAAGGGATGGGGGTCGGTCTCGATCCCGCGGCTTGGGCAGGAAGTCGTCGTCAGTTTTCTCGAGGGCGACCCGGACCAGCCGCTCATCACAGGACGGCTTTACAACGCCGAGCAAGCGCCTCCATACACCGGCGGCGTGGTCAGCGGCCTCATGTCGAAGACCCACAAGGGGCAGGGGTTCAACGCGATCGCAATGGATGACACCGCCGGGAAGGAACAACTCAACCTCAACGGTCAGTACGACATGAACACGGCTGTGGGCAACAACCAGGCGAATACAGTGGCCGTCGATCAGTCGAACAAGGTGGGCTCGAATCAAAAGGAGGAGGTCGGGGCGAAGCGAGAAGTCACCATTGGTGCCAACGACGATCTCCACGTCGGCGGCAACCGCGCGACCACCATCGTCGGTAATCACGACGTGACGATTAACGGCAGCGAGAAAGTCGGCATCAGCGGCAGCCGCACGGCCTCGGTGAATGGTAAGGAGGACGTGACGATTGGCGGCAAGAGCACGCTGCAGGTCAGCGCCTCGAGGACCGAGACGATCGCCGGCAACCATTCCATCACGAATCCGAGGATGGCCATTACGACGGCCGCGCAGTTCGTCGTGGCTGCCGGCGCCAGCCTGACTGCTACGTCCGCGAAAGTCAGCCTGATGGCCGGCTCGAAGTATCTTGCGCAGTCCGGCGGGAAGATGGACGTGAAGGCTGGCGCGGTGCTGACGCAGCAGTCGGGCGCCGCAATGAACATCAAGTCTGGTGCCGGCATCAACCAGCAGTCGAGCGCGGCGATGAACATCAAGGCCGGCGGCGCGTTGAACTCGCAGGCCGGCGGCGCGATGAACTTCAAGGCGAGCGGCGCACTGACGGGGAAGGGCTCAGTGATCAAGCTGAACTCGCCGACCAACATCAAAGGGACAACGCTGACCGTCAAATGAGCGACCTGACTGCCAACGAAATCGTCGCCGCTGCGGCGTCGGGGCATGCCCTTGACGGGCGGCGTGCAGCCGGACTTGCGCTGCGCGGCGCCAGCCTGAACGGGCTCAGCCTGCGGCAGACCGTGTGGGAGGACGTCGATTTGTCGGGCGCTGACCTGTCGTCGGCGACATTGACCGGGGCGCAGTTTCGCCGCTGCCGGTTGCAGGGGGCCGCATTCGACGGCGCGACGCTCGACGGCTGCCTGATGATTGCGTGCGATGCCAGCGGCTCGCACTGGAAAAACACGACCGCTCGGGAAGCGGCGCTCGTGGAGTGCGTCCTGGACGAGGCACGCTTCGTAGATCTCAGGCTCGAGCACCTCCAGATGCTGTCGTGCAGCATCGAGCGGGCACGCTTTGACGACGTGCTTTTCGTCGATGCTACGCTGGAGTCCTCAAGCCTCGCCGGTTCGAAGCTGTTCCGCATCTCAATTGTGGCCAGTCAGGTGGTGGGCTGCCGCGTCGCCGGCGTGTCGTTCGCCGCGGTGCGTCTGGAAAACAGCCGCTTTCTCGACAGCGACTTAAGCGACGTCCGGTTCGGCGAGAGCGAGAGCGTCAACTGCGTGTTCGAGAACTGCCAGTTCGGGGGCGCCAACCTGGCGGGTCTCCGATCTGACATGCTCGCCTTTACCGGTTCAGACCTGACGAGGGTCGCAGTCTTTGCCGAAGACCTCACCGGCGGCATCTACGCGGGCGCGGATGTGAGCCGCGTCGACTGGTCGGGCAAGCGGCTCGAGGGGGTCGATCTCTCCGAAGCCAACCTTGAGGCGGCGACGCTTCGCGACGCGACGCTTGAGAATGCCAACCTGGTGTCGGCGCGATTGACGGGCGCCGACCTTACCAACGCGAACTGTCGGCAGGCGTTGCTCGTCGAGGCCGATCTGAGTGGCGCGACGTTGACCAACGCCGACTTTACAGGCGCTGTGCTCGCGCGCGCCGTGCTGCCGGTCGCCAGGCTCGGCTACGCTGTGCTGTCGGGCGCCGATCTCTCGGGGACCGATCTCACCGGCGCCAACCTGGCCGGCCAACGTCTGACCGGGTGCTCGTTCGCCGGCACATTGCTGTCGGGCGCCGATCTGTCGAACACCGATCTGACCGACGCCGACTTCACGGACGCGAAGCTTGACGGTGTTGACTTCAGCGGCGCATCGTTTCGCGACTCGGTGTTGACCGGCGCCAACTGCGCGGGCGCCAACTTCAGCAGCGCGCGCTTCGCGAACAGTTACCTCGACGGCGTTGCGCTCGAAGACGCGATCTTGACCAGGGCGTCGTTCTTCGAAACCGTTCTGGACGGCGGCGATCTCCGTACCTGCCGGTTCGGCGGGACGAGTTTCGAGTCGTGCAGTCTCACCGAAGCGCGGCTCGACGGCGTCGACGTTTCGGGCTGCAGCTTCACCGACAGTGATTTCAGCAAGAGCAACCTCGCTGGTGCGAACATGGGCGGGGCGTCGCTGTCGGGATGCGATTTCTTTGAGGCGGTGCTCGAAAACGCCGACTTCGATTCCGTCAAAGCTCCGTCGGCCCGTTTTGCGAAGAGCCGCGCCGATGGCGCCACGTTTCGCAAAGCGGCGCTACCTTCGGCGCAGTTCATGGGAGCGAGCCTGAACCAGACCGATTTCAGCTCGGCGGACCTTCGCTCGGCGATGTTCGCGGGCGCGTCAGCCCGCGGTGCGCTGTTCCGCAACTGCCGCCTGGACTATGCGCAGATCGTCCACACGGAGATCGACGGCGCAGACTTCACCGCTTCGAACCTGTACTGGGCCGACTTCCATGCCACTGATCGCGCGAAGGCCGAGTGGCGAGGGGCCACAGTGGACGGCATCCGCCCGCTCGATCAGGATCGCCTGATTGCTGAGCGGTGGAGAGCCGGAGAGCCGCCGACATGGACTTCGTGAACGAGACCGGGCTCGAGGCGGCGTGGGTCGTTGGCAAGATTAATCCGCCCGCGCCCTCGTTGACCGCCCTGATCAAGGGCACGTTCCGCCTCACTCCGGGTCAGTCTGCTCGGCCCGTCGACGACCAGATGCCGCTCACTGGCGATCAGTTCGAGGCCGAAGATCCGCAAAAGCCGCTTCGCTACCCGTCGGACTTTGCGCCGTTCAAGCCGCGCGCCGACATCATGCTGATCGGCACCTGCCACGCGCCAGGCGGAATGCCAGTTTCGGCCGCGCGTGTTGGCTTCCGGCTCGGCCCCCGTGCAAAGGCGCTGATCGTTTACGGCGATCGCCAATGGACTTCTACCGGCGTTGCAACCGAGCCTGTGCCGTTCACATCAATGGCGTTGACGTGGGAACGCGCGTACGGCGGGCCCGGGTTTGATCGGAACCCCGTGGGTCGCGGTTTCGAGCCGGAAGGGCGTGGCGCCGCGGTTGAGGGTCGCCCATTGCCCAACATCGAGTTCGCGGATCGCCCGCTGAAGCTGGCGAGCGACCGGGTCGAACCTGCTGGCCTGAGTCCGGTGCCCGAGTCCTGGCCCCAGCGCCTGCAGAAATTCGGCACGTTCGACGATCAGTACGTGAAGGATCGCTGGCCCCTGCCGCCCCGCAACCTGGACTGGGGCTTCTTCAACGCTGCGCCCGAGGATCAGCAGGTCGACGGGTACATCAAAGGCGACGAAGAACTCTACGTCGAGAACCTGCACGCGACAGTGCCGAAGTACGAAGCCCGTTTACCCGGCGTTCGTATCCGCTGCTTCATCAACGAGCGGACTCGTGCGCGCTACGAACTCCGAGAAATTCCCATGCGTCTGGATACGGTCTGGATCGACATGGACGCCGAGACGCTGATCCTCGTGTGGCGCGGGAACGTCGACGTCCGCAATCAGAAGCTGATTGGCAGCGAGCACTTCTTTGCCACTTCGGAGCCGCTCGGGCAACCGCCGCTTGACCGGGCCGCGTGTGTCGAAAGGCTCGAGGAAGCGCTCGCCCGCCGCGAAAAGGCGGACGAGGAACTCGACGCCGAGATGCCCGAAGAACTCGGAGAAGAAGAAGAAGAGGAGGTGGAGGAGGAGGAAGAAGAAGAGGAAGAGGAAGAAGAAGAAGAAGTGCCAGACGCTCCACAAGTCGCCGACTCCGCGCCGGCTACGTCTGCCGACGGTGCGGCCGATGCGGCGGACGCTGCGGTCGGCCGAGATGCCGATGCTGGTGCTGAACCGGAAGAATCGCGCCAGTCCGACGCCGAGGAAGCGCCGGACGAAGCCCCCTTGAGTCTCGAGCGCGTCTTGCGGTTGGTCGCAGCGCGTGTGAGTCTGGCCGGCGTCGATCTATCGGGACTCTCGCTCGCGCGCCAGGATTTGAGCGGCGTCGATTTTCACGAGGCCATCATGACCGGCGTGAACCTCGCGGGCGCCAACCTGGCGAATGCCAACCTGTCTGGTGCTGTTCTGACCGGCGCGAACCTGCGCGCTGCCAACTGTGCAGGCGCCAATCTGTCGGGCGTCGATCTGACCGAGGCGTGGTTGACGGAAGCGGACCTATCCGGCGCCGACATCAACGGTGCCGACCTGACGAACGCTCGGTTGCGCCTCGCGAAGCTGACGTCCGTTAACGGAGCCGACGCCATCTTCGGTGGGGCCGATCTGTCGGACGCGGTCCTGCACGGCGCCAACTTGATCGGGAGCGATTTCAGCGGCGCGCGCATACATCGAACCGACTTCAAGGAAGCCGACCTGACCGACGCGGCGTTCGAGGATGCGTGGGGCCGGCACGTCAAGGCCGCGGGCGCGAGGCTGGTGAGGGTGCGCGGTGCCAACGCGCTGCTGTGCGAGGCCGACTTCAGGAACACCCTTGGCGACGAATCGGTCTGGGAGTCGGGGTATCTATTCGCTGCGATGTTCAGCGGCTCGGCACTGAACGGCGCCGAGTTCTCGGGCGCGTATCTCGCGAGTGCGGTCTTCGACGCCTCCGAGATGAAAGCGGCGCGGCTGAACGAGGCCACGCTGCGCGGTGCACGGTTGCGGCGGTGCAACTTTCTCGAAGCATCGCTGGACCAGGCCGATCTGACGGACGCCGACTTGACCGAGGCGAACCTGTTTGGAGCATCGCTCATCGACACAGTAGCCGAGCGAACCGTCTTCGTGCGGGCGAACCTGCGACGTGTGAAGAGCAAGGAGACCACGACATGATTGCGGAGACAGTTGCGTATCTGGGATCGGCCAGGATCGTTGCGGGACCGGTCAAACCGGGTTACGCGCAGGTGGCGCTGCCGGATGGCGCGCTGGTATGGGCGCGCATGGCGCTTGCCATTCCGTACGCGCCCTCGGCCGATGACGAAGTCCTCGTCATGTGTCACGAAACACAGGCTTACGTCATCGGTGTGCTGCAGGTCGCTGGCACGACCACGTTGCGCGCGCCAGGAGATCTGCGGCTCGAAGCCCCGGACGGTGAGGTGCGAATCGTCGCCGGCCGGGGCATCCGTCTTCACTCCGATCATTCGTTGGAACTCTCGGCGCCGCGCGCGGCGTTCCGCTTCGAGCGCCTCAACGTGCTCGTGACGACGCTGGTGCAGCGGCTGACCGACGCCTACACGTGGGCAACCGGCCTGGTCCAGCTAAAAAGCCGTCGTGTGCGTAGCATCGCCGACGAAGGCTGGCTGATGCGCGCCGGGCACGCGCACGTGAAGACGACGGACAACATCCACATCAGCGGAAAGACGATTCATCTGGGTTGAACCATGTTCGAGCTCGCCACCACCTCATCGTCTGGACAGTGCCTGACCACGGGGCCAACCGACGCTTGCAAGACGCCGACGCCTGGCGGCCCGGTGCCGATGCCGTATCCGAACATCGCGAAGACGAGCGACGGGCAGGGCTCGAAGAAGGTGAAGGTGTCCTGCAAGGAAGCGCTGCGCAAGGGAGACAAGATCCTGATGTCGACGGGCGACGAGGTCGGCGCGGCGATGGGCATCGTCTCGAGCAAGATCAAGGGGCCAGCCGAGCTCATGCTAGGTTCGATGAGCGTCAAGGTCGAAGGCAAGATGTGGGCGCATCATACGGTTCCGACGAAGCAGAACGACGGGAACACCGTTGGCGTGCACATGGCCCCTTGTTAGTGGTCGCTGCCAACCGCTGAAGAGAGCCGACGGTGTCCAACAAGGCGAAGACCGTACCTCCCGGAACGGGAAACAGCAAGTCGGGTCCCGCCAAGAACGCCGGCAAGAACAAGAAGAAGGGCGGCGGGGGCCGCAAGGGGAAGAAAGCCAAGAAGAAGAAGAAGAAGGAGATGAAATGCGGCGAGAACGGCAAGTACGGTGATCTGAAGAAGAAAACCGGAAAAGGCAAGTTCGACCGCGATCACGTGCCGTCGAAGGCGGCGCTGAAGTCATTCGCGCGCAAGGAGTGCAACGGCGGCGCCGAGCTTTGCAAACTTCAGAAGAAGGCGATCGAGAACATCGGTGCGGCGATTGCCATTCCGAAGGGTGTCCATAGCCAGTACAGCCCCACGTACGGTGGCAATAATACCGACGCCAGGATCAAGGAGGACGCAGGAGACCTTCAGGCAGCGGCGAAGCGCGACACCAAGGACGTCAGCGGCGGCATGAAGAACCCCTGCAAAAAGAAGTACGACTCCTGGGCAAAGAAGGTGACCAAGATGACGAACGCTGACTATAAGAAGGTACTGAAGGGTGCTATTAAGCCCTTCAAACCCAAGTGAGGAGCCGCTATGAATGGCGACGACTTCATCAAGTTATTAGGCTTGACGAGCTATGATCCGGAAGTCAAGGCGCTGCTCGCCCAATGCGGCATTCGCAAGGAGCCGAAGATTCCTCGTGGGGATGAGACGGATGTGATTGATGTGCCCAAGCTGGGGTTAGAGATCACATTCCGGGACGAGCGTTACCTCGACGTCAAGTCGGCCAAGTACCCAGACGGCGCGCTGGTGTTATCGAATGTGCGTATGTACGGAGATTGGTCACCCGATTTCAAGCCGTTTACTGGGACGTTGCCCCACGGCCTCACGTTCGAGGTCAAGCCGCCACAGGCGAGCAAGAAGCTTGGTCGAAAGCCTGCCTGGGAAGATGATGACAAGAGGCACGTGCGCTGGGATTTTCCAAATCATTGTGTCTTTCTTCGGTTTGCGAGCGATGGCAAGCTCGGGGAAGTAGCGGTTCAGTTGCCTTTGGAATAGGCGCTTGAGCGCACATTCAGATCATGGACGCCGATCGGTTCCTCGCCTTGCTGGGACGTCACGCCGCCGATCCCATCGTCGAGAAAGTCTTCGTCGAGCTCGGGACGCGGCGTCGTCCGGAACTCGACCCCGAGGACCGCGACGCGTTGCGGGACTGGATCCTCGTCCGCCGCGAGGGCGTCGAAATCGGCGTCGTGGACGAGGCCTTCCACGAGGCGGCCCCCCCTTCGCGCCGCCGGCGCAAAGGAGTGCCGCTCATCGTCTCCCAGATTTATTTCTACACGGCACGCGACGACATCTCCGATTTCAAGGGGAAGCTGCCGTTCGGCCTGACCTGGCGAGACAGCCGCGCCGAGGCGCGGCGCAAGCTCGCGGAGCACGACGATCGGCGGCGCTCGTATACCACGGACACCTGGGACGTGCCCGGCTTCCGGATGACGGTCGAGTACAAAGGCAAAGGTAAGTCGATCGACTCGGTGCTGTGCCAACTCCTGGTCAAGCCTTGGCCCGAGAAGGGGCGCAAGCAGCCGGAGTTACGAGTCGACGACTGGGTGGCACTGTTCGGCCAACCACAGTCGTCTCCGACGCTGCGGCGCCGGCTTCGTCCACTCGATCTCGCAGCGCAGGCCGAGGATGAAGACGAAAAAGGGGAAATCGAGTTTCTCACCGAGTGCGGGCTCCAGTTGTATTTCACCGAGCGGAGGAACCTCAAACGCATCCGGATGGCGGCCCTGGCCAAACAGACTGATCTGGTGTTAGGAGCGGTGGAGTTCTATCGAAGCCGGTTCGAAGACGCGCGTCAGTGGACCGGCGACCTCCCGCTCGGCCTGAGCTTCGACGACACGCAGGAGACCGCGATCGCCAAGGTCGGTCGCGCGCCGGACGAACGGAAGGACGAGCGTTTCAAGGGCTACGCTCGGTGGCACTTCCCGGAGATGAGCGTCGAAATCATGTACAACAATATCGAGAATCATCTGGTGCGGGTCTCCCTGATGGCACCTGGATTCCGAAGCCAGATCTGACGACGGGCACGGCAATGCAGCTCGACGATGAACAGTATCTGGAGATGGTCGACAGCGTCGTGGACGAGGGGGAACCGGAACTCCTCATCGGTCCGGTGCCGAAGGCCACGACGCTGCCCGCCGGACTGCCCGTGCAGTGGGCGCGCGCGCTAATCGCGCCGAACCCCGTCGCGGTCATCGTGCAAATGTGGAAGCCAATGGAGTCGAGACTGCCGCGCGTGTGCCAGGCGCTGCGCGAGCGGCTGAGGGGCGTCGGATTGCTTCGCACCGAAGAACGGAAGCCGAGCTTGGTCTACCTGTTCGCCGACGCCAACGGGGTGTTCGCGTTTCGCGGGTATCCGCCGCTGACCAAGGATGCGCTCGGCGACAGTGTGCTGCCCACTGATTTTCTCGACTTCTACCAGATTCATGACGGATGGGTGAACCTGGACTCCGAGGACGGCGGGCCCCTGCCAATGGCTGGATGGCTGCCGCTCTCGGAGGTCTGGGACGACGTTGCGCTGAGGCTGCCTCCTGGTGACAGCTCGCCAGACACGCTGGTAACGGTATACCGCGACGGAACTGAGCTGGCGCTCGTGTTCGACACATCCAACTCGCCGATCTTGCCGCTCCGTTGCCGCAGCGACGGCAGTGCCGACGTCCTGCTCGACATCTGGATCTCCATCGACCGGGAGATTGCAGAATTCCTTGAGGAGATGGTCATGCGCTCAGACATCGGCCGCGGCGACGCCGTTCCGGGCGCCGAGGACCGCGCCGCTGCCGCTCAGCGTCACGAGGAATTGCTCGCGCGCGCCGCAGATCGCCGGACGCGCGCCGCGCACTTTGGCGGCGGAGGGATCCACGAACAGCTCTGCGACCTTGCGCTCGCCCAGGCTCGTAGCGAAAAGAGTCTGGGTGGCGACAGAGAAAGAGTCGTAGCCTCGTACAGGCAGGCGCTGCGAGAATTCTGCGCAAGCGTCGATCTCGGTGGGGACGTTAGCGCCGAGGAAATCCTCGACTGGTTCGGTATCGCGCACGCGCTGGACGATGTAGCCGGCGCGCATTTCGTGGCGACGATTCCTGTCGAGATGTGGAACGACGAGTCGCTCGCCGCATTCCACGCTCGCGCCCTCTTGTGCCTCTTTCTGGGCGACGTCGACCACGCGAAGGAATTCGTCGACGAGATCCTCGGCATGACATACGACCAGGGGGTCGCCAGCGCTCCGAAAGACGACGATGGCGAGGATGAGCCCGAGCGCGGCGCCGCCATCGATCCAGGGGCCGACATCACAGCCCAGATGTTGGACGGGCTAACAAGAATGGATGCCGCCGCTTTTGCTGAGGCTCGACAGCGAGCTATCAACGAGTTGACGCGGGGCCGCGCCCAGCAGCGCGCTTTGCTGCCCTGGAGCATGCGCCTGCGCGGCTTCGACGCCGTGGCGTTGCGTTACGGCCTGATGCGCCGGCGGTCAGGACAATAGGCTTGCCCAGCTGCCACCGTTCAGGCGCGAGCACGGCCGCTTGAATCCGCGGTTTTTCCTTTGGTCAGCCCGCAACGAGGTCGGGCGCCTGCTGACGCCCGATTTCCAACAACCGCTCTCTGAACGGATCGCGCAGCGCCGAGAGATCTGCAATCTTCACGACCTCCTCGAACGCATCCATCCCCGTCAGCTCCGCGCTCTCGATGACGACGCTGTCTGCCGGCCGCATCGTCGAGACGTCGGTGCTGATGCGTGTGATGGGTAAATTCGGATAGTCAGGCAACGTCGTCGTGTTGATTGGAAAGTGGAGCGCGGCCAGCGTCTGCATCAGACCGGGCGAGTTCGTCGTCACAACGTTCATCAGAAGGTAGCTGAGCACGAACTGCAGCAGCTCGTCGCCAGGCCGCAGCTTCGTTTTCAGAAGATCCGGCAGACGCCCGGGTGCGAAGCCCGCGTAGGTCAGCGTCCACGTCAGCGGCGACCGCACCATGATCGTTCGAGACGACGATCCCGCCTGCACGGCATGCGGATAATCGACCGGGGTGATTTCAAGACCTGCCGCGGCGGAGAAGTTGATCGGCGTCGTCAGCTCGCGCGGCAGGTTGAACGGCTTGGTGGCGGCTACCGTTTCGTACAGAGCCTGCAGTTCCTTGAACGCTTTCTCGGCCTTGCGCGGCGACTCTTTCGCGCCGCCCAGCACGTAGTCGCCGAGCACCACCTTCGGTGCGAGGAGCGGCGCCAGGGTCGCCAGGTAGTCGGTCATCTGCGAGCGGACGACGTCCGCGATCGCCCGCGTCAGCTTCCTGAGCGTCAGGAGCGACTGCATGCTGTCGGGTGCACTCATTTGAGTCGGCTCCTTCGACAAGCTGAGCTAAAAACCCGGACCTCGCGGATCACGGGTTCGATCGACGGACCGTTCACAGAACGGTTTGCGTCGTAAAAGCCGAGACCTGGCCAGGTCGCCGTGTGGCGACGAGTGTGGGCCAGTTCGATTAGTGCAGCGATTGCGTTGTTACTTAGAGAGGTTGCCGGCGCTGCTCCTGCTCGGTCGCCCCGGTCGGTCCCGCCGCCCGATAGGCGCGTCGGCGTGACCACGGCATGCTAACATTTTCGCGTTTCTCGGGTCCTATGTTGACAGAGTCGATCCCCGTCAACATCAGTCGTTACGAAGTCAAAAGCCTCATCGGCCGGGGAGGTATGGGCGATCTGTATCTCGCCCGCGACCCAAATACCAACCGGCTCGTCGCCATCAAGCTCCTCAATGCCAGTTTCAGCTCCGGCGATCTTCGCGACCGATTTGCACGCGAAGCGCGGGCGCTCGCCGCGCTGAACCACCCCAACATCGTCACCATCTACGACTACGGCGAGTTTCAAGGCTCGCCCTTCATCGTGATGGAGTACGTCCGGGGCGAGACGCTGGCAGAGAAGATCAAGCGGCGCGCTCCGCTGACGATTGGCCAGAAGCTGAAGCTCATGGAAGAGCTGTGCGCGGGCCTCGGACACGCGCACGAAGCCGGGATCATTCATCGCGACATCAAGCCCGCCAACCTGATGGTCGAACAGCAGGGGCGGCTGAAGATCCTCGACTTCGGGATTGCGCGCGTCGCCGAAGGGAACATGACCCGCGTGGGCATGCAGCTGACGCAGGTGAACGTGCGCATCGGCACTCCCGGTTACATGTCTCCGGAGCAAATCGACGGCAGGGAAATCGATCAGCGCAGCGACCTGTTTGCCGTCGGCACGGTCTTCTACGAACTGCTCTCCTACCGCGAGGCCTTCTCGGGCGGCAGCACGCGGCAGATCGAAAACAAAGTACTGGAAGCTCAGCCGCCGCCGCTGACGGCGCTGGTGCAGGGGCTCGGGCCGGAGATCGCGGCCATCGTAACGCGCGCGCTCGAGAAGGAGCCGAGCGCGCGCTTTCAGGACGCCGCGGAGTTCGAGCGGGCCCTCGAGCAGCAACGATGGCACCTTGGGCCGACCGGCCAGACGCCGCCGCCGTCACGCCCGACTCCGCAACCGTCTCCCGCGCCGGCACGGAGCTCGCGCGACGCCCGCGCGAATGCCGCATACCAGCGTTCGCTCGCCGTCTACCAGGACGGCGCTGAGGAGGCAGCGAAGCGATTCGTGATCGAAGCGCTGGCGGAAGATCCCGATCACCCGGATGCCCGCGCCCTTCTGGCACGTCTCGATCCGGATGCCTTGAGCTATGTGCCTCCGACCGCGATGCGAGCCGCGACACCGGTGGAACGCACCGTCGTCTCGTCGCGGACAGCGCCGGCACCGACAGTCGTCAAGACGCAGGCGGCCCTGGCAGCGCCGTCCGAGAGCCGCTATCAGAGGCTGTGGCAACAGTACCGATGGCCGCTCACAGTCGTCGCGTCGCTCGTTGTCGTAACGCTCGTCGTGTTCGCAACGATTCGTGCGAGCGGCTGGCTGTGGTCTTCCGGATACTCGTTGACCATTACGAGACCAACCGGCGGGACGATCCTGGCCAGAGGCATTGCGTGCGGCACGCTCGGGTCCGACTGCTCCGCGCAGCGCGACAGTAGCGAAATCGTTGAACTGCAGGTACAGGCCGATTCGGGGTTCGTCTTCCGGGGCTACACGGGTGACTGCGCACCAAGCGGGCGAACGACAATGACCGGTGCGCGAACATGCGGCGCAACGTTCGAACCCGTGCCGAACGCGACGGGATCGCAGGTGACGCGGGCGCTCACAATTACGCCCCCCAAGGGCGGGACGGTCGTCTTCCAGGGCATTACATGTGGGACGCTCGGGTCCGAGTGCGCCACCAGTCTTCCGGACGGAACTCCCGTGAAGCTCGATGTGCTTGCAGATCAGGGATTCATCTTCACCCGCTTCACCGGATCCTGTGCGCCCGACGGACAAACGACCATGACCGAGGCGCGCGTCTGTGGAGCGACGTTTGTGCCAGGTCAGACCGCCTCAGCCGGTCAGCAGGCCGGGGGAGGCGCAGGAGCGGCGCTGCCTTCGCGCCCTCCGCGGCCACAGAGACCGCCTGAGGGTCCCGCAATGCCGACGCTGCCTCCGCCGACTGGCGTGAGCGGCGGGGGAGGCGGGCCGGTTGCCCCGAACCCGCCGCCCAGCTCGGGCCCTGCCATCAGTCCGGTCGGCATCCCGATTACTCCGACGGCGCCGCCAACTCCCCCCGAGGAAACGGCCCGCAAGGAAATTCAGAGGATCCTCACGCAGTACTGCGCGGCGTACGAACAGCTTGAACTAGCGGCCATTCGACGCGTGTTTCCAACTGCACCCGAGGCGTTGCGCGATCAGCTCAGGCAGTACAAGTCCGTGCAGTGCACGCTGACCGGGCCGCCGGAATACGACCAGCTCGATCCGAACGCCGGAACGGCCAAAGTCAAGGTGGGCGTCAAGCAGGAGTGGGTTCCCAAAGTCGGAGGACCGCAGAAGCCCCAGGAAACAGTGGCGGTCGTCGCGTTGTCCCGGCCGGAACAGCGGGGCTCGTGGTATATCGATAACGTGGTTCACAAGCCCAAGCGATAGAGCAGGATCGCCAGAGGTCAGCATATGCGACCTAATCGCCGATTCGGGGAGCCGCTCACTCGTTCTGCTCACCTCGGCGTCGCGCTTCTCAACGCTACGGTCCACCGCGCTGCCGCGCCGGTCAAGCTGAACTTCTGCCTCACGTACTGGTGCCAGTATCGCTGCAAGACGTGCAACATCTGGCGACGCCAGCCATCCGACGAACTGACCACCGACGAGGTGATCGCGTTCGTTCGCGAGAATCCGAACATCACCTGGGCAGATCTCACAGGCGGGGAAATCTTCCTGCGTCAGGACATCGACGCGATTCTCGAAGCGGTTGTGACGGGATGGCGTCGGCTGGCATTGCTGCACTTTCCCACGAACGGCTTCCTCACCGATCGCATCGTCGCCAGCGTGGAGCGAATCGCGGGGCGCGGACCGCGGACCATCGTCACAGTCAGCCTGGATGGCGACGAGACGCTCAACGACGAGATTCGCGGCATCAAGGGAGGTTTCAGGCGTCAGATCGAGACGTTCAAGGCGCTGAAGGGAATCCCGGGAATCACCACGGTACTGGGTGTGACCCTCTCCTCCTACAACCTCGGGACATTTGCGCAAACGTTCGCGGCGTGTGCGCGCGAATATCCCCGCCTGACGATGGACGATGTGCACCTGAACGTGGCGCAGGTGTCCGGCCACTACTACGGTAATGAAGGACAAGAACACATCAGGCCGGACCCGGAGAGCGTGCGGAGAGAAGTGGATCAGTACCTGCGACTCCGGGGTCGCGCGCGTTCGCCAGAACAGCTTGTCGAGAACGCCTACCTTGGATACCTGGACAAGTTCCTGAAGACCGGGCGGACACCGATGCCGTGTCATGCGCTCCGATCGAGTTGCTTCATCGACCCCTGGGGTGTCGTGTTCCCCTGCATCACCTATTCGAAACCGATTGGATCCTTGCGGGAGACCGGGATGCGGCTCGAGCCAATCTGGAACTCCCTCGAGACAGTCGCGCTGCAACGCGAGATATGGAACGGGCAATGCCCGCAGTGCTGGACCGCCTGCGAGGCGTACCAAAGCATTCTCGGCAACGTGCTGGCGGGCCGTTGGGGAAACCGGCATCCCGACATTCCGCTTACCTGGCACGGATCGGCCGGGTCGGCGGCAGCGGAGCGTGCACGGTGAACGTCGGCTGCTTCTCGGACGCCGTCATTCAGGCGCACATCGACAAGTTGATCGCGCACCACGTTGCCAGCGACGTGTCGGTGGTGATTGCCGCGAAGCAGGAAGCCCCGAGCCTCGGCGATGTGGTGAACCGCACACGCCCGTATGCCGGCGAGATCCTCGTGGTCGTGGGCCGGTCGACGGATGGGACCTCCGAGGTCGCGGAACGAAGCGGAGCGCGCGTCATGCCAGATGGCGGGCGGGGCAAGGGTGAGGCAATTCGCCGGGCGATTCCCTGCATCCGTACGCCCGTCACGGTCTTCCTCGACGCCGACGGCTCGCACGATCCCGAAGACATTCCGCTCCTGGTGGAACCGATTCTCAATGACGAAGCGGACCACGTGACGGCGTCGCGCCTGCGAGGCGGGTCGAGCGAACTCCACGGCGGTTTCGACGAATTCTTCCGGCTGACAGGAAGCTCTTTCATTACGGCGTGTATCAACTGGAGGTTCAACTGCCGGTTGAGCGATTCACAGAACGGCTTCCGGGCCATCAGGACCGCGGTGCTGCGCGAACTGGACCTTCGGGAAGATACGACGACGATCGAGCAGGAGATGATCATCAAGACCCTGCGGCGCGGACGACGGATGTTGGAAGTCCCCAGCCACGAGCATCCGCGCGTCCACGGCACCTCGCACATTCGCGTCCTGCGGAGTGCGCCTCGGTACGGCTTCTCCCTGGTCAAGAACCTGTTTTTCTAACGTGAACGTACTTGGCATCTGGGATGGACACGATTCGGGCGCCGCCCTTTTGCAGGGCGGGCGCCTGCAATTTGCCGTGAACGAGGAACGCTTGAGCCGCCGAAAGCTGGAAGTGCGCTTCCCAACGCGATCGATCCAGGCATGCCTGGACTTTGCGCGACTCAGTCCGTCGCAGGTCGATCTCGTTGCCGTCTCCACGACGGACCCAGCCAAGACGCTCGGCCGATGGTGGCCGCAAAGCAAGGAACGCTATTACGCCGTCCGTCGCCGGAAGGCGACGCCCGGGCGGCTCGCCGCCCTCACCCGTTCGGCGAAGTACAGGATCACGGAGTGGGGACCTGGAGCAGTGTCGACAGCGCTCAGCCGGATTGCCCTGCGGCGGGAGTTGGCGAGCCTCGGGCTTGCGGGCGCTCCACTTTCGCTTGTCGATCACCACGAAGCGCACGCGGCGGCGGCGGCCAGAGCGGCCCGCTGTCCAGAATGTGCGGTTGTGACGATCGATGGATTGGGCGACGGCATCTCCGCGACCATTTCGGTGTTTCGCGAGGGCCAGTTCGAGCGGATCAGGGCGTCGCCGGCGCGGCATTCCCTTGGTGTCTTCTTCGAGCACGTGACGAACCTCCTGAACATGCGTGAGCTCGAGGACGAAGGCAAGGTCATGGCCCTGGCGGATTACGCCGCACCGATTGCCGACGAGGACAACCCGTTGCTTCCGCTTGTTCGCGTGCGCGATGGCCTCATCGAAACGTCGCAGCCGGGGCATGCGCTCCGGCGTTCTATCGCTGAAATTCACTGGCGTTACGCTAACGAGCAGTTTGCCTATCTCGCCCAGCGGGTTGTCGAACGGGTTGCAGCGGCACTGGCCCGCGACGCGGTTCGACTGACTGGCTTGAGGCAACTTGCGCTGGCCGGAGGCGTCGCGTCCAACGTCAAGGCCACACGACAGATCCGTCTGCTGCCGGAGGTTGAGCACGTCTACGTCTTTCCTCACATGGGCGACGGGGGGCTGGCGCTCGGCGCAGCGGTCGCCGCCGCGACCCGGTCCGGGGAGACTATCGATCTCGATCTGAGCCGCCTGGATCTCGGTCCTGACTACGACACGCAGGCGATGGACGCTGCCCTTCGAACTGCCGGCCTTGACTTCGAGCGTGTCGCGAATCTGCCTTCTCGTGTCGCTGATGCGCTGGAAGAAGGGCGCGTCGTCATGTGGTTTCAGGGACGCATGGAGTATGGCCCCAGAGCGCTCGGCCATCGGAGTGTGCTGGCGCGACCCGACAGGCCGGCTCTCCGCGATCGCCTGAACCTGGCGTTGAAGCGGCGAGTCTGGTACCAACCGTTCTGCCCGAGCATGCTCGCCACAGAGGGGCCGAGGGTGCTGGCGGACTGGGACGGCGGGGCGAATCGTCATATGACGATGGCCTATGAAGTGTCGCGGTGCTATCGCGATCGTCTGTCCGGCGTCATCAGCGTCGATGGCACGTGCCGTCCGCAATTTGTGCCCGACGAAGAAACCGGAGCGTTCCGCGACGTGCTGCGCGAAGCACAACGGCGATGGAACGTTGGAGCGGTGCTCAACACGAGCTACAACATTCATGGTGAACCGCTCGTGTGCTCGCCGGCTGAAGCGGTCGACGTGTTCCTGCGATCCGGCGCGGACATGCTGGCGATGGGACCCTTTCTCGTCGAGCGGCCGCAGGCGGCAGGGTCGGAGGCGTGATCTCCCTAGACGGCGTGCGGGGGCCTTCCTCGCGGGGAGCCTGGACCGGCGTCGCAGCAGCGTGGTTCGTGGCTGTCGCGGCGCTGCTTGCGTGGCTTCTCGCAACGCCCGTCGGCCTCTTTCGCGAACAGCTGAAGGCGCTTCAGTTCTGGTCGTTGGAGTCGTGTGTCGTTGTGGGGATTGTGCCAGGAGTCCTCGTCCTGCGGGAAATCGGGCGCGGGCTCGAGCGTCGCGACTCCGTTCGCATGGCGGCCCTTGCAGTCCTTGCGCTCACGCTCACAGTGTTCGTCGCCCCGCGAACCAACCGCATCTACTACGACGAGCAGATCTACCAGAACGTCGGCCAGAACATGGCGGACCTGAAGCTGGCACAGATATGCAATGCCGGCGTTGTCGAGTACGGGCGGCTCGAGTGCTCGAATGGCGAGTACAACAAGCAACCGTACGCCTATCCGCATCTCCTGAGTCTCGCGTATCGGGTCTTCGGTGTTCACGAAGCCGCCGCGTTTGTCGTGAACGCCGCCGCCATGGCCGTCACGGTGTGCGGCGTCTACCTGCTCGTGTTCATCCTTTTCAGCGATCGATCGGCGGCATTCTTCGCGGCGCTGCTCGTCGCCTTGATTCCGGAACAGATAGTGTGGTCTGCCACGGCCGCTTCCGAGCCGACCGCGTCCGCCTTCTGCGTCATCGCCCTCGTCTGCGCGGCACACTTCGGTCAATCGAGAAGCAGAGCGTCGCTGATAGCTGCGGGGACGGCGTTGGCGTATTCGGTCCAGTTCCGGCCCGAATCGCTGCTCGTCATTCCCGTCGTTGGATTGATGCTGCTGCAGCGCGCACCTGTGGAACTCGCACGTCCACGCTTCTGGTGGACCGGGCTGCTGGTTTTCCTGCTCCTCTGGGTTCATTTCGGACACATGTACCTGGTCAGGAACGAAGGGTGGGGTACGACCGACGCGCGTCTGTCGTTGAAATATGTTGCGGCGAATTTTGCGGTGAATGGTGGGTTCTTCCTGGGCGACGAACGATTCCCGATCCTCTTCACGGTGCTCGCGTTTGTCGGGCTGGCCTCGCGGAGGCTTGCCGGCCGCGCGTGGATCCTGTTGTACTTCCTGCTGTTCTTCGGGATCGACCTGTTGTTTTACGCAGGGAGCTACGACTACGGCGCCGACGTTCGTTACTCGTTGATGACGTATCCGCCATTGGCGGTGCTCGGAGGGCTCGGCGCATCACGGGTCGTTGGGCGGGTCGCTCGCTTCCGCGTCGCTCACGCGGAGGGTGTTGTCGCGGCCGGGATGATGTTTCAGTTCCTTTGGTACGCTCCACTCGTTCGCGCGGTCACCCAGGAAGCCTGGGCCGCCCGGGCCGATGTCCGCTTCGCGAAATCACTCGTTCCACTCCTTCGAGGGAATGCCGTCGTGTTGACGCACAATCCGGGCATGTTTCAGGTGTGGGGCGTCAACGCGGGGCAGATGTCGCTGGTTGTCGACAATCCTGCGTATCTGGAATATCTCGGCCGCCGCTATCCGGACAACGTCTACCTGCATTGGAACTTCTGGTGCAACGTTCAGGAGCCGGTGCAGCCGGCGTTCTGCATGAAGGCGCTCCAGGGCCAGCCAGGCGAAATCGTCCGTGAGTACCGAGAGGGTGACCAGCGCTTCGCGCTGTATCGTCTGAGAACGCTCCCGGCTGGATCAGAGCGGACAGAAAAGTAGGGCAAACACCGCTTGACTTAGTTGGTAAACAATGGGAAATTGCCGCCGAAATATCCGACCTCGCAAGCTCTCACCCGTCCGCCTTGGCCGTGTACTCACCATGAGGCAGATTCGTTTTCTCCAAAGGGGTGGCGGCACAGGAGGGATCTCATGTCCCGCCTGCATTGTCGCGGTGGCCTTGCTGCTTGTGAATGCGGTGCCCGTATTGGCCCAGGGCGCCACGACTGTCAGTGATGGTCTGACGCTTCGTCAGACATTGTCCCGCCTCACTGCCGTCACAGGTTCACCGGCCGCGGCCGAAGCCATGGCGTTGACCACATCGCTGGAGGTCACGACCGGGCCCTACGGCACATCGTCCGGTGGGTTCGTCTTCAAACTGGACCCGGCGACCGGACTCCAGGCGCGAACAGCCACGACGTTCGGTCCCTCTTTTGCGGAGCGTGCGCTGACCCTGGGTGAAGGCAAAGTCAGCGTCGCGGCCAATCTCGTTGCGAATAGCTATAGTCGCCTTGGCGATCTGTCGACAGACCGGATGAAACTGTCGAGTTCGACCGCGACGACCCCCGAGTTGACGCGCACGGGCACGACCAGCCTGGCGATGTCGTCAACGACCCTGGTGGTCTCCGGAATGGTCGGTGTTACCGACAAGCTCGACATGGGCGTCGCCGTGCCGATGGTGAAGGTCAAAATCGACGGTCTCTCCTGGGTTCAGACGGCGAATGTCGGGGTAACCGGTCAGCCCGAGGTCATTCTGCTCGCGAACGGTTCGGGCATAGCCTCCGGATTAGGAGACGTGGCGGCATCCGCAAAGTACCGGTTCTATTCATTCGGCGAAGGCACGCCCGATCCCGGCGGTCTGGCAGTCATGGCAACGGTGCGGCTTCCGACCGGCGATGTGGAGAACTTCCGTGGCCTGGGCATCACTCGCACGCTCGTGTCGTTTATCGCATCGTCGGGAACGGGAAGGCTTCGTCCGCACGTCAACGCTGGATACGAATGGTGGAGCGACGGCATCAAGGTCCAGACCGATTTCGCGGCAAACCCGACGTTCGTGGTGGCACGTGATCAGCTTCAGTGGGCGGCCGGCGCGGAGTTTGAGGCCGTTCCGAAGCTGACGCTGCTGGTCGATCTGCTCGGGCGTCGGGTACGCGGGGCCGGGCAAGTCGGCTACAGAACCGACGCGCAGCCTCCAAACAGGTTTGGCGTCACCTCCATCGAGTCGATGGTTGCGCTGCCCGACGGGGTTCAAAAGATCCTCCTGGTGCCAGGCATGAAGGTGAACGTCAAAGGGAGCATGCTGTTCTCGTTGAATGTGCTGACCGCACTCAAGGACAACGGCCTGCACGCCCGCGTGACCCCCGTGGCCAGCGTCGACCTGACGTTCTAGGAATCGTGAGCGCGAAATGAGCGAAATGAGACGGACCTTCGTGCTGATCGGTCTCTTCGCCGCGCTGCTGGTTGGCTGCGAGAACAAGACGCCAGTTGGCCCCGGGACAGTCACAGTGACCCAGACGACATCGTCGACGACAACGATTCCGACGACGACGACAAGCATCGCACCAGCGACGCGAGCATTACTTACCGCGTCACCGAATCCTGCGACGGTTGGGCAGCAGGTGCACGTTGATGGGAGCGGGTCGATGGCACTGCCAGGGCGCTCGCTTATTAGCTATGCCTGGAACTTCGGCGACGGGACGATGAAAACCGGTGTGACGTCGCAGCACGACTACGACGCGCCCGGAACGTATACGATCGTACTCACGGTCACCGACGATGCGGGGCAGAAAGCCACCGGGTCGCTCCCGGTGATGGTCGGCGGGACGGCGGCAACGGCCTCGACACCGGTCACGGCCGGCAGTTTGGGCCTTTCGTTTTGACAACACTCGGTTCAAGCGGCTGATTTTCCGCATGCGAAAGTTCATCCTGATCGGCGTGGCTGGGGCGTTTGTCGCCGCCTGCGCGAGCGAAACACCGGTGGGGCCCGGCGGCATCACGCTCACGTCAACGACGACAGTGCTGACGACGACATCCACCGTCGCACCCGTCACGACGGCGTCGTTCACGGTATCGCCCAATCCCGCATCGGTCGGGCAGCAGGTGCAGGTCGACGGCAGTGCGTCGAAGGCGCTGCCAGGTCGCTCCCTCACGAGTTACAGCTGGAACTTCGGCGATGGGACGCTGAAAACCGGCGAGATGTCGCAGCACGACTACGATGCGCCCGGGACGTACCTGGTTGTCCTGACGGTGACGGACAACACCGGCGAGAAAGCCACGGCATCGCAATCGGTGACTGTCGGGGGCACGGCCACGACCACGTCGTTGCCGGTTGCGGCGTCAGCAGTACGGTTTGTGTCGATTGGCGGACCGCCGACGAACCCGAACGTGCCGGCGGACATGACGTTGTTTTTCCAGTTGGTGACGGGCAGCCCGCTCTCGAGGTTCGGTGCGCGGCTGGGATTGTTCAGCCTGCAGTCGGCGGCGGCATCGACCTACACGGTGACAGGCTCCTATGCAACGGCGAGCGGCGCGACCGGCCAGGTCAAGAACGGCACGTTCACAGGCACGCTGACGCCGAACGTCGACGGGACGTTCACGGGTACGCTTTCGGCCAATATGGCGGGGTGCGCTGCCGAACGGCAGTTCGGGGGTCCGCTCAATCAGACGCTGTCGTGGACTGGCGGCGCGGCTTCGGGCACGTGCTCACCAAATCCCTTGAGCACGTTCGAGACCGTCTCGCTGACGAAGACGGACCTGCCGCCGAGCATCTCGACTATTAGCAGCACGACCACCAGCACAACGTCCACTAGCACGAGCACCAGCACCACGACCTCGACCACCAGCACCACAACCTCAATCCCAGTGTGCGCATACACTGTCACGTTTCCGACTGGAGGCGTTGCTGCCGCCGGGGCCAGTCTCGGCCTGATCATCGAGCCGTCCACACCGAACTCCGGCACCTGCAAGTGGAGCGTGACGATCAAGGATCCATCATGGATCACGGTTGAGCCAACGGCGTCAGGGGCGGGTCCGGCCATCCTCCAATGTGTGGTTGCGCCCACCGACACTTATGTTGTGAGGTCTAACGTCATAACCGTCAGTTGGGACACTGGGAGTGCGAACCTCAATGTGAGTCAGGTGGGGCAACGTCTTCCTTGACCAGGCTCCGACTACGGAACGCAGTAGATCGTCAGGTTGTGTCGCCGCAGCGGACTACCCTCTCCGCGTATTTCCTGCATGACCTGCCAGCCAATCGGCACGCCGCTCTCGAAGACATCGCGTGCGAATGATGGAAGTGTCGACTCGACGTAGTCACTGAGCAGTTCCACACCGCGGCTTCCACCGAGCATCACGCATGCGTGTGCCAGATCTTCCGGTCTGGTCCGCGAGTCGAGAACGCGGAGACTCTGAGCCCGATAGCGGCTGAAGATCTTGACGTGCTCCACGGCCCAGAGATCTCCGTAGAACGCCCGCTCAGGGTGTGAGACCACGTAGTCCGTGGCTGCTCGCATATCTGCGAGACCCGCACGGTAGTATCGCCGGGTGCGCACGATGGCGAGGATTGACGTAACGAATAGCGCGAGGATCAGCGCGACAGCAGTGATCCTGAAACCTCGCGCGATGCCATGCAAGAGATCGGCGGCCAGCACGACGAGGGGTGCTGTCAGAGCGAGAAGGAAACGCTGCTGTTTGAACAGCATCATGTATTCCACTTCGCGGTGCGCCTGGTCGATTGAGACGCGAACGGGGGCGAACTCCAGGTAGACGAAGAGGCCGACGGCCGTCGCTGTGAGCAGCAGATTGCGCCGCCGCACGAGACTGAGAAGTACCGACGGGAGGAACAGGAAGAACATGAAGCCGAATGGCCTCGTCGGTCCGTCATCCATGAGGAACACGCTGCGTACGAGATACAGCGGCTCCCCGTTCGTATAGCGGACCTGGAGCGGGCCCAGATGAAGGCTTGTGACCGGTTCATGAAGATACTTGAACAGCGACGCGCCACTTTGAATGTGGTAGCTGAGAAAGGGGTCGCCTGTCGCGGCTGAGTAAGCGAGCGCCTCGATGCAGAAGATCGCCATGAAACCGCCAAGCAGGAAGACAGGGGCGCGCAGGTCGGCTTTCCTCCGCGCCGCGAGCGCCACAGCGCCTCCTGCGAGGGCAATCAGGGAGACGAGGGCTCGTGCGTTAGCGAGATACGCCAGGCCGGCAGCCACTCCTGACCACGCGAAGAACATCGGTCGCGCCTGTTTCCAACCCTCTACGAGCAGTAAGAGCCCCACCGATGTGAAGAATCCGAGCGGTACGTCGGAGAGAATCCGCGTGCCATTGATGACCTCGAGCGGATAGAAGGCACAAAGAAGCGCCGCGAGCAGTCCGACGGCCTGGCCGTGCAACGTTAAACCCAGCCGATAGACAACAAGCACCGACAACGTGGACCAGAGGAAGCTCCACATAGTGGCCGGAAGTTCGCCAGGACCGAAGAGCGCGAAGCTGGCGGCCACGGGATAGGTGACCATCGGGCGAACGTTGAACTGATCGATGGGATTTGCGAGAAAGCCGGCCGGCAGATGTCGATACTGACCGAGATAGGTCGGTCCCTGGTTGAAGAGTGCGAATGCGTTGTTGTAGTAGACGCCGTCGTCCTGTGGATCTCCAGACACGAGGCCGACGAAGAAGACACTTCGCAGCACGATCGCGAGCAGGACGATCAATCCCAGCGTGGTTCTCGTCGGGATCGCCGGAATGCTCAAGGTGTTCAAGGCTTGACGATGGACTGTAGCGGGCTGTCGAAGGGGAAGCCGAATAGCCGGGGATTCTCGCCGATCACAGCCGCGGAGACAATGTAGAAGACGTAGTCGTAGGTTTGGCTCGGCACCTGGCTGCGGTACTTTTCGAGCAGCTTCCAGAAATTTCGCTCCCTGGGATTGGCTGGCATCTGGCGGAGCAGTCTGACGACCCGTCCTTCACCCCAGTTGTACGAGGCCATCACCAGCAGGCCCGATGCCTGGGCATCCGTGGCGTAGATGTCCTTGATGTAGCGAGCCGCGGCGCCGGTGGCCTTCTCCCAGTTCGATCGATCGTCCGCGAGGTCGGGCCGCTCGAAGCGGGCCAGCGGTCCAATCGACAGCCCGTAGCGCAATCCGGTTTCGGGAATGAACTGCCACATGCCTTTCGCGATGCCGAAGGACGTGGGCGGTCCGCTTCTCAGCGGGTCGAAGTCGCTCTCCTGCATTGCGAGGTAAAAGAACTGCGGCGGCAGGTTGCGCTGGATGAATTCCTCGGCAATCTTCCGGGTGTAGCCCTTCTCCTGCGCCAGTGTGACGGCTCGCACGTAACGACCCGTCGCCTGCCACCGGCGAATGTAGGTGGCGACTTCCGACAGGTACTCGCGTGGAGCAATCAGCTCGCATTCGCCGAACATCCGCGTGACACGCAGAATCAAACGCTCTTCTTCCGTCAGGTTCCGTCCGTAGATGTTCAAGCCGGACAGGAACGTGTCGTAATTCGCTTCCATTTCGCGCCGTCTCTCGTAGTACCGCTTGACTTGATCGCGGTCGCTCTGGGAGCCGGATGCCGCCGTCGTACGCTCGAGGTTTGCGATGTCCACGTCCAGCGCCTTCATCGAGTAGAAGAGCTCTTCGGCCAACGCCTGCTGCCGGACCACCCGCTGCCGTTGGTAGACGCCGTAGCCGCCCGCAATCACTGTGAGGAGGGCGAGCACGGCCACGACCCAACCGAACACCCTCCTCTGTTTTTTCTGGACCTGGCGAAACGCCTTGCGGATCATCATGGTCCGCTTGCCAACTGGCTCGTTACTCTTCGCGGATCCGAAGTAGCGCTCAGCGTAGTCGGCGATCATTCGGGTCTGGCCGCCGCCCTCAGGTACGCCCGGCGTCGTCGCGTAGCGTTCTGTTGCGGCGGCTGCCGGTGTTTCCACCTCCATAGTGAGCAGAGGACCGTCCACCGCTCCAAGCCGCACGGACAGGTTGGGGGCCACGAGCGCCGTCAGGACGCGCTTCTGGTTGACGAAGACGCCGTTGGAGCTTTGCAGATCGGAGAAAGACCAGAGGCCTTCGTTGCAGGAGACAACGATGTGCCTTCGGCTGACGTGAACGTCGTCGATGCGCACGTCGCAGTCGTCGCCGCGCCCGACGTGAAACGGCCGCGCGAAGCGAAATTCCTGGCCGTCAGCCGTTCGGACACGCAAGGCCGGCGGTTCGCCGGCATGTCGAGATCCGTGCATGCGCCGCCTTAATGCGAATGACCACTATCGGATGTCGCCGGAGTCACCAAAACTGCAGAGTGCGCAAAACATTATGGAACATGACGGACCGCCGTCGGTCGTGCTTGTGTACCGGGTGTGCCGAAAGCGCATAGTGGCGCTGATCCTGCGCCCGTAAGCTGCCGTCAGGGGCAGGGAATATCACCGACCCGGCCCAAATACCGCCGAGGTGCGCTGAAAGACGCGCGAACCGCGGATGAAAGAAGGGCGTGTTGAATCGATATCGTTCCACAGTCGTAGCCGTCGCGCTCGTCGCCGCGACGTGGCCCTCGCGTGGATTTGCGCAAGGACTGGAACACGAACGTTCGCTGGCGGTGTCGGTGGGGACCGGTCTTGCTCTTTCCGGCAACGTGATTAACGAGGCTGCCGGGGTCGTCAACGGCCAGCCATCCGTCTTCGTCGAGCAGGCATACGGCAATCATTTCAGCGATGCTTTTCGTGTGCGCATCACCGGGGGCATGGGACTCGACTACAACAAGGAAGCGTTCGTCTCGTTCGCCTATGACAAGATCAACGGCACGGAGCGTGTGACCGGGTCGTCGGGTGGCTATCCTCTCTATACGCGGTTCAGCAATACCAAGGCATTCGACATCGAAGGCGGTGTCCGCTACTACTTTCTGCCCGAAGGCCCGACCCGGACCTACCTGGCGGGAACTGGCGGCATCCGTTTCCACGATCCGATAACCGC